>Ga0116228_10001054_pt1 | contig 22447 bp, 21 predicted proteins | sample S1TSphfallax_2_FD_89694 | JGI IMG/M metagenome (GOLD analysis project Ga0116228, IMG submission 89694) | Host-associated microbial communities from peat moss isolated from Minnesota, USA - S1T2_Fc - Sphagnum fallax MG | ecosystem: Host-associated > Plants > Peat moss > Unclassified | place...
AAATGCTGTCAGGTAACTTTGCAAAACAGCTAACTCATCCGCGACAAAACCAGGGTCGATTTCGCGATCGCTCCCAGCTTCATAGATACAGAGCGATCGCATTACAGCTCCTGGGTCATGATCGGGACTGACCAGCCTCAAAGCCAAGATTATTTCCTCTCCCGGTTTCACGGAATGGCTCAATTCAACCCTAGCCTTGGAAATAAATAAATCTCCCTCCTGAATCAAAACCCCATTCCTAAAAATCTTGACATCCTGAGCCCACCAAGTTAAAGCTAGAAGTAACGTCAAACCTTCTAGACCATATCCCTGTAAATCCTGTGGAACTAATATTTTCTGAGCTAGCCATAGTACTTGATTACGATCAGGGATAGGAATATTTCCTTTATGATCGAGTCTGACTAAAGGCCAGTTAGATATATCTTGAGGAATCAATAAACTATCAGCCAGTGAATTATCATAATATTGCCAATTTCCCAGAATATCAACCTGACTCATCTGGTGTAACTTGGCTGTAGTTTGAGAAATTAGATTTACATCCATATATATATAATGAAGCTGAGTAAATGAATTTTAATTAAAGTGGTGTCTTTGCGGGTAAACCAACAGCACGGGGAAATTTGATTGGCGTATCTTTCACCTTCTTCAAATAAACACAATGACGGATACTTTGGGTAATAGGAGTGGTAAACTGTGTAACTACTTCTACTAATCCACCCAATTGCTTAACTGCATTTTCTAAATTAACTGCTTCTGCTTGTGTCCAAGTTCCACGGTAAATCACGGCTAAACCTCCCTGTTTCAGTAGCGGTAAAGAATACTCAGCACATGTAGAAACCGTACCCACAGCACGAATTACAGCTAAATCATAACATTGACGATGCTGTTTTTGCTGCCCAATTTCCTCTGCTCTTCCTAAAAGGGTTTTCACATGAGTCAGAGCCATTTGATCTATTATGTGATCAATAAAATTAATTTTTTTCTGAGTGGAATCGAGCAGCGTCACAGTGGATGATGGCGCGACGATGGCGATCGGTATTCCAGGAAAACCTGCTCCAGTACCAATATCGATCACGGAACCGCCTGTAAGCAATGGGGGTATGAGTCCCTGTTCTGAGATTATTGGGTGTAAAGAATCCCAAAGATGCTTTTCCGCAAATTCTTCAGATCCAGTAATTCGAGTTAAATTGAGTGATTCGTTACCTTGTAAAACTAACTCATAAAGTTGTTGAAACTGAGTTTGTTGTTGAGTACTTAGTTGTAAATTCAGGCTTTGTTGTATTTCTTCTAACATTAATTGTGGAAGATATATCTAGAGTGTTAATTATTTGGGAAATTATAGCACCTTTCCCTCTATTTAATTTACACGCAAGTGCTGAAGTGTCAGTTCGCTTTTGTGTTGCGATTTGCTAAAATAGAGATGTACGCGAAAAGGCGATAACATGGGGCGCAGCCATCGCTAGATTTCACTTGTTTTACAACTTATCTCATCTTTAGTATTAAGAATCTTACTATATTTTAGGTGTCTTACTGCTATAGGTTTTAGAGAAATTATTAAAATGAGAATTATCGCTCGGAGTACCTTAAAAAAATATTGGCAAAAACATCCTGATACAGAACAGCCTTTAAAAGCATGGTTTGATGATGCTTCCCGTGCTAATTGGGAAAGTCCATCGGAAATTAAAGAATTATATGCCAATAGTAGTATTATTACCAATAACCGAGTAGTGTTTAACATTAAAGGCAATAATCATCGCTTAATTGTACATATTCGTTATGATATCGGTATTATTTTTATTCGTTTTATTGGTAATCATCAAGAATATGGCAAAATAGATGCTACAATTGTTTAAGGAGGCTTGATGTTATGAACTTGAAACCGATTAAAACTGAAACCGATTATCAACAAGCTTTAAAAGAAATTGAACAACTATTTGATGCTCCAGTAGATACACCAGAATATGAAAAATTAGCTATTTTAACAACTTTAGTCGAAGTTTATGAACAAGAAAATTATCCGATTGAACCTCCATCGCCCATTGCAGCAATTTTATACTATCTAGAAAGTCGTAACCCAGGGGTTGCTGTGTTTATTGAAAATTTAAAACGTCATGGAGTTAGTGAAGAAATAATTAATACTGCTTTAAATGAAATGACTCAGGTGTAATTATTAACCAAAGTGGAAGGGCAATTATATTTTTACAGGTATAATGGAACAAGCTAGAGATTCATTACAAAAAACAAAAATGATATCTATCAAGCTAGATCGAGAAGTAGAATAGCAATAGCGCCAGCGCTGACTTGTCAGTTTGCTTTTAGGGATGTGGAGAGGTGTGTAGACTTTTGTGGGAATTTCGAGGGCGATGGCTGCTAAGTATTGTGCTGCTGCAAGCAATTCGCCCCTTTGGGGTATCGCAAATAGCGCATAAAAATTTTTGCGGTTATAATTATTAGCAGTCCAGTAAGTTATATTGACTGCTATGGATAACGCATTACAATACATCTGTGATTCAGAAGGGCAAACAGTTTCTGTAATTGTCCCAATTGATCTTTGGCAAGAAATAATTTCGGAGAGAGAAACTGCTTATCTACTGAGTAGTCCAGCCATGAAAGCAAGATTACTTACAGCTAGAAAACGTCAAGATGGAATTTCTTTAGAAGCAGCCTGTGAAAAACTTGGAATTTGATGCAGATGCTTTTGATGACCTAGCTTGGTGGATCGACATTGATCGTAAAAAAGCGTTAAAAATCATCAAGTTAATTCGTGAAGTGCAACATAATCCATTTGAACGAAACAAAATAAAATAAAATAAAATAAAAAACTACACTTACATTGAAAAAACTCTTTAGATTTATCGAAACATCGAATTATTTATAAGATAAAAAAGAAAACATCAGCTTTAGATTCCTAATTCATTGGTACGCAGTTCACTCAGGAATTTTTAAATCTCTAGTAATATCATTTATATCCTGAAAAAGAGATTTAGCCTGAGGATTATCACTAGGACAACTAAGATCGGGTGATTGTTCTCCACCCAAGCGAATAAAGGTAGAACTACCAAATGAAACCGATTTCATACAAGGTTGAGTTGGTAGTTTGGATAATGGTTGGGCTTTTTTTATATCTCTAAAAAATTTATGAGTCAATTTTTGCTTTAATAAACCTTTTCCATTTCTATTGCTACCCACAACATAATCTACTTTTCCAGTCGGTGAAATATAAATGCGATAACAGGGTGTATTGGTTGAGCCTGTATTTAAAATTATTGCAATATTACTTTTTACCAATTTATTTTGAGGTGGACATTGGTTTTTATTAACTTGCTGGGGTAGTTGAGCATTAGCGCTAAGAAAGATAGCTTCATTTGTCAGCGAAGTTAGACAGACAAAAGTAACTAATGAAAGAAATTTAAATACATTCATAAAAGCTATTACCCTCTAAAGTTCAGGATGAATCTCACCAAAATTTACCTACAATAATATACGCTGACCAGTAATAAGGATGATGATATGGTCTTTGATCTGGTGAAATTTGGCTAGATTGCTCCATTTGTGTGATTAAATATTGTTTGATCTTTTCTGCTTCTGGATGCAAATGTCTGAGTAAATTTTCATACCATTGTGTCAGTTCTCTAGCAGTTAAATCTCTCAACCATGCTGTTGTTTCGGCTAAAATCATAGCTGGAGATTGACCAGCATGATGCATCTTTAGCCTAGAATAGAATTCTATCATAAATACAGCGTTAATAGTGGGCGGTACATGCCAAAGTGGCATGATTATATGGGGAATTCCTGCAATTAGCCAAGCTGCATCTAAACCTATATATTCACTAGTAGTGTTTTGATGGGTATTCCTCACAATTTCACAATCGGCGAGAGTAACTAAGTTATAAGCTGACACAGCTTGTTGACAAATCTCCCCTAGTGTTAGTTGCTCTGTCTCTGATAATAGCAATCCGCTTTTCAGGGGTTCATTAAAATTGTTGATTGCTTGGGCAGCAAAATGTAAAATTTGACAATCCCTAGCTAAATAATTACTTACCTGTGCTTTAGTCGCTTGGATTCCCTTGATCTGGTAAGCACTGTCAAAGATATCTTTAATCACCGCAGTGGAAAATTCTCTAGGACTCAATTCTCCCTCATTAATAGGGGAATTTTCTACAATGGCTATTTTCTGGTTTTGCCAATTTGACCTTAACTCTGTTGTTTGAGCAATTGCTATTTGAATTGTGGGTAGATAGGTAATCGTGTAATTTAACTGAGAATATAATTCCTTGTCTATCGATGGATGGGGTAGATGGAAGAGCGCATGGAGTGGTAATCTAGATAAATCCCGATGGGGGACTAAAATTAGGCGACTAATTCCCTCAAGTTCGGGGATAATTGTCGGAATATTCAGAATTTCTTGCAATTGCAAAAGATTCTGTTCCATATATATTCGCCAGGGATGATTTCTTTCGACTGTTGAGTCTGGAGTTTGATGACAAAAATCTTGGTATTGGTTTTGCCAGTTTTCTAACCAGTTTTCTAATTCTATTAGGTTGCGTACTGCTTCCGGGATGACTTCTACATCTTGTATAGGTGTAAAGATTAAAATAGGTGATGGAGCTCGATCCTTAATGATAAATGTTTGGATAGCAGCTGGACTAATTTGCCAGTAAACTATAGCTGTGGAGGGATCTATTAGTTGTTGAACTGATGTATAGCTAGTTTTACTAGTATCATGGTTGAAGTAGTTGTTGGCGCGATCGCTCCCATCAGCTAGTAACCAGTGTAAATAGGCATTTCTACTTTGTTCGGCAATTTCCCAAGCTTCAACTAGATCTCCCACACTCACAGCTAGATCTACTGCTAATTGGTTCAGTCCAGCGAATTTGAGCAATAACTGTTTTTTGCTTTCTTCGGGGCGATGCGGTTGATCCAGCAGTTTTTGGAGTAGTTCACTGGAAATTTGCTGTACCTCTTTGGCTGCTATTATTTCTCTCAGCCCGACAAGTACTTTAATAAATGATTGTAGAACTTCTAAATGCAATTCTGGAAATTCTTCCGCTGTTAGAGCTATTAAAGATTGTTGATACTCATATACGGCTTTGTACCAAAAATCATGCTGTCTAGATTCTTTTTTACCTTGTTCATAAAGAGCGTTGGCGATCGCAAAATGCAATCTTCCCCAACCTTCTGGGTGTGTATCTAACCGTAAATGCTTCAGTCCTTCCTCATAGCTGGCGAGCTTACCCACATAACCAGTTCGATAGAGGTCAGAGTTAGATGTATCCGTAGTGCTAATTAAGCCAAATGTATTATGATTATAATCTAACAGACTTCCCGCAGATACACCTCTACCTAGCCAAGCTTCCCAGTAATCTGGTTTAATTTTTAAAGCACTATCGTAGCAAGTAATCGATTCCGCAAATCTTTGCAGATGAAATAGCGCTACTGCTTGATTATACCAAGCGAGATGGAAATCAGATTTAATGGCGATCGCTTGTTGATAGGAAAAGATAGCTTCTTCGCGCCGGTATAAGTTATCTAAAGCAACACCTCGATTATACCAAGCTAGATACAATTCCGGTTGACTAGACAAAGCGCGATCCCATGAGTCAATAGCTTCTGACCATTGATTTAAGTTGAATAGGACAACACCTCTATCTATCCAAACCTCATAATAGTCTGGTTGAATAGCTAAAGCTTGGTCATAAGCAGCGATCGCTTCTGGATATTGTTCTGTAATTCCCAGAGCTACCCCACGGTAATACCAAGTTTCTGGGTCTTCAGGTGATAGATGGAGAGCGTTGTCATAACTAGCAATTGCTTCCGCAATCAAACCTAATTTTAATAAGGCGAGACCCTTAGCTGACCAAGCCTCAGCATAATCTGGCTTAATATCTATTGCTGTATCAAAAGAAGCAATAGCCGCCTCACAATCACCTAACTCTCCTAGTACAGCACCTCGATTATACCAAGCTTTAAAGAAATCAGGTTTGAGGTTGATAGCTTGGTCATAAGCAGCGAGTGCTTCTTCAAAATTTTGCAAATAACAAAAAGTCAAAGCTTTATTAAACCAATACTGATGTGCTTGTGGCTGTAATTTAATAGCACGATCATAAAACTCAAGCGCTCCTGCTAAATCCCCGGCTCTCGCTAATTGTAAACCATGATAGAAATACGTCTGGGATTGATGTGCCAAAGTTAGTTGAGACGGGAGTTCAGATGGAGATGGTTGACTGAGCGCCAGTCGCTCATGGGGAACTCCAACAGATTCGCGCTGACTGACTATTTGAGATTCACGACTAGCTAACTCCGTAGCTAGCTTCTCCACAAGATGAGTACTTTGCTCTAATCTAACAACTAACTCATTTAGAGAATAGGGTAAAGTGGGTGTAACATCTTGAGGTAATTCTTCCCTAGCAGGTTCCATCGAATTAGATGCAAGATCTTCTTCTACTATTTCTACTACTTTTTCTGGGTTGACTGCGGCATTTACTCCAGCTACCTCCTGAATATCTAGATTGTCTACCTCTGTGGGTTCATAGTGTTCATAGTTAATTTCACTATGTTGTACCCACTGATATGCGTAATCTCCAGAGGACGATTTATCTTGAAGTGTAGGAGCCGGAATAATTTCTTCCCCATGTTCCCATAATTGTTCTCCCCATTGGCGCAACAATCTTTGTCCAGGAGTATCTAATAAGGGATCAATTAAATCTATAGTTTCTGCGGGGACTTCCTCCTGGTCATTTTGATCTGAGTCAAAATTCCGCTCTAACAGCTTAATTCCAATGTCGTAAGCCAGTTCACCCACTTTGCCAACATCAAGTTCACCTAGTTGTACCATCCTAGTAGCTAATTGATGATTTGGGGCGGGTGAAGCAAGTAGCCTTTCACCGAATATTAGTAACCAATCCAACCAACGCTCAACAGTAATCCGATTCTCCATTCGCTGTAAGTACTTCAGCGCCCATTGTTGTCCACGCGCTTGATAGACACCTTCCAATAATTGGGTAAATAAAACTTCTAAATCAGCATTGGTTAATTCAGGTAGTAATTCCACCACATGGCTTTCCTTACCAGTCTCAGGATTATGTATCCATTGACTACCAAGGGTGTGTTGGAACAACCTGTTAAGCATGTGAAGCAAATGTAATAGCCACCTGAGCATCTGCTATATTTTGAGATTTTCTTTCTCCTAGATTGTAGCTATCGTTGTGTCAAAAAAATCATTAATTAAATTACTTGACACATTTTATCACTAGTTATGTCTATCAAAACGCCTATATATTTAAATACCAGTTAATGATATTACATAAAACCAGAGATTTGTCATCAGAGTTTACTCTCTCATTCATCTTGAAAGACCCTCATCTCAATTTTCTGGGAGAGGAGATGCTTCATTTACCTGCAATTGTTTCATTAACGCTGCTACTATAACTTGCGGATCATCGGTTTCGATATCCAGTTGTTGGATAATTTGTTGACGGAGGTTTTCATCCTGCTGCAACATGATCAGTAACTCATCTAAGGTGACAGTCTCGTATTCACCCTCTGGGGAACTCTCATGGGAAATATCATCTGTTTCTGGAGGAATGTCTTCTACAAGAATATCTGGTCCCTCATATTCCCAAATTGGTTCGCTTTGATGGCGTGTTAACAGTTCCATCCCAATATTGTAAGCAAGCTGTCCTATCGCACCAATTTCTAATTCGCCTAAAGCTACTAATCTTGATGCCAACTCATTGTTGGGCGTTTTCAATGCTAACAATCGTTCACCAAAACGTTGTAACCATTCTAGCCAGCGTTCTGGACTAATCCGATGTTCAACATTGCTTAACCATTTTTGTACCCAATCCCTACCTCTCGCCTGATGAACTCCTTCTAAAAGTTCCGTAAACAGAAATTCTAAATCTGTATCCGTAAGGGGAGGCGCTGGCTGTTTTGGTACTGTATCCTCATTTGTCAAAGCAGATGCTTTACCAAACAAGCGTTGAAGTAAATTTTTGAGCCATTGAATAAACCGCCTGAGCATTTCCCGCACCATTGAAGTCTTCATTCTTAAAATTTTAGCCCAAACCAGCGGCTTCTTCAGACAAAGGAATCAGCGCCGGGGAGAGATAGTAAGTTGACTATGTCTAATGGCACAATGGAAGTTGTCATGAGTGTTAAAATGTTGAAATTATTGGAAGTCCGTGTCTTACGAACCCATACATCATAAGTATCGCCCCCAAAGTTTTGCCCAATTAGTAGGACAAGAAGCGATCGCTACTACTCTGACTAACGCCATTCTGGGTGGAAAGATTGCTCATGCTTACTTATTCACGGGACCTAGAGGAACAGGGAAAACTTCCAGCGCTAGGATTTTAGCCAAGTCGATTAACTGTCTACAAAGTGATCAGCCAACTCCTGAGCCTTGTGGTGTTTGTCATAGTTGTTTAGGTATAACTAAGGGCTACACGGTGGATGTAATTGAAATTGATGCTGCTAGCAATACAGGGGTTGATAATATCCGTGAATTGATTGAAAAGGCGCAATTTGCTCCTGTACAGTCTCGTTACAAGGTATATGTGATTGATGAATGCCATATGCTCAGTACTGCGGCTTTTAATGCGTTACTGAAAACGTTGGAAGAACCACCAAAGCATGTTGTGTTTATCTTAGCCACAACTGATCCACAGCGAGTATTACCAACAATTATTTCTCGCTGTCAAAGATTCGATTTTCGCCGGATTCAATTAGATGCTATGGTGAAGCATTTAAAGGCGATCGCCCAGCAAGAAAAAATTCAGATCACTCCCGAGGCGATCGCTTTGGTCGGACAATTAGCTCAGGGAGGATTGCGCGATGCGGAAAGTTTACTAGACCAATTAGCCTTGTTTCCATCACTTGTCACACCAGAACATGTTTTGGATTTGGTCGGTTCGGTGAGCGAACAAGATTTATGCGGACTGTTAGGGGCGATAGTCCAAGACAATGCAGAATTAGTCTTAGATTTCACCCGTAAAATTCTAGACAGAGGTAGAGAACCTCTCACAATTCTGCAAAATTTGGCTGCTTTCTATCGAGATTTACTCATTGCTCAAACTGCTCCTAGTCGGAGAGATTTAGTAGCTTGTACCCAATCAACCTGGGACATATTAGTCAATTTTGCCCCAAGATGGGATAAAAGCCTGATTTTACAGGGACAAAAACAGCTGCGGACAGCAGAAGTACAAATTAAAAATACTACTCAACCACGCTTGTGGCTAGAAATCACATTATTAGGATTATTACCCAGCGCAACTCTTCAGACTCCCACACCAACTATTGGGGTATCTCCGATATCTTCTCCTAGTAAACTGGCGCAAAACTCACCTATCTCTTCTACATCTATCGTCAATGATCCATTCCCGTCTGTAATCCCATTAAAACAAGATACAACTAATTATGAAGAACCAGTATCAATACCATCCCCGGAAGTAGCTGCTAGCAGTCAGACAGAAACACCACCAGAAGTTATATCATCGGCGGAAATCTCTCCAGCAAGTGTTCCAGAAATCAATTTAAGCCAAATTTGGCAAGAAGTAATTATTAACTTACCAAGTCCAGGTGGTCAATCTCTTTTCAAACAACATGGACGCTTAATCAGTCTTGATAACGGTGTTGCACAGGTAGCAATGCCAATAAAATTAATTTCCTATACTAAAGATAAGTTAACATATGTAGAAACAGCCTTTGAGAAGGTCTTAAGACAAAGATTCCAGGTTGTTTGGATACCTACTCAAAGCCAAACAACTGGGGAAAAGCAAAATAACAAATTGGTTTCAGCAAGTCCTCATATTTCTCAGCCATCAATTACATCCAAACGTGAATCTCCAAATCCGGATGCTACCTCTAGCCAAACGCCAACTGCAATTCCCACCCCGACTAATCCCCCGACTCAATTACCAAACCCGGTTAAGGAAGAGGATCAAGTAATTAATTCCAGCATTACTCAAGATTCATCTGCTACTGATGTAAAAACAAACCCTAAAATCTCTAGCTTTGAGCATAACGAGGTTAATCAAGCCGCTAAAAAGCTAGAAGATTTCTTTAATGGCAAAATAATTACTTTGGGCGATGATACTGTAGATTTGTCTGATTTAGGAAATGTGCCAGATTTGGAAATATATGAGTATGGGGATGATTAAATCAATTGCATTACTTTATTCGTGATTGGCACCAGTATGAACTGTTTTCACCCATTTCAGGCGCTTTGGTCGAAAAGACATTCTGGCTGTGGTACTGGTCATGATTATTACCCAGTGCAACATATATAGACTACCTCTGACTGTTTGGAGTAGTAACAGAAAATAGGTAGAAAATTTTAATTTTAACCCTTGATCTTTGTGGATACGCTTTACACCAGCCAGCATACCGACAAAAGACATAGTTAGGGATAAGCTACTAACACTAGTTAAAATTGGGGGTTTATGTCTGATTACCGACATGATTAAATCTGGGACTGCTGTTGTCGGTAAAATATACATAATCAGCATAAAAATCATTAAATCCCAGGTTTTGCGCCTACCCATGGGGTTTTTGAGAATCAGATCCCAATAGTCTAAATAGCGTTGATAGCCTCCTTCAGCCCAACGGTTACGTTGATGCCATAGGGATATAGCCTTAGTGACTCCTTCCTCTTGCACGCAGGGAGAAAATACACAATCAATATCCCATTTATTTAAATGTAAGCGGATACTTAGGTCTAAATCATCAGTGATAGTTTCCTCATTCCAGCCACCGCAATCCGTCAGGGCTAGACGACGAACAAATTGACCATTTCCCCGGAGTTCGCCAATTCCACCAATAGCAATTCGTTGTTGTTGAAACCAAGTATCAAGTGCCATTTCTGCCATTTGACCTTTAGTCCAAAAATTTTCTGCTGCGTTGGCGATCGCTTTGCGAACTTGCACCGCCCCGACATTCTCTCTTTGAAATAAAGGTATGACTTGCAGCAGAATATCTGGTGCTACTTGAGCATCAGCATCAAATACAGCGACTATTTCCCCATTAGTGAGTGGTAAAACCTGATTTAATGCTCCTGACTTACCACCACTAGCTTGGTCAGAACGGCTAAATACTTTCAGTTGTTTATATTTATCAGCTAGTTCAGCTAATATCTGTGGTGTATTGTCAGTGCTATAATCATCAATAATCCACACTTCATATAGCCCCTGTGGATATTCCAGATTACAAAGATTTTGCACCAATCTACCAATGACAGCTTCTTCATTTTTAGCTGCTACTAACACAGACACAGAAGGCCATTCCCCAGTTATTTCTCTAGGGTAGTGACGAGATTTAGCCAAAATTATCCGCAAAGCATGAATACCTAGAATAGCTGTTAAGCCAAAAATGAAGGCAAAACTCCAGGAAACTAAGTGCATGAAAATAGTTCCACTCCAGACAACAGTCAGAACTAAAGCAGCTTTACGTCTACGTCCTTGAAACCGCCTTGATGCCAAAGGCACAGTATTCGTCTCTACCATTAACTCATCCTCTATCGGTAGGTCAGATAAGAGCGAGTTAATCGGCTCAAATTCGCTATAGGAATTGTTCTCAGGCCAGGAATTTGCTGGCATAGGTTACTTGCGTGAAAAACCAGTATTTGTCTACATGCCAAACCTGCTACCTTCTTTAGAGGGTTACAGGATTGAGCCATCCCTAAAGCAAGTGACTTTAATGATTCCCTTGCTAAGTTAATATATTATTGTTGCATATTTTCGGAAATACACAAATTTTTAATACTGAAAGGATATTCAATCATGTCCATTGACCAAATCCAACCTGTAAGCCAGCAGCAAGCTAGTGTTTACCTACCATACATTCAATCCAGCAAGCGGAATTTTCTCCCCTATGCTATCAGCCTTTATCAAAAAGGTGTTTTGGAAGGAACCCGCAAAATAGAAGCTGGTGAAAATATTCCTTTTGTGGCTGCATGGAATGTGTCTACATTACCTTCAGATTTAACGCGCTGTCGAGTGCAGTTTGATGGTAATGCGGAATTAAGTTATGAAGTGATGATGGCTAGCTTTGAGTTTATCAATTTTATCATTGACATGATGGAAAACTATAAACGCTATCGACTAACTGACTTTTCCCAGGCTTTTTACCGCAAATTACTACATAGAGAAGATTAATCAGTGTGTAGGGGATATGAGGCTTCTTCCTCCAACATGCTCCTAAATTCTGCAATAAACAACTAAAATTAATGAACCGGAGGTGAACAACTCCGCCTCCGCACCTAACTGAGTTCCTCAGACTTTTGCAATTAGGAGCGCATACGTGCCAACACCTGCTAAATATTTGCTAGTTGGATCGGTTGAGACTTACAGTGGTAAATCTGCAACAGTTCTCGGTTTGTCTTATCAACTACAGCAAAAAGGACTGGATATTGCTTACGGAAAACCTCTAGGTACTTGTTTAACCGTCTCTGCTGGAAATGTATTAGAGGAGGATGTTCAGTTTATTACCCATAGTTTGAAACTGCCCGAAACTCGTATTGCACCTACTTTATTAGCTTTGAATGCAGTTACTATTCAACAACGCTTATCTGGTGAAGATCAGACTAATTATCAGCATTTATTAGTCCAAAAGTATCTAGAAGTGCCAAGAGGGAATTTAGTCCTTTTGGAAGGACCTGGTGATTTGTCGGAAGGTAATTTATTTGGTTTATCTCTCTTACAAATGGGAGAGTTACTCAATGCACAACTCATGCTAGTAGCCCGTTATCAATCGATTAATTCGGTTGAAAGCTTGCTTTGGGCTCAACAACAAGTGGGCGATCGCTTGATTGGAGTAGTGATTAATGAAATTCCTGCAGAACAGTTAGATACAGTCAAAAAACTCGTCCGGCCATTTTTGGAAGAGCGAGGTATCCCTGTACTAGCGCTATTACCTAAAAATAATTTGCTCCGCAGTGTCAGTGTAGGGGAGTTGGTCAAACAATTAAAAGCTGATGTCCTCTGTCGTGAAGACCGTCTGGATTTACTGGTGGAGAGTCTAGCAATTGGGGCAATGAATGTCAATTCAGCAGTCAAGTATTTCCGCAAACGTCGCAATATGGCAGTAGTCACAGGGGGCGATCGCGTAGAAATTCAGCAAGCTGCTTTAGAAACATCCACGCAATGTTTGATTTTGACTGGACAGCTACCTCCTCCGCCTTTTATTCTGCTGCGTGCTGAAGAAATGGAAATTCCCATTTTGTCCGTTGATTTGGATACGCTCACCACAGTGGAAATAGTTAATCGCACTTTTGGTCAAGTGCGCTTACATGAACCTCCAAAGGTGGACTGTATTCGCCAACTCATGGCTGAACATTTTGATATTGACCGATTACTGTCGCATTTGTAAAAGAGACAGGGGGCGTTGTGGAGGTAGGGGCGCAAGGCCTTGCGTCCCTACTACGTAGTATAAAAAAAATAGTAATCTGTAACTTTAGACAGCTGAATATTCGCAGACTTTTTGGTAGAATATCTTGGTTGTTTAATCTGAAAATATCCATCTTTGACTCAGTCAATAGACCTCATTAACCTCGACACTCTTGCACAAGAACTAGCTACAATTCAGCAAACTGGTTCTAAGCGAATTGCCCTGCTTGGTTCTCGTCATGTGCCAATTACACATCAGAATCTGATTGAGATGATGACTTATGCCTTAGTTTTATCGGGTAATCGCATCATTACATCAGGTGCTACTGGTACTAATTCCGCTGCTATTCGGGGAGCGACAAAAGCTGATCCGAATTTGCTGACGGTGATTCTACCCCAAAGTTTAGAGCGTCAACCTCAAGAGTCACGTCAGCAGCTAGAAAATGTGATGCACTTGGTGGAAAATCCTAGTCATGACAATTTATCCCTAGCGGAAGCAAGTTATTTGTGTAATAAAGAGATTGTTTCTCGTTGTCAGCAATTGATTTGCTTTGCTTTCCATGATAGTCAGACTCTGCTACAAACTTGTAAAGATGCAGAAGATCAAAGAAAAGTTGTTACCCTCTTTTACTTTGACTAAAAGACTATCATCAATGCTAGTCCTTAATAAGCTACTAAATAGAAGTGAAAATCGCTATGTGAGTCAAGGGTAATGAGTGTCTGAATTACCCTTTGCTTATCCACCTGAGAAAATTAAAAATTACTGCTGGGTCTTTTTCTATTTGTGAGTTTGTTAGATTAGTAATTACCGCAATTTTCTATATCCATTATTTTTTCTTATGGCTTCTACATTTTCTTTTGATATCGTGAGCGACTTTGATCGACAAGAATTGGTTAATACTGTTGATCAGGTAGTGCGAGATGTCAAAAGCCGTTACGATTTAAAAGACACACAAACTACTGTTGAGTTAAACGAACAGAACATTACTATCAGCACAGATAGTGAGTTTACTTTAGAGTCCGTCCATACCATTCTGCGAGAAAAGGCGGCTAAACGTAACCTTTCCCAAAAAATCTTCGATTTTGGCAAAGTCGATTCAGCTAGCGGAAATCGTGTACGTCAAGAAATCACTCTGAAGAAAGGGATTAATCAAGAAATTGCCAAGCAAATTTCTAAGTTGATTCGCGACGATTTCAAAAAAGTACAATCTTCTATTCAAGGTGATTCTATCCGAGTAACGGCTAAATCTAAGGATGATTTACAAATTGTGATCCAGCGACTTAAGCAAGAAGATTTTCCTGTGGCTTTGCAATTTACCAATTACCGTTGAAGAGGGTCTCGTGGGTTTATGGTTATAAGGTATGCTGATTACTTGGACAGAGTCCTATATTCGCACAACTTGACCCCATAAATAGAATTTAGGGGCTAGCCCGCCGTTGATATTTTGGTCTTCTAATATCCAAATATATCTGGAGAGCCTAGCTTTCTTTCTTTTGACTGGAAAAAATTTAATTCTCTGGAGAGATGGGAAACCCCCTTGACTTTTGATATCATGATTTTAAATAATGGGAGTGTGCCTTGTCATAAAAATTTTGCTCACACTCCCATTATCTAAGAGTGTCAATTCCATTTTGACCTAATTTCCGCCACCTTGTAATCTATCTCGCGACAGAGATAAATAAAATTCTTTTTTCATCTTTAATATAGAAAAATCTGGACTGATGCTCCTGGGTCGCTAACGCTGCGAAGCGGGGAAAATTTGCTCAATTCCCTTGCTGGACATTAAAGAGCGATCGCATAAAAGTCTAAGCTTTGCGCCATGATTAAAATCTTTGATTTTGTCAAACAGGTTAAGTTAAATAATGAAGCAAATTCCGTCGAAAGAGAGATGGAGAATCAGCGATTTTGCCCTATTCTAATAGTAGACATGCTTAGATAATGGAAGTGCGCCTTGTCATAAAAATTTTGCTCACACTCCCATTATCTAAGAGCGTCAATTCCATTTTGACCTAATTTCCGCCATCTTGTAATCTATCTCGCGACAGAAATAAATAAAATTCTTTTTTTTCATCTTTAAATCTAGCAAAATCTGGACTTGGAAAAATTTGCACAATCTTAACATGACATGAAAGCACCCACCTTTAGCGATGTTCCAAGAAGGCGGGTGTAGCGATCGCGTTGCGCTGCTACAAGCAGTTTGCTCTATATGGAAGCTTTGCGCCATGATTAAAATTTTTGATTTTGTCAAACAAAATAATGAAGCAAATTCCGTCGAAAGAGAGATGGAGAATCAGCGATTTTGCCCTATTCTAATAGTAGACATGCTTAGATAATGGAAGTGCGCCTTGTCATAAAAATTTCGCTCACACTCCCATTATCTAAGAGTGTCAATTCCATTTTGACCTAATTTCCGCCATCTTGTAATCTATCTCGCGACAGAAATAAATAAAATTCTTTTTTTTCATCTTTAAATCTAGCAAAATCTGGAATGACGCTCCTGCGTCGCTAACGCTGCGAAGCGGGGAAAATTTGCTCAATTCCCCTTGCTGGACATTCAAGCGCCATCACCTCTAACAGGAATTTTACACCATTGCTGAAATCTAAGATGTTTGTCAAACAGGTTAAATAATTAAGGTAAATCCATCGAAAGAGAGATGGAGAATCAGCGATTTTGCCCTATTCTGATAGTAGACATGGTTAGATAATGGAAGTGCGCCTTGTCATAAAAATTTTGCTCACACTCCCATTATCTAAGAGTGTCAATTCCATTTTGACCTAAGTTCCGCCATCTTGTAATCTATCTCGCGACAGAGATGAATCAAATTCTTTTTTTATCTTTAATCTAGCAAAATCTGGACTGACGCTCCTCTACTAGCTAAGGAAAATTTGCACAATTTCCTTGCTGGATATTAAAGCGCTATTGCTCAAGAGTGTCAGCTTTGCGCGTATATTTCCAAGCTTCGCCCACCGTCGAAAGAGAGATAAACAATCAGTAGTTGTAGAGTTGTGGGTTAATCACGGAAACCCGCTATTTAAAGCAAATTCGCAAAAAACCTACACCTGTCAACCTGATATTGACCCCCCTGCTCTTATTTATGCTTTTACCACTTTTGCAACATACTTTTTTGAAATGCTGGACGTTCCGAGATTACCTGAAGGTATTTCTGAATGGATGGATAACCACTCAAATCTAGTTTTAACATTTGATTGACGAAAGCTAAAGTTGAACCTACTGCTATATCTACTAGACTAAATTCATCACCAAGTATATAGGTCTGTTGCTCTAGGATTTGATTTATGGGATTTAACAAAATCGGTGTTTCCTTAGCGCGACTAGTTTCACTAAAAATTCCTGACGCTAAGGTAGAGTTAGCAAAGAAAATCCACTGGTTAATTTTGGCACGATCCTCTAGGGAAACCGGTTTCTGGGCGTATTTGTCAAAAAGATAAAGTAAAATCGCGCCGGATTCCCAAAGTTGGAGATCTTCGTCAACGATCGCAGGAACTTTACCCATAGGGTTAATCGCCAGAAATTCCGGTTGACGATGCTCACCCGCTGCTAGATCTAGTTTAATAAATTCAAATGGAATTTCTAACTCTTCTAAATACCATCTAATAATCGCTGCACGACTAATAGACGCACCGTAAAGTTTAATCATGATTTGACTTTCTAAAGAACTTTGTGAGTATGTGAGTGTTGTTTAACGTTATCTTCTTTAGTGACTGTTCTCGCAACATTTAATATACGTTTCCTCTCGGTAGAATAATTTAATTTATTCGTAGTAGTTCCTAGGGGAACTAGAGATTTAGCCGATTCACGTCGCTTATAAGTGCGAATAGCTGCAAATGCTCGCTCCACAAAATCATCTCCAAAACGCGCAGTTTCTGGAAAGTCCTTTGGCAAAACTAATGTACTATCTTGCAGTAGAGTCCCCAAAGTTGTCGCACAAGCAAGTTTATAAGAAGTAGGGATACCTTTAAAAATAGCCTCTAAGGATGCAGAAGGAATAGGCTCTACTACTTCAATTTGATGTACTTCGCCATCTTCTTTGAAGTAACAAGTTGCTAAACCGACCACAATGTAATCGTTTTCTGTAATATCGGTAGCATGAGGATAGGAAGTAACTCTTGTCATTAGTTAAATAGATTCAGATTTCTCAAGATCAACTAACTAGCATTTTAGCAATTTGTCGCTCTCGCTGCTAAATTTAATTGTTTCAGGAATTGTGTTGGAATCGGAAGTATACAGTAAAGGACTAAGGCTTAATTATTTCTGGGGTGACAACGAGTGTCTTTTTTGTTACCTATAGACTCATAAATAACTGACACATTGCTTAATCCACTTACCTGGAAAAAGCTCTAGTTTAGATTTGGTAGAATTCTGATAACAAGTAGGAAAATATGGATGATTACTCTCTTTTAGCTTTTGGCAAGAAACAGTATACAAAGTACAGATTTGTTAATAAAAATACAATTGCCTCTCGCGACTGTCTAGCTAAGGGTTGGTGCAAATTCTTCATAGAAGAAAACTACTGGCGCTCTTGTGCTTTGAGTTTAGCCCATCAGCAAGACTATAATCAAGCGATTGCTCTGTTAAACCAACTGATTGATTGTCATCCTCAAAATGCTGTTGACTATAACAATCGTGGCTTGGTCTATTTTCAGAGTGGTGACATTCAAAAAGCTTTCCATGACTATAATACAGCTTTATATATCAACCCTGATTTAGCCAGTGCTTATAACAATCGTGCCAACTGTTATGCAGCCTGTGGACAACTACAAATTGCTTTATCTGACTATGACAAAGCGATAGATTTAGATCCAAGAAATGTTCGAGCTTGGATTAATCGTGGTATTACTTTACGCGATTTATTCCGCTATCCCGAAGCCATAGAAGATTTTGAAATGGCGCTGCTGTTCGGTCAACTCAAAAGCCATATTTGGGCTGGTCGTGGGAGAACTTATCATCTTTGGGGGGATTGGAATTATGCGATCGCCGATTACGAACGTGCTCTAGCACAAATCGCATTAGTGATCGACTCGCCAAATACCCATAGTTACCGCTTGTTGATGCAGGTGGAGAAATGGTTACAGGAGCTACTCAATCCCCAGCCGTAAGTAGTTATAAAATGTAAGTAAATCAACAAAGTTACTCCAGGCTGTATCGCCAAAATTCCCTAAACCTAAATAGTTAAGGAGAAACATCCGTTTTTTCCGATACCGATTGGTCTGGAGATATGAGAACTATGCGGCGCTGATTAGATCCAATCCGATAGGACTGTTGCTGCATAATACTTTTAGCTTGTTGAGGGTCAAAATTACGACTAAATTGTGTTTCTAAGGTTTTGACACGCCCTGTGACTAAAGTGAGTTCAGTATGAGCTTCTCGTAACTTATTCTGCTGTAACCAATGATAAGGCAACAATTGAACTAGAGCGGAGATTGATGCTGCGATAATAGTCAAGTTAACGCCTATTTTAGCTGTATTTTCTAGTGCCATTATCTGATGGGAACGTTGAATCATGTGGCGGCGAGAGCCAGATACAATTCGACGTTTTACATTGGTTTTTACTGGGTATCTGGAGGGTTGAAACGCGTTCATGATTCCAAAAACAACCTCATATGGAAAGGGAAGCACCGTCAAAAAAAATAGGAACTAATTACTACTGAAAAGATCACTATTATATTTAGGTGCCATAATACTTGATTTATAGGGAATTTGTCCAAATATAACTTAAACTTTTAGCCCTGGCTATGATTCAGGCTGGTATTTCCCCACAATTTCACAAAAATAGGTGTAGTTTCCCGATTGGAGAGGAAACTACACCATCTTATCCAGAATGATTAATCTGAGTCACCAGATTTATTTGTACAATTCTGTAGCTAAACGCCAAGCCAGAATTCCGGGAATAAGTGCTACAACTAGAGCGATGTACACTTGAGTATCAGATATATTCATAGTCAGAACCCTCCTCAGGTTAAAAACAGAGTTACTTGAGACTTCGTTTACTACTTTTCACTGTTTTAGCAAGATTAGGGAATATTTTGTGACAAAATGCAATAAAAATTGTTAATTGTTGATATTACTGTAATGACGTTTTTGGATGATGACGCTATATTTAGGTATTGATTTTGGTACATCCGGCGCTCGCGCTATCATCATAGACGCAGATGGGGCGATCGCTAAACAAATACGTTACCCTTGGAGTCCGATGACAACTCCTGGGGATTGGATAACTTGCTGGAAAACAGCTTTATGGAGTTTATTAGGGGAAATTCCCAGGGACTTATGTAGTTTAATCGGAGCGATCGCCATTGACGGTACTTCTGGGACTATTTTGCTCACCGATGCCAACGGTCAGCCAGTAGATGCTCCCTTGCTGTATAATGATTCTAGGGGAGGAGCAATGTTGACAAAGTTAAGTTCTATTGTTCCAGAGACCCATATTGTACTAAGTGCTACATCTAGTCTTGCCAAACTTTTGTGGATGCAGCAGTTACCATCTTTTAGCAACGCCAAATACCTGTTACACCAAGCTGATTGGTTGGCTAGCTTATTACATGGTAAACTTGGCGTGACTGACTATCATAATGCTCTGAAACTGGGTTATGATGTCAAAAACTTACAATACCCAGAATGGCTAGAACAACTCAAAATCACTCTACAACTACCAAAGGTTTTACCACCAGGCACACCTGTCGGGGAAATGAAAGCTGATATAGCTGCTAAATATGGTTTTCGACGGGATTGTCTAGTGTGTACGGGGACAACAGATAGTATTGCTGCTTTTTTGGCTAGTGGAGCCAAATTTCCTGGGGAAGCTGTAACCTCATTAGGATCGACTTTAGTACTTAAACTGCTCAGTCGCACTCCTGTAGAAGACTCTCGATATGGAATTTACAGCCATCGTTTGGGCGATCTATGGTTGACTGGAGGCGCTTCTAATACTGGAGGAGCGGTTTTACAGAAATTCTTTACTGCATCGGAGTTAACCCAATTGAGCCAAGAAATAGATGGATCTATGGCTAGTCATTTAGATTATTATCCACTTTTGCAACCAGGCGATCGCTTTCCGATCAACGATCCTGAATTACCTCCCAGATTAGAACCACGTCCAGATAGCGCCAAAGAATTTCTGCATGGGTTATTAGAAAGTATGGCTCGTATAGAAGCTAAAGGATATAGGTTATTGCAAAAACTAGGAGCAGATCCGTTAACCTATGTTTATACTGCTGGTGGTGGAGCAGCAAATGCAACTTGGACAGCTATTCGCCAAAGATATTTGCAAGTACCTATTGCAGTAGTCGCTTCTGGGGAAGACACCCAAGATCATGTTACCTTACCAACCCAGTGGCTAGCAAGTATAGAAGCTGCTTATGGAGCCGCACTCTTAGCTAAGTCAGCAATCCAGTAAAATCAGAGTTAGTTATATTACCATCTGATGATTTATTTGTGGAATTTACCCCAATTATGCCGAAAAACAGAAAGACATATGTTCTCAAATTATACGTAGCAGGTAACACACCTAATTCAGTCAGAGCCTTAAAAACACTCAAAAATATACTGGAACAGGAATTTAAAGGAGTTTATGCTTTAAAAGTAATTGATGTCCTGAAAAATCCCCAATTAGCAGAAGAAGATAAGATATTAGCAACGCCAACGCTAGCAAAAATTCTGCCATTACCTGTCCGCAAAATTATTGGTGATCTTTCGGACAGAGAAAGGGTATTAATTGGATTAGATCTACTTTATGAAGAATTAAGTGAGGAAGATAGCGGAGAGTAAAATAGAACAAAATTTAGTTATATAGTAGGTTGGATTGAGCTAAGTATCGGCGCTCCCTTGTCTACCAACCCAACCTGCATTTCCTTGAGATAGTTTTATAGAAAAGCAGCAATGAATAAAAAAGGACAATCAGAGAAAAAAAACACTCCTTTAATAGGAGTACAAAAAATTCGCACGATGATAGAAGGATTTGATGATATTAGTCATGGAGGGTTACCTGTTGGGAGAACCACCTTAGTCAGTGGTACATCTGGAACAGGAAAAACCTTGCTATCCTTACAGTTTCTATATAACGGTATTACCTATTTTGATGAATCAGGTGTATTTGTGACCTTTGAGGAATCACCTAGCGACATTATAAAAAACGCCTATATTTTCGGTTGGAATTTACAACAACTGATTAACGACGGAAAACTGTTTATTCTCGATGCTTCTCCTGACCCTGAAGGTCAAGACATTGTGGGTAACTTTGACCTTTCAGCTTTAATTGAGCGCTTACAGTATGCTATTAATAAATTCAAAGCGAAAAGGGTAGCAGTTGACTCAATGACAGCTGTGTTTCAACAATATGAAGCCTTAGGAGTAGTGAGGCGGGAAATATTTCGTTTAGTAGCGCGTCTGAAGCTACTTAATGTGACGACAATCATTACAACTGAACGGGGGGAAGAATATGGACCAGTCGCTTCATTTGGAGTAGAGGAATTTGTTTCTGATAATGTGGCGATTGTGCGTAATGTTTTAGAAGGGGAACGTCGGAGACGCACAATTGAGATCCTGAAATTGCGCGGGACAACTCATATGAAGGGTGAATATCCTTTTACGATCACTAACGAAGGAGTGAATATTTTCCCCTTAGGAGCAATGCGATTAACCCAACGTTCCTCTAATGTGCGGGTCTCTTCAGGTGTGAAAACGCTGGATGAAATGTGTGGCGGCGGTTTCTTCAAAGATTCGATTATCTTGACAACGGGTGCTACCGGTACTGGAAAAACCTTATTGGTGAGTAAGTTTATCCAAGATGGCTGCGTCCATGGTGAACGAGCAATACTATTTGCTTATGAAGAATCACGCGCTCAACTATCACGTAATGCTTATTCGTGGGGAATTGATTTTGAAGAACTGGAAGAACAAGGGTTGCTCAAAATCATTTGTACTTATCCAGAGTCCACAGGTTTAGAAGACCACTTACAAATTATCAAATCAGAAATAGCTGATTTTAAACCATCCCGGATTGCGATTGACTCACTTTCCGCCTTAGCCAGAGGAGTAAGTAATAAT
>Ga0116228_10001056_pt1 | contig 22442 bp, 11 predicted proteins | sample S1TSphfallax_2_FD_89694 | JGI IMG/M metagenome (GOLD analysis project Ga0116228, IMG submission 89694) | Host-associated microbial communities from peat moss isolated from Minnesota, USA - S1T2_Fc - Sphagnum fallax MG | ecosystem: Host-associated > Plants > Peat moss > Unclassified | place...
ATCAATGAGCTTGCAATTAGTTCATGCATCATTGAGCTAGGTTTATAGATCATGATAAGCTTGTCAAGATTCTCAACCCCAAAACAATACCAACACAAAGTAGTGAGCATGTATGCAATTGAAAAATTAAGATCTACTTAGTTTCAATCTATGAACCTAAGATGCAAAAAATTTGTCTTGCCAATAAACCCACATTTTGGAACTTGGTTTTATTGCCTAACCACCATTTCAATGGATCAAAACCATCTACATTCATCACATGGAACTTACAAAATAGAAATAGCTAAACCTTGAAAAGACCTTCAATAGCCTCTTGTGATTAACCCTAAAATCCATATAACCTAGTTAAGGATAGCTTAGTTACAAGGGTTACAAACTTAACCTAGATTCCAAAAGTCATAACAATGTTCAATAAGGGCAACAAAATCAGCTCATCATACTAGTACACAAATCATTTTTGTGTTTGATGTCAAAGGTTTCTTTGCACATGTGTTATTTAATGCCAAGAAACATCAGGAACCATGTCCTTTCTTGGGGAGGGGTCAGGCTCACTCCCACACGAACCCGGTCAAAGGTGTCCAAATTGAACCTTCGGGCACTCAAAAAGGTAGTGTGTCAAGGTTCAGTGCTTGACGTGTTTCAAATCGAGCATAGGGGGTTGAGGTTCATTTTGGCCAACTAAGTGCCAAAGGGAAACCCCGTTGAGGACAAGCCAAATGAGCGTGGCAACCTTCCAAGGGTGTGAGTTCTGGGCTGGAGTGAATAAGCAGCCACCAATGCACCAATTGAGGATGAAGTTGTTGAAGCCGTTTTGGGGATGAACCAAAAACACATCCTCCCATGCCCAAAGTTTTTGGTTTTTTCAACCTCTTCTCTACACCAAAGTTTTTCCTTCTTACCTACCTCCCTCCCACCTACCTCCTACCTCCTACCTACCTCACTTGATTTTGTGTTCACTCCATCACCAGAACTCGAGAACGATTAGGTTGGAATAGGAGCCACAACAACGCAGGCCCATGAACTGCATCATTAGAACTAGGGAGCATTCGAAACGAGACCCAAGTGGGACCCAGGCGGGAACTTGAACCAAGACCCAAAACAAGAGCTTGAAGGTAAGCTCCCTCCTTTAAACTTTTCTTTTCGGTTTTGTTGCAGCGAAAAAAATTGCCATCACCTTTTTTTTTCTATTATAGCAAAGAAGGCAACGACAATTTGTTACCGTTGCCTTCTTCTTCTTTGGTTCTATTATAGCAAAGAAGGTAACAACATTATTGTTGTCACCTTCTTTGCGACAACACCACCACCATAGAAGAAGGTGACAACAACAATGTTGTCACCTTCTTTGCAACAAAACCACCAAAAAAAGCAAAGGTAATTACCATCGTTAATTTTTTACAACAAAGCCATCGAAGAAGGTGATGGAAGTTGTCATCTTCTTCTTCTTCTTCTTCGCTACAACAGAACCACAAAAGTTATCAAACACAAAGAAGAAGGTGACGGCAACAAGCGATTTCTTTTTTTTATTATTTTCTTTTTTTATTTGGTCCTTTTTGGTTTAGTTCATTAGAATTGACAATTAACAATGAAATGGTAGTTTTTTTTAATGTTGAAGCTTGTAATGGCTAGAAGAAAGAGATTGAAGAAAGGTGGTGATGATTTGGAAATTCACAAGCAAAATGTTGTTTCATCATAATAGACAATTACTGAGCAAAATGTTGTTTCATCAAAACAAACAATTGCTTAACAAAATGTTGTTTCATCATATCAGACAATTAGTGAGCAAAATGTTGTTCCATTAGAATTGAAACTTAAGGAGCAAAATGTTGCTTCATCAGAAATGAAAATTGAAAATTGATTTAATAAGCAATCTATGTGGATTAAAATTAACAAGGATGACAATTTGGAATTCAAATCGTGAGATCTTTCTCAATATAGATTGAGAATTTTGATCGAAAAATGATGGGTTAGATTGTTTTAGAATTTATGTACATTAAATTAAATGCAGATAAAAGAAATTATACAAGTTTTTTTAAGTTTAATTATATCCACACCTTCCATCATTTGATGGAAGGTGTAGGATTTTTTTTGTCAAAATTTTTTATTGCAATACTTGAAAACAATTAAAGTTTGCAGGAGTTGTATTTGATTATGTGATTTTATGTTTTATAGTACCTGCATTTTCTTTTTTGAACTTTTTGTGTGTAAGGTTTTAAGGTTAGGATTTTTTTATTAAAAGTAATGATTTTATTTTATTTTTTTGGTTTAGGTTCAGAACTTGAAACTAATTAGGTTTCTCAACCACTGGCACCCCCTTGTCCACCTAATTTAGCTCGAAAGGACAAAGAATGGATGAAGGTTGGGTTGAAATGGAAGTGTAAAGTTGGCACTTTACTTTGTCGCATATTGTGCCAAATGGTTGTTAACCAAGCATTTGAAGGAGGTGCATGGCTTCGTGGCAAAAAAGGCCAAACATGGGAGGCCTTCAACTTTTAAAGGAGGTCCTTGACATCAAGACCATGCTAAAATGAATGCTCACATCTTGGGAAATACCATGGTCATGCAAAGGGAGAATGATCAAAAGGTTGTTAGTTGCACTCGTGCCAAAGCACAACACAAGTGGGATAAGCTGGTAATTGTTGTAAAATAATGTCCACCATTCCCAAAACCAACTTTGGTCAAATTAACTTCATAGTAACTGTTGCAGGTGTTGGGTCTTAATACCTGGGGTGTGGGAAGCGTGTTTCGAAATGCAACATCACGGATGGAGAAGGATGAAGATTTACAAGAGGTGATTCGATCCATTCGTTGTGTATATGCACAACGATTGAAGATGGCATGGGATGTTAAAAACTAGGATTGAAAGTCCAATAAAGTAAGTCAGACAGAACAATTGACAAATGTATTGGATTTTCATGAATTTAGATTGATTCATGGAAGGTAAATAATAATAATAATCAATGTTTATTGTTTATTTATAATTTTGTTTCATCCAAGGTGCGTTAGGGTTTAATTTGGTGGTTTTTGGGTGTTACAGGGTTAAGGAGACAATAAAGGAAGAGTTTGTTGCAAATGCAATTCAGGTTGAGATGCAACACCACCATTTCTACATTGCTCGTCATGCAACAAGGGTTGTAAATGCAACAGCTGCTTACCGAACTAAACACAGGATTGTAGATACTAATATGGTTTAGGGTTTCATTTTATATAATTAGTTAGGTTTTTTCAACCCTTTTATTTTTTGGACTACCGAATTTTGAATTTTGATCCTTCAATATGTTATAAATAACCTTTTTTTTTCATTGGGTTTTTTAGCAATTTTTCATCCACCCATTTTTGTACATCTTTTATCAATATAAAATTTTATTCTAATCACACTTGTTTGATGGGTATATGGTTAATCATATATGTCTTTTTTGTCATAATTTTCTTAGTACTTTAGATGTAGGAATCAAACCTTAAATAGGCCCATATGAATAGGTAACATTAATTTGTCTAGGGTCTACAAAGATCAAAATGAACATTATGTAATACTAACATCTAATGTAATAGGATTTGCATCACCTAAAAACTTTTAAAACAATACACACATTTTAAACATATAATACTTACATCATTTTTTATTATAAATTCCATAAGGCCATTTTCAAATATGCAATACCCACATACATGTCCCATAATAGACACTATTTTTTTACATTCATTACAATACTCGCATATAGGTCCCATAATAGTTGTTGGGTTTTTACATTCATTGCAATACTTGCATATAAATCCCATAATAGTCGTAAGGTTTTTACATTCATTGCAATACCCACATTTTGTCATTAAATTAATTCAAAATAATAATTAATTTAGGTTATAAAAAGACATATTTTGGGTACCCAAACCACCTATTAGTTATTTTGAAATCATGTTATATGCGAGTATTGCACTTACGGTTGGATATTCACATAAGGTTTGCCTCAATCACATATGGATTATTTCAATGTGAATTTGCATGCAGGTATCACATCTAGGCCTTGGCCTTCATTCAAAGGCGCACCCAAACTACATTATTAGGTATTACATTTAAGGTTGCCCTTTCACTACAAGTTTTACCTTAATCACCTATGGGTTATTTTGAAATGAATTTGAATATGGCTATTACATTTAGGGTTAAGGTTTCATATAATTTTGTAATATCCACACATGTACTTACTTTCACCAATTACAAATTTAGCCTTAATTTTTCTAATAACTAAATCAAATTTGTAACAAAATGTAAAAGAAGGTATGTCTCTTACCATTTGTTAATATCTTCAAGCTGATTTCTTTCATTTAAAAAAAAAATGTATATTGCATTATTTTGCATATAAAATTCCCCTTTAAATGCACCGTAGATTTATTTTATATATTATAAACTTGTAAAAAGAATGTTAATTAATTTAAGGTTCCCCAAACTTTAAATTTGAATCATAATCCAATAATATATACTTATAACAATTATATGAAAAAATGTGTTTTCATTTTAATAAATGTTTTCAGTTCAAATTTAATATGTTATAATATAATAAGGAATAGACATTAAACTATCATAAATGTTTATTAGGTTTACGTGGCCTAGGCTAGTAAACTACTTATATAATTAATATGTTTATTTAATAAGCTCAACCACTTTCAATACCTACATAGACCATCTAAAATATTAACCCAGAAGGCCTACACTAATGAATAAACTACATAATGAGCTTATATTACGTAGGTAGCCTATTAGGTAGTTAATTAGTTACTTAACAAGTATCTTACTAACATATTACTCATGTTTAGGCTAGGTTGTTTAATTTGGTCAATGTCGACACTTTAGTCAATCTGATAACCTTGGCAATGAGCTTTTCTTGAAGCTAGTAATTTGTCAAGGTTACATATTTTTGGTTGTTTTTTTATGAACACTATTGTGTTTTTTGGATAGTCAAATCATCTTTTAACTTCTAAAGGTGTTGAAAACATTACATAACAATTTGGCCTTCACAAAGCTTCTAAATCCACACAAACTTTAGCATGGCTTCTAAAAGTTTATGAAAATTTTCATACCTAGTTATTAATATTTTGGAATTTTTAAATTCACATTAAAAATTAAGCTCATTAAAAATAATTGCAATATACTTAACCATAGGTTTATATATATATATATATATAATTTTAAATAAATATAAAATATTATATGTATTGAAATGAATCAACAATATAATTTCATAATATCATTATTTATATATAATGTGTTATAAATAACAATATATTTGCACCAATATTTAAACCAATATTATACATTATAAAAAATAAAGTTTACATATGATTTATGTTATATATGTATAAAATATAAAATATTTTTGACCCACTATTTGATTATTTTAACCAAGAAATTATTTACTATATATCAGAAATGTATAAAATAATATTTCAATCAAACATAGGATTAATATATGGGAAAGATCATTTTTATTATTATGTGAATCAGGAAAAAAAAGTAGAAAATCATGTGCTTTAATTTTTTTTTAAACATAGTTTTAAATCTTATTAAATTAGAGACTTTATATATTTTTTTTTTGAAATAAGTTTACAACTTTAAAAGGGCAAAAACATAAATATGAACATATTTGAAGAAATTTTAAGCTTGAACTTTTAATTTTTTGATTTTGACAAACTATGTATTGCATCTAAGGTTGGGTTTACACATAAGGTTTGTTTTTTACCTTTGTGTGATTTCTCCAACCTAATTTTTCCAATTTCTTTGAAAAGATATAGATTGAAATTTTATTGTTTCACATATGTTTAAACCCTAGAAATTTCCCCCCAATTTAATGTAAAATATTTTTGATAATTAATGAATTATCAACAAATTTTGTCATATAACTAAAAAATTAATGGACTAGTATTTTGGATAATTTAAATGATTAATTATCAAAAATTAGGTAATCATTTATTTATTTAAATAATTAACTAATAATTTGGTTTAACTTTATTTACTTGGATAATAAAAAGTTGGATCAAAAAATCAGATTGATTAATTTGATATTTGATTGATTAACTTAATTATATTTTTGTTTTAATAAGTTATTGAAATTAGTATTTAAAATAATTGTCCCACATTATAAATTGCAAGTTCAACTTTTCCATGAAAATTTTTTATACCAAGATAAGCTTGATCACAATTGTCATTGTACTATTTGTTCCACAAACAATACAACCTCTTTTCAAATTCAATGAAACAAAGTAAGAATCATGGAACTCCTAATCTACAACCCCAACCTCTATACACACCTTTGTTAACATACTATTTTGAAATTAACTAATTATTTTGGAGTGACCCAAAATGCAAGTATTACATTTAGGGTAGGATCTTCATTAAAAAAGGCTTAAACCCCACATGTGTAATTTCGGAGTGACGTTGAATGCAAGTATTGCATATAGGGTCAGGTTATTTCAAAATGACTTTGCATGTGGGTATTATGTTTAGGGCTAGGTCTTCACTTAAAGGTATCCAAACCATCTAGATGGGTTCTTTTGAAACATGGGTATTGCATTTAGGGTTGATTCTTCATTTAAACTTGTAATACCCGAACTTATACTTACCTCTACCAATTATAATTTTGGGGTTTCATTACAATACCTACACTTGTACTTACCTTTACCAACTAGAATTTTGGGGCTTCGTTGCAATACCTACACCCGTACTTGCCTCTACCAATTGGAATTTTGGGGCTTTGTTGCATACCTACACCCGTATTTGCCTCTACCAATTGGAATATTGAAGGAAGTAGGACAAATTCCTACACCAAGATAATTTATAATTCTATAAACCTTCATCATTGAACAAAAACCCAAAATGCAATACATACATGGATCCTTTAAAATCAATGTTGTGAATTGGAATTCCCATTACAATACCCATATCATGATATAAAATACCTATTGTTCCAATGTACATAGCATACAATACTTGCATTATGAACCCATATACCAAAACAAACTTTAGCAATACCCACATTGAGCTATTAAACCTTCCATCATTGAAAATGTTCACATATGCAATACTCGGATTATACTTTAAACCCACAATGTCTGAAAACCCCATGTAGCAATACCCACATAATGATAATTAATGCACATTATTTGAGAGGTGCAAAATGCACTACCTACCTTGGGCCATAAATCCCACGCTGGTTGTGGGAAATCAATGCATTATTCGCATATGGGTATGAAAAAATCAAACTACAAAAAGATATTGAATATGAAATATATGTGTAAAGGTATAAAACCTTTATTTATGATTGTATACTTATTGAAACTTGATGCCCTTTCTATATCCAATAACTAGGAAATGAAAAGAGGTTGAATTATGAAAATATAAACAAAAACAAAAAAAAGTAACAAGAGACAAATGCATATTTTTAGGAATAAAAGACGACACTATTCCACCAAAGTTTGTAGTCCCAATTGAAAATACAACCCTAAAAGATCATAATTCATACAAAAGTGGGTTAGAAAATATTAAACTCTAACAACTATGGAACATATGGAAACAAAAGATATTCATAATTATGGTATAGATCTAAACAAGTGATAAGATCAAAAACTAATACAATGAGCAAAGTTTAAAGTATAAACCTTAGGCTTTGAAATATATGAACCAAATTCCTATACACTAAATCATAAAGCATAACCTTAAAAATTCGAATGATATTTTGCCATAAGCCTTATTACAACCCTAATTATAAAAATCTTAACAAAAAAAAAGTCCTAGTGATATATGCCCGAAACCCAAAAACCTATATAAACTATACAAATTATATAATGCAAAATAAACAAATTTAAAAAAAACATACGAAAAAATTTGAAAACCAAAATTTAAAGGTTTTAAACTATAAATATTTATTGACTAAAAGAAAATACCTTAATCTTTAAAAATAATCAAATATTTTTTATACAAAACCAAAAGAGAAAATGTCTTTTACATTTGTGTGATCTCTCCAACCTAATTTTTTCCACTCTCTTTGAACAAGATATAAAATGCAATTGTATTACTTCACATATGTGTAAAGCTTAAAACTTTCCCCCCAAATTTAACCTACTTTAGGTTAATTACTATACATTTGCGAAAAACTTATTAATTAATTTATGTGTACAACCCTAAATTTAAACCATAACCTAATAGTACATACTTATAATAATTACATGAAAAGATGTATTGTAATGTCCATTATATAATAAATTAGGGAAATTTAGTAAAATATGCATTAACTAAACCAAAATGGCTGCAATTATGGCATTGTTTCCACTATAAATTGTTTGTAATACTTACATATGGGAACCTATGTTCATCATCCATGAACTAGGGTGAACCTTAATAAATTGATAGGTAGGATTGAAGGGGGGGACAGGGGGTGGAAAAAATGAGTAGGTAGTTAATTAGGTATTTAGCTATGTATAAAGCATAGATAGATAGGTAGTTAGGTAGATAGGCAAATTAGTACATAAAAAGCAAATTACCGTATCAAGGTGACTAGGTTTGTAAAATACTTATAATAGGGTGGTTATGTATGTAAAGTAGTTAGGTCAGTAGGGTAGATAGTTAGTATAGTGGTTAAGTTAGTAGGGTATGTAATTAATAGGGTAGTTAGGTTAGTAGGGTAGGTGGTTCGTACAATAACTAGGTCAATAGGATAACTAACTATTAGGGTAGTTATGTCAATAGGGGATAATAAATAAGGTACCAAGGTTGGTGCAGTACTTATGAAGGTAGGAAAGTGAGCAGGGTAATTATGTGTGAGGTTAGGTCCAAGGGAAAAATGGCCAAGGACCCAAAAAAAAAGTACAGCGGTTAGTAACAAAAATAAATGGACTATGATGAACCCCATCTGGCGCTGAATGAAAAAACGCAACATGTCCAATGGACAAAATGGCCAACTAGTGCATTGGTGGTTGCTAGTTCACTCTGGCCTGAATTGTGCCAGTTGTGAAGGATGAGAGACCACAATTGATCCATGTTAAATTTGCGCTCTGCAAATTCCTTGAGGAGGAGGGGTACTTCCCAGCAAGGTTCCATCCCCAAGCGATAACCTTCCATCCACATCCATTTGATAGGGTCCTAAGTGAGCTAGTCCATGAAGCCCAAATCATGGAACCAAAAGTTCATGTGTAAATCCTCCTTCCCATGAAGGTTGAAAATCTTATGCAAATGATAACTGCATTGGGTAAGGATGTAGACCTGGTGTAGATTATTGGCATTAAGCCAAACTCCCATAGCTGTAGGAATGAAAGCCATTGAATCCATGTCCGCCCAAAGAAATTTGTCCACTATGAAGGTGCTCCCAATCTGCTCAATGAGCCAGTAGACCCACATTGGCAATGAACGTGAAATTGGGGTCCACGGGCTTGCCCAACATCCTAAAGTTAATGCATTCAGGTAGGTCTCAGGGTTCCATGGAACCTAATTGAAAAGGCGAGTCCAAAGGCCAATCCTTGGCTTCCTTTGGATGAAGCTTGCCTGCCTTGGAGATCACCAAGCTTTTTTTTCCTCATTCCAAAGGTCCTAGACATGGGCGCATTCGTTTGAGGCATTGTTGAGGAGGCCGGGAATGAACTCAATTCCATAGGGTGAACCAAGTCGAGTCTAGCTGTTGGGATTGCCAAAAATGGGTTCCCATCTTACCTCAACATGTGATTGCAGTGGTTCCTTGGTCAAGTTGTGGCAAACTTGCAACCAGGCTACTATGACCAAGTCCAAAAGGTTTTGAACCCAATGGGGTGAGTTTTTTGGCAATGAAGATCTAGATTAGGTTAGGTGGGTGAAGCTCAAAGTTTTTGCTCTTCAGTTGAACTTATGTGACCTGCCACTCCAAGATGTTGTTCCACACCTCATAGCTAAGGGTGAGGTCATGGATGACAAGTCTTGCAAAAAGTGTTCAAGATTGGGTAGATGGGTCAATTATTCCAAAGCTTTTTTGCACCACAAAGAGGTGGCGATCTCCCATTTGACCTTGGCCTGAGTGCGAGTGTCCTTGCCACTCTAGATGAAATTGCGTATCAAGCTTTTAAAATGTGCATTCATGGCTGTGGATGGGCTTTAGCATGCAAATGAGTACTAAGCCATTGCTAGGAACACTTGATTTGATATTAGGATTCATTTAACAAATGTGAGCTTGTGGGTCAACCAATTGAAAAGCTTGGTTTTCAAGGTCCGCAATAAAGTGTTGTAATTTGCTTCCTGCGGAACTTGTATCTTATCAATAGACTGAAATAACAAGTTTTAAGTACTTTCATGATCCAATTAAGGTTGTTGTTCTCGGCCCATTAAGTGTTGCGAAGCTTCTTTGAAACCCAAATGGCTATTGATTTCTACCAATTAATCTTGACACCCATTGCTAAACAGAAGGTTTCAAAGAGTTTTGGCAAACTCCAAGTTTGCCTCATTTTTAGTTAAATACAGAGTGGTGTCATTCATGAAGAATTGATCATGGGTGATTTGTTCATAGGGAGAGTGAATCTATGTATGTGTAATATGGGTTCTCCAGCATGAATCCAAGGACATCACACACCAAGATGAAGAGATAAGGGGAAAGTGGGCAACCTTGCCTTACCGATCATGAAAGAAGAAAGGTCAAATAGTTCTTTTTGTTGATCTTAATGCTTGAAGCAGTCATGACCTAGTTGATCCAATAGTTGTTGAGGCTGAATTTTATGAAGGCCATCAAGAGGATTCCCCAATCTATACAATCAAAAAAAAATTTCAAAATCGAAGAGGAATGAAAGGTCTTGCTCACTTTCTTTTGCCCAAGGCATGGCTTTTTGCACAAATAAAAGGTTGTCAAATATGTTCCAGCCTTCCACAAACCGAGTCTAGTTGGGTTGAACGATGCATGATAGGAATTCTTATATGCATTTCAGGAAGATTTTGGTTAACAATTTGTAAACCCCACCAAGTAGCATGATGGGTTTCTAATTGTCGATCGAATTCAATTGCCAAATTTGGGAATCAACATTATTGTGCATCTGTCATTCACTTTGATGTGGGGAGGTAGTTTTGATCCTAGTTTTTAAAAAATTGGTGGGAATTCCATCTCATCCCGAGGTTTTACCTCAAGGTAGAGAGGTAATTGTTTGGAAAATTTTGAAGAAAATGAGTGGGCGGGTGAGTTTGTCATTCATCTCACTCATCACCTTCAACATGACATTTTCCCAACATTCTTAATGAGCCCCAAAAATTTTCCTCCCCAATGAGGTTGGCTTGGTAAAGTTGCCCATAGAATAGGCTAATGTAAGCAGACAAGTATACTTAGGTGGTGAGCTCCTCATCCCCCACTAGAAAGGCTTACATAGTTGTTTTGGGGTGGTGTCCATTGTGAAACTAAAAGAACATGTGCGGAGGTGCATAGATGTTGATGATGGTGAAGGATTCCCTTTAAGTGAATTGGAGCATGACAAATTGTGCATGTCCTTCCTCGATGATGCCTTAGCTCGCAACAAGAGGGGTTATTATTTGTGTGATTAAAATCATGGTTTTGGCAATCACATGGTGCACCTTGAAGTTGGTGCAAAACACCCAGGTTTTAGAATGCGGACCCTCTTCTAAATTCCAAGGTTGAAACATCTATGTAGCACTCAATTGCATTGCGTGGTGCTCTTGGAAAAATAGGATTTTGGGTGTGGGGTGTTGGTGTTTGAACCACATCCTAATTCCTTTTTGTTTTCATTTTCGTCTATCCTAACCAAATCTGTATGCCTTAGACTACATTATCTTGGGGGATTGTATGACACAACACCAAAAAAAACCCCACCAAGGTTAAGAAAAAGACCAAGTACAAAATAAAGTCTTCCATGGGTTGTTGGTGGTGTTTTTGTTCGTAATTTGAAGGTGCACCCTAAGTTGACATCCAGTCTTATATGAATCAATTGTTGGCTTTGAGCTTGTGAAGTTCAATAATGAAACATGCTTTTTGCATCTTCTTTGAAATTTTCATTCACATCTTCAAAAAGGTTTTTTATAACATTTTGTAGTGATGCTTGACTCTTAGCACTCATCTCCTATTTCATGTCATGTGAGGCAAAAAAAAGAAATCACTTTGAGAGGTGGGGGAATGAACAAAGCATAATCTTGGGGCAAAAACATTGTTGGTAGAATGAAATTCCACCTTATAGTTATGTTGTTGTTGGAATCCATTCTGTGGTAAGTCGTTTGTCCTTTGCTTTCATTTTTTGTGAGGATACAAGGTGTCAGTGAAGCTCCTTTTAAATTTCCATGCCAATTTTCATTGTTAGCTACCAACTTTTTAAAAGTATCATACCAATGTGAAATTGATCCTTCTAAATCATGTTCATTTCTCTCACATTACTTGTGTCAAAGTAAGGTTGCCTTGAATGGTTTCCATGGAATCTCCAAGTTAGTTTAGAGGTTTTGTTGTTCGATGAACTTGAAACCTACTTGGATTGTCATGATATTCTAAAAAATAAGATCTCCTTTACAACACCCACCACTACAACATCCATCAAAACCCTATTATATAAGGTAATGCTTCAAGAGTGGGGCATTCTTTGAATAAGTGCTTACAATATAAGGTGAAGCCAAATGTTATCTACTTTGGGAACACTTAAATCACTTTGAAAATGTTACCCAATATAAAAAGCTATGAAAAAAAAGGGTGGGCATTGTTAATAGCAAAATGTTTTCTCTTACAACTATTTCATTTTTCAAATTCCATCTATAAAATTACCTTTATGTATATTACAAAAATTCTCATGGGTTTTTATGACATAGTTGTCATTCATCCACAATCCAGTTACTAGGGTGGAAAACCCACCTCCTTCCACCTCACATTAATTATCTATGTACATGTACAAATTTTATGGATACGGAGGTAGGGAATATAAGTGGTTAATATGAAGGTAGGTAAGGCACTTAATGGATACGAGGTAGGTAAATACATTTGCATGATTACAATTAGTGTTGACTAATTATTGATTTTTTTCATAGTTGTCAAATTAAAAAAATTCCATTAAAATTTCAATGTTGATTAAGTTATCAATATCAAAAAAATCAAATGCAAATTAAGTTATCGGTTTTTAAAGTAATAACCATTTATTACACATGAAAATAGCTTATCAAATAGCTCATTAATAATTTTTGATTATCCTATCAATTATTAACTTATTATATAGGGTTTTTAAGAAAATTAAAATTAATATTTTTACTTTTTTATCATAAATGTTTTTAATGTTTTAAGATTGATAACCTACTTAATGGATAACCATGTCATCCCAATAGGTTATTAAAATTTTAAATTTCTTGGCAAATGTATTATCAATTGATTATAAAAATCACCAAACGATTGAAAAGTTATTAATAACCTATCTAATGACCAAGTCAAAACTCAATAATCGGCCAGCATTGGTTACAACTTACAACATTATTAACATAATGGTTTGTTATGGGGACAAGAATATCTATATAAGAGAAGATATTTTTTCTCACTCAAAAAGTCACAACTTATGACATGTGTGAGATAAGCTTTGTGGTTTCGTACATTACAACAGACAATCATGTGAGATAAGCTTTGTAATTTCATCATCACAACGGACAATCATGAGATAAGCTTTGTAATTTCATCATTACAACGGACAATCATGTGAGATAACTTTTTGATTTCATCCATTACAACGGACAATCATGTGAGATAGACTTTTTGATTTCATCCATTACAATGTACAATATGTGGTGTTTATTGTAATATATGGGCCACAATAAACTGTATCTCACACTTGTCATGAGCCACCGTTTTGTGTGTGAGAAAGGGTTTACAACCCCCACCCCCCACCTATCCTACCAAACAGGGCCAGAGTGAACCAGCGCCCACCCACCAGCACAATTTGCAGGGTGGATGGTATTTGCACTGGAAAACACTTTTGTGTTACAAGAGAAAGTGTGGTGTGGTAGGTAGGATGGGTAGGTACGTAGATTTCCTCATGCTAACTATTGTGGTGATGGAAACGACGAGAGCCAACAACAATCTCAAGAATTTGCATTCGACTTTGATGAAAACAATTGCAAAATCTTCAACAATTTCAGCAAATATAGTCGGTTGATTTCAGTTACTGTTTTGTTTTCTGCAGCACATTGTGAGGAGAAAAATGGATTGAATGTATTTCATGCACTTGTTCAATCCATTTTTGCTATTTGAAAGCATAGCATTCCAGAGAAGAGAGAAAGAGAGAGAGAACGAGACAGAGACATGGACGTGGTCTCGGTGGTCTCGATAGTTTTCTGAGATTTTCTTTCAGCGGGTTTTTTTTTATGGCTGAACAAGGATCAGAACTATAAGAGGTAGTTGTGTTTTTGGTTTGTATAGAGATCCGCTCTGTTGAGGGGACAAGACCCAAGAGAAGAAGACATGGAGATCACTACTGAGCAAGGAGCTGCTGGATGGTTGACAGCCTGGAGCGCCGGGATTGAAAACGGTGAGGTTGTAGAAGCTGTAGGCAGCAGCGTAGAGCAGCTGGAGAGGTTGTCGATGGATGATATGTTACAGCTATGGGTAGGAGAATTTGGGAGAGCACAGCTGCGCCACTTTGTGCTCGTTAGCTTGGCGTGGAGTATAGAGGGATTGCAATCTCTTGTGATGATCTTCGCGGACCGTCAACCTTCCTGGCAGTGTAGACCCCACACGAATGCTTCAGGTGATGAACGGTCTGATCAGCTGTTGTTGTTTCCGACTGTCTCCTTTTTTCTCTATCTCCTCCTCAATTCTTGAGCATCTCCAACCCTTATAGACAAACAACTTTCTTGTGCTTACATCATGTCCCATCATGTGCACAAGGACTTGAAGGATCCCGATGAAAATTCCTCTAGGCTTATTTTCTTTCTGAAACTAAAGAAAAGAAAATTTCCATTTACGAAGCCCTTTTCTCCTTAAACCCTGAACCCATAGGACAGGATGGGCAGGATGATGCACTCACTGCTGGTTCTTACTGAAGATCTAGAACTCGGGAGTGCTACAACAAGAGTTTCTAGGAACTCTTTAAGGCTTCCATAACATCCTATGTCTGCAAGACCCCAGAGTTCAGGAGTTAGGGCTCACAGGGCTGTGGTGCCCATGTCTTTGGGGTTAACCCAGATATAATAATGGGGTTTGTCGTCAGATCACTGAGTTTTTTTTTTTTCCAAGGTGTGGGATTCCAAGTCCTTTAGTGAAAGATTTCAGCAGCCAAGTTCACTTGCTCATGGAACTTAGAAAGTTTCCACCTCTATCCTCAGGAGTGAAGAAACACTCAGTAGAACTCATCATCAGCTGAGATGGTGTGTATTTTCTTCATAGTTGAAACAATAGAGCAAAAATTATGCAAATCATGTTTCAAACATAAGATTTTGCTGAATTTTCTACATAACAATACATGATTGTTCGAAGTTGTTGTAGAAAACTCTGGAACTGCATTCCTGAAATGGACTAGACATATGCCCAGTGCAGTCATTTATGATCAGGAGTTGATGAAGTCAGTGAGACTGCGCAGAACTGACCTTATATGAAATGCAATTCTGATCTAGAATCCTATGAAAAGCTAGAGTCTAGGAATGCATTTCATGTGCCACTCTGTTTCTGTGGCAAAGATACGTGCACTCACAGTTGGATTAGTTGTTGATCTTCTTAATCATGAAAGCATAATGAGTGAGTCATAGATTTTTGTATCTGGGCCAATTTTACTGCCTCTCTGGGTTGGTTTAGGATTTTGGGATTATTCCTGCTGCCACACTATCAGATATTGCCACAATGGTTTTTTTTTGTTGAAAACTGTGCCTCCCATCCATCTGTGAAGCAGACAGTTGGGTCCCTTGTGATTTTGGAAATGAACTCACTTCCAGGACATGGGGGTGCTGCAGGATCTTCTAATGAATCCTGGTGTACACCATCTGCATCTATATGTGACATGGATCCAAGTGCTTGGGAGTGGGTGGGAGGGCCAGGGATATCAACAGTATCAGAATGGGGTCTGATTTGTGGCCATGATTACAAAATTGGCCTAGCCCAATCTGCATTCTTCATTGGAGGGCTTCTTGGTAATATTCTCTGTTTTCCTCTTTCTTTTAGGGAATCAACTTCAGTGTAGCAGTAGGGGGGCTCACCATTTCATTGTTCAAACCTCTTCTCATGTGTAATGGACACCTTTCTCAGTTGTGTAATGTGACATGTTGTGTGTAGCACTCTCAAGAGTGAAAGTATGTGCTTTCCAGTGCTGTATTCTTCTGTGATCGTAAGAAGCGAAATACAAGGTTATCTTTTTCAAGCTTGTGAGTTTGTAATGCTGAATGGCTTCACAATATTTACATGTTCTTTCGGACTGCAGGGGCAGGCTTATTTGGGAGTCTTTCTGATTCCATGCTTGGAAGGAAAGGAGCTCTATTTTGTGCTTGTGCAATGACAGCATTAGCTGGCCTGTCAACATCACAGACACCAAATTACATAGTGTATGTTATTTTGCGGGCTTTCACAGGGCTCAGTTGTGGAGGAGTGGGCCTCTCCTGTTTTGTACTAGCAACAGAACCCGTGGGCCCTTCTAAAAGAGGTCAGGTCGGCATGTCAGCTTTCTACTTCTTCTCTTTTGGTATCATGGTGCTCCCTGTATTTGCATATTTCACACACTATTGGCGACTTCTCTATGTTGCAACATCAATTCCAGCAGTTCTATACTGTGTTTTGGTTTTGCCATTCATCTGGGAATCACCACGGTGGTATTTAGTTCAAGGGCGTGTTAAGGAGGCAATGCATGTTTTAAGGACTTTTGCAAAACAAAATGGGAAGTATGTGCCTCATGGAGTTTCCTTGGAGACCAACGATGGAGTGAATGGAAGAGCCATTGAAGGTGCAGATGAGGTGCCTCAATTGGAGTATATTGACCAGAATTCACAACTGAAAGATTCCGAGGAGATGTTGATTATGAGCCAGAAAGCCTCGGGTACTCTATTGGATGTTTTCCAGAGCCCAACTCTGCGCCTGCGGATGCTAATCATGATTGTGATCTGGTTTAATTGTGGAACTGTCTACTATGGCATTAGCCTGAACGTGGTCAACCTTGGATTCAATCTCTATTTGAGCGTCTTCTTCAATGCATTAGTAGAGATGCCTGCATTCATGATTACTGCACTACTTCTTGAGAGACTTGGGAGGCGATTTATGCTTGTCTCAGCAATGTTGCTCAGTGGGGTATGCTGCCTGATTGGGAGCTTGCTAGCAGTTGGTCTTGATGAATCTATTGCTAGTTTAGCAGCTGGTACGTCTGACTTTCCATTACTTTCAATCAAGTTTCCAGTGGCAGGTCATACCCCTCCATATTTTGCTGGGATGGATTTTAATAGCATGAAGACAACGGCCAAGGGAATGAAAGATGTTGCACGAGTATTGTGCAGTTTGTTGGGAATCTTTGGCATGGCTGCAACATATAACTTGATATATATCTACACAGCAGAACTTTTTCCAACAGTGATACGTAATGCAGCACTTGGACTCACAACACAAATGGGTGGCATTGGAGCCATAATTGCTCCAGGCATTGTTGTTTTGGGTCACTTGAATGCTTCTCTGCCTCTTGCCATTTTTGGAGTAGTTGCAGTAATGGGAGGTCTCTTGGCAATTTGGTTGCCAGAAACCTTGAATCAACCTTTATATGAGACCCTGGAGGGTCTTGAGAGAGGTGAAGTGGCAATTTGAGGACTGTTGGAGATTCCTACAGATTTAGAATCACAGTGAGACTGGGCAATATGGCTACTGTTGAGAATTCCTGCAGATTTAGAATCACAAGTGACTCTCTGTTGAAACCTCTCACTGAAAGAAGGTAAGCTCAAGCACAGGACAATATTCTCCCTTTACAAGCTCATATCATTAAGCTTTCCTACCAGTCATTTTTTCAACGACAGCTGTTCTATTCATATTGTGAATGTTCACCTTTGACTATATCACTGTGATTGGATTCAATGAACATTCAAAAGCAAAGATTTTCCTAAGCCATATTGAGAAGCAGGGTGACATGCACAAACCCTTTGAATTCTCATGTAGGCTGGCTCCCATCTTGCTCTGATTTAAATGCTCTAGATATTGTCTGGAGGCCAAACACAGCTTGATTAGTTAGTTGGAACATCCCTTCCAATCTTCCTCCAACCTTGTGTGATTCATGTCCCTTTTATGCCGCTTCCTTCTATTGTGTCTTATAATCCCCTCCATATGCTGTGGACTTCACCAATTGAGCATCATAGGCCATTCAGGTGCCAGTGGCTGCAAGAAATTCACGGCCATTTGGTGCAGTTAGATGCAAGTTTAATTGTGCATGCAAACCAACAACAAAGCCATAGCCTGACCAAGAAAATGAACATTGATATACACATACAACCTGACTAACCATTGTTATATCAACAATCCACAGCACATCTTTTCTTACATCAAATCTCCATTAGTGCTTGATCCTCTTCCATTGTTGTAGAAACCCTAAAAAAGATTTGCATTGTAAACAAGGACTGAATTATCAGAATTGGTGAGGGATGTCCTTTGCACATGTTGGAAAACCAGATGTACAACATGGGAGCCTCACAGATGTGCACAAGCAATGTGAGAAATAATAATGTTAGCAGTATGAGAGGCAACACAATGGGAGCCAGCCTTGGTGCAACTGAAGGTATGCAAGTGTCCCTCTCTTTCTACAACCATCTTCAGCTGTGGAATCTCCTTGGAAATATTAACAAGAAGAGACAATGGGCCCCAATGATCATCAGTTCCAAAGAGAAAAGAGATGCGGCTCTGGAATTCTCTCAAGAAACCCCAGTCAGGTTCGAGCGGCAGTGTTGCAAACTCTGTTCTTCCCATGTACATGAAGTTGTGCACCACTCTCGACTGCAGCAGGTGCTGGCAGGTGATATCCACGGCATATGGATCCCATACACGACCCAGCAAAACCTTGACCAAGCCCCTGGACATAGCATCAGGTAGTCGTCCCACAAGACCTGCCAAAGTGCTAGTTGCTGTGCACAGAGCTGATGTCTCACTGACGCGTCTGAGGAAACCCTGCCACTGGGAATTCCTGTTCAGTGTCACAAATGGGTACAACCCAATCACTTGCTGCACCTGGGATGGAAACCTTCTCAAAATCTCCATGATGATATAAGCGCCGATAGAATGACCCACAAGGATAAGTGGAACATCCGGTCTCTGATTCAATTGCTGCTGCACGAATTCCAGTTTATGATCTATCTGCTCCTGCAAAGAGAACAGCCGCCCTGAATCTTCCCAATCCCTTGATACATGCGCAACATGGCTGATTGCAGTGACAGAAGCTCCACCCTCCAGGATATCATAGAGCGCGTCCAGATACTCTTGGTAGTAGGCCACCACACCGGGATTCCCAGGCACGAACACAATCTGAAGAGCAGGACCTTTGTGTGCATGCAGCTCCAGAAGCTCGGTCATATGGCCACCGATCCTCTCCAGACGCACGGCTGCTCGACTACTACTAGATGCTGCTCCGCCATCTCCGCTCATCCTTGATCTTTCTGTGTCTTTCACTCTGCCATCAGTCAGTCAGTCAGTCAGTCAGTAAGTCTCCCCAACAAGCTCAAGGTACAACGAGAATCGAGGGAGCTTTCTGAATCCTTGCCGGTTGAGAGAGGGAATGCGGGGCCAACCACGCGTCATTATTGGGCGGTTGGCGTCTCCTTTCAGCATAACTTTCTGACATTTGTGGTGTCAGAAAGTATTCGTGTTTGCAAAGAAAAGAAGAAGCAGCGGTGTCGACGCCCCTTCAAGTGTGAAGCGCTCTCTCTCTCTCTCTCTCTCTCGGCCTTTTGCGATGCACGACACACGGCCTCTTGCTCGAGACAGTTTGGTATTTGTGGACAAAGAGGCTTTATGTTTACGAAGAGGTTTTTGTTGTTACTTGGAAATTGTGTTTGTGAAGTTATATTTCTGTAGTGTGCGATTTGTTGCTTGGCTGTTCTGTTTTTCCATTTTTCGAAGAGAGTTTTGGAGATAGAAATATTTTGTTCGGGAAGTTGTATTTATGTAGTGTGGGATGTGTTGCTTGGCCGTTATTTTTTCCCCTTTTTCAAGAAGAGTTTTGAAGATAGAAATATTTTGTTTGTGAAGTTGTTTTATGTAGTGTGAGATGTGTTGCTTGGGTGTTATTTTTTCCCCTTTTTCAAGAAGAGTTTTGGAGATAGAAATATTTTGTTTGTGAAGTTGTTTTATGTAGCGTGGGATTTGTTGCTTTTGGTTGTCTTGTTCCTTTTTTTAAAGGGACTTTTGGAGAGAGAATAAGTGACTTGCCACATTTCTGAAGGGTTGTTTTGTGATTTCCATGGATTTTCTGACATATAACGCTTGTTACATGCATGGTTTTTCAAATGAAGAGATGAAAGTGGTTGGAGGTAAAAAATAAAGATAATTTGTTTTTGGAAGGTTTGTTTTAGGGTGTTCATTTTTGTTTTGTTGTAATGATAGAGAAATTTGTGAATGAAAATATCGTGTTAGGACTTGTGAAAATAGTTTTGCTTTGTGTAAATTTGTATGTTTCCATCCTCATTTTTTGTAATGAGTTGGGAAAAATAGGGTAGTTTATTAAGGTTTGCTTTCTGGTTCTAGGAAGTGATTTTTAAAAAAGTGTGAATATGTTTCCCAGAAGAAGAAAGAGGAAAGGACTGATGTAAAGACAATCGAAGATGGTTTAGGCATGGTTTAAATATTTATTTTTCTTCATAAACATAGATTAGAGACTTGTAGAACAATTAAATGAACACAATGAGAAAAAGGTTATTAACGTTTAGAATATTTGGTACATAAACAAAATGTGTGCTATTAATTATTTGTCCTCATTGTAATGTTAAATTGTTCAATTTTTCATGTTTATGGAATTGAAATCAAATCATTATGTCAAAGCATGCCCCATTCCTTTTCGTAATCCAATTTCTACAAATTACTAATTTGCCATTGTCAATTTTCTAGTCTTGTTGATGAGTCTTTCCAAAAGTTTGTGCATGCATGTAGTGTTTGTTTTGCAATTTTTTTAACAAGTTGGTATTTCGTTGAAAAATTAAACCAACGTTGAAAATTTTCCAATTATTTTGGATTTCAATTTTTGAATAGATCAAGCTTTCTAAATATGTTTCAAATCCATACCACAATGTACAACATACATAAACTAAGTACATTGATAGAAAAACCATCAAGAGCTATAATTATCTTTCATTGGGTTGACCCATAAGGATGAAAGATCCTTCCATTGTGATTTGGAGAGCTTGAGAGGTAAGGAATTATATTATAATACAAAACCAATATTTAATCTTGTTTGTTCATAGTCTATATATATAATATTTTAGGTGTCTGTATGTCGGTCGTCCTTTCCATCCATTCGTCCCGTCATCCGTCTTGTCATCCATCCATCCAAGTTCCTTAGAAAATGATGGAAGAGGACGACGACTACGAATGGCAACAACAGCAATTTATCCAAATGTTTATGTGATCCAATCCCGTAGTTTATGAAAAACTCCTATAGTTTTGCAATTTGCCAAAAGCTACAAACTAATTTTAAAAAATTAAAAATTGTTGAAAAAAAACATGAGAAACAAGAGAAGAAATCTTTTTAAAACAACACACGAAATTTCAAATTAAAAAAGAAGAAGACAAGTTATTAATAAATAAATAAAATGAAACAAAGTTGTAACAAAAAAGAAAAAAACGGAACAAATATATTTTTTTTAAAAGGGAAAAAACGAGAAAAAAATAAAAACAGAAAAACATTTTAACAATTAGAAACTTTTTTTAAACACTTAAAAATAGAAAACATATAAAATAAATATATTTAAACATGAAACAAAAAAAGTGAAATATAGTAAAATAATCTTAAAAGAAAATTAAAAAATAGATGACAAAAAATAAGAAACAACACAGAGAGCAAAAGAAGAGAAAAAAAAATGAGGTTTGTCTTCTTTTTCCAAACTTCAAACCTGCATCTAATCAAACAAAAATACAAAAAAAATTTAAAATTATTTTCATTATAAAACATATTAGAAAAACTAAAAATTTTTTGAAAAATAAAATAGAAAATAAAATATAAATAAACAAATGCATAAAAATAGAAAAAAAATGAAGATAGACAAAATAAGAATAGAAAAAATTAAAACATGAAACAAACATAAATTAATTAAAGAAGTAAAAACTATAAAACTATAAGAAAGGAATGGAAACAAATCAAACAAGGAAAGGGAAATACAGTAAAAAAAAATTTAAAAGAAAAAAAATTACAAAAAAGAAGAAACCAAATAAAGAGTAGAAAATTAAAAAAAATAAAACTTATAATAATGAAGAAAAACCCTACTTGAAAAAGAATGAGGTGTGTCTTCTTTCTCCAAACTTCAAACTTGCATCCAAATAAACAAAAAT
>Ga0116228_10001059_pt1 | contig 22420 bp, 15 predicted proteins | sample S1TSphfallax_2_FD_89694 | JGI IMG/M metagenome (GOLD analysis project Ga0116228, IMG submission 89694) | Host-associated microbial communities from peat moss isolated from Minnesota, USA - S1T2_Fc - Sphagnum fallax MG | ecosystem: Host-associated > Plants > Peat moss > Unclassified | place...
CATGGTAGCCATGAGAGAATTGGGGGGATTTGATCCACACCGAATCCATATACTAAAATAGAGATTGGGTTTCTACTATAACTTGCATTCAACTTAGCTGAAATATATGTTGCTATTTGCAGAAGTGTATGTGCAGCTGAGAGGGTAAACATGATGTTGACATAATGCTGGTCATGTTGTAATGGAGATGGAGGGAGTCTTGCAATTAGTTTACTATCCTTCTTTTTTGGTGACAACATTGTTGCCCATTTTTCCCCCATGGACTCTAAAGCTCTTAGGGCTACAGTTACTCTGGTGAGATGACTGGTGGCGTATCCTAACAAGAACTCCTCGTACGCTTCCATCGTTGCTGGGTTGGTTATATCAGTAGTATTTTACCATGACCAATTAGTGGTTTGACCTCATGACCAGCTGTGTGTAAGTGTGGCCATATCTACTCATATTATTCTCCATGCTTGCTCATGCTCAATGCTCACATGATTTCTCAGCTACTTTATTGTCTGATCAGAGGTTAACAGTGCTTCAGTCAATTTTTTCATGGTTATCAATCAATTCTAGATGAGGCCCTCAGAGTTATGCAAAGTGGAATGATGTGTTTAGAGATGGGAGTTTCACTGAAAGAGAACAACTACTTCTATGACATAACTGTGGTTTCTAGAGAAGCAGAAGTCATTCAGACAGTGATATTTTGGGGGCACTTGAAGATGATTGAGAAGTCCCTAGCTAGGAGACAACTCTGGTGGTCATGATTTCCCAACATATTGTGCACCCTCGTGTGCAAGAGCAGGAGTGGAGCTTGAAGATCAAGTTGTGCTGATCATTGGGTAATTTGGAACTAAGCAAGTAGCAACAGCAGTGGATTTTCCTTGCCAGTTTCCACTCCAAGGGGGAGAGAAACCTTTCAGAATCTGGGTGACTCAACTTGGGCTCAAGTTCAGAATACTGTACAACATTTCATATGTTACATGTTTCTTTGTTCCATCACAAATGTGCAGATAGAGACTTTTTTTTCCTCCCAAGGAAAGAGGTGCTATAAACCATCTTCAGAATGGGTTAGATTGTTGCTGCCATTTGCAAAGTGTTCTTCCATTCCAGAAACGATTGGAGATGCATTATTTCCACACTTCCACAATGCAAGGTACAAAGCAAATCTGACCTCAAAGTACCCCACAGTTTGTTACTGTGAGGTGCTTTAACAAACAAATTCGACTTATATTGTCATATCCATACCACCCAGTAGGTTGTTGAATAAAACTTGTAGGCACTAATGGCCAAAAGAGTACAAAAGCACAATATTCAGGGCAATCTGCATTCAGGGATATATTGCCCTGACCTAGGAGAATACAAAGACCTGTAGTACAATTAAAAAGGGAATTTAGCCCCATTTTCAAAAGATCAGTACAGGATATGAGAAAGATATTCACAAGTCTGCAAAGCACAGCTGACTGGGTTAAAAGAGGCCACAACTATATACTTGCTAGCTCTCTCACTAGTGTCTATTGCATGCCTCATCTCAATGGACACCTTCTCTACTGTTCCAAACCCTGGCTTGCCACAAATAACAAAGTAAGTCTCAACTCATCATAATGGCAATGTGGTAGATAAGGTGCTCTCTTGTGCTGATTTGTTTTCTGACACAATGCTTCAAGTTCGTCCTGCAGGTGTGCCTTACATTACTGCAAACAGTTTCACCTAGCTATGTAGAACTATCTCATGAGGACATAGCACTGATTGGAAATCTCTTTGAAACTCCCGCTATCAGCTGCAACCCTCTGCAGGCACAATTTTGGTCTAGTGCCCCAAGGTTGGGGATACAGCAACATTTCAGTTCAGGACCCAGGTCAAGTGAGGGTGGTTACCCCAAACACTCATCTCCATTTGAATCTAGATATAGTACTAATACCTGGGCACATCTGATTACTGCATCAATTGCTCTATAGTACTGCTTCCCTTCTGAAGAAGATAAAATCAGGTTCAAAAGTCAATTGCACACAAAGCATGGAGAAGGATAAAGCTTTGGTGGATCATGCTTGGAGAGAGAAGCTGGAACCCACAGCAAATTTTGATGTGTTGATGATCATGAAGCTGGCATGGTTGTCTGTAAAGCAATGACAGAGTGTAATAATACACTGCAAGCAGACATGTTGCACTGGAACAGTGGTTGTGTATGCTGGGTGGGTGCACCTGTTTCACTTTAGTATAAAATGTAGTATATTAAGAGAGGTTGGAGCAACAGGGGCTAGCATTGTTCTGAACTTGATGGGCGCTTCACAAGCGGTTGTGACAACTTTGAATTGTTTGCTTCAGGTTCTTGCTTTACTTCCAGCAGTAGTGTCACAACTTCTTTCATTGTTGGCCTTTCTGCCGGAGTCTGATTTACACACATGAGTGCAACCCCAAGTGTTTGCAGCATCTCTTGAATGTAGTCATCAGGCATCCCACAGAGCCTAGAGTCCAACACATCCATTGCAATAACTTGTGGATTCATGTTCATGTCTTGCACCCATTTCACTATGTGCCAGGCCTCGCCATACCTTGAGTCCACAGCCCTTCGCCCTGTCAGAACTTCAAGAAGCACCACCCCATAACTGTATACATCGCTCTTCTCTGTAATCTTCAAGGTGTATCCATACTCTGCACAATGATGCAAACCTGCACCAATTAGGACCCATGTCTTTTCCATACCCAAGCTACATATTGACTATCATATGCTACTAGATTGGTGGCCAACACTATCACAACTAGGAAAATCTCACAAATAGAGCATACACACAAACAAACAAATTAAATCTTACATAAAATAAAATCACCTACATGACATGACACACCCACATACACATAACTGACATGACATAACAACACTACTAGATTGGCACCCAACATTATGAAGCAACTGATAATGTCACACAAATAAAACATACAAATAAACAAACAAAATAAATCCTACAAAAGAGAAATTAAAATCTCCTGCAGAAAACATATTGAAAGTGAGATCTCTTTCCTTGTGATATCTGATAAACAACTCAAAGCACAAGAATAACCAACAAGAGTGGTACACCCACTGACCTGGAGCAATGTAGCCATACGAGCCTGCGACTTTGGACATGGCTTTGGAGTTTGCTCCATCAATCAGCTTGGCCAAGCCAAAATCCGCTACAAACGGCTCATACCGTGAGTCCAGCAGAATATTATTAGACTTAACATCACGGTGCAAAATTGCAGGCACACAGTCATGGTGCAAGTAAGCAAGTCCCTGTGCAGCTCCAAGACAGATGTTGTACCTAGTCTCCCAGTTGAGGTTCTTCCTCTTCTCATGAAGCACCTCCCCTAAGCTCCCATTGGGCAAATAGTCATACATGAGGAGGTTAAGCTCCTTATTGGAGCAGTAACCCAACAAGCGCACAATATTTCGGTGTCTGATTCTGCCCAAAGTGTCAACCTCTGCAGCAAAAGCATCATAGTTTCGTTCTCCCACTGTTGCAGGCCAGAGCTTCTTCACTGCAATGGTCTCTCCACCATCCATTTCTGCCTTGTATACTATGCCCGAGAACCCACTCCCAATGATGTTGAGCTCCACAAGGCTATCCAGTACATCGTCCACTGTGAATGTCAGCTTCTGGAATGGTGTAAGTTTCCATGGCCATGTACTCTCTGCCTCAGAGCCAAAAGGATTTCTGCCATAGATCCAATACCTCTTGTAAAACAGGAAGCACCCACCAGCGAGAATCAGTATTGCAAATCCAAACAACAGACATACCATTGTTGTAATTCCAGCTTTGCTACGAGAGTGTCGATTTGAGGAACCCTGATCATCTGCACTTGGCTGCCCGCTGGAACCGCTGTCGCATGAGGACCCGTTTGCAGAATTCCGCCCTGGTAAACAAAGCCCTGGATTGCCCACCACATCACTTGAAGGCAAGTTGCGGAAGACTGAGGAGTCGGGAAGAGGTCCAGTGAAATCATTGAAGGAAACATTGAGGGATGTCAAGCTATCAAGCTGCCCAAGAACTTGCAAGCTTCCTGTGAGGCTGTTTTGTGACAAATCCAGCAGCTGGAGACTGACAAGATTCGCAAGCTCTTCGGGAAGCGGACCCGTGAAATTGTTGCAGCTCAAGTCGAGCCCGGAGATCAAGCTTGTAAGCTTTCCTATCTCATGGATGATGGAGCCATTCAAGTGGTTCTGACTCATGTTAAGAAGCTCTAGCTGCTGGCAGTTACCGAGAGAGACAGGCATAGGACCCATGAACGCGTTGTCACTGACGGAAAGCTGAAGAAGTTCACCCAAATTCCCCAGCTCTTGTGGCAACGGCCCTTCCAAACCGTTGTCCGAAACATCCAGTGTCTGGAGACGAGCAAGATTACCTAGCGAAACTGGGAGGGTGCCAGTGAGGTGATTAGCATTGAGAGTGAGAAGCTGCAGTGCACTGGCATTCCCGATCTCACTCGGGATACTTCCAGACAAATTATTGAAGGCGATGTCTAGAAAGACGAGGTTCCTCAGCAGTCCAACTTGCGGAGGGATGCTGCCTGTACGCACAACACACCTGCTGTAAGTTTGAAGAAGAACAACAGCGTAACTTCCAAGAAGGCCATTGTAAGTTCGAAGAAGAACAACAGCGTAACTCCCAAGACGGCGATTATAAGTTCCCAGAAGAACAACAACGTAATTACAAGACGGCGATTATAAGTTTGAAGAAGAACGACGGCGTAACTTACAAGACGACGATTATAACTTGGAAGAAGAACCACAGCGGAACTTCCAAGACGGCGACTGACAAAGAGAATAATTCGTGATGGACTAGGGACTCGAAGCTCACTAGAAGGGTCGAGACAGTACCTGAGAGTGAGTTGTTGGAAAGGCGTAAACGCAAGAGACCGGTGCTCTGGTCAATATTTGTAGGGATCTCCCCGGAAAACTGGTTGGAGCCGAGTGTGAGCTTCTCGAGCATAGGTAGTAAGAAGAGTGCTGGCGGAATGCTGCCATTCAGACTATTGCCCGAGACGTCGATGTTCGCCAATTTGTTACAGTTGCCCAGTGAAGACGGCAACGGACCTGTGAGCTGGTTCTCCCACAAGAGTAAGTTGCTGAGCTGCGTCAAGCTCCCAAGCTCAGGAGGTATCGTTCCCGAGAGTTGATTCCTGTCCAGTTGTAAGTCCGCAAGCGAGCTGCAATTCCCTATCTCCGGCGGTATACTTCCCTCGAGCTTGTTGCCCGTCATGTACAGTGCCCACAACGACTGTAGTTGGCCGAGCTCCTTCGGGATGGTTCCTGTCAGCTGGTTATCCGAGATTTCCATGGATTGCAGAGACTTGCAGTTCCCCAAAGACACTGGAATCTCTCCTGTCAGTTCGTTGAACCAGAGGTTAAGCTCCAAGAGCTGCTGCAGATTACCGAGCTCCGGCGGGATGATGCCGGTCAGCTGGTTCTGTTCAAGATACAAGTATTGCAAGCTCGTGCAGTTCCCGAGCTCCGGCGGTATAGAACCGGTGAGATTGGATGAGTAAACTTTGAAGATCGTCAAGTTCGTAAGCATCCCATACTCTGGAGGGATACTTCCATGCAGACCCGTGATTGCAAACCCCAATTCCGTGAGCTGCGTGCAGTTGCTGAGCTCAGGAGGTAAGATCCCGGTGAGGTTGGAGTTCCCCCCACCGCGAAGGATATTGAGCTGTGAGAGCTGGCCAAGCTCTGCAGGGATGCCGCCGCTCAGGCTGTTGCCGTAGAATAAGAGGTTAGTCAGGCTCGAGCATTGCCCGAGTTCGGGAGGCAAGTCGCCCTCCAGGAAGTTGGAATTGAGCTGGAGATACTGCAGCTGCCGCAGTTGGCCGAGCGTGGCGGGAATGACACCCGTCAGGCTGTTCTGACTCAAGTCCAGCAACTTCAAGCTCGTGCAGTTGCCAAGCTCGGCAGGAATGGCGCCCGTCAAGTTCGTCGCGAAGAGGTCTAGCACCTGCATCGACGTCAGGAGGCCGATCTCGGCTGGAAGAGTAGCGTACAGCGAGAGCGATGCCAACGTAACATTCACGACGTTCCCCAGCGTGTCGCATCCCACTCCGGTCCAGCCATTACAGGGCGTGAAGCTCCCGTCCACGTTGGCCTTCCAGCTCGCCAACGCACTGTGCGAGCCCCGCACCGTCGCCTGGAACGCGAGGAGCGCCGTAATATCGTCGGCACTAGAACCTGACACGCCTGGAGCACAATGCTTCGTTGTGGTGGCCAGTATCAAGGCGCACAATGTGATGACGATCATGTACTTGCAGCGGCACTCTGGTCGTGGAAAGAGGGTAAACATCTTGCAGGATAGTAACATATTATTGGGCAAGCTTTCTTAATGCTGCCGAAGCTCTCTGGAACAAGGTGCGAATTCCTGATCAGATGGTTTGATCGTGCAGTCTAGCAGCTGGTCTTTACGTCGACGTTACTGATTTCTGCACCGTCGTGCACTCATTGGACTCGGAATGAGAATCCGTGACAAATAGATGCTTGTGCTATTCTTGAAACGACAAGCTAAAATTGCCATCTCCCACATGTAAACCCACTATGTCGACAGATCTGAGAAGCAGGCCCACAACAGTAGACTGCAACTTTCAGGCCTAGTCTCGCCAGTGCACCGCTCATCTCCCTCGGTGCGCTGCAGCAGGAGCGCATTCCATCCCCTCGTTGGAGCTTGCCTCACCGCTCGTTCTCCTAGGTTTTTCCAGAATGGACGTAGCCCTCTATGACCGCCGCACTTCCACTGAGCCTCAGCACTCTTGCCGTGGACCTGCTGGAGATGTAGGTTTTTTTCAGAATGGACGTAGCACCAAGATCACAGATATATCACAGTTCCAACCCAAGTATGACTCTCGTGATTGTCATGAAAAGGAAGCTTCATACCAAATGACAATATAACAGCTCGCATTGTTACATAATCCATCAAGGGAAACAGATGCTTTTAGGGAACTGACGATGAATCAGAACCTTTTGTGCACGATCTCAATCACGTCAGGAGACAACTAGATTCTGAAGCTGTGGGAGAAGAAGCTTCAATGAGACTCGAAGTAAAGCAACAACACTACGAGAAACAACACTACGAGCACAGTTGTCGGAAGCAAGTTTCGGAAGAATGATTTAACATCATGCACTGTGAAGGACTAAAGACTTAAAAAGAAGAAAGCCTGATGATGATGATGATGATGATGATGCAGAGTAGCTGCAAATGAGTAAATCAATAGCTCAACTCACCCCTGCAGACTTCTTAGCGACACTAGGCTGGTGTCACAAGTTCATGGCGCATAGCCGCATGGAGCAACATGGAGCACACTCCACTACCAGGCTAGTACACTGGAGGAAATGCAGCAAAATTTTGCAACAGCAAAGGACTCTGACGATGCTTATGGCTGCGTAGCCTCACTTTTTTCTCCCAGTTGTCGATCTTTGCAGGTGCACACAGCGGCAACTGCAGCAACTGCAATTTCCTGACAAACCATCGCTGTAATTCCTATCTGAAGAAAAATAAAATCATGGAAACTAATTTCATCCACATTCAAGCAGCAAAATTAGCGACTACACAAATTTTATGCACACAAATCCCACTACTTTCACAACAGTTCCCTGCACAGCTCCACATGACCTGCTGTTAGCGAGATATAAAACTCCTACAACTCAAATTCACTGACGAAAGTCTGAAAATGACAAATTAAATGTTCAAAAACAACAAAACCATTCGGAACTATTGCTACAGCTGCGGGAACAGTTTTACGGAGAGATGGGAAAAAGCTCTTAAGCGCTGCAACCTCGCGGGCCCCATGTAGATCTCCTTGGGATTGTAGGGGGATTGTAAGAGCTGTTTTCTTCAGAAAGTCCCAGGGACGACAGAAGAGGGACACAACTGCAGCAGCAGGACTGTTGCAGCCAACTAATTATATAACTAACCTTCGTCCCCATTCCCTTCCTTTATTTATTCTTTGGGACTATTGGCATGGGGAGAGGATTAATGAAGGGATTCTATAAATGATATTATATTTTTGAGTTACATATATGTATATACGTATTTTTCTTTTCTTCTCATTTATTTATTTACTTGGAGTAAGCAAGTAAGAGTAATAGCATCTCCACTGCAGTATTCCATAGGCATTTTCATATTAATTCTGAGTATATATGAGTTCTTATTGCTTTGCAACTCTACCATTTATAGGAAATAATGTTGAACCTTTGCAAGTGAATTCACTATTTTGATTCAATTGGGATTTTCTATTGGCTCAGGTGTTCAATAATAAATAGTACATCAGTTTCAAATATATATTTTTAGAAGGTTATGGGTGAGAACAGGACGGTGTTTATTACTAAATTAAACAAATATATTTTAAAACTTAACACTTGGAGATGCTCTAAGAAATGATGTAAACTTGCAGAGAAAATATTAGAATATTGAATAATGAAAGTGGAGGAAGTAAGAAAATAAGTCTAACATTGCTAAGTGCTTAAAGATTAATAACAAAAGCTGATATGAAAAAACCAAAGTTTAATCAAAACTAACTATTGACGGCAAGAAATAGGTCGGGAGTGGGAATCATGCCTTCAATATCAAGGGACCATGTGCCATTTATTTTTGAAAGACTGCTTCAGATTGAAAGATTGATGACTAAAGTCTGTTTTAAAATTGACTGACTCTGAAAATTCAAAGAAGTATGATATATTAAAAAGCTTCTACTAGAAATATATTATAGACTAATCAAAAGTTACATATATTCTAAGCCCTTTCTGCTTTCAAAATGAATAGATATTAAAAAAAACTACATATCTTTCAAGCGTGGAAAAATGTTTCACAACATAACTACTTCCAAAGACCTTCCCTCTTTCAAATCTTTCCATACAATGTACATTTGCTCCCAATCCAGCAATGTTAGGGCAGGCCAACAAGTGACATGCACCCTACCCTAATACATCAACTTCATCCAGCCTCAAAGAATAACTCCTGATATTCTTAACTAGATTATGTGAATTTTTAAACAAATGTCTTACATCTTGTAGGATTAGAAATGAAGTTGCCCGTTACATGCTAAAGGCATCACCTTTTTTTGCTCGGCGCTAGAAGGGCTAGATACCATTAAAGGATTCAAATTTAATGCCTGGTAGGAATGGGATGTGGGTTTGTAAGTGTGAAAGTTGAAATGCAACCAACCCCACTGTTGGTGCTCAGCTGAGTATAAAAGACACTTGCATTTTTCGAAGTGTGTTAGAGACTTACTGCTCAAGGTTTTTGAACTGTACAGAGAACAACAAAGGGAAGGGTAAGAGAAGGATTGACAACTAATTAGTTGGAACTTATGAACTTTCACCCACATGCCTGGAAGGGTATGGGTTGGTGTGTGAGTATATGTATTGCCCATTCCTTCCTTTGATTGGCACAAGTGTTACTAATAAAGGCCACTTTAGATGTGGGTCCAACACAAAGCAAAATCAAATTGAATAATTATGTTAGACTGAAAGGCTTTCAATTGGGTCAATTGACTTTAGACACTGGAGATAGGAGATCAGAAATGAAATTGCTCTTAGTCTGCACAAATTTGTATTGATGAGAACAAAGAGAAGGTAGGAGAATTACTGTTGATCAAGTTCCTCCACATCAATTTGCTTCATTTTGGGACCAATATTGTTTTCAGTCCAATGTCTAAAGTGGTCCTAAGTGATAGCCATGACATGAGAAGTCCAGAACTGTACTTCAATGCCTAGTATGATATTTGCACCATGCCCTTTTGTGCGGGGGAACCTGATGGCACCACATCATTAGTGCCCATTCCATGAGAAGTTGAAGAATTGCACCTCCCTAGGATCAGCGGTTATCTGGTATTGGTCCTTCTTAGACTACAGGATGTCAAGTAGCATCCTTTTGTCCTTTGCCCTGGCATTGTTGCCTATCACACTGGGACGTACACATGAGGGGAAGCACGTTGCAACCCCTGGAACATGACTTAACTACTTTCTTCTCTTCTCACTCCTGTTATTGTAATCCTTTGCAACAGCTAATATACCTGCAATGTCCAGAGGTAAACAGGCAAGCAACCAATACATCTAGAAGCAAGGAGAGAAGAATAATGTGCCCAATGATAATTGCATGTCAGATGATTCATGAATTTCCCCATCACCATAAAGCCAGTGATTTAGCCAGTGATTTTCTTCTTGTCAAATATGGGCATTCTTGTCACCATATGGGAAATTCAATGTCTGTTCCTACAACAAAGAAGTCCCAGGTAGGGTAGTAGCATTTCCTTAAAGGGCAGAGTCAATTAAGAATGTGTAATGTTTATCAATTGCAGTTTGTTTTGTTAGCATCAAATGCCTATTCTTGCTTGTTATGGGCAAATAAGGTGTTTAAGGTCTTTTGCTAGCAAAGTGGTATGCCATTGATTTGCTTTGACATTACAGCTAATTGGACCCATGCATGAAGAACAGCATTTGCTTGAGGTATTTTTGTGGAAGGCTTATAAAGTTTTTCAAATATTTGGAGATTTCTTGGAAGGAAAATATATTAAAACAGTATGTATGAACATACATTCTATAGCAATTACAAAACATGCAGAATCAACACAAAACTAAAAACGCATACTTGGACAACATTGTTTGTTTATTTGCTCTACTAAAGAGTGAAGAAAGAAGTGAAATACGTAAAAGCATATTTCATGTCCTCGTGTCTTTCCAACCAGAGTTGGGATATATACTACCTTCGCTCCTGGAGGACGTGTTGTAAAGTTTTTCAACAAAATGTTGTTGAGTGTCTATTGATTTTACACTTAAATATCTTCTCCAATGTGTGATAAAATGTTTTTCACCCTAGGTGTTATTTTCCCACCATGGATTATTGCTTGCATGTAACATTGTATGTGTTTCCATCACCCATAGGTCTATTTACTTTAGAGGACATTTTGTAATTGTTCAAATAAAGGCAACGTGTCTACCTATTCATTCTTCGCCAAATTTTTGAAGGTCATTGGGCAACTTGTGCTACAAACTTCCCCAAACAGGTCAACTCTAAAAACTTAAAGCCACCCAGAAATCAAGGCACAAGTACCAAGTCTAATGAGGCAGTAAGGAAGGCTCACTTGGCAACCAAGAGGCACTTTTCCGTGGCTTGGAAGCCTGAAGCCGTTCACTAAAATAGCTAGTCAAAGTAGGGCCTATGATCAAAATTGGCTATGGCTGACTAATATGTTAAACATCAGACATTCACATTTCTCTTTTCTAACCATTTTATCCAACTAAATGCTGATCTGAGGCTCTAAGGCCCCCCAAATGAAATATTGACAATTTTCAATGTAAGATAAAGAACTTGGCACAAATCTAGCACCACAACTGCATACTATGATGGTGAAGAATAGACACTTAATGGCAACACACTTCTCATTTCAACTTCCTACAATCAATTGGGAATGATGCTCACCTATGGGGACTAATGCGGTAGTCTTCTTGTCACTGGCTTCTAGTTATGATCACACCATTAGGCATATATACCCAATTCTGTAAGTGAGTAGTAGGTTGGGAATACCTGATTTATCCAGTTAAATTATTTAGGTTTGATTGTACCTGTAGGTGTGTCTGAAATTTTGGTAATCTGTAGCAAATTAACAATTCAAAACATCATGACTACATCAAAAATGCCCCCAAACCTAGCCTCACTCTAATCCTTCATGAATGCAACTACAACATTCATTGGAAGTTTACATGTTCAAAATTTAGGCAATATCAAGCATAGGATGATGAGATGACAAAGCCAAATTTAACAACAAACACTAAATAGGAACAAGTTAAATGTGACATCCAGCTTGACACAATTGTAGGAAAAGGGTTCGACAAGAAAAGTAAATTGAATTTTTTTGACCATACCTGAACTATGATTAACATTTTAACTGTCTATTTTGCACAATATTTTCAAAGAAAAATAAATAATGCAATGGTTAGAATGTCCCCTTCAACCCAAAGGTCTAAGTTTTGAGTCGTTTTCAAAATTATCTTTTTCTTCCATGAACAAGATGGATGGAAACAAAATAATCCTCAAGCAACTTCTTCAAACTAGTTGCCCTAAAAGTTCCTCAATTTGAACTCTCTTGCATTTTTTATTTGAAACTACAAGCTAAAATTTATGGTGAAAAAAAGAATCATAAGTCAAATTAACAATTTTGCCATGAAAATGAATTGACCACAAATTTGACACCCAACTTTTCTTTTCACACCATAATTATTAACTCATGGCTTCAAATCAACAAATAAATTCATTTTCAATATTTGTGCTTTGAGAACTTTTTAACAATATAAAAAATGTTTGATTTCAACAAAGCTTACCCCAACACTTTCTTCACCAAAATTTGAAACAATTCGAGTCCCTATTATTTTTAAAGCAACTTAGTCTACTTCTTATGATGAAAGTTGTTCCTTCGGAAACTTGGTTGGGGTTACTAATTTATCCCTTTTCCTCAAGGGAAGTCAATTTTCCCCCAAAGGAAGTTGCTTTTTAAAATAATTGTTACGGAATTTGGTTAGAACTACCATTTTATTCCCTTATCATGAAGCAAGATGGTCCTCAAGAACTTGATTAGGGCTATTATCTTGTGTTTTTTAATTCCTAGGAAAAATCTTTTCTCCCCAAAATAATTAGTTTGAAAAAATTGCCTAAAGATTTTGTTTTTCATCAATTTTTTCTGTATTAAAAAATAATAATATAAAACTTTGGGTTGAAAGGGGAGATTTTAACTCTTAACTAATTTATTTTTTCTTGAAAATATTGTGTAAAAATAATAATCTAAAAATAAATCATAGTTCAAATATAGTCAAAGTAATAATAATAATAATAACAAATTTTTTTCTAGGCATTCTCTTGCAAGTACATTGAGCCCAATGCATTTAAGTTGTTTCTCTTACTTATTGATCACCATATTGAACTCATGTTAAACTAGGAAGGTGTTGCTTGAGGGTGAATTCAAAGTTTTGCTAGCCAAAAACAAACTCAAGCATGGACCTTCCTTTGGCACTCAAAATGACCAAATTAGGTATTCATAAAAAGAATTCATGCTAGATCGTGAATCTAGGTTTTTGGATTTTTAGTTACAAATCCAATAATATCGTCATCCAAAATCTTTGTTTTGGAATGCCCTCATATTTTGGGGGAACAAAATTATTATGTTGTTTTTAGTGGTACACAACAATGTTTTTTTTTTGGGTGATTTATCACCATTTTTCAACCTAAAAATTTACCTAGCTACTTGTATAAAGGAATTAGGGTAAAATTTTAGGAATTTTTCTCCCAAAAGTTGCCACTCCAGATTTGACAGCACCCAAGAGCATCATGAGAAGGGGTTGAAGTTGCCCCCAAAAACTAAAAGCTAAATATGGACCATTGGCAACTTGTTCAATCAATAACCTTGAAAGTGATAAACAACACGTGGTAGCCACCAAAAAAACTTGTTCACAAAACCCATGTAAATAGTCTTACCATTTCTAATTTGTTTTTCTATTCCTAAACTCACCAACTTCTCATTCTTGCTTGTTTGTCCATCTCACCATAACATTACAAGTTGCAAAGGAGTTTTGCCATCTTCTTCACTTGTGCAATGCACACTACATATCCTTGGGCTTTTTCCTCACCAAGTTTTTATTCAAAGTTTTGGAACTTTATAACTTGCATGGCTGCAAATTTGCTCGCAGTTTTATGTGAAGCAATTGAAGAGTAATGAACTTCAATGTTCGGGCTCCATAACTCTAGTCCTTTCTTGTCCTTCTTCATATTTCCTTTAGTCTAAAAGTGTTTAGGTTCATCTTGCATTACAAATTGGCCATTGGAAGAGTTATGCACATGAAAGCAATTAATGATTAATCATTGGGTTTTTTGGGTTCAACAAAAATGTTATGATTTTGTGCATTGCAATCTATCTTTAGAATTTGGTGTTGTTGTAGCTTGTGAAGCCAACTTGTACCTTCAATCTTTGAAATTTTTGTATCCTATTCCTACATTCATTTGCATAGGATGGAGCAAGGCAATTAATAAGGAGTTTTTGGTTAACATTCTAAAATCTGCAATAAACAAGTGAGTTTGCAAAATTATTTTCATATAAGTTGTTGAATCTCATTGTCCTCCTCTTGCCGTAACACATTATAGTAGCTCTATATTGTTGATTTAAAGGGGGGGAAACCATTCAATCATGATGTCATAGTGATTAGGTTTTTCCAACTTGTTATAAAACTTCCCACCCCAAAATGCCAATGTCCAAAAAAAGGAACTATGATTCCACACAAAAGTTTCAAAAGTCATGGGATGCAAAATTGTCATGGGTGGAGATGTGTTTGGGGTCTAACGATTGTTTGCATATTGTTGAATGTAAAATCTATGATCAAATTGATTCGGGCAAAAACAAACTACCAGCTCCTAAATAAGATTTTAGTTTGTAAGCATGCAACTTGCATGAAAGCACACAAGGACATGGGTTCTATGAAGAAAAGGGATTAATATTATATCAAGAGTTGTAATCATGGAAAAATCCTTGCAGAACTTGCTAGTTGATCTTGTGGAACAATTGCCCAACAAGTAATGAACATGATTGGAGGAACGAAAGTTCACAAGGTAGTCCAATTTGCTATTGTTTTACATTTGTTGTAGTAAGGTTGTCCCATGTTAAAATATGAATCTTTAGTAAGGTGATTGTTTGAGTTCTTAATAGTTCCAAGAGACAAAAAAAAACATTGGAGCTATATTTATGGTGGGCAAATGGTGGAGTTTATGCACCAAAAAATGTTGAGGGCAACAAAAAAGGTAGTGGTTCCCTATTCTTATTTCCTTGGTTTGAGTGTTGGAAGGGGAATGCCAAGATTAGGTTTCCACTAAGTCCATTATCTTTGGGATTGACAGTGTCAACGTATTTCAAGGAACCATTTGGTGTCACCAAGCAAATCTTTGATGATCATGCTTTTTATTCCATTGGGATCCATTGTATGGCACATCACACAAATTCAGTTATGCAAATCTTATCAAGTTTACCTTTGGTGAAGCACATTGAAAGTTTGTTACAAACATTGCATGCTTATTTTGCACATTCCCTTAAGTGGCATTTGGAATTCACAAAACTTGTTGAGGTCGTGGAAACAAAAAGGAATCAAATTATGCACAATAAGAAAATTAGGTGTATTTTGATGTTGAGCCTTGTCAAAAACATTTCGGTAAAATATGGAACTTTGCTTATGAAAAGGGCTATGGATAGCCCTACAAATCAGCAAGTAAAGCTCAATTATTAACACTTGTGTGACTTACAAACTTTATTAGGGCTAGCATGCATTTTATTTTGTTGGAATCCATTCATGCTCTCATCAAGTTTGCCCAAATGTGAGATATGTTTCTTTGTGACTTTGTGGCAATTATAAAATTCTATCAATCTAATCTTTTCAACATGTATTGTGATCAAAGCTCCAAAATATTTTGCAAAAAAATTTTGGGCTTTCAAGTCTTTGTTTGAATGCAAACATGAAAGTTTTCAAATGAAGTGGGTACCAAATGTTATCACTAAAGTTTGCCACTTGACATTTGAGGATTTTGGCCAACACATTTGGGCTATGCATCGGGATTTGAAGACCATCATTACTTCATTTGTCATAAAAGATGTATGTTTTATTGTTGAGTCTTTGGTGAAAAACCAATGCATAGGTACATTTTGTTTCCCTTCTAGTTTTTTTTCAATTCTTATTTAAGTAAGGTTTCAACACAATGTTGCCATCTATTTTTGTGCTTTGGCAAGGCTTGCAAAAGTTGGAAAATAAGTTTAAGGTGTTCAAGTTTTTTGAATTTGAAATCTAGCTCACATTTTGAAGGTTTGCATGCACTTACTACCATATGTTATGTTTTGGCAAAGGTTACAAAAGGATTTATTCATGAGCGAAATATTAGGTTTCCAACTCATGCCATTATCATCCAATAGGGATTGTGTATCCCCAATATTGGCTCCAAGCATATTGTCATTTGTCATTTGGCAAACACCTTGAGGTTCTTAAAAGAGTTTTTGGCTATGGCAAGATTCAATAGGTGAACAACAAGGAGGTTCATGTGCATGAACTCTTGAATGCAAGTGACCTTGAATGCCAACAAGGCATGTTCAAATTGACTATGAAGTCAAAGGCAACCACATTGCCTCTCCTTTCAACACAAACCTTCTAACCAAGATGTGGCACCTTGTGACAACATCCTGGATTGTTGTTTCCAGTTTCTTTAAATATGTGAAATTGGTTGAACTAGTTATGGTATTAATAGTTGGCAATGAGGAGGATGAGTTTTATTTTTCTATTCTTGCTTCACATCAAACTCACCACCTTTTCACCATTGGTTGTGCACATGTTTGTGCAACATTTCTATACTATACAAAATTTCCCTTATGAAAAATGCATTGAGTGATGGAAATGAGTTCGACACCATTATTCTTAAGAAGGCTAGGGTGCAATGAACATCTTATGTGAGGCCTACAAAACTTTTAAAGTGGAGGAAGCTCTCATAGTAATTTTACACTTATGGTTGCAAGGCATTTACATTGCCATTTTTTGTAACAACAAATATTTTTTAGCTTTGCTTGTGTCTACTGAATTCCAAGCTTAATTTTTTTTACATTTTTTTTTGTAGCAACATCAATGCAGCCTAATTTGGTTTGATTTTGTAGGTCAACTGAGCTAGACAGGCAAATTTTAGGGGTTCAATCCCCCTCAACTATCTAGTTTTGATTTCAGTGTGAGTCTGAATTTGTTTTGCAAGTTTTGTCCTTGGTTTAACAAACCTCATACTATTTGCAATTTGCAATTTTCACCAAACATTTTGCTTGGTCACCCAAAAAGTCCATTGTATGTCACATAGAGTTGCCAGATTTAGAGAAAATTTGATTTCACATGGCCCAAATCTGCACCTATCCAATTGCATACTCGCCATAAAAACTACAAAAATAATCCCTGAATAGCCAAATGCTTTTCAATGTTCAAATTAGAGTGGGGCCACGTATTCACCCCCACCAAATTAACTAGCAGCCAATCAGAGCTCCTGCAACTTTAGACTAGTAGCCACTTGACCACCATAACTACTGCAGAAGGGGCCACCAGGGCTAATTTCCAAATATGAAAAAAATAAAAACACTGGTACACAAGGACCCCATAGATACCTATCTAATCAGGTTTCACATGGGTATCAAAACTCGCTTCAATACTACTTATCCAGCTGCTTATATTTTAAATCAAATTTATAGCATAGGGTATACTTCAAATACAACCTTTTTGCCAATTGCTGCCATGAAAATCTCATTTTGACCATTATTTTACAAGCTTAGTACTAGCTCAGTATGTTCTTCATTCCTAAATTCAAAAAATCAATAACCAAGCAAATCAAATTTTTAAATAGTAACCATTTTTTTGTGCCGAATTATCACCATTTTGTCAAAAGTCTTTTGAAAAAAGAATATTCCATCACAAATTCCTGTTTTTTGAAGAAACATTTGCCAACCCACTAACCTTTATCTAGTATCTTGAATAATCAGCTATTAGGTTTGCAAAAGAAATATCACTTAATGAAGTAAACCTTACTTTATAAGATGAAAACAATGATTCAATTTGGGTCAGGTTGTAGTAATAATTCAGAACCAAGTTGTGACCAAATTAGTAGGAGCCTCCTAGCAGAGTCCAATTCCAAGAGGAGATTATACCTCAATCACAATAAGTATGTGGTCTATGATGTGTGTCAATTGTGAATTTGCATTAGGCTGGCTGACACACAATCTCAAGTGGCTAATTTCTTAGCACTGGTCATTACCTATCATGTGAAGAAGCATGGGCTCAAAAGTTTTTCAAACATGGAGTATGGACACAAATATAAAAAATAGCAGAATACCACCCCCCATACCCAGAGGCCCTTCAGAAGTGAGCCAGGTTTTTGAACAATTTATTATTCTTGTGGGAAGAAAAGTAGAGCTCTTCAATGTTTGCCATGATCTGAGCCTGATCGCCATTACAATAAGAAAACATCTTGCAGAAGGAAGAGAAGTAAGGCAAAAATTAAAAACACACACCCACACACACACAAAGGACTTAAGTCATACCTCAATCACTGACATGCTGCTTATTCATACAGACTCCAATGTGCTGCAGATTTAGTGATTGAGTTAGTCCAACTATACTGAACCAACAGCAACCAGAGCACCATCAGGGATGGATGGACAAGAACAGGAAACACCTTTCCATAGTGTCCCAGTTCTTTAGCTAACCATGGCGGTTAGCTCAATATCTGTTTTAACTACCTACTTACTATCAATCCACTAACCTTTACCTACCAACCATCCATCTATATGCATCTATATTAGGAAACAACTATATAGTGTTAATCCTACCTAGCTGCCAGAGCTATCCTGTAGAGACAACCAAAAGGACAGGTTACCAAGGTGAAACCCAACATCAATGCCGTTGGGGTGCAACATCCACAAGTTATAACAGGCTTCCAATGGATGGTATGTTGGTGGCTGAAGGTTCATTCTGGCCTAATTATGCTGATCAGCAAAGGGGTTGTGGAATTAGAGAGCTTAAGATGCAATGTCAGGACTCAGGCCATCTCCACCCCATCATCTCAGATAGTTTGTCAGCTGAGCCCCCCATACATGATCAAGGGTGGGCTCCCATGATTTTGACAAAGGATTTTTCAGTAGACCTTGTCGCAGGGACCTTTTCCCAACTGGACCTTGCATGACCTGACGTTAGATTTAGTTGGTCTCTATTGTCATGAGTTGGGGATTGCAAATGCAGGTGCAAATGTTTTTTAATGACCACACCGGTAACAGCTTTGTTGTCACACAAAAATAAATGTCTGACCACAGACTCCTGAAATGTTGCTTGGTTACTCAACTTCATTTTAGATGTTCCTGCAGAAAGTGGGTTAGGTGAATCGTGAAGATAGCGATTCAAAGTTCCTAAGTCTATTTGGCGGGCACCTAATATCCATCCATATTCATCGTAGTAAAGAGGTGAGATATTATGTCTACTCCTTAACAGTGTGAAGGATCTTATGCCTGTACTCTTAAGGCATCTAATGCTTACTTATAGGCATAAAATCCCTCCCACTCTAAGAGCTCAGCTACCAACCTGTCAAAGGCTCCTTATTTTGCAAATGCCCCCACACCAGGGCAAACCCTACCACTGAGAGTCTTTGGATTCGATGTTTGTTTGTGATTTATCACCACTCTCCTGGAACATTTGAACATAAGTCAGCCCTTGAAGTCATCAATTCATATATCATGCTTAGTTGTCCCAGCAAGCTGGAAAGTTTTTTGCATGTGCACTCACTCATGGACATAAGGAGGGAAACACAATATCGTGGAAATTTGCCATTGCAATGTGTGTGTGATTTCCCCCCTGAAAATGGGTTAGTTGTGTATCAGTTGCTAATACCATAGTGCCTTGGCAGCTTCGACATGATTTAAATCATTTGTAAAAATGTTAACATAAAAAATTTGTGAAGGAAAATAGAGAATATATATCAGGATATTCAGGAATATTTTATTATTTGACATGGTATCTTCAAATTTTATTAATTATTTGGCAGACATGTGTGGAAGCTGCCCTTGTACCGGGTATTGAAGATTGAAGATTGAAATTTGGCAAATGTCGAAGGGTCTTAACTTTTGGCACAGAAAGCATCTTCACATCAAATAAAAACTTTGTCAGGATTTGATGCTGTCACAGGCCTGAAGATCCTTAGAAATTTTGATATGTTTTCCAGGGTATGGGACCAGGTCTTCTTTTGTATATGGTTCCTGCAAAGGCAGTTCTTCTCGTGTAATATGAAGAGTTGGATAAACAATGGGCCAATGCTAGTAGCCCAGTGCATGTTGAGTTTCATTTGTGTCCTCAACTCATATGGTACAGGTATACTATACTATAGAATTCCTCTATAGTAAAACTGTCCTGTGTGAATGTATATCTTATCACTCACATGGGGGACCAAAAAAAAGATATGTTATCAAGAGAGTATCACACTAGCTCTTTTGTCAGTGTATTCATGGGTATTTCAATGCAAACCAAACTCCTAGACTACAGGTTGCAACACTACATGTCACTTTTGAAATATATGGAACCACATACATAGAGCATATGACATGTGCCAACCAAAAAGTTTTGATGGAAAGGCCCATTTAGTTCATGAGATTCAGAAGCCGGTTTCCTAGAGCTGTGAAGAGTGCTTACTAGTACCTCCTTGAAAACAAACTTTTCAAGAAACAAAATTTTGTGAAGGAAAATAAAGAATCTAAGAGAATGGGGTTTTTTTTTTCTTTGACATGGAATCTTCAAATTCAATTAATTATTCAACATACGTGTGTTGAACCTGCCCTCATACTGTGGTATTTATGGAATTCAGCGTCACTTATATATGGACTACACAATGTTGCCCATTGTTAAGTATTACATGTTGTTTGGATAAGCATCATGATCTTAATATTGGCACTAGTATTGTAGTACCCTTTCAGGTCTGGCAGTAATTGTTTTTATTGGAAATGTCAATTTTATTAGAAATTATTTGTTTCAAATGCCAAAATTAATAGAAATTACACAAGAAGGAAAAATACAAAAATTGGTGGAAACTCAAGAGCTTCTTGCTTCAAACCAATCAACAATTGCAGAGCAAGTATCCAATTTAATATGCAAAAGTTGAAAGTACATGAATATGATTTTAAGGCTCTATCAACTTGTAAATGCAATGCAATATTTCATGTACTTGAAACTTCCTTTAAAAACCATATATGCATATGCTTAAATTTTCAAAAAAATATTTAAATGCATATTAACCAAGGAGGTTTTCAATATCAATGTAATAAAATAAAAAAACCTAATCACATTGATTGTTGAACTAAATAACATTTCTAAATCTGAATAATATATCAAAGCTTATTTTATGACTACTTTTTGTTCAATGTCCTACAATTGTCACATGTTATTTACTCTACAACACTTTTACCCATTAAGTTATATAATGTAACGTAACTTCCTCAATTGAACATGATTTCCCTTCAAAATTAAGCTTTAAAAAGATAGATTTTTTTTAAACAATTTGTCTCATGACTTCTCAAAACCTCATAGTTATCGAAAATCAAGTCATTTATTGGAAAACAAGTGCACTCTCTTTTCAAACTCAAGACATCTTGGCAACATTCTCAAGATCATTTAATTCTAACAAGGTTTGATTTCTCCAACATTACTTTGAACACATTTGAAAAATCCCAACATTGAAAATGGATATTCATGTTAGGAATCCTAAGAGTGTTTTTGCTTGACTCCCACATCTTTTTTTCCTTGATTACTAGCATCACTTGGAAATCAAGTTCAACACATGATTCCTTATCAAGTGTTCAACTTACTTTCGTTTCAAAAAAGATATTCTCACATCATTCTCCAAAGCTAATTGCAAGCCTAGGAGAAGGTTACAACATATTTGCTATCTAGCAATAATGTTTTGTCAAATAATAAGTATGACAATGTCAATGGTATTTTTGTCAAAGAGGTAAGCAAGCCATTGCTAATAATTTTGTAGCTATTGAATAAGAAGTATCACATTATTAAACATGTAACCGAGGTTAAGTAAAGGGCAATCCACCTCATTTAGGGACAAGAGAAAACTTTATCTTAAGCTACCTCACAAACCACTTAAGTGTGGTGATGGAGTGTTCAAATTGAAAGGATGATGATGGAGATATGATGGTGGCAATTCGAAGAAGGTAGTTTGGCAAGAGGACATGGAGTGAAAGAAGTGAACTTGAAGGTGCAAAAAAGGTGCATTGGCCATCATGGAATATACTCATAGTTTGTTAAGGAACAGATTTCGAAGCTTTTTGAACCATTCTTTGACTTGTGGAACTATTTTTTCAATATAGGAGTTCTAAGACAGTTTGGACAGATTATGAAAGTGGTGGTCATGCTTGAGGAGGTCAAAAATGCCTCTAAAAATGGTTTGGAATCTGCAATCAAAAGAAGTTCCATGATGTTGTGAAATTTCCATTTTCAGACATTAAATTTAAAACCAGGGGAAAGAGGATATGGGCATGTTATCTACATAGCTCGAAATCTCCACTTCATGTTTTGGATGTTGTAGTTCTAGTTCTACATTGCAAGTTTGCATACATGCTTAAGCTCAAAGGGAAAGCATGCACTATCCAGTACACTGCATAGATGGAACATAAAGCTGCTCTATACAACTGCAGCTGTACATCAGATTGGTCAAATAGGATCATAAAGGATCATAGCCTTACTTGATGTTATGAATTACATGTTCTTCTTTGTGTTTAGTTTGTTGAGTGCTGATGTTCAGGTTATGTATGAAGTTCAGATTTCTATATCTACATTTTTTGTTTGTGTATGACATTCAGATTGTATATCAATGTTTTTCACCTTTCA
>Ga0116228_10001060_pt1 | contig 22417 bp, 15 predicted proteins | sample S1TSphfallax_2_FD_89694 | JGI IMG/M metagenome (GOLD analysis project Ga0116228, IMG submission 89694) | Host-associated microbial communities from peat moss isolated from Minnesota, USA - S1T2_Fc - Sphagnum fallax MG | ecosystem: Host-associated > Plants > Peat moss > Unclassified | place...
GTCATTTGCTTACATTCCTGTTTTTCCTAACTACAAGAAAAGTGTTTGAAGAAGTGCAACTAAGGTTTTCAGTTGTTGCCCACACCCATGAAGACATTGATAGCAATTTTGGATATTTTAATAAAAACTTGAAGGGGTAGGATAATTATGTATTGGCCAACTTAATGAAAACGTTCATGGTTTCATAGGATTGTCCCTTCATTCTTCAACTTATCCAAGAAATCTTGGATTTCAAGACTTGGGTTAGAGGATGCTTGAAAGATGGGCCAGAATTCTTGGTTGGCCATACCAACATTTGCTTCTTTTTTTGTTGATTCCATTAGGTGGCTTGTTATGCAATATAAAGTGTCCCTCATTGATGCCCTTTGTAGTCCTAAGGATGAACCTCCCATTCAATTATGACAAGTGGATGATTCAGGTCAACCCAAGGACTTTTAGATTATGTTCCTTTTTGCCTTATATGGGGGAATGATGCCACCAAGTCCATTGACAAGGAAAAAATTATCAACAATGGGCTTTTTAAATAAATGGAGTTTTGGAAGATGGGGATGTGCAAGGATGAAACCTATGCCAAAAAGCTTGGTCCCTATGTGGCTTGTTGGGAAAACATCCTTGAGTTGTTGTCAAATCCTTTGCCCTCTCAAAATTCAACCCTTTTGGAAGGTTTTTGGTCTTCCACTAATTAGAGGTGTAATCATGTGCAAGGTGCCATTCCTCCCATTGTTGATGCTAGTTGTAAAGACCTCATTATTGCTCCATATTATGGTCCTAAAAACATGTGACCCTCCTTGAAGACAACCACTTACACTTTGTTTTGAGACTTGGGCCTTGGTGATTTCGTTCTAGTGAAGCTTCTAGATCTAGATTTGTATCTTATGTGGATGGGAAGGGCGGAGAGTGATGTTGTGAAGGATGAACACTTTAAAAAAATTATATATCTTGATATTCAATGGTGGGTGCTTGTGAAAAAAGGAACAAGGAATGATAGAAAATTATATTGAAATTATTGGGTGAGCAAATGGAAATGCAATTTGGCGGATCCAAAACAATGGGTTGACATCTCATTCGTTCTATTTTTGTTTCCTACTAGAAATAATGCCACAATCAATAGCATTATAATGATTAATGTTAATCATGCAACCAAGGCCAAACAAAACCTTAATGTAATTAATGAGACTATAGGACCATGATTATTATTTTGGGTTTTTGTTCATTCATTTTTAAAATGCAAATTGGTTATTAGTTAGTTCAAAAGAAGAATAATGTTGTTATTGGAATTTGTTCATCTTTCTTTAAAATTATATGTTGGCATTTCATATGAATATAGATCTATGTTGTGTGATAGTTATCCAACTTATAGTCTTTCATTATTTTATTTCATTATGTATATAATTATGACTTGGTGCCCACTAGCCCTTTTAGTTTTCTCCTTTTACTAAGTCCACATTGTATTATCTCTTAATTTTTTAATAAATTGTAGCTTTCCACTAGGTGGCCACCAAGTTATCCCATCAAATGTATGAAAGTTGTTTTCAAATGTTTAAATTTTAAGGTTGCAAGTTTTAGTCTTCTTCTTTTACTAAATCCACATTGTTTTCTCTTTTAATGTTTTGATGAATTGCAACCCTTTACCATGTGGCCACTAAGTAATTGCATCAAACATATGAAATTTTCTTTTAAATGTCTAGAATTTTAATACACAAATTTTAGGTCGTTAGTTCTATATTTGGTTTTGTTTCACAAATTTTGAATATTTGGATATTTGCAAGTTAGAGTGGATCACTTTTGACCAATTTTTTGAATCCTTAAAAGTATGTTTCATAGTGTATTTTTTACAAGCTAAAATTTGTAAAGTTATAAACTTGTAAAAATGTTCATATATTAAAAAAAATGACACGTGACCATGTATAATACCTTATAGGCTATAATGTTTTTAATTATTTTTTTAGTACTTCATAAAAGTGTAATAATGAAGGACTTTACCATTTTCATCAATTTTTGGCCTATTTAAAAGTCCATAAAACTTTTATGTGACATTCAAATGATTTGCAAACACCCATTTTAAATTACTAACCACATTTTTGAGTTTTGGAAAAAAAAATGAATTTTGTTCATTACAAGTTCAACATGTGGTGAATCCATTTACACATCCTTTATGTACTATAACATTGCAACTAGTATGCGATGAAAAGTCCCCCATTTGGTCTAGAAAATTCAAATTCAAATAATTTCAAGATTTTATCACACTAAATTATATAACAATCACATACATGAGTCCATTTTCATAAAATTTAAAAAAAATTTGATGTGGGACAAATTTTAATCCATAAGGGTGTTAAAAAATGAATTTGCAACCCCAAAAATGATCCACTCTAGCTTGCAAATGCCCATTTATGTTAGACCAACATTGTATATTGATGATGTTTTTTTTATATATGTATATATTGTGGTTGGCATTAACATATACATCTCAAGTTCTTAAACTTACCCAAATGTAGCACATAAGACTAGAGGGAATTTTTAAAATGACAATAAATTTGCAAGTTTTATTCAAATTTGTTTATATTTGGTGGCCACCAAGTGGCCCTCCTTGCATTCACAATGTTAAGTTAAGTCTGAAATTAATTAAATACATGTTCTTGCCTACAAAATCCATACTTATCATATGATAGCACAACATAATGCATGATGGATCAAGATATTGTGATTTCAATGTACCACAAAATAAAATGAAAATCATCATTGCTGATTACAATATTTATTGCTAGATGAAAAATATTTTTACTAATGATTTCATTGTTTTTATTCATGTGCACATATTTTCGAATTGGAGCAAGATGCCCATTGACTTCAAAAAGGTACAAAAATAAGCACTTGATAAGCACCTACCGTCAAAACCTGTTGGTCCATTTTATGCTAGGGCAATGGGCATGGGAACCACTGAGTTTTTAGTTTTGTATATTGTATTTATAGACCATGTGATTTACGTCCTTGTACGAAACAAGCAAGTTGTCACCCAACAATTTGGTATCCATGGGCAACATTGATTTCACTTTTTCACAATTATGTATTTATAGAGCATCTGCTGAACGAGCTGGCACAAAAGAAGGCTTGAAAAGGTCTGGTAGGCATGACTCTTTACTTTTCTGTATTGTATTCATAGACCATGCCATGTACGACCACAAAACAAGGCCTTGAAAAGATGTGGTACGCATGGCCGCAACATAAAGTGGAAATCTAAGGAATTGTCCTGCTTGCTTGATTACGGCCGATTGGCAGGGAGTGTGGCTTTACGTGAATGTCGCACTCATCCGGGTGTGGAGGATAGCCTATCCCGGAGTTCGACGAGCTTCGGGGAGGATAGCTTCCACCGTTATCTTTTGTGGCGAATTTTCGCAATTTTGGGAAATGCTTTTGGCAAATTGCGAAATGTTTTGGGCAAAAAAATGGAAGTGTAGCCCACTTGCGTTTTTTTTGGGAAAAATGGGGAAAATTCCCCATATTTGCAAAAATCAAAATTTGGAAAGAAAATCACTCTCTGAGTCCAATTTTGACATGTCCCAATCACTTTTTTTTTCTGGTGATATTTCTCTTTTCCACAATAAAATTGGAAATTTTTGGAAAAATCTGTTTATTCTAGTGTAATTTCGACTAATACATGTAGTTTTTGGGTAAAATTTGCCAAATGTTCCACATCACAAAATTGAAAAACAATACTGGTCCCAATTCAAATATTACTGCTTAGGCCTCACTCGAGAAGGTGAATGTGCCAGTGTAGGTGCTGGTTCACCCTGGCCAGACAAGTCGTAGTAGAAGCAGTAACTAATTAGAAAGGAAAGAGGAGATGAGAAAGACAAGGAAAGAAAGAAAACCAGATTTCTTTATAGTAGAAGCAGTAAAGATTTGTCGTTGGGTGGAAATGTTCATTTTTGGGGCCAGAATTTCTCTAATATCTCGTTGACTCACATTCCCCATAACTGGCCCATTTTGTTTATCCCATGTGCCTAATTGGGAATTTCCAAAATGTCCACGGTGCTCGATCGGTGATGGAACAGCTTTCGCCTATAAAGCCAGTTGTTTCCTTCCGCTTCAAACCCTTAAGTGAGGCTGACTAGATTCAGAAACTCTCGAGAAGTTCAAACCAGTAGGGTGCAGAGTTGAGCCCCCGTCTTCGACGTAGCAGCAGATTGTGAAGCTTCAGTTCAATCCATACTTATCACAACTAGATTGGTTGTTGTCCTAGTTCCGACTTTCTCCAAGGAGCAACGTCCCTGTCGCCTCGTCCAATGTAGGTAAGTGTCTTGGGTGTAGCCTCTGGAGTTACATGTCAGCTTACTCTTGAGTATTACTAGCTTCTTGTACTGTTTTCCTGTGCCAAAGAAACTTTTGCTTCGAGGTGCCGTTGTTGAAGACCACGCATGTTTTCACAGTCTCTTTGCTTGAATTTTGAAGTGTCTACAACCTTTGTCACATGGGTAGCTAATTTGCATGATGGTCACAGGATGCCGATATCGTGCTTTTCATTCACTATTCCATTTCGAATTATTGCTGGTCTGTGATTGCTTTACAGTGGAGCGTACACTTTGTGAATAGCTGCGGGTGAAAATTTTCTCTCCTTCTGCGTAGTCTTTCTCAAATTTTTGTTGTGCGAAAGTGGTTACACATGGGACTCACTGACCTTGCAAAAATGGCGAGTGATTATCTGCAGAGCTTGTTACATCATTGAACACTTTTTTTTTGTGTAGGACGTGCAACAAGCATCTTTCAGCTTGAGAGGTGTCTCGTGTTATCTGGAGAACGATGGCGCAAAACACTTCTGAGGACAAAGAAATCTCGGACTCAGATTCTCGTGAAACTAAGAAGTCTTCTGAATCTGTTGAATTGATTGGCGCCAGTAATCATCGTTTGGAATCACATCTCCACGATGAATTCAAAAAGCGTGAACCGTACCTTCCGAAGACTCTAGAATCTGGATCTGACGACGATTACTTCGAATTTTTGAGCACACGTGGTCGGGTATACGAGAAGGCGTTGGAAATGGCTCGTCCAATTAACGACACAAGGAGCGAGGCCGAAAGGAAAGAGGACGAAAGGATAGAGGAATTTTTTGTGCACAAGGTTGAGGTGGACTTCAAGACATATCCAAAAGCACTGCCTCCTTGCAGAAGGATCGAGTGCTGGGCTGCGGGACAGGGACTTGTGAACATCGTGGTGGCCCTGATACGGCAGAGAGGAGCGAAATCACTGAACAAGGGAGTTCAACCGACATCAATGAGCATGGGACTTCTAGCTCTGGCAATTGCTGCTGAGAACAATGATCTCACAATGGTTAAAGCCCTGAAGAATATCGTAGGCGCTGACGGGCACTTCAAAATACTCGATCTCGACATATCTAGCAAACCAGATTTGTCCTCTTCTGATAAGAAGAAGTGCAGGTTCTACAATGATCGGACGGAACCTCTATACACATTGTTCCCTGATCATGCTTTCTGGTTATGTCCGACTGAGGCAGCTGCTAGACTGGGGCGCGTTGCCATGGTTGAGGAACTTATTGCTTTGAGTGAGGAGATAAAGAAGAAGGAGCTCAGGGAGGAGATAAAGAAGAAGCAGCTCAGTGAGGAGCTCAGTGAGGCGACGATGAAAAAGCTCAGTGAGGCGATGAAGGAGAAGAGCCGACGAGCATTGTATTGGGCTGTGAAAATGGGGCAGCATAAAGTAGTCGCAAGTCTTATCGACATGGATTACATTGTCGATTTGAATGAGAAATTCAGTGTGTATGGACTGTTGGAAAAGGCAGACGTCGACTCCTATGGTATGTATCAGAGTCCACTAGCATTAGCTGTACTCAGTGAACACGTGGAAGTTGTCAAGGTCTTGTGTGACACCAAAAAAGGAGGCTTACAAGCTAATGTTCGAAGTGGTGAAGGAAAGATTAAGAACCCTCTTCAGATGGCATTCGAGGTACAACGTCGCAAGGCTACGAGTGGTTCTAATGATGGAGAACATCAACCATTCAATCCGAAGCCCGGGGATAAGATCGTGAGGATCATAATGGAAAGAGATGAGGTCCAGAAAGAAGTGAAAAAACTGACCGAGGAGAGGAAGGTTCATGTGGATGCAATAAACGCTATTCTTGTTGGGACCGCGCTGATTGCAACTGCGACTTTTGCCGGATGGCTCAGCCCGCCTTTAGGATACTCGCCTGGCACGGATGGCCTGGCATTTGCTTCTGTTCAAGGTCATCCTATTTTGGAAAAATTCTGGGTTTTCAACTCGCTGTCTTTCTTCTTTTCTATTGCAACCTTCATGGTGGGAGCGAATGCTGCACATCCCCCAAGTGAAAACGATTACATTGGAGAAGTGGTGGAGTCTTTACGGTCGACACTTCGACTAGCTTATTGCCTTCTGACTGTTGCAGTTGCATTTGTCATTTGTGCATTCGCTACTGCTGGGTTTGCAGTGTTACCACCCATTCCCAAGTATACAGTTAATATGGCGATCACGGTTGGCATCGGTGTGGCTGTTGTCGTCTTATCGTGGATGTCACTGTGGAAAAAAGAGTTCAAACAGCTTGCCAAACAGTTCAAAGGCAAAATGAAGTTTGGTCCCTGGCGTGACGACTCAGCTGACTACCCCAGGCTAGAACCAAAGCTGGCTTGAGTTCAAACGCAACCAGCCGGTGAGCAGGTGAAAGCCCTGCATGTCCTCCGGCACTGGGCCTGACTTTTAGGGGCGGGGGGGGGGGATACTACCAACGACTTCTCGACGGGTCTGCCGTTGTTATTCCACAACTCCAAGACAAAACAAGCAGCTCAGATCGCGTAATGGCTTTGCATTTAGTTATATGTTGATGCAAAATCATCATAGACAATGAAATCGAGTTACATGGTTAGGTAATTTCAATACAAAATGAATAGTTTTGTGGTCTGTCCAAAAGGCCTTAGTTGTTTTTATATGCATTGTTCACATGGACTGGTTGACCAAATATGATCTAGTTGCTAACCATATATTGTGGTACTTTGTTGAAGTTGAAGTTTTATTCACATTCATAAATTAGAATAAATGTGTTGCTTTTGAAGTTTGTTTTTGGAGGACATCAACATTGAAATCACCTAAAAAATTGTGGGGCATATGGAGGAAGAATTTGATATAAATTTTTAAAGGGTGTAAAAAAATGTCGTTAATGATAAAGATGGGGGGCTTATAAACTGCAATGATGTGAAGTGTTTGACAAATGTTTTTATTGAAAGTGGTAACTATAAATCCTATTCCAGAATTTGTAATGGATTCACTTGAATTATGTATAATAGTTCTATCATGTAATAACATAGTTCCTTGGCTTACATAACTTTCAAGTGATGTAATATTTTGGATGGTTTGCGTATGGATGTGAAGTATAATGTTGCATTGTGACCCTTGTTTCATTTAAACATAAAATGTGAGATGTTTGCAAATTGTGATATGTTTCAATATTTTTGAAATGAAGTGATAATGATCTTGTGTTTAAAGATTGAATTATGGTGTGTGTTTTTCTAAAAGGTTGTAAAGATTAATTACACAAGTGCCATTGATCTATTGTTATGAGATGTTGCATTTCATTTGAAACACATTTATCAACTTTAAAATTAGCATCAATTAATGGTGTGAATAAAAATAATTTTTCTTTCTTTCTCACACAAGATAATATTGTATAAGCAAGGCCATGAAGATGAACTCCATGGGTATCAAATGCCAAATAGTCAAGAATCAAACCTTGAGAACGATGAATTGTATGAGTTGCAACTAGTTGTATTGGGTAATGAATATGTGTGATTACATGGTTTGGATTAACACCCACTTGTATCTCTTTAAAAATTGGTTGTATTGGTGTCCAATGTTTTGGAATGTTGGTTGTGTACAAATGTTGATTTCCTATCCTAGTTGTAAAACTTGCTTTTGGATTATTAAAAGTAGTCCATATAAGGGATTCATTATCATGTAATTTGGAGACATTGAAAAACCCCATCGGCCCCATTGAATAAGCCAACATGAATGGCATAATTACTAGCACATAATTCTACTAGCATACCAATTTTGAATTCGATCTTTGAATGCAAACTAACTATTTACAATGGGTCATTTTTTAATTTGAAATGTTTGAGGCATGTGTCATGGTGTTGGTCATTAGCATCAAAAACATATTCTTGTCCTTTTGTATTTTCAAAAAAAAAAATTGTTGTGTTCGCTTGTTGATTTATTTGTATAGTACATATAAGGGAAATCCAATTTATTTGGAGGTTGGCATAAGAATATGTTATCAAGATAAAAACATGGTTAGGTGGTTCACATTTGGCATTTTGAAAAGTTCACATCTTACACTAACTATAGTTTTTGCATTTAAAATAATATCAAACTATAAATCCTATAATTATCCCCTATGGTTTTGGTCACAAATACTAATAAAAACACCCTATAAATATCCCTAAACATGTGATTGGTCAAGAAATTTAGAGAAAAGTTTAAAGATTTCAATGTGAAATGGAATATCAATTGTAAAAAATGAAAACAATCACAACAAGTTAAATTTTTAAATATGAAAAAAAATTATATTGGAAAAATTTCAATGCATCTTACAACTAATTTATTCATTTTATGTTGGTCTATTTTTTAATTTAAATTTTGATATTGCTATGACATATTTCTTGAGTCCACATTTTTCATTTTCTATGTGTGACAAACATAGTGTCATCATTTCAAAAGTTCACAACAAGTCCATTCTTTTCTTAAAACTCATCCATAATTTTTAATAAGATTCTCATTAAAGGACATTGTGACATGGGTAGTGAAAAAATTGAAAATTTTAATGTTTGATATGATTCTACATTTAAAGTTCATCTATAACTAAGAAACATTACAATTGTGACAATCCAAATAGTCCACCTAATTGTGCTTTCACCCATTAAGGAATGTAATGTTTGTAGGATTATGGATTGCAATTCAAAATCTATTAAGGATTTTAGTAAATTGGTCATGTCACTTTGATGGATGACTTAGAGGAGTTCAAAACAACAAATACAACCAAAAGTTAATCCCTAGGGCATCAATGTTATCAAACTTTCTTTGGAACACCTATTTATCATGAACTAGTGGTGTTGATACAAATCACCTATTACTATGACATCCATATTCCCAAAAATGATTATGTGCATGCTTAATGGATTGAAGACAAAGATTGGTAAAAGAAATATCTTACTACCTATAAGGGAAACTTCATCCAACCTTTACTTGGAAAAAATTGAACATTGTGTAATTTCTTGCTTTGATGCGTTCAATACAAACTGTTGAAGAACAACCCCCAAAAAAAAAAAGTTGTAAGTAAAAGAAAATTGGGAAAAAAGAAAAAAAATAAAATTATTTGTACCCAAGTTCTTAGAGTAAACAATGGAAAGAGCCTTGTGGAGTTTAGGTATGCCTTTACAACCACCTCTTCTTTTGTGCCAAGAACAAAAAGAATATCCTTATTCATGATTGTCAAGTCCATGAACATCAGCCTGGATGCCACATATCATTACATGGCACTCATTCCTCTATTAAACTATGCAAAGAGGAGACTTGTGTTGTGTAGATCACAAAATTAATTAATTAATTATTTGACAGACATGTTTCGAACCTACCAAGGTACTACAATATATTGTTACTAGTGGAGATGTTCTAATATGTGTATAAATGTCAAGGTATACATGAAATCTAGTTTAGGCACTTTGTTCAAGATCTTTGTACTCTCAGCCATTGTCACAAAGTCCTGCTTCATAGATGAGGCATCAAATGGTGCAAGAAGATGATTTCCAACTTTGAAGTTTAAGGGAATTTTTTTGTGAAAGTTTTGTGATGATACATCCATCTTATAGAAGAATCCCAAACAAGGGTAACCAAGCTAACAAGAGACTTGTACAAACCAAATGGGTACAAGTAAAGGAGGTGATAGTGTAATATTATTATTATCATTATTATGGTTGGGTATTTGGGGAATTTATTACCATTATAGTAATCTTGAAGGTTGGTGATTGCAATTTCCAAGCCATCAACTGCATTGGATGTGTGGTTTTTGCACCCATGATTCCACCTCCATACAAACCCATATTGTTTTCAACAAAAGACCATTTTTAAAAACACAAACAACACCAAAGATCCCACCTTTGTGTCTTCTTCATTATATCTAATAGTGCATTTTTTATGACGAAAAATGATAACCTTCAAACTCAAGATTAGCTTTTTTTTCATTTTTGTATCTCTTACAAATAAAATAGGTACAGAAACAAACAAATAACTAAATCAATAATTGGTTTCCTCAGTAGTCTACAAGACTATCTCTTCCTTCTTGTGTCTCTTTGTTTAAATTTAGTTTTTTGTTGTTGCATTCATGAAGTTTCTATGTAATAGCTATTACAGCTGAAACACAATCAACATCATAAAACAAAGAAGAGATCCGCATTAGATCTTCTAATCTTACATGATAAAACGGTAAATCATCACTGGTAATGCATAGCTACACGGAGCCCAAGTTTAATAAATGAAATTATTATAACTTTGTTATTATAATAATATTATGATTGATTCTAACTTTGATTTATGGATCTTTTAAAACGTCGTGCCATGCACTTCAAAAGGAACCAAACAAAGTATAATCACTAATTTCAAAACATTCAAGGGCCAGGAAATGAAATGGGATTTAGGCTGGCTTTATAGTAGAAGTTAGGACCCAAAAGACTTGTTGCCAACTTTTTGCATTTTTAGCTTGTTTTTTGGCCCCAAGTTATTAATACGTGCTAAACATTGATGTCCAGACATTAATAAATGCTCAAACATTGACCCCAAGGGTTGTAGATTGATTTCCCAATTTGATGGGATCTTTTTTCCAACCTTGGGCCAATACAAGGCCATACAGTTCAACATTTATTATTGGGAGTTCAACAAAATTGTTGGGAGTTTAGGATGAAATGAAAGTCATTCATGAAACACCATCAAAAATCCTATTCCATTAATAAAGCTTCATCCAAATTTCATTCATGAGATTATCAACTTTTAATCATTATTCGGAATACAAGAACATTGGATTTAGGTGGACTTTAATCCAATCACATAGCAAAAATTTTGGCTAGCAAAATCCCTATTACTTACAACATGTTACCTTGTCACACATTGACTAACTAGTTTAACCCTGAGCCCAAAACTACCATAACATTTATACATATACAAATCGGCAATAAACAACCACAAAAACTTTAAACATATACAAGAATTTTATAAGATAAAGCTAATAACCTTGTCATTAATTTTCATAAATGAACTTTCATGAATGAAATAAAGATTTGAAAATAGAGATATCCATAAAGTCATCCCTAGTTCATTTCCAGTTTGGACTTTAGTTTTCATTTTTGTCCTTAGTTTTGGTTTGTTTATAAAGTCGTTCAAAATGGGGACCAAACTTGGAAATTAGGGATCAATTTTCAAAAAGTGGGGACCAAATGAATTTTTGGAAGGAATATGGGTTGCCTAAAATAAAATTTCCTATTTTTTATGTTTTAGGGGTTTAATAGGGTTTATGTGGGGTCAAAATCTTTCTTTGGTTTTTCTTCTTGCTCTTCTCATTTTTAGGGTTTCCATTTTTTCAAGTTCTTTTCTTTCTCATTTGAGTTTTTTTCTTGCAATTTTTTTTTCTTGTTTCTTTTGTTCTTTCTTTTTAAACAATGGTTTTTTTTGTAAGCTCTAGTTCTCCTTCAAACTCAAGTTTTTTTTCAAGTGATGATGAGGTCTTGTATGACATGGATCAAGAGGCTACAATGTTTTTTCATGCAAGGTTTATTGTTTGTATTTATGGAGACTTGTTCATTGCAATAGAGATGGAGGATAGGGGTGGGCATTTTGTGGACCCAACTAATGGTGTTCAAGATGTGCTAATCACACTACAATCCACCCCAACATTATTCAAAAACCTAACTAACTTCATTGTCGTAGACTTTGAGGACTTGCATTCATTATGGCTCTTACAATCATATCCCACGCATAGTCTATAAGTGAAACCCCTACTGTTTCTAGGAGACCATCAAAGCTAAGCCTTGAGCAATGATTTCTAAACTTTGTTTTCTTTTTCAAACATGACAATGTCACCACATATGACTTTTTCATGTGGAATTGGGCCAAAAGTTCGATGTGTGATGATGTTTTTTTCATTTCATCTTGCATTAACTCTACACTTGTGATGAGATCTATTGGCCTATAGTCTAGGAAAGAGCTACACTAAGGTCCTATTTGCAAGAGTTGCCAGGATGCATTGGGTTCATTGATGGGACCCTAGTTGAAATCTAGAAACCTTAGTAAGATCTAGGTCATTGGACTTGGTTCAATGGTCGTAAAAAACTTTATGTTATGTATAACATAATTATTTTTGGTCACAAAGGCTTGTTTATCTGCATAGATTTTGGCTATCCAAGATCTTACCATGATGTGAGCATTTTTCAACACTCTAACATCTATCAAGAATGGTGGGAATATTTCATTCATGGTGATGAAACATTCTTACTTGGGGATCTCAAGTATATGGGAGAAGAAATGTTCATAATGTGGAGGATTGGGAGATGAAAGATAGCTCCCAATGCAAACATGGATGCAATGCATGCATAGAACAAAATGCATGCTAGTTATAAGGTGCAGGTGGAATGGGGTATTGGAAGGCTGGAAAGAAAATGGAGAAGGCTCATGAAGAGGTTTGATAACACAAAACCAAGATATTCACATTTCTTCAAATCTAGAACCCTACTCACTAACTTCTTGCATAGGAGGGTGATGGACCTCACATATGAGGTTAACACTGACCATCTTCCTAATCTCAAAGACCACAAATGGGATGGGGACTTTTAACTACATGTGTAGGCAAGTTCTAACATGTGCTTTAAATTCCTCTTTTGAAATTACTCTTCGCTCTTGGGTTGCTTTCAAGTTTGAGAACTTTCACCAAATGCTTTCAAATTTTGTATGAGCTCTAATATACTTCAAAAGAAGTGGGCCATGTGTCCAGTCATTCAAAAATATTTTTACATGCTTATATTGAAACCTTTTTACATGACTGGTTAAAATGGTTTCAAACATGTTTAATGATTAAAATAATTCATAATTTATCATCATGGCTAAAAGAAAATTTGTACATTTGATTATAATGTAGAGCATGATGTAAAAATAATAATAATTTAGTATGTTTTGGGTCATATTTGGCTTCAAATTTAATGTCTAACCATTATCCAACTTGAAAAGTTATTTTAAAAATGCATTATAATCTAATACAAAACATTTACATGTGTAATTTAATCCTTGAAAAGGACTTAAACCTTGATGCAAATGGCCCCTTTTATTGTGACTAAACCCACTTGGTCTCCCATCAATAAATTCTTGTCTTCACTTGAACACATTTTTTGTGGCATGACCCTTCATTGCCTTGAATTGTGCTAAAACCTCATTAGATTGTAGAATTGCTTCTTCAATCCCCTCTTTATTAGAATTTCCAATCTTAAGACTTAAGATCTTTTAAGGCATCTTGCAACTAGTCTTACAAGGTGTCCTCATGAAATGGTGAATTTAGGTAGGCAATCACATAGTCATTATAAAGTGCCTTCTAAACAATTGTTGAAATCAATTGTGTGATTTGTTTTTTCACATTGGAATAAGTTGCAAAATGGATGTTGTAACTAGTGGCCATAGTATTCAAGTGCAAAGATTCCACAATGGCTTTATGCATTTTTTCCTTTTTGGGTCCTTTCCCCTTCAACTTCCAAGCAGCTTGGCTCTGGAAAAGTTCTAGGTTTTTTGAGTCATATTAAACTCCTCACTGAAGGCTGCCATATTTGTTAGAACTACAACATATTAACAAACACACTCCAATTTTCAAACCTCCTACTCATTGTGTTGCAAACCAACAAAAGCATTTCCATGACTTGTAAACCTTAATAGAAGTTCAATGGCCACATATGAGCCATAATGAGCACCCATAGTCTTACTAAGTGTAATTCCAACACCCATAGACCCAAGTAGAAGCTTAATGACCCAATGTAGATTATACAAAAAATACCTTAGGTATATTAGTAGTTCAAATGCAACAACAAATGATTAGAATTGAAGTTCCTATGAGTTGCATACCTCACCCTAGCTCAACAAGGACCTTAATAATTGAAACAAGTCTTCACGTGTATGTAAATGAAAAACCCTAAGCTGCAGAACTAATTCTAACTCAATTAGGGTTTTAGTAGTTCAACCTAGTGATCATTGATTAGTTCTGTGGACACACAGAGCTATAGACCTATAAATGGTTCAATTGACAACCTCAGAACCTCAAAATGCATACACCCAATTGAAATGAAAGATACCTTAAGAAAATTCTTCAATTTGGGAGCTCAATTATGGTTACAATAGCTTAAGCAAGTGGTCATATGACCATTTGTGTGCCCCCACATAGTTGTAGACCTATAAATGGTTCAACTAACAATCTTAGAACTCTAAAATGCATGCACCCAATTCAAATGATGGATATCTTACAAAAATTCTATGAAAATTTGGGAGCTCAATTAAGGTTTCAATAGCTCAAGCAAATGGTGATATTACCATTTGTGTGCCCCCATAGAGCTACAAACCTATAAATGGTTCAATTGACAACCTTAGAACCTCAAAATGCATGCACCCAATTCAAATGATCCCCTACAAAAATTCTTCAATTTGGGAGTTCAATTAAGGTTTCAATAGCTCAAGTAAATGGTCATATTACTATTTGTGTGCCCCCATAGAGTTGTAGACCTTTAAGTGGCTCAATTAACAACCTCAGAACTTCAAAATGCATGCACCCAATTCAAATGATGGATACCTTAAAAAACTTCTTCAATTTGGGAATATAATTAAGGTTTTAGTAGCTCAAGCAAATGGTCATATTACCATTTGTGTGGACCCATATAATTGCAAACTTATAGTTGGCTCTATTTCATGGTTAGTTGTTTTCTTTGGAAGCACAATTAAAAAAACAAAAATACCCCTAGTGTGGACCTAAGAATTGTAGACTAGAATGTTTACACAAATAGGTAGTTAGAAGCTCAAAATTTTGATGGTATAATCCATTCATACATAGCCTATGAACTCACAAGTCCTTTTACAACATTGTCCATGAACTTACATTTACAAAAATCAAGAGTTGTATTGTTTTTTGGGTTCTTTCAAATTTTGCATATGCAAGCAATACTCGAGGCAATTGACTTCAAATTATAATTGCTCTTTAAAAGAACGCCTTTTAAAACACAACCATTTAACCATTTGATTGTAAGACAGGTTTTTGCTTTTGACAACCTCAAGAGTTTGCCATTCCAAGCTTTAAGCTATGGATGCATGCCATGCCTTATTTACACAATGTAGTTGCCATAACATAGATGGGTTTTTATGCAAATGCATGTTAAAATTTGCCCATTGACTATTTTGTTAAGGAGAGGTGGTAGTAGGCTTGACTTGATAGAATTCTAGAGTTCCACATTAGGGCTCTTACAAGGTCTAGGTAATGGTTTCTACTTGAGTGATTGGAAAAACCTATAATGAAAAAGTTCTGTCACTAAATCATAGAACTTGGTGCAAGACACAAAAATAAACCATAATGCCAGAATAAACATTCCCCAAAGAAATAGATCATGAGTGGAACACTTGTAAATTTTCTTCACATTTTCTTCATGGGCATGAAACATGAGCTCTCAAACAAACTTGATTAGAGTTGCTAACCTCACTTACAAATATTTGGAAATGTGAAACTCTGGGTTGTGCAAAAATTGTCAAAAGTGTCCCTCCCTTTTGCTTCACATGCATTCAAGCTCCAATTGACCTCCACAACTTTCCTTCAAAATGCAAAACACTTGGGCTTTTGGCACTCGACCACCTTGCTTGTTGTTACCCTTATTCTTGTACTCTAATGCAAACACTCAAATGTAAGCAAACAAGCTCTGATTATTGAGAGTGCATACATGCAAGTTTAGACTACTAAGAACGAGAAGATCCAAATCTCACATGAGTGAAGTTTTCAGGCATAAAAAATTATGTCGACGGGCACAAATTAGGGTCCAAACTCATTTGACCCTAAGTTTTGGTCCAAATCCAAGTTTGGCACCTTGTTCAACCCCTTTGTATTTTTCATGCCCAATTTCAAGTTTTGTCCCCGATTTCAACTAAAATGGGGGTTCTTGTGCCCTCTTTCAACGACTTTATGAATAACTCTAATATTTCATGGACAATTTTTGTGTCATATTAAAATGGAACATGAAATTGAATCAATGAAAGTGCAACAATTTCATCAATTAAATTCATGATGATATTTTATGGGTGTTAACTCATGGAATCTAAATGAACTTTCATGGATGAAAAAAGTAAATGAACTATTTGTGGATGAAACAAACTCTAGGTGATTTTCCATGTATGAAATTCATTTCATGGTGTAACAGCATGAAGTTTCATGTGATTAGGATAAATTTGATCTAGTTGGGTCTGACTTCAAAATCCGTCCCAATTTCATTGCATCTGGACATAACTTATACATGGAATTCATCTTGTGAATAGGGTTCAATTCAAGTCCATCAAAATTAAGTTCATCCACGACATAGTTTGCTGGGGGTCATATTATCTCCACATCACTTCTTATGGTTAGTCAATATCACCGATCATTTGGATGATGAGTCATCCTTGAACTGACATTGTTTTCAATGGGCTTAAAGATACACAAAACACAAATTTCAAGGTCAAAACCTTTCAAATTGCACTAAAAAAGGGCTATCAAATCCAACCTCAGAAAAAGGAGAGAATAAAAAAGACAGAGTTTGAGCCCTTTCCTGGAATTTTGTAGTGTCTGAAAACTGGGAAATCTTCAATACTGGGATAGACTTGGGCATAAAAGGAATACATTTTAAGGACTAGGCTGTTTGTAACATCTGGGCTATTCAACAGATATAATGTACCCTCCAAATACATTTAGGAAATTTCTCTAGTCACTTTACATTCCATGCTATTTACAATTGAAGAGATCTTGAAATATCTTTCATCTATGTGATTCAATGGAGTCTACTAAAAACAATATTTTAAGGGTTATTGTAACCCCAAATGATCCAAGCAATTCTTTGGCATGCTTGAAAAATAGTTCCAAAGCTGTTTTTTTTCTATAAAGAGATTTGCAAATATTTCACACTCCAAATCATCATCATGCATGGTCAATAAAGTATTTTTTAGTGTCATCAATTGACACATGCTTATTTTTTTCTTTGTTAGGCATGTTACACTCTCTTGCTCTACATTTGATTTGAGGAAGTCACATCACTCCCCCCCCTTGCTACGTCACTTCATGCCCTTTATAAGCCCTTGAATTGGGGTGCAAAGGAAAGGAGAAGCCCATGACTCCAGGTTAGAAGCACAACTTGATGTACTTGAAAAAACCCTGGTATTGAGCCTCTCAATGTAATATTAAGTTAATTTCATATATTAATTTATTATGTCCCCTTGTATGAACGGCACAGATGTCAGTGTACATTCTAAATTTTAATATTTTAACCTCTCAACCAAGACAATATTCACGTTACCCTGTTTTGTAAACTGTGAACAAGTGTTTTATAATCATGACTCATAACATACCCACAGTGAAGCGATAAGGACACATTCCACTTGGGACAGAAGACGACATGGGCATGGGAGACCTTGACTATGATTTCCGAATAGAAAATGAGAAGCACCAATTTCTACACATTTTACAGAGCAAATGATTCGTCGGTTTTCGGGCCGCGTTGTTGGCCACCCTCTACACACGTCCTCTGTCCAAAGTACGCTCAAATGCAGGCCCACACGCGGACTGTTGGCCTCAGCTCCAGCCCTTTTTATTTTTGTGATGTAGCATCGGGGTGAACATTTACCTTCGATGCCCACAAGTGTCGAGAAAACTATTTTTTTTTAAACAGTAGAAAACTAGAAGAGAAACTCAGATCCCCTAAGCTGTGAGCAGGGATGATGTCACCCACCCTATACCCCCTGATGTCTAGGGTCTAAGGTAGTATGGAGCTGCCCCAAAAATTCTTTGAACCCATAAGTTTTTTTGAATGGTCTACCCTTCAAAATCAAAAAATCTTTTCTGCAAAACAGCCTGAAAAAAGTTGAATTTGAAGACCTGCCTGTAATAGTGTCTGTGTGGTGTTTTGTGGCAAGTTTCAAACAATGGGCTGTTTCCAACACCTCATTGTGCATATGAATTCAATAATGAATTGTTTTCAAAACTATCAGCTCAAACTTTCAAAATAAAATAAAATAATCAATATAATAATATCCATGCAATAAAACACTTAAAACCTCAAATCAAAAACCTTCAGCTATATCGTCCTCATCACTTTCAACCTTAAAAGTTCCAAGGGTCTAGGAAGCCCTTCACCCTTGTGAAAATGTAATGTATTGAAATATTAATTTTGTAAAATATAAAACATTAATGCTTGAATTATGTTTGATTGGATTGGCAAAACAAGCACAACAATCTTCAAATCTTCACTTGTGCACCATAAACACCAACCCACAAAACAATTTGAAATGTTCAAGTCAAATCCCAATTCCTAGGTGTGGAGGTGAGATTAATTTAATAATGTTTTTCCTGCTAGTACCATTTTGCACATAGATTTTTATGATGGACAAATAATATTCATCAATAATAGTTTTTGAGAGTTTTTAACAATCTCCATTTCAATTTTTGATATTATTGTTTCAAAGGAGTGCTTTGTTTTTCATTATTCCAACAAAACATTATGTAATTGTCAAATAGTTTCTTTTCCCATGAGAATGTCACTTGGTGTTTTGATAAAAACAAATAGCATCTTGGGCAATCACATTTATGCTCCTCACAAAATTAATATAATCTTTTATGTGTGTTTCTTCTAACACAAATGTTGCCAATGTGTTACACCCCACAACTAACCAAAGAAGTAGAATTTTTTTGGTCAATTATATGAAGATTGAAGACTATGTGATTGGTTATAAAATTTATTCACTATTTATAGCCATATTTGAATTTATGCATATAAATTCAATGTATACATTAACCAATGTTGTATGTTGTGAAAAATTAAACCCCACAAATTTAGGGCTGGCACTAGCCCATTTATTTGGATCCCCTTAGATGCTTGCAAGTCTTGAGTCAAAGGGTGGAATTCTTCAAAAACTTGCCCTTTGGGTAGAGTCAAAAGAATTTATATGGTCACACAATATGGCTAGTTTTCGTATGAAGTGTGCAATTATAAAAAATAATTGTTGACAACTTGCAGGCATCTAATGCATGGATATAGGTCCTTATGGGTTTAGGGTTTAGTCAACACTATTTTAAGCTATGAGCAAGGTTTTGACACTGCTCATAGATAAACAAACCCCAAAACAAACTACATTAAACAATATAAATCTGGTGGGGATTCATTTGTGACTACATGCAACCCAACACTCTAAACCTCATCCAAGTTTGTTGGTGTGACCATTGTCATCCTAGAGTAATGAGTGATAAATTGGAGCTAAAAACTCTTGTTAACCAGAAGGTGAAATTTTGCACCAATTTGTCAATAAAAAAATGCTTATTAACTAACAACTAAATCCTGTATACCATCAGCTTAGAGCACCTAGTTCTGACTTTACACATGGCACCCATTCCAATCAAGCCCCCAGTTGAAGGTTTTAACTTGCACATAAACACCTCCATTGAAAATTGTAATGTGACCAGACCTCCCACACCACAATGTTTTGCTCCTAGATTTTTTTTTAAATTACCTTTTTGAAAGCGGGAAAATTTACATGTAATGTTTTAAGGAGGGGGAGATTTGTTGTAAGGTGATTTGCAACATTCATTTCAATGAATTTTGGTTGTCCTTATAATACTGAACCTTCCTTTTATGTTGTCGATGCCTTTTGACCTGGACCTCAAACTCCACCTGTGGTTCACAAGGTGAAAGGCAGTGGCATCAATAAGGTTTGGTGCAGGCTTGATTTTGGTGAAGCCATGGCCAAGGGCTTTACCTTACACCACAAAACCAGTTGGACCCTAACCCATTACTTTTGCCTTGATCACATCCCAAAAAGCGAACACAGGGTCAATTTTGGTAAAGCTTGTGATTGAGGGTTTCATTGAAGGTAAAGAACACACAATTTCATAAATAAATTTCTTGTCATACCTATTAGGTACTCACAAGGTAGTATGGGAGAGAAAACCAAAAAAATTAAAAGGAGTTTTTCTTTTGAAAAACCCTCAAAACAAGGGAGCCAAAAATAAGCTTTGTAATGCTACCTCCAGCTATGCTACAAAAACTTACATTTTGAGTGTAGACCAGTGTTGTGCAATTATTTAAAGATTAAAAAAATCACTCATTTCAAACATCCCTAAAGAATTGATGACTTTTGAAAAATAATTAGTGTTGGGCAGTTCCCATAATGGGGTCAAGTTTTAGGCTGGTTTTTTTTAGTGAGAACTGGTAATTTAATTAATGTGAGGATCATTTCCTAGAGAAAATCCCAATGTATCATTTTGCCTCAACTTTGATGTCCATGATAATTACGAGGCCAAACATTGAATTTGGTCTCCATCTACTACAGGTTATAACAATGATGAGGCTAACCATTGAGTTTATAAATATAAATAAATTAAATTAAATAAAAACACCTAGCAAGGGAACAAGAGAAGAAGAAAGAAAGGATCAAAGTCCAAACAAAAGACTGCATTTGAAAGTGCAGAATGCACAATGAGGAGCCCTAAAAGGAAAAACATGAAAACCAAGGATCTAAACCCATTACCAATTGCATGAAGCAAGTTATGCAAAGAGATGGGTGAAAAACTTGGAAGGACAAAAAGCCTAGAGGAAACCTCTTTTGTTGCCACAATTGTTCAACTCAAGATAGTGATAGCTTATTAAATGTTTTGAAGAGCCATTAACACCTTCTACCTGTATAATGAACAAATAATTCAAAAAGGAGGACCTCCAATGAAAGAAGTCATCTACCTACTAGTGTAAACATCCAAATATATCTATTGTTGCGAAATGAAATCATGCTCAAGGTGTCGGTTGTGATATGACACAGCTTTTGCTTAAGTAGCAATCGTTGTAGCCACTCCTTAGGAAAAAACGGCTCACAAAACAAGATCCACATGAATCAAGTCAATAATGACTACATTTGCCAAAATGTGAATACCATCTACTATAGGGTGAAAGGATGGTAAAGTAAAACAAAAAAGTTGATGAAAAAATCTCAAGTTTAAAAAACAATTTTTCACAAAAACACAAGAAAGTAGATTCAAATTTTACTTAAATTTCATTTTCAAACTATTGAACCCTCAATTGGCTTTATTGTAAATCAATAACAAATTTTCAAAAAATTTGGAATAATAGAAGTAAGGAATAAGTACATTTGAAATTGACTGGTCAATATGGTGTTCAAACCTACTTTCTCATTAGAAAATTTAATAAAATATACATGTACAAAGTTACAACATAAATTTTTTTGTATATTTTATAGCCATCATCAAAAAACAAATCTATTTTCACTTGAATATATTTGAAACATACTTGAATAAAATGTTACATTGCAAAAAATAGGTTTTAAAAGCTACTTACATTTAGAAAAGTCTATTTGAAACCTTCTTTTTTTAAATGTAACATTGTAAAAATTTAAAAATTAATGTGTAATAATGAAAAATATTTTCTTATTTAACAAGTAGATTGGCAATTACTTTTAGTTGTACACTTTATTGTACTTTCACCTTGTAAGCACAATATCCACTCATTACCATGATGACTAGAAAGATGGTGTTTAAAAAACATGTGTTTGCTCATGTAAAACATGGAACGTAACATCCCTAATAATGGAGGCAAAAAAATCTTGAATTGCATCATGTGTGGCTATGTAAAGTAGGTGCACCCCTATCGAATCTATGGCTTGGTCACATATGCATTGAGAAAGACCACTAACCATGGGATGAAGAAAGCCTAATTTGGTGTGTAATGCTAAAGAGAAATGTCAAAGGCCATTTTAAAGATGAAATGACTACGTGAACAAAAAGTTAAATGCCTAAAAATTGGGCCTACATAAGATCCTAACCGAATGTGACGACAATTTCAAAACAATTTTAAATTGATGCTAGAAAATGAACTACCTTTTTTGGGCATGTGCAAAGGAAAATATCTCTTATCCTTCCTTTGCACATGCCCAAAAAAGGGTAGATGCACAATATGGTAGTTCATTTTTTACAATTTTCGTATTTCACAAAAGTCCACATTCTAATGTTAAATTTTTAATCTTTTGTGGTACCATTGGTTAGATGGTAATAAACTCCATGTATTAAAATCAATAAAGTCCATATTAATAGGAGCCCAAA
>Ga0116228_10001068_pt1 | contig 22315 bp, 27 predicted proteins | sample S1TSphfallax_2_FD_89694 | JGI IMG/M metagenome (GOLD analysis project Ga0116228, IMG submission 89694) | Host-associated microbial communities from peat moss isolated from Minnesota, USA - S1T2_Fc - Sphagnum fallax MG | ecosystem: Host-associated > Plants > Peat moss > Unclassified | place...
AGTTTCCAATTTAAAATTTATTGACTTGCAACATTATTTAACCCATGCTAACACACAAGCATGAATTGTTCTCACTAAGTGTTACATTCTAATTTTTGACAATTAGTGGCACATATATTTTTTCCAAGATGCAAGATGAAGACTTGGAACCATATTTTTCATGTAGTTCAATTTATGCACACCTACATAAACAATGAATAACATGTCTAGTATACATAGTGTATCATACATCATAAATGTCAATTATTAGTCTTGAAATTTTATTCAAGATTATTTGTTTGCGAATATTTGGTGAAGGGCAAGTCTTGGTCAAATCCTACGCTCTTAGAGGCAATTGTTGATAGTAGTCCTACAACACAAAAGGGCAACCCCAAGTCATCCATGTATTTTGTGTTCAAAGAAAAAAGAAAGTAGAGAAAAACGAGATGGGTGATCTTAATTTATGAATCATGCCAAGTTAGGTAGATGATTCAAGCATAAGCCATGTGCATGCTTAACATGCCAACATGTTTTTGAGCCACAGTAGTAGGTGGTGCACAAGCTCTAAAAGCTTCAAATGCCATCCGTCCCTTGTGATTTGGTATATTGTTGGACCAATGTACTTTTATTTCATGTAGCATGGCATCTCAATTTGATTTACTAGGTTCTTTTCAACAAGTATTAATTAGTTGAAGGCTTAGAAGTTTTTATGAGTTTGTTGATTGTATTTGGTTATTTGGTACATGGTCTCTCACTTGATTGCATTTTGGTCATGGACTCCTCAATTGAAGAGCATCATTGATCAACAAAATTAATGGATCAAGGTTTCATCTTTCAAGGTTCTATATGTGGATCTTCATTTTGATGAGAAGAGGGTTTGGGATCAGCAAGACAAATCTAATTGTAGGAAATGTTGAGGTCAAATGCTTCACTTGTGATAGAAGGAAACCAAATCAAGAGTTTTCAAATCTTCTGCGTTTGGACGTTTCATAAGAGATGCCTTTCTATGGGAGAATGTCAACAAAATAGGCATGGGATTATTTCACAAAGTTGTATGAGAATAATAGCTCAAAAAACAAGTTCTTTGTTGAACACAAACTTATAAATTTGCAAACGAATGTTATGAATTCCATCCAAAAACACATTCTTGAGATGAAGAAACTAGTGATTCCACATGCTCCACTTGGAGTGAAGGTTGCAATGGATGTCCATTGGTACCAACCTACTGAACAACTTGCTCATTTGGTGATGTAGGTTGAATTTGATATGATAGCAAAAATGAAATATAAAAAATGAATAAAGGATTTTATTTTTTTTCAATTTTTGTGCAATAGATAAATAAGGATTTATAAGTTACATGCATTCTTCAATTTCATTTCACAAAATATGACTACTGAATTATCACAAAAGAATGAATAAATTATTGCTAGTACTTTAACCATCTTAAAAAGCAATATATGAAAACATCCCCAACAAGAAAACATGTGTACATGTGTACATGTGCATGAATGAAGAAATTGCATTCCTTGAAGTATGTACATAAAGCAAGCAAAAATTGTAATCCATTTTGAAAAAATAGGACTTAGAATGAACGACAAGAAAGTCATTGAATGACATGCCCCAAACCTTTTAGTGTTCTTCAGATGTGCCCAATGTGGGTTGTAACTGAAAGCCTTGAAACCTAGAGGCAAGTACATGTCCTCTAGCTCCTCACAACTTATTCTAGTTGGTGACAACTCAAAGATGTCATATGGTTTCCCGCTTCATTAATGCAACACCTTTTACCCATTCACCTAAACCAAATGCACAGAATTTATCCAATGACAACATTTAATGGTTGACTGATGTAGCAAACTTGAAAGAAATGAAACAATATCAAGAATAAAAACAAAGCATTCAGAGATATGGCAGGCACATTGTGAAGGACTTTCACACAACCTCAGAGCGGTGTTAGATGTTTAGAGACTTTAACAAGAATAACCATTTTGAAGATTGCTTAGGTAGACACAGAAGAATAGAAACATTAAACACCCGTTTTAAAACTTTTGGTAGTTATACATTTGTTTATGTACCAAAATGGATCAAAGTTGGATAAGAATGGTGTGAAATGCCATTTGTCTGATCAACAATTGTAATCAACAAACAGATGGTTTGGACACAACTATTCCCATGATCAATATCCAAGATGTCATCATGGTGGAACAAGACTCAAAATATATAAGTTACATCATGTTTAGGAAGGACTGTATAATCTGCAAACATTGAAGGAATTATGGAAGAACAAGAGATAATGGTTGAAGTTTAACATTTTAGTATCAATCCCAAGTAGTGGGATGAAGATATTGACATAGAATTGAAAGCTATTGATAGGAACATGAGCATGGATTTTTAACATCATTGCTTGAAGAAAATTGGCAAGTGAATTTTTCACATAAATGGGTAAGCAAACAAAAAATAGTTAAAAGTATAAAACTAAGTTCATGGGAAAGGATACTCACAAGAGCAGCTGTGACAGGAAGATCCACACCTGATTCTGGTTCACTTTACTGAACACTGAAAGCAAAAGCAAAGAGATAATAAGCGCTTGAACCAACAAGACAGAAGATGAACACAAAAAGAAGGGGGAAAACCCATAAAAGAGAAAAACATTATGTAAAGCAGATTCTGGTTGAAAATGTCAATTCTAAAGCCTGTGAAGCCTGTGAAGCTTGGGATATCTCTAGATCCAAGAAATTGCAAGAGAACCATTAGAAGCACCCTCAAGCTTAGGAAATGATCTAGAGAATATTTGCCACTGGTTATATAGTCCTTCTCTACATACATGAAGTCAAATAAATCAGGGACATTAGGATCTAACAGATGCACTTACAAACCTTTCTTGCTAAGATTAACTTCACAAGAGAAACTAGACACTAGACTTAAAAAGCTACTTCAAAAATTGGACCCTACATGAAGAATAATCCAAAGAAAAGACTCAGAAATACAAAAGATTAGAGCTCAGGACTTCTGGTATCAACAATTTGCACATCTGCTTATGACAAAAAAAATTCCAATACTGTAACTAGGAATCAATTTGGAAAAACTTGGCATATACATAACTTATTGATCTGTCAGTAGTTCTGTTTGCATACCATGTATGCACTGTGCACTAATATCTATGAGATCGCTCAGAAAACTCAACAACAGCACACTGACTCTACCAAGGAAGTGAATGCGGCCATGACCTTACAAGTTGCTCACAAAGTGTTGGAGCAACACCTTCCATGATGAATAGCAGTAAAGCTGCCATGAATTGCCATTGACTTTTTCAGCTCTTGATCAATATTGGTCTAGAAATTCCACCATCAATTTGGGTCCAGTACATGAATGGGTCTTGGTGTGAAGCACAAACAGTCTTTCAATAGGAACAAGCAACATTTAGGAAGTCAGTCACTTAGATTTTCCAAATAAAACTCCTACCTCTCTTATGAATTTAGCTTACTTAAGGTTGAGAGATTCTGTGGTGTTTTACAAATTTCTTCTTGTTAGCAGAAAGCTGGCTACCAAGATTTGCACAACCCAGGATGGATGGATACCTCAATGCTAAAACAATATCTCTTGCAGCCCTACCACACAAAGCTAAAGGTCCATTTCATTGCATCTCAACTGCTGAAAACAAGTTGAACTTTGCTGCACCAACAGCTAAAGAGATCTGTGCCACCAAAACTTGATGTATAATATATATGTTATGACTGTAGTAACCTAAAGAGATGTCCAACCCAAGCACCTTCTCAAACCTAGATTTACAAGAATAGAAAGAGTGCAAGTTAGACATAAAAGTCAACTATTCAGTAAGCATGTCTCTACCACCAGAGCCCCACCAGGTACAACAAGCAAAACACCTTCAGGATTGAAGGTTCAGCAGTAGGAACAAATCCAACAACTAGTTCCTTCCACTAGAACACAAGACAGTGAAATGCAAAAGAGAGTTCATCATGAAGACTTTGAACTCAGTATTCACATTTGCAGATATTCATAGATCCATACTTGCAGTAACAATGGATCTCCATCTACACAGCAGGGGCAGATTCTTAAGCTGTTGGGTGAGACTCTGCAGTTGGCTCGGCTTCAACCACCTTCTCTGTTTCTGATTCAATGGGTGCATCACTCTCCACAGGGGCTTCAGATTTCACAGGTTCAAATTCTGCTGCAGGAGCTTCCCTGTCAACACTGTCAGGAGCAGACGGTTTAATGACACCCACTTTGACATACTTGCTCATGAACTTGTATTCCCAGTCAGTAAGAGCTTCAAGCTCATAAGGACTCAAGCCCTCAATATCCCCTGTCAGGTCGCTATCCTCAAATGACATCTTGGCAAGTGCACGGCTGGCATCTTTTCCAGCAAACAGAGCATAGGGTCCTCCTGGCCCGTAAAACGCCCTGCCACAAATATTATACAGAAAAAGGCATGAAGTAGATAGCAAATACCAACTCAAACCTTCAAGTGAATTATAAGTGCAAGAATTAAGAAAAATCATCAGCTGTCCCACAACAAAGTAATCACAACAGTGTTGGATACAAAAATCAGAATGATGAGGCGCCTGTCTACTACTCCTTCAAGCTAACTCTCCTTCATTTAGCAGAGAAACTTGTTTCACAAAACGCATCTCGAAATAAAAGATAAGAGGTTCAGGGCATCAGGACCACCACAAACACATTGTGTGTGCATCCACTTGGAGAGTTGAGAACAGGAGCACAGAACACCACCAACAACCCACACTAGAGTGTCGAAAGAGAAAGGCCTTGATAATCAGAAAAAAACCCTCGTTGATGTGCAGACACATAAAATCAAACAACTAGCTTTCATGGGAGAAGAAGCCCTGAGACTTCATAAACCCTAGGAAAACCTATGACTTGATTTTAGGTTACATAGAACAGCGAGAGAAGACTGCAAAAAACAAGTCACTTTCAGATGATTGCACTACAGAGGGTGATGCTGCATAACATCCCACATAATCATCAAACTGTACTGATCGATAGTTTTGAGTTTTAGAGTTTTAGATAGTACTGATCTTAACTCAAAACCATCATTCCTGACTTGACAAGAAACATATCACACACCACAATTCTCATATTGTGGTGTTTTGTGGTCCTTATTTTCTAGGGTTATAAGATTTGTGATACTAATAAAAGCTGTTGGGATCTAATAGCCCTAGAAAGTAAGGACCATTCTAGACTCATACTCATCAGAGCTGAGGCGAGGAGGATACTGAAAAAAGCCAGGCAGACACAAAACAGAGAGCTAGTGCTTCAGGAAGCAAGCAAGGAGAGAAAGCAGTGCAGATAGAAGAAAAAAACCTGGACTGCGAAACGTCGTAAATCTGAGCTTTGATGGCCATAAGGAGCGGCTTCTGTGGATCAGAGCCATTGTAGGCCGCCAACTCCTCCAATGTCACCTCCCCGAGCTGTACTGGGGGTGGCAACGGCAGGACCACAGACCTCTTCACCGGCGCCGGCGGCGGTGCTAACATGCTGGTGATGAGATAGTAGATCCCCATCACTAATGCTACCACCGTGAAGAACGTCACAGGCGTCAAGCCTGTGTACCTCGGGATGAAATCCAGGACATCTTGTAATACTGCCATGATCGATCTCTCTCCCTCCCTCACTCGACCTCGGTAGCTCCCTCCCCCTCCTTCTTCCTCCCCCTTCCTGTTGTTCCTGGAAACTGAAATCACGAAACCTGGAGAAATCCAGTTCCGATCAGACGCCAAGTTTTTTTGGACAGCAAACTAGAAAAAGCCTGCTTGCGAAAAACTGAGAACCAACTTTCTTTCTTTTTTTCTTCCTTCCACAATCTGCAAACACATGATGATGGACCGATGCAAGAAGAAGAAGAAGAAGAAGCAGACAAGAACAGTCCAGAAGCTCAACAACAAGCGAGTGAGTAGAAGGAATCGTACCCCGGCCTTGCCTCACAGTTTTTTGCTTGCAGAAGTTGCGCGATTTGCTCTTCGAAACTGGAATGCAAATCGTATTACCTCGCGACAATTTCACCAAAAATTCTCACAAAACGATCTAGAAATCAAAACCCTGCACACAAACAGACCCCACTTCTCTCCTCTCCCTCTCTCTCGCGCGCGCGCTCCCTCGCTCGAGCTCAACCCCTTATCGCTCTCTCGCGCTCAAACACTCGGTCCTGTCTTCCGGTCCTGGCGTGAATCCAGTGGATGCACGACTTTGACTTGCGGTTCTGGCGTGAATCCAGGAGACTTTACTCCCTTGACGTACGGTTCTTCCCTGAATCCAGTGGATTAAATTCTACCCGCCGGTTATTCTCAAAAGTTCAGGCCTAATGGAACGCGGGGGCCATAGACGGAGAACCCTCGAGGCCAACTAGGTGGGCTGCTACGTAGGTAGGTAGGTAGGTAGGTAGGTAGATGCGTGGGGATGGTTAGTAGGTAGATGCTTGTGGATGGTTAGTGTACTTTTTGCGTTAGTAGTAGAAGAAAACATCCATCCTTTCCCTAAGAAGTTTTCAAGACAGGTTATTTTGGATGTAGATTGGGATGTCGCATGTGGGATGTAGAACAAAAACCCTAAATAACCCTAAAACCATTCAAAAAGTCGCCTCCATTAACACTTGTGTACTTTTTTTTTTGAAACCTTCCCAAATGAATTCCAAAACTTAATAAATCTACCCACTAATGTTTGTTAAGATTGTATATTATCAGTGCATTGATTGCTGTGCAAATTAGCGAGAATGAACCAATCAAAAAAGCTTGGAAATTAGCAAGGAATCAGTGACAAAGCCAAAGAGTTCATCTTGAACCACCCCAGGCACTTTGTGTGCTGTTAAAATCCATTCTCAAGAGATCTTTAAGAAATACAAATTAAACCTAATGCTATTGCTTGCTTCTTACCACTGTGCAGCATGACCACAGCCAAAATGCCCAAGCTCTCTCACTTCAGGGTCTCGCTTCCCAGGAAATATACAGCTGCTTTGCCCAATCAAAGTTGGGGAAGACTGCCAAAAATTAGAAGAGCACACCCGTCAAAGGCCTAATTCAGGGCTTCATGGGTCCTTTCCCGAATGAAAGTTGGGCACCTGGTTTGAGGAGCAAACAAAGACCTCAAAAGAATGTATGTAATCTTTTTTAAATCCTGGAAGTTGCAGCAGTGGTTAGTGATTCACGGCATCAGGGAACTTGTTGGTTATGCGTGTAATGTATTTCACAATTGTTGGATCATTGGATTTCTTCAGCTTCATCAGCACTTTGAAAAGCTCTGGGGAGCGAAGATGGTGGCGGCAGGGTGCATGTATGCACATGTTTCCCAATGAGAACAGAGCAATCTTGAGGGGGGATTCACTGCTGGCCTCTCGCTGCTCACTACTGGGGGCACTTGCACACTCAGCAATCACTTGACACAATGCCTGCATATGTTGAAAGTACCCACCACAGTCAGATTCACACATGAACCACTTGATAGCCAGACAGGGTAGAGCAATGTCTATTATGCTTCATAAGCCCTATCTGTCATCCAGGAGTGAGAATCATGTCACATTTCTGGAACTTGGCCAATTGTGCATCGAGTACAGACCTGCATGGCCCCTTTCGAGATGATGTCATCACACAGCCGGCTGGAGTTCCGTACAAGGTTGCTAAGAGCCCCAGCAGCATTAGCCTTGGTCTTGTCTTCCTCATCTCCAAGCAACAAGTTGGTAAGATGGGGGATGCAGCGCTGCAGCTGATCATACAGATGGTCGTTGTGGTATGCTGCATTACCAACCTGCGAACATCCAATCAAGTCACATCTGACATAAGATGATAATCTGCCATTGGAAAAACTTTGCACACTGGAGGTCAGAACTGAAACCATTTCCATATTGCCTTGTCTTAAAGACAGCAAAGAAGCTAACAAAATCACCCATTATGGATTCACAGATATGGATACACATGATCAGTGATGAGTAGTACCCCAAAGCAGGCAAATTTGCGAGTGTGGCGATCAGGGTCCATACAACGGTCAATTAGAAGATTGATGATATCATGCTTGATCTGTAAGTAAAAATCAGATTAGTCACCTGTACCAGAAATCAAACCAAATCGATTTGTGTATCCCTTCAAGAGCCTACGCAGCAGCCCATTTTGTGCAAATTTGACCGGAAACTGTGATAGAATACTTGTGAGCTACAGGATTTAAATGTGATGGACTGTGAGTTGGAATAGAACTTTTCCAAATGGAAGTGGTACCAGAGCATCATAGAAGAAGGGGGTGTGGCGGCACATGTTGCCAAGTGCACTACAGGCCTTGGATCGGATGCTGGGGTCAGCATGATGGAGGCATCCTTTCAATGCTAACCATATATCTGCCTGCCCTATGGGCTCATAGAAGTCCTGCACATTGGCCCCACATTTCCCTGTTCAAGATGAAGTCTTTAAGCTTATACACAGCAGTTTGTCTTCCAGAAAGTCACAATTGGATCCACAATCAGACCTTGGTTCAACATTCTGTAGTTTGTGGACATCCATGAGGAAAACCATGGTGCAGTAGGAAAATTCTAGCACTGTCTTTCTTAGGAATTACTACACAAAAATATGTGGGGGTTTAAAGAAGCAAACCTTAGACATTCGGGAAAGGTTGGAAATTGTCATCAGTACATCCCTAATCACCTCCCTTGGGGAAGCAGGATCCAGGAGCTTCCTCATGAGAGCTGCGCCAAAGAATCCCTCGGTAACAACTTCAGATGCCAGAATTCGAGAGCTTTGCACCATCCGTGCAATTAGAGCAACAGGTCTTCCTACGTCCTCCATATCTAGAAGTTCCAAACACCTCACCAGTGGTGCTGCAGCATGTAACTGGTAACACAGTAGCGCTCAAAGCATCAATAGACAGAACCATACAGTTGACAATATTGGAATAAATGCTCAAGTTTCCAATAGTTTAACCCTAATCCCTCAAGGTTCAGGCAATAAACAGCATGAAAATACCTCTTGCAAAATTTGCCAGTAATGATGCATGTTGGCAGTCATGGCCTTGGCAAGTTCACCATTGGTGACTTTCCCACTTGGTGAGCTCCTTCCTGGAACCAATGCAGCACTTACAGCTGGTGATGCTGATGGAGATCCAGGGGATGTTTGGGCTTGCATAAAAGGAAACTCCAGCACTGAAACAATCCTGTCTACAACTGCCCGTAACCCATCTCGGCCACCACCGCTCCCTTCCCAGAAATGCAGATGGGACAAATGCACTCGGTTCATTAAGCTCAACAAGGTACTCATGGGTTCTCGGCGAAACAGTACATCCCGGTAACCACCTCCAGAAAGAGTGTGGAAAATAGCAGAGACTGCCCATGTGACTCCAACGGGTGACAATCCAATCACATCATCTCCAAGTCCACCAGGCTCTGTACCATCCTCTGCACCTTTCAATCCACCAGCAAGCAATGTAATGAGGAGAAGCGGGAACCCTGCCGAGCAGCCCTGTTCAATACAGCTGAGACCACCCCACCTTAGCCTTGCCTCAAGAAGCCCAACACACCCATCTCTGCCTCCATGCCAGCTAGTTAGCATCCCAGCATTTGTTCCATACCCAGTATGGTCCACTGTCGGATGTGAGGCACCTTTTTGACTATTTGCTGGTACTATCTTGAGAAATCCACGGAGGGACATGAGAGAAGGGAGTAAGGAGAGGGCAGTTTCAGCTGCCCATGATGACCCACCACCCGTAGGTTCCAGGCCATGCTCAAGTGCTAATATTGATGACAAAGCAAGCATGGCTGCAGCTGACCGTGATGGGGCAAGAGGAGGTACTGAATCCAAAGATTGCTGAGCAAGAGCTGCAAGCCGAGCATGTTGTTTCGGTTGGGAGCTAGTTAGCATACATGAAGCCCCTCGTCGACCTTGCATAGCAAGACCCTGAGAAATGGTTGAGAGAGTCAAGCAAGCCTGGGTGATGAGATCCCTAGTAGAACCTGTTGTATTTCGGGTCTCTGCATCCTCTTCTCCATTGGCAGTTGGTGCACCAGGGGCTCCTTGAATAGACAGAACTTTGAAGATTGCACCTACAGCAGTGCCATCACCACCTCCACTGACTGGGTTATTTGGAGAGGCAGGTTCTTGTGTAGGGATGCCTGCGAGCACATCACATACCAGTGGAGAAAGAATGCAACATCGCAACAATACCTGCAGACATCAAACAATTCCCTCAGAAGAACATCAACATCTCTGCAGTCTCTCCCCTTCTGTTGGTGTTCAGGTACATGACATCACAAGCATGTCAACCAGTGGACAAAGCAACCAGTCAAGAGAACATGTAGCATCTATTGATAATTTGAAACTCATCAACATAGCAAGGTAAGCACCTGCATGGTAGCGGAAAGAGCAGTGTCAGAGCCATGCAAAAGGGAGTAGCAGCCAGCAATCTGAACACCCCTTGATTTGGCAACATAGTCAGTCACCAGCTCAGCCACCTTAGAGCTTCCTTCATCCACTCTGCACCCTTCATCATCACCCTTTTTGTCATCTACCCATGTTTCAGCATATCCCCGCAAAACTGCCAATGGAAAGCCCTGTCTCTGCTCCACCTTTCCTGTTGCCAACTGCAGGCCACTTATGAGTGCCCAAAGTGCTTTGAATGCTTCACCCGCAACTGGTGCTGATGTGCATGCACCCGATAAGAGATTTGCACCTGAAACATCCCAAGTCGAAAGAGAAGTATGAGAATTAGGAGGGAAAAAACATAAAGAGAGGGATCAATTTCATGTTCCTTGACAACAACAATACTATGTGTCCGATTACAGTTGCCTTACCGGTAGTACCCAAGCAAGAGCACAGGTGATCTGCAGTTCCAAGAGTCCTGGCCTGCCCAATAATCTGAGCCATTGTTTGGCCTTCCACTGTTGCAGCCCCACCTACACTCTCAGGCCCCTCACCACCAGGTGCAACCAGAGCAGCCAGTCCAGATGCAACCCGAGTAAGCAAGACTGCTGCACATGCTGTCGACTCATAAATGACGCGACCTGATGAGTCGTGAGAATATGCAACAGCCTGCCATTCATTGTATATCAACACATCTTAGTGGACAATTTCCAAAACTTTAACACAACCCAGCCAGAGCCAATGAAGGTGGTGCTAATTTATACAGATACAGAGTCAGACTGCTGCCATGTGAGTTGGCTACAAGGAAAAGTACCTATCTGTATCGTAGCTTAGATAACGACCAACCCAAAGTACCACACATTCAAGACAGAGGGTTGGTTACCTGTGGGTAAAGGCGCAACAAAGCAACACTATGGTGTAGAAAGGAGCTGTCCATTTTCCCAGCACCAACATCTATGAGCTTTCTTAGCACACCTAATCCCTGCACCAAATAGACCCACAACTAAGTCTACAGCAAGTTCACATCTGAAGAACAAAAAACAGCAGTTTGTAAATGGACTTCGCTTGAGGAATGTAATTACCATTATATGCTGACTTAGCAATGATCCTGCTTGTAAAAGAAGTCATGGCACACCTTAATGAGAAGATGGACATGTTGAGCATTAGGAGCTGAGAGGGTCGTCCGTAGTAACACCACCACAGTGGGGATTACATCCTCCACTGCCACCATCTGTTGTATGGCATTGCCTGCCAACAAATTTGAGAGCACCCTCAAGGCTTGACTCGCTGCTGTGCTTGCCTGCTCACTGTTGACAAGAGATGATGCTTCAGTTACTACATTACTCAGCAGTTACATCTTCATAATACAGACCTTCTCTGTGCTTCCATCTCCTAACAATATATGCAGACCCATTCCCAAGGGAAATTGAGCAACATGGGCTTGCCTTGCAAGAGCAGCTGTGCCCTTTGCATGAAGGTTTCGGAATGGATGAAGTATGTGTGCAAGGGCACCACGGTCCTGACCGATTGCCTGTGCTCCTTTCACAGTACGTGACGTGCTTTCAATCTTATCCAGTGTTGATGTGGCTTCTGAACCTGCATCAGCTTCCACCAAGTGAAGCTTCTCAAATAGTGAGATTTTCACTTCAGGTGCTCAATATCATCAACAAATGAATCCAGTGACAGCAGTGATCCATGTTTTGATCCTAGTACACTGCCTGGGAAAATAAATCCTGAGATGAGATAGTATCAATTTAGCTCCTCATGGGATTCATCCATCTTCTGCTCTTTGACCTTCTTTACAGCATACAGATATTAACTATTGGGAAAGGAACCTATCCACATATGATGCACGAAGTAGAAAGGAAAACAAAGAGTACTTCACCTGTGGTAGGAGGCACAGGGGCTGCAGCAGGATTCTGTTGCTGCTGGTGGTTTCCATTGGGGACTCGGGGTATTGATGCTGCTGGCCTGTCTGTGGAAGCTGGGCTCTCAATAACCTCACGGGCACGACCCCGTCCAACTGAAGGTCACAAAGGAAAAAAATGACAGTAACACTCCAAAATCGTCACTATTTTGTGAACAGAGAAATAGAGAGGGCATTCTCATGTACATATATTCCTGATCTTTAACATGCATATAGAGGATTCACTTCTCATGTTCATGCTCTTGAGAAACTCTGTTGCTCAAAACCATGGCAAGAGAGAAGGTCAGTAGGTTTCTGAAGATGGCACAGCCATGGAGCTTGTATCTTGAAGAGAAATATACCAGCAGGAGTAGGCAGTGGAGAAGATAAGGTGATGTTAACTTCTCCCCTCCATGCAGCATCACAACCTCTTGCTGCTGCTGTTGCTGCCCGAGCATCCTGCATCTCTCACTCATACACCATCAGACATCATCCAGTCTTGTAGTACAGTTTCTCCAATCAAGCCTCCAAAGGTGTCCAAAGCCAAATGTCTCATGTCCTTGGCAGGGTGCCAAGAATTACATGTTTAACAATTGAAGTGAAGGACAAATTCCCTACTAAAACCACATGATGAAACATGATACAGAGGCATGGCATTAAGTTCAATGCCAACATATATTCTGACATCCAGACAAGTTTGTAGAAAATGTACTCTAGCTGCAAGCTCCTCGGAAGTTTCTCGGACGAACGGGTGCTCCAAAAGACCAGGCCATGTAAGCCGGTTCTGTGAAACCTGCCCAATCATAATAATTGTCACCCACATTTTGCTTGCAAAATAAGCATGTATTGGGCATGTTTAAGATGAAGTACATATAATTTCATGGGTCACAAAATGTTGAGGAAATCTTCTGGGCAAACCTTGTTAAGTAGGCCTTTTAAAAAGCTTTTGAAGTTTGGGCTGATGCTATCAGGATATTTCACAGGATCCTGTTCCACAATCCAGCCCTTACTAGAGTTATTTTCTTCTTGTGTAGCTGAGGAAAAGAAAGCAAGACAGAAAACAGAAAGTGTTCTGACAACCTGAAAACCCAAACCCTACATAAGATGAGGGATGCTGGGATACGAGGGAGAGGGACATCCATACCTTCACAATGTGGCGAATAAGAGTGTATACTGAATTGGTGTAGAATGGAGGCTGTCCCACATACAGCTCATACCTGGCCCCATTCAGATTGAACTAGCCACTCTAAATCAGCATGAGTATTTCACTCACTTTCAGAACCCTCTGTACAAAAACTATGTGAATCAGAGTTGTGAAGGTACGCTTGTCTCCAATTTTTTCACTTACAGTATGACACCAAGGGACCATAAGTCAGCTGTATGGTTATACGGTTGTTCCCGGACAAGCTCTGGAGCCATGTACAATGGAGTTCCTGAGAGGAGAAACTGCATAAATTTCAGCCCACAGACTATAAAATCACCAGTCTTCATTACACCAAGAAAAACTAACATCATTGTCCTAGGAAGAACCAGGACAAAAGTAGTTTCTGCACACCATTCACTTTTGTGAAGCATGGTCAAACCTTTGATGGACCGCAGCACCATTGTGTTGCAAGACATTGCCCTTGCAAACCCAAAATCGCAAAGCTGAAACAAACCACCAAAATCCAAATGCAAACCCCTTTCAACCCCTTCTTTGCATGGAAGAAGCACATCTAAGAAGAGTTGTTGTTGTTTCAGAAAAGAGGTTTGTCTAAGTGCTTTCCACACTTGGAGGAGAACCATATGCAGAGCATTTTTTACCTTGACAATGCCACCGGCACCAATGAGAATATTTTGTGGCTTCATGTCCCTGTGGATGATCCGGTGGGAATGGAGATAATGCAATGCCTTGACCTACAATGCAACCACAAAAGAAAGATAGACAAATGATTGCAGTGGACACAAATAACAAAGCTAAAAAGAATAGAGCTCCATAGAAGTCTTTGCAGAAGTCAAAAATGCACAGAAAAAAAAACCCTCATAAACCAAGATGGCACATGGCAGTCCTGTCTCATTGGAGGTAAACAAGATGAAGAAAGACTCACCAGCTGCTTGGCAATGGCCTGGACCTGAGCTTCTGGCAGGCTTTTATCATCCTCCAGAATTTCAAAAAGCTCTCCCTGTCCACCAAACAATTCCCAGAGAGAAGTGCATTTTTATTGTCAGCAAGCTGATAACTAACAAAGGGGTTGTTAACAACATTCTCAAATTAGTTTACTACAGATTTCCTGCTTTCACCACATGTCTACACTGGGTGTCAATTTGTGCTTGCTGCATTTCTTTTCTCTGGATCTTTTGTTACAATGGAATCTTACTTTCATGGGTGTGATTCTTTTTTCCCTTGCAGATAATTCATTCGGACCTTTGTGTTATTGCCAACAAAAAGAGACAAACAAGAACCTGAGCAAACTCAGTGACCACGCAAAATTCTTGAGGGCTCTCGAACGCATCAAGCATCTCAATAATGTTCTCATGCTTCAATTGCCGCAATATCTGATCATAAGAAATCAACACCCAACAATAAGCCACAGCACATCATTAAGAAAAAAACAACAACAACAACCAGCAATCAATATCTATCAGGCACACAAGCAAGCAACAACAACACACCGTAGCAGCTCCCCTTTTGCAGAGGTTGACTTTTCACGCTGATTGTTCACAAACGAAGCACACACCTCTATTTCCTGTCTCAGGTTATCAATGTCTTTGTCACTCTTTCCATGCTTCAGAATAAACTTCATGGCAACAGTCTGCATACAAGTTTCACGACAACAACAACAACACCAGTTGGGTTCAAATCATAGTCTTAGAAGAAATCGAAGAAGCATCACTGCAATGAAAAGACCCACATGGGAAGGGGAAGCTACAAAGCATCACTGCCAACAACATTGAAGTGAAAGCTGCTACCATGGAAGGGAGGGATTCAGCAAATGGGATCAAATCCGAACCTGGCCTGTGTATTTCCGGCGACCTTTGTAGACTTTCCCAAAGGAGCCTTCGCCCACCAGCTCTATCACATGGTAATTCTCCACTCCCATTCTGGCCAACTGCGTGTCTACTGAAGAAGATCATGCACCAGATGATTGGGTCGTCTGCCACTACTCTTCTTCACACAAATCTCCACTTTTGTACAGTCCTAGTACTACGACCACCCTCAATTGCAAGCTCGATTTGCTCCCCATTCAGCTCAAAAATCAAAACCCTAAAACCAAAACCTGTTGCTGTTCCTCGCCCCATTTTCCATGATGGAGAAGTTGTGTATCTCCTCCATCCACCGCAAGCTCAATGCGGACGCCAGCTACACGTGTGCTCTACCAAAACACCTCCTCTCAACAAAAAAACCCACTGATCTCCAGTTCCAACTCCGTTTTTTTCCAGTAGCTCCAGTACAATGCAGCGAAAAGACGTTGAACAAAAGGGGGGGGGGGGGGGGGAAAGGGTTGTTAAAAAAAAAAAAAAAAAGAGAGGAAAAAGAGGGGGGGGGAGGGGGAGGATAATGAGTTGTTACAGAAAACAAACAAAAGAGCAGGAACAAGAACAAGCAGCGGAGTGTGCAAAAAAGGAAGAAGAAAACAAGCTGTGCATCACAGATGGAGAGACTGTTGTTTCTGCCAACGAATGCAGAGATGGGTATAATTCTTTTTTCAGGAGCTGAATTCGAGAATGGGCGCAATCTGTGATGGAATTTGGAGAAGATTTCGATCGGAAAATCTCCGAACAAAAAACCTGAATCGAAATCTGCGCAAACGAAAAGAAGGAAAAGAAGAACAAAGGCGAGCTCGCTGTCGCTGCGCTCGTTCAAACGAGCGCGGGAACGTTCTAGGGCTTCGATTGCGTTCACACTCTGACTGCTTTCATACAACCGGTTTTCATTCTGGGGGATGTTCACACTTGTGGCCAGTACCGTGCCCACTGGAAGAAGTATCCTACCCCCTACGGTACGTTGCGTTCATCCTTACACGTAGAGATGGCCTCTTTTCATGGCCTCTTTGCGTTCACACTTATACGTAGATACCCACTTACATGTAGATGCCCTCTTTACCGGGTCATTTTGCGTTCACACTTGGATAGCCGGTTAACACGTAGATGGCCTCTTTGTATGGCTTCTTTGCGTTCACACTTGCAAGTAGATTTCCGCTTACAGTCAATGGCCTCCTTGCGTGGCCTCTTTGCGTTCACACTTACACGTAGAAAGTCACTTACATGTAGATGGTCTTTTTGGTTTCACACTTACAGTTAGCTGGCCTGTTCGTGTTCACAGTGACAGCTAGATGGCCTCTTTACGTTCACACTCCCCACATTTAGATGGCCTGTTTACATTCACACACTTGAGGTAAATGGCCTGTTTGTATTCACACGGGCAGGCACTACTATTGGGAACAAAAAAAAGCGACCTATCATAAAATTACTTTTAGTGGCAATTTTGCAACTCCAAATTTGCCAAAAAGATTTCACAGAAATTTTTTAATTGAAATTTAGTCCCAAATATCACTAAGGTCAAATACTAAATTTATTTATTTCCCACTTTTTTTTAAAAAATCCCTACCTGAAATGAAAATCTGATTCCATCAAAATTTAATTTTCATCTTTTGATGAATTGTTCAAATAATCTGCAATTCACATAGATGAATATTTTCAAATTGGAACAATGAAAATGTGAAAATTGATCCATGTTGCATAATTACATTCTACAAAAACCCTCCTAAACCCTAAACCCTACAAATATCTGAGCTGGAAACCCAACCTCTGCAAGCAAACAGACGCAACCCAAATTGTGCAAGGAATGTTTCCTTCTCGAATGTTGTTCCAAGTTCTACAAAACCCAACTGTAAAGGAAGACTGAGCTGAGGAAGAAACGCATAGAGCAATCAGGAGCAATTTGATGATCCACCAAATTGTTGCAGATCAATCATTTACACAAAGCAAGCTCAAAAACTTTCAAACTGTCAACTCTGAGAAGAATGGAAGATTCACCTCTTCAAAAGCATGAAATCACCATCCCTGCCACTTATTGGTCAAAGAACACAGGTCAGCATAGAAATTCTTGGTAGCCAACGAGGTTTAGGGTTTAGGGTTAGCCAGCATGCATCTCGCCTGCATGCAATCATACTGACCAAAGCAAGCAAAACTGTCAATCATGAGGCTCTTTGGGGAAAAAGCACACCCATCTTCCTCTCTGCAAAAGGCTTTTATTTCCCTAGCCAATGCAAACCAAAACCATCAAGTATCACCCTCTGAGGGAAAATGCGTATTCTGCCCCTGGCAGAAGCTCAAAAACCTCCTAATCGAATAAAAAGCAAACATCTGTGTCAGTCACCCGCCTCTAGGAAAATTGTGATATTAGTACACAGGTTTTCATCTGAAGGATTTGGTACTCTTATCTACAAATAATGATAACAGTGTCCAATCTATGTCTGTCAAGAAGACAGAAATTCAGTCCAATCTGTATTTAGTTCGCCACCCAACTCCTACATTCTCTCTCCTCTTGGAATGCAGAACTTCAAATGCTAATCACATTAGTTAGTTGTTGTCATCCCCCATATGATGATGGACATTCTATTGGAGTTGCATTCTCAAGGTTTATTGTTGTTCTCCACAAAAGGCTTTGGCTTTCTGTGTGGAGCAACACCACAAGTTGGGCACCTGTGTTTGTCCAGTTTCCGAAGGGTAAACACACAGGCCATGCATGTGTCAGTGTGACCGCACACATCAAACAATGTTCGCCGCCGCCTCTTTTCTGTCCCAAACTCCTTCGAGCAGTTCCGGCACTGCAACATCAAAGAACCACCCCCATCCCTGCCACTATTATATGCTTGTATTCCTCAAAGTTAGCACAGATATAAAAACCATGCACCACAATGTGGAAAGTAGTGCCTGTGGGGAAAAAACAATTAGAATAGTGGGGTTTGGGGGCACAAAAGGTAAGGAGACTTACAGTGCTTGACTTCTGACTCATTCTCTGTTGAATGGCTGCTTGTCTTGCTCCTAAGATGTCCACCTGTGTTTCTATATTTTCCTCCAAAACTGTCTTAAGGCCAGTATCTTCCAGATCTATGAAGACAGCATTAGGGTCCTCACAAACACCATCAGTAGTATCATGCCCCAATAGCAATTGCGATCTGCTGTGGAATAGGGACCGTACATCCTTCTTTTCATCCAGCTGAAGAACAACCGCCAGAACCTGGAAAAATGCACAAATGACCTGTGCTTAACCCTAATTCGATTCCAGCTGTAGTAGTACTCAAACTGGATCAAATTTCAATCCCTATTTTTTAATCCATGATGTAATCCAAATCTCCTTCAATGCTTTGGTTGCACATGATGATTGCAGGTTACCAAGTCTTAGGGTTTTGGGGTTAGGTGGTCCTGGAGTTGTTCGTAGTACCTCACAATCTGGGCCATCAGTCTCAATGCAGTCCTCACCCTGACCTGTATCATGTGGTGAGGGAGCCCATGGCTTGAATGCCCCATCCATGCATGAATGCTGCATGTGTTGAAAGTTACAATATTATAATTAGACAGTGGCAGGGAGCATGAGGGTTTAGGTTTTTGGGTTTATGCACACATGCAACAGTTCTATAGTAAGAGCATCAACATACAACTGCCAGCATTATTAGTAGCCACTTTGTGTACCTGAAGCCAGAAGAAAAAACCACGTAGCAACTTCAACTTCTCCTCCAGAGTTTCTGCCTCAGCAAGCCTTGCTGCTAAATCTGCTCTGCCACATAAACGAATCAACATATGCTGCTACATACCAAAAGCAAGTGCATGAACCCTAAAGCCACTGACCAGGAGATAGGTTAATGTTGCAAATGCTAGTACTTCTTCACACTGCAGTTGTCGTAATTGGAGTACTGTGCATTTAGTTAAGCAAAGCAGGACAAAGCTGCAGCAATACCTGGATGGTGATCAAGGTAAGAAAAACCCTCATCCTTTGTTGAAAATTGGACAGTGCGGGTTCGAGTGTGACGCAGTCGCAAGAGGGGTTTCCGGCGGTTGACAAGCTCCCACATGTCAGCATATTGTTTCCTGTCAAATGGCTCCCCTGTTGCTACTTTTAGCTTCTGTCTATAAGTCTTTGCTTGCAGACAACTCGGAAGTCTTAACTTGTCCCCTACATGCGCTGCATCCTGAGTTTCCACCCCCCCAAATTTCTTTTTGTCAGAAACTCTAGTGACACATCTCTCATGGTGCCTCAACATGTACAAGCCCAGTAATCCCTCATTTTTACAAGATTTCTGATCACAAGGGCAATTGTTTCAGTCTCTTTTTTGCCTCCAGCAGCCATCATGGTCACATACCCTGCCAAAGAGGTGTCGACGAACAGTAGTTTTCAATGCATCGACCCTATCCATAGAAATCCCCTCTCCTGTTACACTAGATTTCGCCATACTCCCAGCAGGCTGAGAGTTATCGCTCTTGGGACTGAGACAGAGTGACCAGTTGAAGCCTCCATCAGTGATGCTGATCTCAGGGCCATCACTTTCTACCTTTACTCTAATTGTATGTGGGGCCTCAAACCCTTTCTCAGCATTTACTTCGCCTGATGCTGTTTTCTGAACATGTTGAACAACAATCCCCATGAGTGGAGGAGATTCAGAAGCACCACTGCCACTGTCATATTTTCTGACAACCCTAAGCCCATTCTCCACGTTCACAGGGACATTCCCAGGAGCAGCTTCATCAAAAGGAGCAATACCATTTCTCAACATAGAAGCTGCCTGTTGACTAGATGCTGTTGTATCTCTCTTCTTGCGTTTACTAGTAGAGGGAGTCAGAGAAATGTGGGTGATCCCAGGCAATGCCGGAAATGGTTTTACATCCTCTGGCTCTGTTTGAAAATCAGCCAGATGAGCACTAGTCATAGTAGTAGTACCCCCCTGCATTTCCTTCCCATCCACTCGTGCCCAGCTGTTGACATGAAACCCTCTCTGCTGGACCAGGTCATCAGCTGGCTCCTGTTTCACCATTGTAGACTTGTCTATGGCTGATGGTTGTGAACATCTGTCTTTGTGGTTGCTAAATGAGGTATGTACAAGACTACCACCAACCCTGATCTGCTCTTGAGCTGTTGTCGGGACCACCCGGGGGCACAAGTCAGCGGCTCTGAGTCGCATTCTCTTTCCCTGAGGCTGGCACAGACTACATACTTGTGGTGCCTTTTCCTTCCTCTTTGGTGTAGTTTTTGTACTCACTTCTGTCTCAGCAAGGGTACGGATCAATTCTTCTTCTTCCCTCTCCATCCTTAACCCCTTCCTCGTCATGGTTGGCATCATGGAATTGTTGTCACTTATCCCAGCCCAGCAGCTATTATACTTGGAATGTGCAATGGCCAATTCACCTGTTGTCTTGTGCACAAGATGGTCATCATCAGCATTGCCGAATCCCACAGTATGACTTTCAGTATGAATGATTTGATTTGTTGGTTCTGCCCCTCCTTGATGCCTGAAAAAGAACATGGCCCCCATAATCACAACTGAATCCAGAAATCCAGTTTTCCCTTGGACAATCTCCTGCTGCAAAGTTCAAAACCAGAAAAACCAAGGTGCAAATGAAAAAGGGAAAACAGAGGTACAACAACAAGACTTGAAGAAGGTGTGTAAGAGAAAAAAAAAACTGAGTACCAATTCTTGCACCTTGGACATTGCTGGAGAGCATCATCCATCTCCAACCTCTGCCTCTGAATGTTTGTTCCATGTTCTCTGCTCATCGCGCGACAGGGACAGAATTTTCGTGTGCATTTCTGGCATTTGATGAGATGTCCTACTGCCACCTTATGAGGGCACCAATAGCATCCATCTCCCAGCTCTGAATCATGTATTTGCTTTCCCACCACCTGGGATCTTGTTGCAGGTTTCGCCAACATTTGAAAGGTGGTGCTGTCATGGTTAGGGTTCAAGTAAGGTATGTTGTTGGTTTCATACTCTTCTTTCTCACACCTGGTCTCTATGCCAATGCTTCCACTGTCCAGATTGGTCTCTTCTTCTTCTTCTCCATCCAGAACCTGGTACCGCCTCTCACTCGACTCTCTCACATCTAGCAGGCATGTGTCACAACTCTCATCCTCCCAGAAACACGGCTCCATGAAGTCAACATGATTGGAATTGAGAAGGCATTCTGACTCAACATCTCCACATGTGAATCCTTCCATCATTCCTGTGAGGTCTTCTCCCAGTCCAGCCGCTTGACCTGCTGCTGGCAAGCCAGCAAGTGAATAGAGCTTGCCAAGGTCACAAACAATGCTCAAATTCTCAGTTCCATCATCGATGACAGAAGCAATCTCTGTGGACTTGGATATGTCTCCTCCAGATAGCAACATCTTTTTATCTCTCCAGAGGGAGCCCTTTTCTTTTTCCCCTTTGTCCAAGGAGCATCAGACCCTAACACACTCTTTCTTGTACAGCTCTTCAGACTCTGACAACAATGAAATTCCTGACTGGCTGAGCTCAATTCAGAGCTTCTCCAAAACTGTAGTATTACTCAAAGCTAAATTTTTGCACTGCACAATGGCAGCCTCTGTTCCACAGCTCTCAAGAATTCAAAAGCATCCAATTTTCTGAATCACAAAACACAACAACAACAATGAAGGAACAAACAAAAAGAAACTAAAACCAGAGCTCAACAATCAACTTCTGGCAATGGAGGAAAGACAACAACAACTGCTGCAACAACAAGAAGCTAAACAAAACCTAAAAACCCAGATCCAAAATAGTCCAAAAACCTCAGAAAACAAGCAAAGCAGCAGGTCACAAAACAAAAGCCAATGCAGTACTAGTCAATCCAAAAACCATAAAAAATTTGCAAAACACTGCAAAAATGCCTACTCAAATGCTTCTTCTTATTCTTCTTCAAGTCACAAAAGAAAGAATGCCCACTCAAAAACATGCAATTGCAAAAAATGCAAAAGACAACCCAAAAAAAGCAGCTTCAGGATCAGAAAAAAAACACTTTATCTTTCATCAAAACACTGCAAAATGCAAAAAAGACAACCACACCCCCCACCACACCCCCCCCCCACACAACAACC
>Ga0116228_10001071_pt1 | contig 22294 bp, 18 predicted proteins | sample S1TSphfallax_2_FD_89694 | JGI IMG/M metagenome (GOLD analysis project Ga0116228, IMG submission 89694) | Host-associated microbial communities from peat moss isolated from Minnesota, USA - S1T2_Fc - Sphagnum fallax MG | ecosystem: Host-associated > Plants > Peat moss > Unclassified | place...
GGACTGTTCCGGTTCACGGCCTCGAGTCTTGTCGTCTATTCTGTTTTGGATCACACATTCCATTCGGTCAAATCCGATCATCCGTGCTTGAGCCCGGAAGATTGGATCATGCAAACACCCTATGGACCTAATCGGTTGGTCTGGGGACTTGTCAATTTTGCGGTTGGCATCGACGGAATTGAAATCAGCGAAGATCAAGAATGGCTCTACCTTGCGCCCATGACAAACTCACATTTATGTCGAATACCAATGGCGATCATGTTGGATCCCTCACTATCGCGCGAAACCTTCAATCAACACGTAGAAGCCATCGGGCCGAAGCCAATGAGCGATGGAATCGCGATCGACCCAGAAGGACGTGTCGTCATAACGGACGTTGAGCATGGCGGAATCATGGCCTTTAACCCGACAACGAAGCAGCTTTCAAATTTGGGTCGATCAAAGGATATTGCGTGGCCTGATGGGATCGTCGTCGCAAACAATGGCGCCGTGTACTTTACGGATAGTTCCATCCCGTCCTATATCGATCAGCTAGTGAGACCCCCAACAGACGCCAAGCTCCGGCAACACCGGCCTTACTTTATTTATCGATTGAAAAAGAATTAAGGGGTTTTTGAAATTCCAATTGTCTTTGCTGGACCCAATGGTGCCGGGAACTCCAATTGTGAATACCCTTTAAGGCGCGCTTGATATCTGGCCGGCCAGGCACGGGCGCGCTGGACATACCAAATGATTTGCAGTACCAGCCAGAGCGCCGCCCGCCGCGCATGAGAGCGCCGCCCGCTCAGTAGCGAAAGATCGCTGTGACTCCAAAAGTCAGCGGCCGATAGCTCGAGATGTAATACGGCTCTGCCCCCGGAATGTCGTGCGAAACGGACAAGGGCGACTCATTCTTGGTGAGGTTGTTGCCGTAGACGGAGAGCTCCCACCCACTGAGGTTAACCCCAGCCCGCATGGTGAGATAGGAGTTAGAGCCGATGGTGGGTAACGTCGAATCATAGCTCACGGTCCCCGGATCCACCGTCGGCGTCTTGTTGTGATAGGTGTAATCGACTCTATAGAACGCGCCCTTACCGAACAGATCGAACTTGTACTTGCCGAAGACGGCGAGATTGAACGGCGGGCCGCCGATCTTATCGCCCTGCTTCGCGACGATCGCGCCCACGCCCTCGATGATGGTCTGATCGTACTCGATGTCGGTGTAGCCGGCATTGAAGCCCGCCACCAGATCATTGGTGATCTTGAAGCGCGTTTCGAGATCGGCACCGTAGCCGGTGGCCGAGCCTAAGTTGCCGACGAATGAGAAGCTGCAATTCGTATATTCGATGTTCTGTTGAATATTGTGCCACTTGATCTCATAGATGCTGGAATCGATCTGTACCCTGCCGCCGAACAACGTGTTCTTGCCGCCGATTTCGTAGGTCCACAACGTGTCCGGCCGATACGCCGTGCTCTCCGCGACCGGTTCATCCGTGCACAGCGATCCCGGCACCGGGCCGTTGACTCCGCCCGGGCGATAGCCCTCAGAAGCAGACGCGTAGAGGAAATTATCCGGATCGAGCTGATAGGCGGCCACGAACCTTGGCGTCACCGGCGTGGTGCTGGCATTGCCGGCGGTGGGCGTCAGTGGGTACGGGCCGAATTGTCCTATTTGATTGTAGACGAACGTGGATCGGGAGACGCGCACACCGGCGGTGAGCTTCAACTGCTGGGTCACGTTGAAGTCGAGATTGCCGTAGCCGGCGACCTCCTTGTCGGTCGCTTCGGTGAACTGAGTGAAGCTCGGCGCATTGCCGCTCACGCTCGTGTAGGAGAATTGCCCGTCGCCGGTGTAATTGTTGTCCATCTGCGCCAGGCGCGAGTAGTAAAGCCCCGCCGTCCACGCGATCAACGAGTCCTTGGCGACCGATTGCACCCGAAACTCCTGGGTGATGCCGCTCTGCGTGTTGGTGAGGTAATCGAGCGACGGCTTGTCGCCCGGCAGATAGGTCAGCGGATTGCCGTCGAACAATGCTGCAAAGTAATTGGTGTAATCGAGCACGGCATAGTCGCGATGATGAAAATACGAGGAGTTCGAAAAGAACGACACCGTATCCGTGTCATAGGTGATCTTCACGGACGGAAGATAGAAATCGTCCTGCGAGGGCGAGGTCGCGCGCGCCGCGGTTTCGTAGTCGGCCAAGGTCGACCAGTACTGGCTTCGATCGTCGACGGCGACGTCTTGATAGAACAGCGACGCCGTGATCTTCAAGCGATCGACGGGTGCGAAGGTGAGCGCCGCCTGGCCCGCGTCCGAGCGCTGCCCGTTGGCGTCCTTGTCGACGATCTGTCCCGTGTCGGGAGACACCCGGTTGATCCAACCACCATCTTCGCGTCCCCAGACGCTGATGCGAAACCCGAGCTTGTCATCGATGATGGGTCCGCCCGCCGCGGCACCCAACTCATAGCTCGGATCGCCGCCTTGGGTGTGCGAAACGTCGCTGCGCAGATACCCGGAATAGGTCTCAAGATTGGGCTCCGGCGTAATGAAGCGGACGGCGCCACCCTCGGCACTCGACCCGAACAGAGTACCCTGCGGTCCGCGCAGCACTTCGACGCGTTCCAGATCGAACACCTCGGGGAACGCGTTGGCATTCCAGTAGCCGGCGTTGCGCATTTGGATGGGCGTGTCGTTGATGTAGATTCCCGTGGTCGCGGCACCCACGTTGGAGAACACACCACGAATCGAAATATCGCTGCTGTTGTTTCCTGACACACCACTGGTGTGGGTATATTGAATGTCCGGCGTCAGACGCGCGATGTCGTCCATGTCCCGGATGCCCAGATCATCCATGAGTTCCTGGCTGTAGGCGGTGACCGTAATCGGCACTTTCTGGATATCCTCGACGCGGCGCTCGGCGGTCACGGTGATTTGCTCCAGGTCGGATTCCGCTGCATCCGACGCATCGGCGGCGCGCACGGGCGTGGCGACGATGAAAGCGGTGGTCGCGGCGGTGGCGAGGAGCAGGCGAATCGAGCATGCGAGCGGCGACGCGGCGCCGGCCGTAGTTTTCTTGTCAATCATGATATCCCTCCAAAAAATGCCAACTTCCCCGCAAAACGTTCTGCTTGCTCCCCGACGATAGCCTCATGCGGGTCTTCGCCTTTTTTTCCTAATGTCTATTTCCTGATCGCTGGTCCAGTTGGTCGAACCAGGGTGCGGCTTGGCGCCGCCGGTCATTCACGTCCTGCCAATACTGCTGCCAGGTATCTGACGGCCCGATCCCATCCATGGTCGCCGGGCCGGTGATGCGGGCGGCGGCTTCCTCGTCCAACTCCATGAACGTGTGCTCGCCGGCGCGTGACTGCTTGATTGACGTCAGCAGCAAACGGCGGTACGCGACGATGGCCTTATCGGTGAGCCCCAGATGTTCCCGGGTTCTGTCCTGGATGTGACCCTGCGACTCGACGGCCCACTGATCGTGAACGTTGATGTCCTCGCCCATGCCCGTATAGGTGCGGCTCAGCTGTTCTTGGCTGTTGAACCCGTAGTCGTTGAAACGACCGAGGCGCGGCACGTAATCGGGCAGCGTGTAGAGTTCGAGCCGCTGCCGGCGCATCAGCTCTTTGTCGACTGGCGCACCGAAGCTGGTGAAGATGGCAAACCAGTAGCAACTCACGTCATCGATCGGCACATGCCACTGCGTGATGGTCATGTCCGCCGACATGGGAATCACGAAGGCCTGCGGGAACAGCAGGTTCGTCACCCGCACATGCATTTTTCCGGCATCGATCTGCCGCAGAGCCGTGATGCGCAGGCCAATGTCGCTGCGCTCCACGTGAATGTCGGGCCGGGGATAGAGCCTGAGCACCTGGGTCATGGGAAGCTCGCTATCGGCCGACGCGGAGCGAAATTGCCGGCCATAAGCGCCCGAAGTTTGTTCATCCTCAAAGTAGCGGTGCAAGAAACTCGCATGCGCCGGATCGAGGCCCACTTCGAGCGCCTGCAGCCAGTTGCAATCCAAGAAGCCCTTGAACGCAAACACATGGCTGTCGGGAGCGATGAAACAATCAAGCGACGGAAAGGCCGGCGGCGCGCCCTCTCCGAGAAAGGCAAAGATGATTCCGCTCTTCACCGCCAGCGGGTAGGCACGCTGGCGCACGGTGCTGCAAGCTCGGCTGCGGATCGGCTCTCCCGGGGTCTCCAGGCACTGACCCTGAGTATCGAACAACCACCCATGGAAAAGACAGCGCAAGCCACCATCCTCGAGTCGACCGAAAGCCAGATCGGCATTGCGGTGTGGGCAGTCACGATCGAGCAGGCCCAACTCGCCGCGCTGATCTCTAAACAGCACGAGATCGTGACCCAAGGCCCGCACGGCCTTCACCGGCCGCGCAATGTCGAGCTCATCGACCAAGGCAATCGGTTGCCAGTACCGTCGTAATAGCACGCCGGCATCGGTGCCCCGCCCGGTACGAGTGACCAACTCATTCTCTTCGCGACTGAGCATCCGCTGACCCTTTCGCCACTGACCAAGGATGTTCGACTACCGCACGAATCGCGGTAAAAACGCACATCGAGTAAATCACAGATTTGATCTATGTGAAATACTTTTTCCGATGAGAAAGAGTTTTTCTATGAAGCTACCCAACGCCACCGTGCTCACCGCCTTCCGCGCGTGGTTGAACACGCGCCGACGTTTGGTTACTGTTCACGCCCGATGGCAAAACTCCAGGCTAGAGACGCGGCGGCGCGCGCGGCTAACAAGGTTGGACGCGACTTCTCAGAAGCGCTGGCGCGCGGCATCGAGATCATGACGGTCTTTGGTGCGCAAGCCCGATCACTCACCTTGAGTGAAGTGGCGGACCGGGTGAGCCTGCCGCGAGCCACGGTACGCCGTGCGCTTCTGACGCTCGTCCACTTAGGATATGCGGCCCAAGAAGGCCGGCAATTCAGTCTCACGCCCCGGGTCTTGCACCTTGCCGGCGCCTACCTGGGTGCAAGCAATGCGGCGGCGATCCTGCAGCCGCAATGTGAGTTGCTCGCTGCCGAATGCAATGAAACATTTTCCGTCGCCGTACTAGACGGTGACGACGCCGTGATGATCGCGTATGCGACGCCGCGGCGCATGTATATGGACGCGCGCGGGATCGGGCTGCGCCTACCGGCCTTCTGCAGCGCCGTCGGCCGGGTGTTGCTCGCGGGCCTGCCGAGCGACAAGCGTGACGCTTATCTCGGTCGCCTCAGGCCGCGCGCCGTCACTCCTTTCACGATCACCAACAAGAAAGAACTGCAGAAGATCTTGCTGAACGTCGAACGGACCGGCTTCGCGATTGCCGAGGCCGAGGCGGAAGAAGGCTTCCGTTCGCTGGCGGTTCCCATCCGCCGCTCCAGCGGACAGGTCGCCTACGCCTTGAATACCGGCATGCCCGTCGAGCGCTGTTCCAGCAGTGTCATGCAATCGCGGTACTTGACGCGGCTCAAGCACGAAGCGCAGAGCTTGAGCCAGCAGCTGCTCTGACGCGCCCTGCGGGCCGTGTGCTTGGCCGACGCGACCGCCGCTTGCTACGGTCGATGCGAGGGGTCCGGCCAGGGTTCGCGCACCGCCGCCGCGACCGCCCGCGCCGTCGTCACCACGCAGCGCTCATACTCGGCGCGACCGTGTTCGGCGTTGGCATCCGCAACGTCCCGCCCCCACACGCCGGTCTCGCTGACTTGATCCATCCGGTAATCCCAGAACGAGTCCACATCCCGATGCGACGTGGCCCGCTCCATGCGCACCAACCCCGGATACAAATACAGCATCACCGAGGTTTCGAAGAAATTGGCGTGCATCAGCGCCCGCCCATAGCGCACGTGCCCATCCACTTCCGGGCCGGGATACATGGTGACGTAGCCCAGCGCACGCACGCGCGCATCGCGATGACGCACGCGCAGCTTCTCGGCGGATACGTCCAACGCACCGTTGTTCCAAATGTGACCGTTCAGCAGGATGAATTGTCGAATGCCGCGCGCATAGAGCGAGTCGATGACATCTTCCACGACAGCGATCATGGTCTCGGGCCGCAAGGAAATCGTGCCGCCGAAATCACCGTGCGATCCCGAAACGCCATAGCACAGCGGCGGCACCACCGGCACGCCAGTCACCGCGGAGACGCCGAGAGCCACCGCATTGCCCAGGAGCGTATCGACGCTGAGCGGCAAGTGGGGGCCGTGTTGCTCCGTGGCGCCGACCGGAATGATGACGGCATCGAGCACGGCCGCGACATCACGAGCCTCGTACCAGGTCAGCTCTTCCCAGCGAATCGGCCGGCCGGTGCCGCCCAAGTCGCGAGCCAATGTGGCAAGGGCGTCAGCAAGAGGCGGGATGTCCATAGAGAAGTCCTTGGCTGGCAAGCCGCTACCAGACGCGGCGGGTTTTTTCAGGCAAAAGCGCGAGTGCCGCAAGGGCAACGATGCCGTTCTCGCCGGTGATCCAGACGCGCGCATCGGGACTGTAATCGCTGATGAGTTCCCGGCAAACGCCGCAGGGCGCGATGATGCGGTACTGCCCGGCGGGCTTGATCTGCACCGACACGACGGCCGCGATCTCGAGCGGCGCTCCCGGCGCGATACCCGCCCGGGCGGTGCCCAACGCCACCCCTTCGGCGCAAATCGAGCTGCGCCGACAGGATCCCTCCATGTGAACGCCGGTGAACACGGCACCGTCGGCGGTGCGCAGCGCCGTGGCGACTTCATGACGCCCGTGCACCCAGACACGGCCGAGCAGTGACTGCGCGATGGCGAGCAGCTCGAGATCCGCAGGCGACATGGCTGGCGGCGCTGTCACCCCGGCGACCGGCTGATCTATCATGGCGCTCGCCCGGCTGTCATGGCGCTGTCGCGTGTCATGGCGAGAGTCCCAAAATCTTTGCCATATTGCCGCCCTCCACCAGTGCGCGGTCGCGCTCATCCGGAATCGCCTTGGCGATTTTCATGCGTTCCAAATCGAAATCAGAACCGGGCCACTCGCTGCCGAGCAGAATCTTGGTCGGCCCCAGACGCGCATAGGCACGGCGCACGTCGGACACCAGCGTGGCCGAGGTCTCGAGATAGATGTGCGGCTGCCGTTCGGCGACGATGATGGCTTCCGGGACATTCCAGACCGCCCCCATGTGCGCAATGATGGTCGGCACCTGCGGGTGATGGCGGGCGATCTCCTCGATCGCGAGCGGCGCGCAGAACGCATCGTCGAGCGCATTGATGAGCACCGGCAGCCGGCAACGTGCACAGGCCTCGAACACGGGATCGAGCAGACCGTGATCGGCCACGTGATACCCGTGCAGACTCGGATGCAGCTTGAGGCCCGACAGGCCCGCCGCGGCAATGCGCTCGATCTCGGCGATGGCGTCGTCGGCCTGCGGCATCACTTGACCGAATCCGAACAGCCGCTTCGGATATTGCTTGACCAAGCCGATGATGAAGTCATTCTCGATCCGTTGCGCGAGCGAGCAGACCATGGCCATATCCACGCCGGCCGCATCCATGCGGTCGAGAATGCGCCGCGGATCGAACGGCACATAGGGCGGCGGCGGCTGGCCGGCACGCACGCCGGTCAGGAAATCGGAGCGTCCGCGCACATCTTGCGTGGTGTTGTAGGCGTCGATGATCATTAGAAGATGTCCAGGTATTCCTTGGTTTCCCAGTCGGTGACGGTGCTCTCGTAGCGGCGCAATTCCGCGTGTTTGACGAGGCAGTAATAATCGATGAACTCGGCGCCGAAGCCCTGCCGCAGGATGTTGCCCCGACGCAGGCTGTCGAGCGCCGCACCGAGACTGCCCGGCAGGGGGGTGGCGAGGGCATCGTACGGCGCGTCCACCGGCGGTGGCGGCTCGAGTTGCGCCGCGATGCCATGGCCGCCCGTGACCAGTTGTGAGGCCACGTAGAGGTAGGGATTGGCGGCCGGCTCACCGATGCGGTTTTCGATGCGCGTGGCGGCCGGATTGGCTCCGCCCACCACACGCAGCATCGCGCCTCGATTATCGCTTCCCCACGCAATTCGGTCGGGCGCGAGGGAATGCGGCCGATAGCGTTTATAGCCATTCACCGTCGGGGTCGTGAACGCCACGGCCTCCTCCGCCCCCGCGATCAAGCCAGCGAGATAGCGGCGTCCCAAGGGCGAGAGCAGTTCGCCAGGCTGTTCGGGAACGAATAAATTTGCACCTGCAAGGTCGGTCAGCGATTGGTGCAGGTGCCAGCCGCTCGACATCGCATTTGGGAACGCCGGGCGGCACATGAAGGTCGCATGAAAACCATGCCGCCGGCAGATCTGTTTGACGGCACTGCGAAACAGCACCATGTCATCCGCCGACTGCATGCCGCGCGCCGGTCGGAACACGAACTCGACCTGACTCGGTCCGAACTCGAGTTCGATGGATTGCAACGCCAGGCCCAACGCCAGGCAGTGGCTGCGCAGGATATCGGTGATCGGTTCGATCCGATCGAGCCGCATCTCGGTCAGATGGTTGTAACCCTGATGGGTCAGCTCCACCTCGAGAACGGTACCCGGCTGCCCCCCGTCGCCCTGCCCCAGCCGGGGGTCCACCAGCCGCAGGATGTGGAACTCCACTTCCAGTCCGGTCACCAATTCGCGCCCCGTGGCGTGCAGGCGATCGAGCTCGCGCCGCAAGAGATGTCGCGGCGCGAACGTCACCGGCGAGCCATCGGGAAAGTACACATCGCACATCATCCAGCCGGTGTTGCCCACCCACGGCAACCGCCGAAACGTCGTCGGATCCGGCACCATGATGACGTCGCTGGCGCCCTGGAGCCGGGTGAGTCCAAGGCCCGCCCCAGCCGCAAACACGGGCACGACCGTGCGGTGCGAGGAATCCTTGAGCAGCAGCGTCGAGGTGATCGGACAGCCGTCCTTCATCGCCCCCGGCAACGCGGCGGGCAGCAAGGCTTTGCCGCGCAAGATGCCGTGCAGATCGGGAAATGATAGCCGCACCAGCTCGGTGCCCTCCGCCTCGACCCGCCGCAGCACCTCGGCCGCCGTTTGCCGCTGGGTGGGATTCCAAAGATCGTGATGGTCGATGAAGGACATGAGCGCGTCATGATTGTCGCAGGGCTGAAGCGAGTCAAGGAACTCGAAAAAAATTTTATCTTAGGAAAATCTTTTCCTCCGGGCGCAGACATGCGACGCTAGACCGCATGGACCGCCTCGTCGAGAGTAGAGCCCCCAGCACTGTCAAGATCACCGCCCTCGCCTACATCCCAGCGGTCGTGGCGATGATGACCATCGGTGTCCTGGTACCGTTCATCGATCGACTGCGCGGCGATTTGAATGCCACCGGCGCTGAGGTGGGCTTCGCCTTCGCGCTCTTCTCGATTCCCTCGGCAGTCTTGGCGACCGTGGGGGGAGGCGTCATCGACGCCTACGGCCTGCGTCGCTGCATGCTCCTCGCGGTCGGCGCCGGGGCTCTCGGCAGTTGCCTGGCCAGCCGCGCGCACAGCTTGCTGGCGCTCGATGGCGCCATGCTCGTGGCGGGACTTGGTTTCGGCGCTTTGTGCATCAGTCTGCCCTGCCTCATCATGGCGACGCTGTTCGCTGCGGCACGCACCCGCTCCCTGTCCTTCGCTTCCACCTTCGCGCCCACCGGCTATGCCGCCGGGTTACTGCTGGCGGTACCTTTTTCCTCGAGCGGCGCGTGGCGCCTTGCCATGCTGACGCATGCGGCCGTTTTGCTCCTCGTGCTCTTGGCGCTGGCGATGTGGATGCCGGCGATCGCGTCGGTCTCGCAGCGCACGCAAACGCTCAAAGAGCGGCTTGCCGGCATGTTTAGTCTGTTCCGCGAGCCCCGTGCCCTGCGACTCGGCGTGGCGGTGGCGCTGCCCAACGCACTGTCCTATGGCACCAGTCTCTCAGCGCCCTCCTATCTCGCGCGCGTGCATCATTTGAGCCTGGCGACCTCTTCCGCGAGCGTCGCCCTCGCCAAGCTCACCGCGATGATCATCGGCGGTCTATCGATGGGCTATCTCTTGAGCCGGAGAGTCGCGCCGCGGCTGCTTTTCACCGTGATGGCCGTCATCGGTCTCATCGCCCAGGCGACGTTGTTCCTGCCCGCCCGCGGCATCGCGCTCGCCACGGCAGCGCTGGTGGTTTGGTTGTTCGCGTTCGGCGGAATGACGGGGGGTGCGATGACCTTGCTGCCGTCCGTCGTCAAGAGCCCCGATCGCAGCGGAGCAGCCTCCGGGCTCGTGAACCAATTCATCTCGCTGGCTTCTTTTGCCGCGCCCTCAACGTGGCTGGCATTGCATGAGGGCGCGCAGTACGTGTGGCTGGCCGCGGGGTGCCTGATCGTGAGCACACTCGCACTGCCCGGCGCACTCGCAATGCCCGGCGCCGGGCCGTCGGTACGTGCGGCGACTTGACCGGCGCGCAGCGCATCGCTCACACGACGCCGGCCCACGTCTCCCGCCGCCAATCCGCCGCGGCGACCGGTTCCTGGTCCAAGTAACCCGCGCTCACCACGGCGCCGAAGCGCACATCTCCGTCCGCGCAGCGCGTGAGCCGATGGCCGAGCGCCTCGAGCGACCGCGCGGATGCGTGACTTTCTTCGATCAACAAACCGCCATCCTCGCTGCGCCATCGGGGCCGAGCGATGGCGGTGGCCAGATCCAGGCCATCGATCTGAATCCCCTTCACCACTTGCAAGAGTGTTTGTACCTGACCGTCCGCACCCGGCGTGGCGAGCGCCAGCACCCCCTGGGGAGTGGTCAACAGGCACGGCGCCAGCGTGTGCACCGGCCGTTTGCCCGGGCCCGCGGCATTCGCTCCCGCCGTGAAGCCGCCGGCCCGATTGTTGAGCAAGATCCCGAGCGACGGCACGAAAACCGAGGAGCCGAAATCATCGAACACGCTGACCAGCGATGACACCACCATCCCCTGTGCGTCAGCGCAAGCGACTCCGGCGGTGTGCAGGTACGCACGCGGCCCGCCGCGATTCGCAGCACGATGAAGGTCGATCGACAACTCGTGCGCGAGCAGCGACGCACCTGCGCCCACGTCGTCGCGGAAAGCGAACGCCGCATTGGTCAATTCCACCGCGGCATGATCAGCATCGGCTGGCGCCAAGGGCCCCACCCGGGAAAGCGCCTGCACCGACATGTTGAGCAGAATTCCCTGCGTCATGGGCGGCTGCGTATGCAGCGTCAAGTCGCTCCACGGCGTTACGATGGGCGAAGCGATCACGGTCGCATGGGCGCCCAAATCCCGCTCGCCGAGGGCGCCTCCCAACGAGCCCACGGCCAGAGCGATCTGCCGGGCGCCGGCCCCTTCATAGAACGCGGCGGAGCCGTCGGTCCCGATGCGTTCCAACAGGCCGGCGAGTTCCGGCTGCGCGATTGTCGTCCCGGCAGCCGCATCGAACAGCACCCAATCCGAGGCACCGCCGCGCATGAGTCGTTCGCGGTGCTTGGCCAGCGTGGCGGCGAACGGAATCGACACCCGCAAGCCCGCGCGCGCGAAACGAATCGCCGGCTCCAATGCGCGGGCCAATGGCAGCCGCCCGTGAAGCCGCGCCAGGGACACCCACGCATCCACGATGCCGGGCACCGTGATGCTATGCGGCCCGTCGTCCGCGACCCGCGTCAGCGCAAGCGGCGCGCAACCGGTGCCATTGATGGCCTGTACCGATACGCCCGGTGCATGCACGAGCGCCAGCATGTCGCCCCCCAACCCACAGGCATCGGGGATGACGACGCACAGTACCGCCTGCGCCGCGATCGCCGCATCGGCGGCCGACCCGCCCGCGTTGAGCACCTCCTGGCCGGCTGCCACCGCCAAGGGATGGGCGGCTGCGACCGCGCCGAACCGACCTCGCAGTACAGGCCGAGAGGACACATTTGATTCTTCTTTAATCAATTGGTTATAAGACATACTTCAGACCGCGGTGTAACCCCCGTCGATGACGATCGAGGTGCCGGCTATGTAGCGTCCCGCCGGCGATGAGAGAAACAGCACCATGGAGGATACCTCTTCGGGATCGCCATGCCGTCGCAGCGGAATCTGAGCATCGATTTGCCGACGCCGCTCGGCCGGATCGTTCTGATAGGACCAGAAGGGATCGTTGAACGGCGTGTCGATCCAGCCGGGCATCAGCGTGTTGATGCGAATACCCCGGGGTCCCAATTCGGCCGTGAGGCTGCGGCACAGAGCCGGTAACGCCGCCTTCGTCGCTTGATAGGCGGACATGCCGGCATGTCCGCGAATCGCTCCGGTCGAGGAGATGAAGATGATGCTGGGATTCGCAGATTTCGCGAGCTGCGGTGCCGCCGCCTGCGCGAATAGGAACGGCATCCGCAAATTGAGCGCCACCGTCCGGTCCCACAGGTCGCAGCTCCAATCCTCCAGTGCGGCCGAGACCATCAGCGCTGCCGTCACCAGCACCGTATCGAGCGATCCGAAGGCAGCGACCGCCTCGGCGACGATCTGCGCCGGCGCATCCGGCTCGGCCAGATCCCGCTGCACGAAACGAATTCCCCCGGGTGCGGCTTCCGCGACCAGATCCGCGGCCTCGGGGCGATGATCCACGAGGAGCACATTGTCGCCGCGCGCGCGAAAACCGCGCACCGCCGCGCGCCCTATGCCGGTCGCTCCACCTGCAACGATCACAGTCGCCATATCGCCTCGCTCAATCCGTACGTGTTCGTCGTTAGGTGGCCTTCCGCGTGAGCCGCAGCGGCAAGCTCTTGAGGCCCCGCAGGCCGGGCTGGAGCCGCAGCTCCGAAGGTCCAATGACCTCGAGGGTCTGCACCTTGCGCGCGAGCACGGAGAAAAACACCTCAGCCTCCAGACGCGCCATCATTTGCGCCACGCAACTGTGGATGCCTGCACCATAGCCGATCTGGCTTGCCGTCACCCGCCGCGTGATGTCGAAGCGATCGGGTTCGGTCCACTTCGCGGGATCGCGTCCGGCGGCACCGATGAGCACCAAGACCTTTTGATGTCTCAGCAATCTCACGCCCTGAAAATCGATCTCCTCGAGTGTGGTGCGGAACAACGACTGGCTCGACGAATCGTAGCGGGTTGCCTCCTCGAAGGCCGATCGGGCGAGCTGTGGATTGCCGCGCAGCAGCGCCCATTGGTCGGGATGCTGGGCGAGCGCATGCAGGCACAGACCGATCGAATCTATCGTCGTATCCACGCCCGCCGAGAGCAGGGAGCGGACCAAGAGCGTTGCTTCTTCCGCCTCGATGTCACCCGCATCGGCGTGGGCATAGATGGCCGCTCCAATGCCGTCTGGCGCGAGCGCCGAGCGCTGGCAACGCGCCATGATCCACGCCGAGACGCCGTCCATCTGCTGCATGAGTTCTCCATACCAGGCAGTGGGCGGGCCGAAGCCACCGAACACCATCGCTCCGTAGGTGAGCATGGTGGAGCGATCCTCGCGCACCATGCCCACGGCATCGGGAAACACGGTGAGCGGAAAGCGCTGGGCGAGTTCGGGGATCGCGTCGATGGTGCCGCGTTCGACAGCAGTATCGATGAGAACGGCGGCCTCGGTCTCGAACGTGGCCCGGAGCCGCTGCAGCCGCTCGGCCGATAGAACCTGCATCAACACCCGCCGGGTACGCTGGTGTGCCGGCGGATCCACTTCCAAGATCACGCTCGGGCGGCGCCACGGCTTTTGCAGAAAATAATTGCTGAGGCCGCCGCCACCGGCATTGCTGAACCGCTTCCAATCGGTGAGGACTTCCCGAACCGGTTCGTACCGTGCAGCCGTCCAGATCGAGTACTGCGGCAGCCACACCAGCGGTGCCGCATGCGCGCGCAGGCGCGCGTACGCCGTGAATGGATCGGCGCGAAACTCGGGGGAAAACGGATCGAGGTCGGAACTCTCAACCGCCGCCACGAGCCCCCCGCAGGGTTGCACGTAGAGCTTCCGTGCCATTCGGATCGATGCGTGTGTCGGCATCGATGACAACTCCATAAGCGCTCCTCGCGTGCTCTCGCGACACCTTGCCGTCGAGCACGTCGCTCTGCACTCGGTCGGGGTCGCGCTCCAACGGGTCGCCGTAGCCACCACCTCCCGCCATGACATGGTGATAGACCTCGCCGCGATTCAAGGTGATGGGGAGCATGGGCATCGGTGGCAGGTGTCGATCGCCGGCCGCGTGGTTCGCTGCCACCCGGCTCTCAGCGGCATGAATCACATTGACGGCGAGTGCGCCGTCGGCGCCGCCGAACAGCCCATGCGGCGCATGCACTGCCTTGTCGGAACGGACACCGAAGTACACATCATCGCTGAGCACGCGATAGTCGCGCACCACGCCGAGACCGCCGCGGTAACGGCCGGCTCCGCCCGTATCCGGTGCAAACCCATAATGCTCGATGCGGATGGGATAGTCGGCCTCGATCATCTCCACCGGCACGTTGGCCTGGTTCGATGCCATATGCGGCACGCCTTCCTGACCATCGTGGCGCGAGGTCGCGCCCCAGGTGCCCATGATGCATTCGGAAAACACGAATCGCTTACCGGCGTGCCAACCGCTGAAGCTCGGCAAGGTCGAACCGCCGGCACCGTCGGCGGCGATGGCATGCGGCACGGCCTCGGCCAGTGCGCCGAAGATGCAATCGACGATGCGATAACCGGTGATGCCACGGGCGCCGCAAGGGGCGGGATAGCGCGCATTGAGCACCGAGGCCTCGGGCGCGGTCACGTGAATGGGCCGGGTGTAGCCGTGGCAGTTGGGCACATCCGCCGGCATGATCGAGCGCAACGCCGCGTAGACATTCGATTTGCAGAATGACAGCGGCGCATTGATGCCGCCCTTGACCTGCGGCGATGTGCCGGTCCAATCGACGGTCAACTCATCGCCGCTGACGAGCAACTCAACCTCGAACTTCACGGGCACAGGATTCTCGCCCAAGCCATCGATATGGTCCGAAAAGCGGTATCGCCCGTCGGGGATCGCGACGATCGCCGCCCGCGCCAGACGCTCCGAGTAGTCCTGCAAAGCGTCCCCGTACTCAGCGACGGTATCGGCGCCATAGCGCTCGATGAGCAGCAGCATTTCCCGCTCGCCTGCGAGGCAGGCTCCCAGCTGCGCGTGAATGTCCCCTTGCACCTGATCCGGGACTCGCACATTGGCCGCAATGATCTCCATCAGCATGGCGCTCTGCACGCCTCGATCGACCAGCTTGAGGAACGGCAGGCGCAGCCCCTCCTGATGGATCTCCACCGCCGCCAAGGAGTTGCTGCCGGGCACCAGACCGCCCACATCGACGTGATGCGCGATGGTCGCCGCCCAAGCACACAGGCGGTGCCCCGCAAACACCGGCCGGATGACGTAAATATCGGGTAAATGTTGCCCGCTGGCTAGGTAGGGGTCGTTGGCGATGAACACGTCACCCGGTGCAATGCGGCCGGCGTATTGGCGGATGAGATGACGCATGGCGTCGTAGAAACTGCCGAGATGCATCGGGGTGGTGAGCCCCTGCGCGAGGGTCTGCCCGTCGGCATCGCAGAGCGCCGTGGAGAAATCCATGGCATCGCGAACGATGGGCGAATGCGCCGTGCGCATGAGGATCAACGCCATCTGGTCGGCACAGGATTCGAAGGCATTGCGGAACACTTCGAGCAGAATCGGGTCGATGAGCGTCGGCATGTCAGTGCGCTCCGGTCAAGGTCACCACGATATTGCCGAAGTTATCGCGCGCGGCAAGCGCCTGCGGCGGTACGACGGTGGTCCCCTCGTATTCTTCGATGATGAGCGGTCCGGACCTCGGCGGGATGTCGAGCGCTTCCCGGCCGATGACCGGCGTGTCGATAAAACCGAACTGCGGCCCAAAGTAAGCCGGCCGCGACCCCGCGCGGGGCGCAGGGTGCGCCCGGTGTCCCGCTCCGCGCGAGCGGCTGACATCCTGAACACCGCTCGGCGGAACGGCTGCCACCACCCGTAAGGCCACGAATTCCAGCCGATGGCCGTCAAGACTCTGGCCATAGGTGCGGCGGTACTCCGCTTCGAAGGCGCCGCGGATGGCTTCGGCAGGAGCGCTGGCGGGCGCCTCGCGCGGCAATTCGCTCGATCGCGGCAATTCGATCGCCAATTCGAAACCCTGTCCGGCATAACGCAGCGCGGCGCGCCAGCGCACGACCGTGTGTTCAGAGGGTCCCAAATCAGCGCGCGCCTGCTGTTCGAGCACCGTACATCGCTCAAGCGCCTGCGCGACGGTCGCAGATTCCAGGGGCTGCAAGAAGGCGACCGAGCGCATGGCCTCGCGGTCCGCACACAACAGGCCCAAAGCGCTGAACACCCCGGCAGCGGGTGGCACCAACACTTGTTTTATTTGCAGATCCCAAGCCAGACTCGCTGCGTGAATACCGCCGTTGCCACCGAAGGCAAACAGCGTGAAATCACGCGGATCGCGTCCGCGATAGGTCGATACCGCTTTTACTGCGCGCGTCATGCTGGTATTTGCCAAGCGATGGATACCATAGGCCGCGGCCGTAAGCTCCAACCCCAGCCGATTCGCAATCTGGGCGATCGCGGTACGCGCCAGATCCGCGTCGATCGGCACGCTGCCTCCGGCGAGACTTCGAGGGTTCAAATAGCCGAGCACGACGTTGGCATCGGTGACCGTGGCGTGAGTTCCGCCTTGCGCATAGCACGCCGGTCCTGGCCGTGCGCCGGCGCTCTCGGGGCCCACCTTGAGAGCGTTGCCCGCATCGATGCGCACGATGCTGCCGCCACCGGCACCGACCTCCGATATGTCGATCACGGGCAGCTTGAGGGCATAGCCACCTCCCTTCGCGAGGCCACCACTCATTGAGATACCGCCGCCGACTTCGTACTCGTCGGTGGATGCAATTTCGCCGTGATCGATGAGCGACGCCTTCGCGGTCGTACCACCCATATCGAAGGTGATCACGCTACCGACGCCCGCGCGTGCGGCGACCCGCGCGGCGCCGACCACGCCGGCTGCGGGACCACTCTCGACGACGATGACAGGCCGCTCGATGACTTGTTGCACATCGATCGTGCCGCCGCTCGATTGCATCATCACCAAGCGGGCGCTGACCCCGCCCTGCCGCAGGCGTTCCTGCAGGGAGCGCAGATAGCGCGACACCACCGGACCCACGTAGGCGTTCACCACCGTCGTGCTGGTGCGCTCGTACTCACGGATCTCCGGCAAGACCTCGCTCGATACCGTCACGAAACATGCAGGCAGAGCGGCGCGTAGTATCTCGGCGACCCGCAGCTCATGCGCTGGGTTCGCGTACGCATGCAGCAGCGTGACGGCGATCGCCTCGACCTTGGCCGCGGCGAGCACCGAGGCCAGCGCACGCACCTCATCATGATCGAGCGGCTGCACCACGCCGCCCCGAGCGTCGAGCCGTTCATGAACCTCGTAACGATGCCGACGCGGCACCAGCGGTGCTGGCTTTTCATACAGCGGCTCATAGAGGCGCGGCACGCGGATGCGACGCAGTTCGAGCACGTCGCGAAACCCCGCGGTGGTCACGAGCGCGGTACGCGCGCCCTTCCCTTCGAGAATCGCGTTGGTGGCCACCGTCGAGGCATGGCTGAGCTCGACGAAATCTTCCAGTTTAACTTCGATACCACTGGCAAGTAATTGAATACCCTCAACAATAGCTCGCGCGTAATCATCCGGCGTGGAGGGGAGCTTGCAGGTCGAGAGTTCGCCATCCGGCGACAGGCAAGCAATATCCGTGAAGGTACCACCGACATCCGCCGCCACCCGCAAAGAAGCGCCCATTACGTGCAACGATACTTGGCAAGACGTGCCTCATCGACGTCGATACCGAGCCCCGGCTTATCGAGTGGCAGCAAAGCACCCGCTCTGACCTCGAAGGGATCGCCAATCACATCATCCTCGTAATAACGACCCGCCACCGCGTAGGGATGCGCGCCGGCGGGTGCGCTGATGGGGATGACGCTTGCCAACGACACCGCCGGCTGCGCCAGAGCGAAATGGAGGTTGGCCGCATTGCCGATGGCGGACTCGATGGAGCCGTTGACGTCACAGGGCATACGCTGTGCTTCAGCGACCGCGGCGACAGACCGGGCGCCCGAGAAACCGCCCGCCTTGGCCAGATAAATCGACAGACAATCGGCGGCTCGACGCTGCACCACCTCGAGTGCATCGGCGACATCCCAGCACGATTCGTCCGCAATGATGGGTACGCGCGAGTGCGCGGTCACCTCGGCGAGGTAGGTCAAGCCCGTGGTGGGCTGCTCGATCAGATCGACCCCGGCATCGGCCAGGCGGTCCACCACGATCCGTGCACCCTTTGCGGCGCCGTAACCCTGGTTGGCATCGAGACGCAGCGTGACGCCGCCGCCCAACTCGCGGCGTAGCGTTCGCACCAAGCGAAGGTCCCGCTCTGCATCGACCCCGCCCTTGATCTGCAAGGCGCGCACGCCGTCCCCCGCAGCAGCAATGCCCTCGTCCGCGGCATCCGTCTCGGGCATCAAGCCAATCATATGAGCGACCGGCACGGCTTCGCGTACCTTGCCCCCGAGTAATCGATAAATGGGTTCACCCACGCTCTTACCCCACAGGTCGTGCAAGGCGATATCCACGGCGCACTTGGCGTAGGGGTTACCGACGACCAAATGATCCATGGTGCGTCGGGCGGCGGTGACCGCCGTCGGATCGGTGCCGAGCAAGGCCGGAGCGAAGATGTCCTTGACCATGCTGATGACCGTGGCCAAGGTTTCCCCAGAGCGTCGCCCAAAGTCGCCTCCCCAGTCGGGCAGCGGCGTAGCCTCGCCATAACCGATGAGCCCGTCGCTGGCGCGAATTCGAACCAGCACGAAGTTGCCCAATTCAACTTGGAGACCCGCCCATTTGAAGCTGCGCCTCCGCGGCAGACGGAAAGCAAACGCGTCGATCGACTCAATTTTCATTGGTGCATGCTAGCGGCAGCCCCATCGCTTTCCAACAAATTTTTCTTAAGAGAAAAAATTCGCAGGGGCCAATCCAAGTTCCTTCCAGCCGCTCACTCGCGCTCGGCTTCCACCGGTCGTACCGCGGAATTCATCAAATGAGAAATATCGGTCGGCGTGCCCGGATCATGGGACACCGATAGCACCCTGGCAGTTTCCTGACTCACCGAGATATAGACGTGACGCATGTTGCTGTCGAAATAGGCGCTCTCTCCCGCCTCTAGGCGGAACGGTGCGTAATGCTCGGTATGAACCTCAATCGCTCCGCTCAAGACATAGACGAATTCCTCGCCCCGATGCTGGCTCCAATGATCGAATTCCTCAACCGCCCGCGCATGGACGATAATCTCGAGCGGAACCATGGCCTTACGCGATAATTCTGAGGAATGAGCGCGATAGTCGTACTGTCCGCTCGTAAAGAGATCCCCCTCATCGCGACGCGTCGTCGTCTTGCGTCCCGAGACCACGCTCTTGCTGCCCGGGCGCACGAAGTCCTCGATGGTGACCCGCAACCCATCGCAGATACGCTTGATGATGTCGAACGACGGCGAGATCTGATTGTTTTCGATCTTCGATAGATTCGAGATCGAGACCCCCGTTGACTTGCTCACCTCGGCCAGCGTCTGGTCGAGTGCACGGCGAATTTCCTTCAGCCGTACTCCGATATGATTGTCGTCCATAGAAACGTCCATGCCATCGATATAGTCGCCGCCGATACCGGCTCCCGTTGGCGCCATTTTCCCATAAGAAAACTGTGTTAGGTTGCCGAAATGAATTCGCGAGTCCCCGCGGGTATTGGCTCGACCCCGACCGACGTGCGTCGCCTGTTCGTCGTGCTCTGTGGCTTCGAGATACTGCCGAAGTCGATTTCCACCCGCGACCGGGGCCGCCGCTTCATCTTGAGCGAGCCTGTGTGCGCCTACCTGCTCGACACCACGAGAGGTTGGGTGCTGCTCGATGCAGGATTGAATCCGGCGAACGGCCGCGATGTGAGCCGCATGCAAGAGCGTTTCTGGCGCCACGGAATGACCGCGCCGGTGATTCGCGAGATGCACCTGTTGGAAAGGCAACTCGGCGATTTAGGCGTAAGTTTTGCCGACATCGGACACGTCATCCTGTCGCATCTTCACTATGACCACTGCGGCTACCTGAACCGTTTTGCGCACGCTCGCATCTCGCTCCAGCGCCGCGAGCACGCGCTTGCATTCAGCGCACAGGCCGGTCCCGGATATTTTCGTGACGAGTACGACGATCCTCGGCTGCAGTGGGACCTACACGATGGCGATTGGGAGGCCATGCCGGGTCTGCGCCTGCTCGACACGCGCGGACACACCGAGGGCCACCAATCAGCGCTGGTTGTGCTCCCCGAAACGGGCGCGGTCATCCTGCCGTTCGATGCCGCCGACTTGCGCGAGAATTGGGACGAGGAAGTGCTGCCCGGGGAATGCTGCGACGATGCCGCAGCTCTCGGCGCCATTCGGCGGCTGAAGGACCTCGAAAAGGAAACCGACGGCACCACCCTGATGTTTCACGATCCGGTGGCGATTCAAGCCATGAAGCTGGCGCCGGAAGGCTACTCGTAAAGCTTACGGTGAATCTGCGGATCGGAGGCACTTCGAGATATCCGTAAGCCCGCTCGGCCGAGAAGGCCGGGAGCGCGGGTACGGCTGGCTCCGCGAACGCGGCGCTGCCGGCCATGCAGGTGCACTTACCCTAACGTAGAGCGGGGTCCATAGCCGATTTTCCGTAGCTCCTCGGGGGAGACTTCGATGACCTCGTGCCGCCAATAGCCCGAACGGACCATGGCCGGGCCTGTCACGATGGTCCATCGTTGCGTGTCGCACGAGAACGTGATGGTCGATCCCCAGCCTAAAGCTGCCATCGGGGGTGGATCACGTCCCACCGCAGCTATGGGAACGTAGCGAGCGGCGGTCTTCAGTGCCTTTATTTGCAGCGGGCCGCATTCAATTTGGAAGGACGCGGGCGCCGATCCGGGCCACTCCGATATCGTCAGCGCGAGATGGCGCCGTGCGGCCGCCTCGAGTAACAGAGTTCCGACCTCGACGCGATGGCAGCTCGGATACCCGTCATCCTGTTTCAATACCGGCTCCAGGCAGTGGCAGAAAATGATGATGCGCTGCCGCTGCCGGCGCGCTTCGATGATGTGATCCAGGAGTCGTTCCGCGGCGCTCGGTTCTGCGATTTGAATCCGTGGCCCGCGTTTGCTGAGGATATGTGGGTTGCCGAGGTCGGGCATCCATTGGTAGCGATCGGGCCCGAGTATTGCAGCGAAATTGGCATCTCGGAAGTCGGCGGCGCGTCCCCCGCGCGAAATGCGCACGTCGACGAAATTTGGCGACGCGAATCCTCGTAGTTGCTCGGCGTCGTCGACCGCACGGACGAAATGTCGGGATTGATTGCCCCAGCCGTGGTACCCCCACGTGAAAGCTTCGAGGGCTTGCACGTTTCCGCGGTTTGCACCCCCGAGGCTATTCGACATCGCGCACCACACCGACCCGATAGCCGAATGGACCCAGCAGCTTTTCGAGCGTCGCCACATGAACGTTGGTGGTTCCTGCCTCGACCGCCATCAAGACGCGCGGCGAGACGTCGCAGAGCTTCGCGTATTCTTTCTGCGAGCAGCGGGCAGCGAGTCTCATCATGCGCACCAGGTCACCGATCCGGGCCCGCGACTCGGGAACGAGGGCCATCAGGTTTTCTCGAAGCACGTCGACTTGTGCCTTGTCGAGGGCACGCGTGACGCGTCGGGGTGCCGCTCGGCGGAGTTTTGCGTTCATCGAGCCGCGACCGTCGAGAGAGCACGCACCAAACTATCGATGTCGTCGCGCCGGGCTTCGATTATGGATTCATCAACGCCGCAATCGCGCATTGTCTGGGGTAGTGCGGTCAGTTGCTGGCCGAAACGGCGAAGCTCTTTCGCAATCTCGACCATATTGGGCGGCTCGCGGTCGACATCCGCAAATCGCGTCTCGAGGGTTGCCAGCACCTTGCCCCAGTCGATCGACCCGCCGCGCTCGGCATCCCAATGGATCACGCGAACGATGGCCCTGGCATCGAGATAGGAAGGTCCAAAATCAAACACTGGTGCGAGGCGGATGGAACCATCGGTTTCCTTGAGGATTGCCGTATTGCGACCGTGATTGTCTCGGTTGCCGAGCGCGAGGTTCAGGATATCGCGGCGGAAGTATTCCAATACTTCCTCATCGAAATCGGTGCAACACTTCTGCAGTTCTATCAGCACCTGGTGATGGGACAAGGACTCGCGTGTCGAATCAACGATTCCCGAAATGGAGTACACACTCTCGACTCCGAGTCGGATCTCACCACCGCTGCCGA
>Ga0116228_10001073_pt1 | contig 22269 bp, 15 predicted proteins | sample S1TSphfallax_2_FD_89694 | JGI IMG/M metagenome (GOLD analysis project Ga0116228, IMG submission 89694) | Host-associated microbial communities from peat moss isolated from Minnesota, USA - S1T2_Fc - Sphagnum fallax MG | ecosystem: Host-associated > Plants > Peat moss > Unclassified | place...
GAGAGAGAGAGAGAGAGAGAGAGGCAGGACTCTCTCAGCTGATGCTGCTGCTTTGGAAGCTTCCTTCCTTTGTGGAGCTACTGTTCCTCCTCTGACATGTGTTGGAAGTGGAGAGTCCCTTACAGGAAGAGCTAGTTCTGACTCCCAACATCTGGCATATACCCGAAAAAAAGGAGAGGGGGGGGGGATTTTTGGGAGCTTTTGATCGCTTGCAAGGTCGTGGTGGACAACTTACAAATACAGAGGATTTTTCCAAACTCGTTTGAGCTGAAAGATTGGAGTTCATAGTTGGAAATTTTCTTGCAGCTTTGTTGTGAAGAGAGAAAAGAAAAAAAAGAAGTGGGGAGAGGGCTATTATGGCGATGATTATGGGAGCGACATCGATGGGGATGATGGTTTCTACTACGCCTCTCTCTCTTCCCCAACCACCCACCATCTCATTTGTAAATTTCCTTCCCCCCCCTCCCCCCTTACTGCTGCTGCTTTTTCTTCTTCTTCTTCGTCTTCAAATTCTGAAATAAGAGAAAATCTACAGCAATACTCTTTGAGCATCAAGACCCATTTCTGCCATCTGGAAGAATATCTCAAATTGTTGTTGGAACTCCAGTCATGTTTTCGTGAACTTGATTGCGAGCAAGAAGGTGGAAGAAGGTCTTAGGGCTGACTTTTATATGTGGCTGGGCTCTTTAACAAAAACCCTAGTTGTCAGATTCTCTTGATTGAATTCTCTCTCTCGGCCTTCATGGATGATGATGCACAGGAAAAGAATGCTTCACTGTCTTCAGTAGCCACATTTCAATGTCCAGGATGGAGGAAGCAGATGGTTGTGGATCCTGACTTACAAGCAAAGACGAGAAGGAGTTGGAGAGGAATCATTGTCCAAGCATCATCTTCTACAGTCCAAGGGGATAGAGGAACCTCAACTGATGAGAGTTTAGATGCTGCAGTCAAAGGTAATGATGTTTGTGTGTGTGTGTGTGTGTGTCCAGCACATTCCCCTTGAATGTCAAGAAGCTCTTTGTTCTCAAACAAAAACACTGCACAGCAACTAGGGTTAGCATTTTGCTTTCCAAGGAGGTTCAATAGGGAACCACAAGAAGGAATTGGAGAGGAAAATTTTATTGTCTGAGCATCTTCTTCTGCAGTCCAGGAGGAGGGTGGTAGAGAAACCTCTGCTGATGAAAGTTTAGATGCTGCTGCCTAAGGTAATGATGCTAATGTGTCTCTGCACATTCATTCCTCTTGAATGAACCCTTTCGTCCTTGGAACAACAACACTAGCTAGGATTATTATTTTGCAAGTAGACTTTGCTTTGTGGGAGCTTCAATTTCACCATGAAAGCACTGGTAGATCATTGATAAGAACAAAGTGCCAGCAAAATCGTGTGTAACATGGTGACAGCAGGCTATAGGAGCTGCTGAGGATGATACACGTGACAGACCAAATATCAAAGAATAAAATGTGAAGATGATCAGGAAACCAAGACATGTCTGCATGTTGTGAAGCTAGATTAGAGAGCATCTATCAGTCCCTGGATGTTAGATAGTACTGAAGAATGTGGTGTGTTCTTTTCATGGAACAGCTGTAGAATTCACTGGAGTGCATCATGTGGGTTTACTCTGTGAAAACACGGAGCGCTCACTTGAATTCTACTGCGGTCTGCTGGGTATGTGCATTGCACAATTCCTTTGTCTTCCATCTGTCAGTGTTTTCGATGATCATCTATACGATTTTCACATATCTTTAGCATGCTCCAAACTGCCGTGGAGCCTTGAGGTGAAATTGAAGGAAACATTTTGGTGTTACATGACAGGCCTTGAGATCAATCCAACTCGGCCGAATGACAAGCTTCCATATGGTGGTAAATGGTTGAATGTTGGATCACAAATGATTCACTTGATGGAGCTGCCAAATCCTGATCCCAAGACAGGACGCCCAAAGCATGGTGGCCGAGATCGCCATGCATGTGTGGCGATTAAGGATGTCGGCAAGCTGAAAGCGGTGTTTGACAAAGCTGGTAGGTTCAACAATTAGCTCTTGGCTTCTGCAGGAATAGAAAAGGACACATGAGGACTTACATTTGGTGTGTTTGCATTGATGGATTGCTTGTTGCTTTTCTGTTTGAACAGGTGTCCCTTACACCTTGAGCAAGTCAGGAAGACCAGCAATCTTTGCAAGGGATCCTGATGGCAATGCCTTGGAGTTTGTTCAAACTGAATGATGATGAGAATTCAAGCCACTCTGACATTTCAGTGATCCTGCAATGGAATTAGATAGAATAAATATAATTTGCAGCCTTCCTAATGGCAGAAGACTAACAGCTTGCAACCAAAGAGAATGATGACCTTGATTTATGTATATATGTTGTTGGATAGCAAACAAAGCCAAACCTAGCTTGCTTTCTGAGAGCTAATACTATGCTCTCTACTGCAGTTCTCATGCTCATCATTCTCAACAACAGAAACTTGGTAGACAGACGATCCAAGAAACTTTTAGGTTTTTGACACTCTTTTGGTCAGAATTCTTGACAGAATTCAGTTTGAAATTGTGCAAGAATCTGAAAATTGTGTTAAGAATTTCTTTGGAAATCCTCAATCTGAATGGGTGGATGGATAGGAAAAGAAGTGCCCAGGCAAGGGCCTGTGCTGCTCACTGCATCATTGCTGAAGGAGAGAGGTTATAAGTCATAACTCCATATCTAATCTACAGGTGCCATCTATTGAAGCACATTACTTCCACAACTGCATATGCTTTGCAAGAAGGAAAAACAAATATGCTATGTTTCAATGTCCAAGCAACATTCAAAGGCCAAGAATGTGCAGGAGTTTACCACAGTAGCTCCTTTGATGATTACATAAGTATCCACATTCAATACCATGTCAAACTCTACACTTTGTTCTGTATAAAACTCCAGAATCTTGATTGGCAGACTGTAGCACTGCAATTCATGTGCTGCCATGACAACACACAACCTAACAAAGACTGTTGGAGTGCATTTTACATCCCACACAATTCTCTTGTAATAGAAGCACAGGGGCAAACAAGACCAATATCTTTAGTCTGTCTTAAGAATGTGGAAGTTGGTAGATGTGCATAACACCAACAAGAAACTGAATCACCGAATGATGACAATGGGTACTTCATATTTGCACTGCAAACTCTCAAGAGTGCAGCAAGATTAGGCAGTACTGGTAGAATCTGTCTGTGCAGACATTCCATAAATCTTATCACCAGCTTTGGGGAATCCAAGAATCAAACCAAACCCACATGTACACCAGGACTAAACAAGATTGGTAACAAATTCTCATTGCAAAATTAAGAAGCTTATGCCTCTGCAAGGGTCTTGATGACAGACCTCTATGCACGAAAAGAATGTCCAAATCATCTAGATGGGACAGCCGCCCCAATTGAAGCAAGCTCACTAATGGATACCTAAATTGATTCAAATGCACATGCCAGTACTTGGTGAAGGCAGTGAAATGTGCAGGATATTACATCAGGGGAACATCCAGAACACCGACCAAGCATTTCTCCAGAAGGAAATCAGCATTCACCCATGCATGGTACTTCACTGATGATACTCAGTTAAGTCAACCACATATATATATGCTTATCCCTACTTACAGTAAATTGAGACTGGGAAGAGGATATAAGAACATTTTTCTGCCAGCAGGCATGGGTGGTTGTTAAGATGCTGGATATCAGATTCACAACACAGCAGAGAAATACAAGAGAAGAAAAACAATTTTAACAGAGTGATGAGGATACTGAAGAGAGAAGTACAATCCTTGCCAGCACCTTTCATCAGCATATCCCGCCCTGCAAACACCACAGCCACCACCATCTATACATGATGCTTTCAACTTCAAAGCCACACCTTGAATCACATCTTCCACTGCTTCTGAGGTTTGTGCTCATTGAAGAAACATCATGATCTGGAAACTTGAAGGAATTCCTACAACCCACTAGGGGATAATGAGTGTGGAAAGTTGCAAGCTCCTATGTGGATAGTCAGTCTGTATGCAAAAAAAAAACTTGAGAATAATGTGCAGGTGGTGGAACCTCCAGGATGGAAACGGATGTATGGGGAAATGTTGTACACACATCCCCGGAGAATAGTCCAGGCATCCTCTTCAGTGCAGTGTTGCTTCACCTCGGCAATGGGTATTAGCCTCTTGTTGGACTTCCCTTTAAGTCCTGCCAAAACAAGGTCAACCCAAGAATAAGAAACCTTGCTGAATGCAAGCCAGCCTGACAGACAGAACCCTAAACCCAGACTGTATCTCTGGCCACATAGAGAAGAAGAACGCAGATTTGTATCTATCTCTCCACAGCCTCGTCTTCCAATTTTGGGACTGAGTGAGCCATATCTGAATGAGCTACATCTGAATGATCCAGAAGAATTGAGCAGAGGGAAGAAGAGAAGAGAAGACTCAAGAGAACCTGCAAGATCAGGTTCTGTCCGGAGAAGCTTGAGCCATACCATTTGGCTGTAGCCTTTCTCCAGTGGAACTTTGGCTCGAGAGCGAGTGGTAGTAGGTTTAAGCGCAGGATTGGCAGGAGGAGTGAATTGTGGAACCGAAGAGGTTGATGAACAAGAAGAAGGCAACACAGCAGGCAGAATTGTGAGTGGTTCTATGTTGTGATGGTGGACAGCTTCTGCCGCGACACCCATGGTCCCCCTTTGTGCCGCTGCTACATCATCATAATCCTCCCTCGTCACATTCTCCGGCTCTGCAACCCCATTCAGCTTGTGTTGTTGATGATGATGATCCTCCTCCAGCATCTTGCTTGTAAGCTCAGAACCTGAAGGACTTGAGAAAACCACGCTCCCTCAAAGTCTTCAAGGTCAAAACTTGCTATAGGGTTGCTGCCTCAGAGCTAATTGCTGTGAGGATGCTCTCCCAACTTCATCAGCAAGCTTCGCAGGCTGCTGCTTCTCACATGTGCCGCCGTTGCACCAACAAATTGGTGTGGCGGTAGAAGAAGAAGATCACATCGTACTACGAAGAAATCCATAGCTCGCCGGTCCTTGTAGAAAAGATGCAAACAGAAGTCAAATCTCTGACGTAGGTAGTTCAGAGAATGAGGTTTAGGGTTTGGTGCTGGAAGGACCAAACCCTAAACCTCGTGTGTGTGTGTGTGTGTTCTCTGTCCTTACCTCTCTCTCTCTCTCTCTCTCTCTCTCTGTCTTGCCCGTGTTGTTCGACCTCGAGCTTCAGAACGATGATGTCTGTAGTCATATCATGAGTTAAGTGTCTCTCCAGAGCACGCACTTGTGGCATTCGTCGTTGTCTTCGTGATCATGGAGCTCAAGCCAAGGGACTGACGAGGATACGTAAGTTCTCTCCATCTCTCTCCATCTGGGCAAATTTTATTTTTGTTGTTGTTCAGTGTTTGCTGGTTTTCATCGTCGATCCTTCAGCATTTTTTAGTGTGTTTTTTGTAGCGTGAAAGAGAACTCTGGAAGGGTGAAGCTTTTTGCGGCTGCCGGTAGATGGATGCTGCGCCTTGCTGTTTTCTTCTTTGTGCAGTACAACATCTTCAAACGAGGATGGCAAGAGAAGAGATTGCTTGTTCTTCATCATTCATTCTGAGCTTCGCAACTGTAAGATGTGCAGAAGTTTTTAGGGATAAGAATCTTCAACGGCGCAGTGATGGAGTCACGGATTGTGCGATGTGGAAGGGGCTTGAGAATCGGAGCATTATATCCATTTGCGCTCTTGTTGTTTCTGTGTTTGGACCGGATCAGTAGAGTGGCAGCTTACGGACTGGAGACTGCAGTATATGGAGCCAAGACGGATCCCTTGGGTGAGAAGGATATATTCCTGACCCTACCTCCTGCCATCAAACGCAGGCTCTCTAATCCTGTCAACTTCGACACTGACGAGAAGCTCAGAACTCTGGGGTCCTTGGAATCCACCACACTCATCCATGTCAAACTTGTAGGTTTTTCTAGTGAGCACCACCGGCTCTCAGTCTTGGAATCTGAGCTTGGAGCCTACTTGGCTTCTTTGACACAGGACCTGCATGCATCCATTATAGGACATGCACAGCACAAGCTGATCCCCAAGACCAAAATCACTGTGGAAGTTGGTCGGGTGCAGGAGAATTTGGCAGAGAAGATTCATGCAGCTATTGATCAACACATTGAAAATGTATGTGCATAATCTCCTCCAAAGTTCTGGAGATTTCCTCTGCAATCTCATAGATAGATATCTACCCCCTTTGAGTTCTGTGCCAAGAGAAAAAGATAGGGATCCATCATGGGGTTCAATTGTGTATCAAATCCTGTTCTCTTTGGCAGGAAAGGTGAGGAGATCTAGGTTTGGTTATCAGCTGCTTTTCATTTCTACTAAGAATCTGATGTTGCTTATAAATAGATGACAATGGAGAATCTGCTATAGCACAGTGATGAAGGTGATGGTCTGATACTTTGTGGGCAATGCTGACAAGGTTATGTCTGCACCCATTGTTGTGTTATATTGGAAGAGTTGTTGTGGAGATTTCTCTGCAAATCTCAGTGATAATATGTCGTGCTTCATTCATGGGAACTTTTGTTTTATTGATGTCTGTTCATTTGCATATGCAGATTCTGTCAGCAAAAGTTTCCAAAACTTATCCAGGACAACTCCATCAAGTCCCATATGAGATCATTGATAGAATTGTGCAGACTGTTTTGGAGGATCCACTTCCAAGTTACACTGTTTACCTCCTCAATTTGAAGCCTCAAACACACGGCAAATATGCATACATATACAGTGAATTAGCAAAAGCTGCATACCTGACCAGGTGTCTGGGAAGCCTGTGGACTGGCAAAGAGCGGTACATGTGGATAGACTTGGCAGCTGGTCCTGTAGAATATGGGCCAGCTAGTTCCGGTGAAGGTTATGTGAAGGGTGAGATGCTTCCTATTGCTTCAACTTACAGTTCTTCCCAACAGACCACTTTGGCAGCGGATCTAGCCTCTCTTGTGTGGAGTGCTGCTCGAATGCTTTTTGTCCCAGCAGTTCGCATCCCAGTCTCATTTTGGACAGATTTGGAGGTAAATTCTTCATATTTTTATGCCTGTTTTCAAGCTTTAGTTGTTCGCTCATCCTTTGAATCACAGTGGATAATTGTGGAATAGTATTACTGTAAGATGAATAGATCAGAGTGACTAGAGTGGCATGATCACTAAAGTGGGTGTTTTAACTTTCAGGCCCCATAGTCCACTTCCAGTCTCTTATGTTTTGGTCCTTCTCCCTTCGGCTTTCCTGCACTTTTCATGGCTCCATCCACTTGTGGGGTCATCAGTAGGTCCTTGCAACTATCACCTGATACTTCACTAACCCACAGAGTGTGTTTCATGTGCCTAGGTTCATTTCATACATATCAATGCAGGCAGTAAGGATGATGCACCAGATCCCAAGGGACTGAACTTTGAAAACCTGGAAGCCTTGTTTCTTGAGAAAAACAAGGATGGTCTACTCTTCTCCCATCAAAATCTCAAGTTTCAACATGCAATTGTCAGCCTAGCTGATTGCCCATTGTGTTCTGCAGCACTTTCACGTGCAATGCGTACTTACACAGCCCGTATTTTGCTTGAGAAATACAGCTTGTTTCTGGATTATTACTTAGATTCAAAGACACTCCATCACTTTTTGTCAGACTTTGGCAATGAACTTGCTGAGCATGCTGGAATCAAACATCCAGGGGCAACAACAAGGGTAATCCCAGTCTATGTTTGGGATCTAGATTCGGAGAGGCAGCTCTTGCTAGACCGCTTCCACCAGGTAACTCTTATTTTCTGTGTGGGAACTGTAGGAGCATGACTTTATAGATTATCAATTCACCATTGTCACACAGATTGTGAGCAAGAGAAGCCTTCTGATATTATCTGTACAAAGGAACTGTTGTATTGAATATTGGGCAAAGAGTGCAATCACCCACCTAAAGGAATTCATCAAAGGACTTGGTATAAGCAATTGTCAGTTTAGAATTCAAGTTCCAGAGTCAGGTTGGTGGGAGGTGCTAGTTCCCACACCCCTGGATATATCTCAAATTTGTTCTGGGTGTCCACAATACATGTAAAGGTGCTGTTTGCCCTAAATCTTGAAGCAAGTGTTGGGTGCAGGTCATGCCATTTCGAGACATGGTGATTGCTGTACGGACAGCAATGAAACAGGCTGTGATTGAGTACAGCTGTAATGGGCGACAACTGCTTGTACCAACACGAGAGCTGGAACGGCCAATCATCGGTGGCCTCCTTCAGACCTTATTCGGGATTGCACCAACCCATCTGACATGGAGTAACCAACATAACAGCACCATGGTTGACTACCGTTGGGGAGTTGGACGAACACCCTTTGGTCCGTTTTCAGACTTGCAGGATCTTTCTTTTGCTCAAAGAGATGCAGCCCGACGGAACACAATACTCACAATGCTTAACTACACAATGGGTAGTGCAGCTGATCTTCTGCACGCAATCAAAGCATATGGAGGGGAGAAGAAGCTGTTGGGACCAAAAAATCACCTTGAGTTTTCACAGAGATGGAACTTGCTTATCTTTAAGCTGAGCAAGGTGATGTCCGCCCTCTCACACTTTGAGTTTGACACAGCCCTCTACTATCTGAAGTCAATGGAGCACGACCTATTTGCAGTACACACATTCATTTATACAGCTACTACAGAGATGGAAGCCACAATGTCATGTTTCAAAAGTGCACCATTTCCATGGGGTGTAGTTTCAGCAGTTTTGGGGACTGTAGCTGTTGCTATTTATGTTTGGATCAAACGGGAAAAACTGTTTGTCAACAAGAAGAAGCGCTTCTGAGATTGTTTCAGTAAAGTAAGTGTAAATGATTAGCATCCTCTTCAATCATCTAATCTATACTTTTGAGTGTCCTTGTTGCCATTCATGTGGACATGCATGTGTTACATATCTGAAAACCCAAATTCATTTGATGTGGAACTGTTCAATTAGCTGAGATCCTGGCCTTGTTGGAGTTCACAAGATGAATTCTAACTATTATATTGTGTAGATGAACAGTTTGCATGTGTTATGGCTGGGGAAGGTTCTGGCGATGAATCCGTACATGGAACTTCTTTTCTCATCGAACCGCATCCTGGTTTGATTTTCAGCTTGTTCTCACAAATGTGAAATCTCTTCATTTGGCTACCACCATGCATCTGATCCTGCGTGTTACAAATGCGCTGAAGCTCTTCATGTCAAACTTCCTCAATCTGCATTGCCTCTTGCAGCTCTAGCTTCCATCTGGTCTTTTGGTTGTGCCTCAAATGGCCTTCACCAGCTTTTCAGCTGTCTGTAATGTACATTTGTGATGCAACCACAATGTAATGTAATGTGCAGCTAACTAGATCTGCAACCCCAAGGTTGTGCAAAGTGTGCCTTGAAGGGAACTGGAATGAAGAAAATATCAATTAATCACCTAGTATACTCCTGTTGCTTCTCATGAAGATGCATAGTGTGTCTGGTCTGTGAACCATTCCATGCTTTTTGCTGCAAATTGAAATGAAAACTGCTGAACAGAAGCTGAGGTTTGGATTAATCTGCACCACTTGATCTTTGATCAAGCATTTGTGGGTTGCAAATGCCACCACCAACCAAATGTACACATTCAATTCCAGTTCCATAAGTCTCAATTTCAAACCCTAGAATTTTGCACAGGGAGCTATGAAAGAAAGATTTCTGGTTGGATCAAGCACAGAGACAAACAAACATGTACACGTTCAATTCCAGTTCCAGAAGTCTCAATTTCAAATCCTAGAAGTTTGTGCAGGAAACTATGAAAGAAAGACATCTGGGTGGATCAAGTACAGAGACAAACAAAAAGGTGCCATCAACTGTTTCTCAAAGGAAAACATCAAGATTTGCACCCATATTCAGCTCATTGTGCACAAAAATGATTACAAAATTGTCTTCAAAACACAGAACCTAACATGATGCTCTATGATGTATCCACAATATAAATGAGAGGATATTGTCTGCAAACATACCAAATTCAAATCAGAGAATAGAAGAATAAACCAGAAGAGATGCAATAAACCTACTAAGAATAATTGTACTCAGGGTCCAGAAGAAGATTGAGACTGCTTCTCCTTATGTTGGATTACACCAGTGTCCACAAGATGCGGCACTTCTGCAGCCAGCCACGGTCCTAAACCTAAACACAAGGCATGCGCGATGCCAAATCTGGGGCAGTTCTTGGCCCACAGAGGCTTAAAATGAATGGTGAGACAAATCTTGCCGCCTCTGTACATCTTCGCCGTCTTGCCGTCAAGCTCCGGCAGTTCAAGCTCCGGAGCAGTGGCCGGATACGTCACAGGGATATCAAACTGCAGGTCGAATTCATACTTGAGGAGATTGTGCACGTACCAGCACTTGCCTTTCCATTTGGTGCCGTCCGCGTTGGGCGCAATACGGAACCAATCGCTGTCTTTAGCTTTATTCATCTCCATGTACTTGATCAGTGCCATGAACTCCTCCTTCCTCCTCTGTGTCCATAACTCACCATCCCGAGGCCCCGCTCTCGTTGTCAGCAAGGGTATCTTCGCTACTGTGGATTTGGTGTTCACATCCCACCCCTCCATCTAAAAACCCTCTACTCTTTCACCCTTGTACCTGACACAAATCTCTTTCCTTCTTTCTTCTTCTTCTTCTTCTTCTTACTCTGCTTCTCCTCCTCCTGGTAGTATCACCCTTGCACCTGGCCCAGATCTCTTTCGTTCTTTCTTGTTCTTGTTCTTCTTCTTACTCTGCTTCTCCTCTTCCTCTGCCTCCTCCTCCCCGTAGGAGTCTTCGAGGTGCTCAAGTCGTCGACGCGTGTTGTGTTTCTCTCCCCGGTCTAGTCTCAGAGTAGAAGACGACAGTTCCACGAGCGGAATAGGCTGAAAAACTCTGTGTGCTGTCTCTCGGTCTAGTCTCGGAGTAGAAGACGACAATTCCAGCAACAGAATACGCTGAAAATTGCCCGTCGCGTACAGTTTCAGAGTAGAATGTAGCAGTTCCAAACGAACCCAATGATAATCGAGACCATAATAGTCCATACCTTCTACGGGTAAAGACGGGTAAAATAATTACCCGTACTTGGAAACCTATACCCGTAGACCACTACTCCAGACCCGAATGCTTTCTGGAGTATCCGATCCTGTTTCCGAGTCTCATATTTAGGTTCGGTTTCAGGTCCGGGAAGCTAGTTGTCATAGCAAACCACTACTCCAGACCTGAATGCTTTCGAATTCTGGCGTCTCCGAACCTGTTTCCGAAGCTTATATGTATGTGTGGGTTCAAGTTCGTGAAACTACATGCAACTGCAGAGCACTACTCCGGATCTGAATGCTTTCGACATCTGGAGTCTCTGAACTTGTTTCCGAAGCTCTGTGTTAGGTTTGGGTTACGGTTCAGGAAACCCTAGTTCTCTAACCAGACGAGCGGTCGAGAAAGAGGGACTGAGATAACGATTGTTGTTCTTGGGATTGTGTTTGTTTGCTGTACAGATCTTTGTGGCGATGGCATCCGGTTTCGGAGTCAACGGCAAGAAGGGACGATGTTACGATGTGTGGATGGACTTCAGCGACTGCATGACGCATTGCGTCATGCCCGCCGAGTGTACTGCCCGCCGCGACGATTACTTTGAATGTCTCCACCATCGCAAAGAGGTTGTTTCTCTTTACCCCTCAGCTCACCCAACCCTGTTCTCCCTCGCTCTTCTTCTTTACCCTTTGTATTCCCTTGCCCTCTTGAACAGTTCCGTTTGGTGCATCCGTGCTTCTTGGTGGGATGAAGAATTTGTAGTAATCAGATCCCCGATCTCGACCCCTAGAAGATGTTTTTGAGCTTCTCTCCGGATTAGGGTTATGGGAATTAGGGTTAGAAGGAAGCCTGGCAATAGCTTCCATTCTTTGTGGATTTGAGCTTTCTATCCTGGTTTTCAGACCCGATACCTAGAATCTATAATCTTTTGTGTTCGAATCCCCGAGTCTTATGAAAGCTGCATTTGATGGTCGTGGGGCTGCCAAGTTTGCAGTGGTGCAAACTCAGCGAGACACAGTTGAAAGATTTTTGATTCTCAAGGGAAGTTCAGGGATCAGTATGCTCATAGATCAGACAAGGTGTCCCCTTGAAGAACAAAATTCAGTAGCTTACTGGTAAAAAACTGGGAGTTTTTGTAATACAAATGCTATTGTTTGTATTCTTCTGTGTTCTTAGGAGTATGTTTAGGTAGATAGTTCCAGGGGCAGGCAATTCTGTTGCCATTGTTCATTCACTCCCAGTTTTTCTGTTGGCCAAAATCATGACTGAGCCTTATAGATTTGTTACCTGCACTTCAACTCAGGGTTTCTCTCAGTAACTCAGTATGTGGCCCATATCCCAACTATCAGGAACTGGAGAGTATAGAGGGGATGTCATGGTACAAGGGCACAGTTGTGTATGTTGCTGTTGATTGTCAATGAAGCAAGAGAATGTTGTTGTTCAGACTGCAGTTTTCTGGTATTATCTCTTTTGGTTGGTTTGAAAAGAACTCATAACCCTGGTTTCAGGTCAATTCAATATTTCTGTTCAGGTTGCCTCAAAATGTAAGTATGATGAGTTATGAATACTTGTGGGGATATCTCAACTCCAGTATGCATATTTTAGACATTGCAGATGTTCAATATGATCATACTGTAAAACTTTGTGCAATTTTGAGGCACAAGAATCCCAGTTTCTGATATAGTACATTTGTGCCAATATTTGCAGTATTCAAGAATGAATGCTATCAACAAGGAAAGAGAGCGGCAGTATTTTGGTGGAAATAAGAAAAATGATGCCCATGGACACCAATGATACTTCGTAATTCCAGTGTGGAGTATTTTTGTCTAATGCTCTTTCCCTTCACGACGAGTTTCTGTCTTTTCCCCTTATCTTCAGAGGTTTAGAAGGTTATGTGGTGTTGGAAGAGGCACCTATGCATATGTGTTTGGGTCATTTGTGTGAACCTGGAGTTCAAATAAGGTTTTGTTGAGAGGGAGCAACCCTGATGTACGGAAGTCATTAGTCTCATCTCATCTCCTCTTCCAGAACAAGCACGTAGTTGTCTTTGGTCATGTTAGCTCTTTGAAAGGCAATTGAGGAGCAGGTTGACAGTTTGAGATTGAGTTTGCAGTTCTGTTAAATAACCAGCCAAATGTCATGTTTGACATGGTGTGGTATTATACTATTTGTTGTTGCATCAGTTCTTTCTTCTTGGAATTTTTGTTCTGAGAAACTGTGGGGTGATCTTGTGAAAATACTTGCAACTCTGCCAGAGGGGAAAGCATGACATTGTAGCATTACTTTGGGGTTGTAATTACTTGTATTAGAGAACATATCTTTCAAGGGCTAACCAATATCACATCTAAATCTTCCTGTTGCTTCAGAAGATGTGAAAGAAACTCTGGATGCAGATGATTGTATGATGGTTTGTCTGAAATTTTTGGTGGATTTCTATATGCTATTATCCACACCCACCATTGAGAGGTGATGAAGTCAGTGGTACCTGGCAACTAAGCAGTGCCATTCAAGATGAAGGTGATGATGATCAGACACTTTGGAATGATTACTCTAGGTAAAGGAATGCAGTCATTTTTTCTGTATCACCTTCAATTGGTTGTTTTGGTCTTTCCTCTGGAATGTCATGCCTGTATTGAAATAAGGGGTTCGTTTTCATATTTCACATTTTGGGCATATTCTGTTGTGTGTGATACCTTGCAATTGCAATTACACTTAAAATAGAAAGTTGTGGAGATCAATGTAGTTGATTACACCATCCATGACAAACTGTTTGGGTTCAAATTTGAAGTCAAGTCAGAATTTAAGGATCTTTCCTCCTACATTTGATGCAGTCCTTCCATTTCATTAATAATTACCTATAGGGCAAACTTAGAATATTTTCCTGGGATTGTAAGCTTCTGGATTAGGCATTGGAACAGCTTACTGTTTGTTCCAGGGCTTGTGGCCCTGAAGCTTGTGGCTCTGAGGACCCCCACCCATGCTAGAGACAAACACAATCATATGAACTGTGACAACAAAGGAAGGGTAATCAAACTGACAAGGTGTCAAGAGTTTTGCCCAACTATCTGTCTGCCTAAATTTAAAATACTGCAGACAAGAAATAGTTGACATCCAAGGGCAGAATTCCTGCCAGAAACTGTGGGCATTGAACAACCATCATGAACTGCTTCAAATCAGTACATCACTGGTCCTTCGGTTGTTCCAAAGAATTGTTTCATAGCTCAACTGTTGTCAACCATTCCTTCATGTCTCACTTGTAGCAGGAAGAGATTATAAACAAAGCTCTCATACAGAAGAAACATTGGCTTCCAGAAATGCTGAGTGCTTAACTAATCAAATTTCTCTAAGATTAGAAAAAGTAGTCCATTAGAAATCATAGCAGAGTTTTTTTAGCCACCCATTTCAGTTCATGAGCATTGACAAATACAGGGAGAATGGTTCAACAAAAAAAATTTAAATCCATCAAAACAATCAAATTGGTTTTGAGGATGGTGGAGACATAGCATCTTCTGCAAGATCATTTTTTGTTGTAAGTTTCATACATGAGATTTGTATAGAAAGCCACAACAATGGGCCAAAACAAATTGCTCAAACAGCAACAACAACAAACTTCAATGAGTCCAATTGAAAGAATTAAATGGCTTTGGAGATGTGAGTGACAATCCATCTTCTGTAAGGCTCATGCTTCTATCAACACTTATTTGCAAGCAATGGTCAACAACTGAACAGCAGCAGTGTTGTAGGCTAACCTGCAATGTTGTGAAGCTTGAGAATATAACTCACGTGGTTGTTAAGCTTGAGAAAAAAATGTGATTCATCTTCAGTCAGTCCTTGGAGATCTTGCCTTCATTTTGAAAATCCAAGTCTGATTGAGCGGCTCTGGAATTCTTGTACTCAAATCCAATAACATCAGGAATATGGGAGCTATCTTTGATCCGCAAGTAGCGACAGAGGAAAGTGTTTTCCAGGGCCGGAAACCAAGGTGCAACGATGACGTTGATGAAGAAATACCACAAAGATCCGAGAATGAGCCCTAAACAGCCCCCGGCAATCACTTGAGACGTGGTATGGTAACCTAAGTAAACCCTAGAGTACATGACTGTGAGCGCAAACGGCCATGGCAACAAGGCGGTGAACACTTTCCTCAACTCGTCAGCAAACTGAAGTCTCCGTACCGAGAGAAGAGTAGCATACACAGCGAAGAAACACATGTATTGTGAATGACTTGACGGCCAGCCGTGTGAATCACACATCTCTAGAGCTTCGCAAGTAGCGGGTCGCACTTCTTGCACTAATTCTTTGATCACTTGGTTGATCACTTCCGACACGATCAACCCTAGACCGAAACAGAAAGCCTGCAGCTCCCGTCTGAAGATGAAGTGCGTCACGAAGCCTCCGAGACCGATGAAAACAGGCAGTAGCGATGCCCATGCCAGCGCGTGACCTAGATCGTCCCCCTTTCTGTACCTCACATGCGTCAACGCCACTGCTCGCAAAATGATCGTTTCTGTCATTTCTCTTACCCTACAATCCTTGGTTCCTTCCTTCCTTCCCCCGCCGCTTTCCTCCTTTTTTCTCTCTGTACCAAAAAAAGCCTTCTGGCTGCAGCAACTTCACACTCCCTACTTACAGTGAGAAAATACACAACCCAAAAAATTCCTCTTCCCACACACTTCAAAAAAAACTTGTGTCTTCAGATTCTTTTTCTTTGCGTAAAGCCAGATCTCAGGATCTCTCGTTTTGCAGGAAAACCCTCCGAACAGTAGCAACAGAATCCTTGCGTTGCAGAGGAAAACTACAACAAACCACAGAGCGACGCCCCAGACTACAAATCCCAAGAATTAAAGAAATCGCCCCCAAGCAACCTAAAAAAAGAAGAAAGAACACACTCCTCCAGAAACCCCTCTGCGCACCAACTTCACAATCGTCTCGCGTTCAGAAAACCCAAAGACAAAAATCAACGAATTCAGTATATGTCCAAGGAGTTGAGAAGCAGAAAACTGAAGCCGCCCCGCAAAACAAGTACAAAAAACAAAGGCAAGAAGAATAGGCTTATATATCCGCTGCTGCAGCAGCAGCAGAAAAGGCAACGACAACACAACAACGCACAGATGATGATAAGGATGCCAACGATGGACGCTACGCGCAACGTCGGTCCGCCATCGCTCGCGCTCCTCTCTCTCTCTCTCTCTCGCGCGCCACGACGACGGCAACGACGACGAACAACGACGATGAACAACGACGACGAGAAAGCGGCTGCAGTAAAAACGTAAAAACCCGAAGAAGACGTCAAAGGTCAGGATTCTAGTGAATTTTTATTACCTTTTTGTTATACGTGCCATTCATGCATTGGATAATTTTTGCTCGAAGTTTTCCCCCGTCATTTTTTGTTACCAAGTTCATTGTCACGTGTGCTAGTTGGTTAGTCGCCACGTGTCAGGAATGGAAGATGCTCCCCAATTTCCCGGGAACTAGACCTTGGAGAACAAGTTCTAGGGGCGTCCTATAAATTCTCCCTTTTATTTTTTCTTGTTCCTTTGTATATTTTCCAAATCTTCGGTGTTTTTATAAATAAAGTTTTGCAAGGTTATATCGTATAAATTCTCCCTTTTATTTTTTCTTATTCCTTTGTACATTTTCCAAATCTTCAGTGTCTTTATAAATAAAGTTTTGCAAGGTTGCATCATATTTTTCTTAGCAAACTTCAGATTCATTATAGAGTATGTAGTAGCTTAATGGATTTTTATAGGCCCCTAGGTAATAAATCTATTTTTATATAAGGAATGTTTGAAAGGGTGATATCTTGGGTTGTGTTGGAACTTGAGATTAGTTATAGAGTTATAATAATATCTTTGAAGGATTTATTTTGGTTTCTTTATTTTAGAGGAGTTTTTTGAAGATTATATTTTTGCATGGTGAAATATTTGGATTTCTATAATTCTCCTGAAGATACTTTTTTTTAAAGCAAATTGCAAGGCCACACACAGTGTGACACACCCCTTGTTGTTTTGAGCTTCAAGTTTCAACTACCTACCTATTAGAATTTAGAAACATTATTTCTGATCTTAATTTAAATACATTTATATTGGTATGACGGGATTGACAATTCTAAATACATTTCAGGATTACTTTTTTTCATGCATATGGTTTTTTTTATTAAATAGGAAATAATTATAACTAAGATGACACATACATTTTTAATATCACATACCTTCCATGGTGCACATATATGTTTGAAAGAATTTTTATAAATTAAAAAATTGGAAAAAAAAAAAAAAAGGAATGTTGTCAATAACATCAATTAAAGGGGAATAAGCAATGTAAACAAGCCTAATGGGTCTACCCTAATGGCAATTTCAAGTGAGCAAATAGTTAAAATAATAAATGCTTGAAAAAATACCCTAGAAATGTCCCATCAAATTTCACATGCGTCAATGCAACTTATTGTGCGTGGTTATGTCCAATTGAACAATTATTCTACAAAGAATAACACATGTACTTGTTCTACTACAAGGAGTTAAATTTGAACCTAACATTCAAATGAAAACACAATATGAGAGGACCAAGATTATTGTCACATTGTACTACTTTTTAGGGATCTCATATTTGAACTTCAACCATGTCATTATTATGAAGGACTTTCACAATGTTTTTGCATATTATAGTAGATCAAAATTCAAAAATAAAATAAAATTCAAAAAGTTTTTTTTTAAAAAATTTATATGATGTGATGTTAAACGATATTTATGCCAAAAATATATATGTCATAACGTGTTTAAAAATGCAAATATATTCAAAAAAAAGGATTGAAATGATTTTTAATTTTTATAATATTTACTAAGCATTGTGATTCCATGTGATTGGAATAAGTTAATAAATTAGCTGAAATTTTTGATAATTATCATATCACAAATCAATGTTTTTTAGGGCGATGACCATAAGTATGTGATAAATTAACATTTTGATAAATGATCACCTTCAAATAGAAGATGACAACATATGTGAAGTGAACCATTGAAAAAAATTTCAATTCAAACATTTTTTGATTGATTAATTCAAACCCAAACCTAGTGTAGTACAAAAAAAGAAACATGTTTTATTATACTACATATACCATAAATATATTCATTATTCCTTGAATTTATTTATTTTTGCAAATAATATTATATAACATTAACTTTGTGAAAATCAAAATATCAAGCCCAAACACTAAAAATGAAACCCAAAATTAAATGCAACACATTTTGCCAATGTATACCTTATGCACATGTTATGAAATTGCCCAAGTTGCCCCCTCCCCTCCCCATAATATGCTTTCACCCATTAGGTTAATACATGTGCAACCATTTATCAATAGTTTAGTTCCAAACACATATTACATAGGGTTTTTTTTCCTTTAACAAAAATGTCTTCCACTAATAATTGATCAACCTTGTGGCAAAACCACACAAACACCACACATGAATTTGCTTTGACCTCAATGAAATTTGAAGGGGTGTTCAATGTCTTGTGTGCTTAGTGTCCTACAAATATAACCATTTGCTTTATATACCATTCACTTATGAAAACAAATTATGCATTGGTTTTTCATTGTGTAAAGCCATTTACAAGGGAATTGAGCAAAAAAATTAAAACAAAAATTGTAAAACTAACTAGGGGTTTTCTAATGCCAAGGTAAGGTCTTTCATAGGATTTGGTATTTGAATCACATTCAAGGAAGATGTCACTTGTGTGCAAGTAACCACTCAAGCATTCAAATTCAAAGTCTAAGCACTTTTGAACATAATGCCTTATAATGTGATGGATTGCAATATTATGAAAATATGATCTATGATCAATCCACACAATTTCATTCCATGGTTTCAACTATTATCTTAAACCATATTTTGTTAATTTGACAAATATGCAAGAGCATGGAGAGGCTCACAAGAAGGGTGGCAAAATGTGATTTATTACAAGGGCATTTGACTGTGTAATAATAAATTGATGCAAGATTGAAAAGTAGGGTTAGGGTTTAGAGCAAATTGTGTTTGAATTATTTGGTTGGAATGGAACAAACCTAGGAAAATTATATTTTCATAATTATGTTAACCATGTGGTAGCCATGGAATTCACAAATTCACAAATCTTATAACAATAAATTGAAATAAACCATGCTGCCAACAAGAAAGCCCCCAAATGTTGAGTTTTTCAATGACATAATTGAAGCAATCATACAACATTTCATCATTTTTTAAAAACACATCCATTAATGTCATGCCTCCAATTTTTCTATTAAAGATTAAAATGTCCAAAAATAGAATTTAAAACTTGAATCCTCACCTCCAAAACTCAACTTTGCTAGTGATTTGTCATTCCATTCTACTAATCATTCTTTATTCCACTATGCTACTTGTTGCCACTATACTAGTTGTTCCATTCTCCTACTTGTTACCACTATGTTGTTTGTTCCCATTCTATTAGTTATTATTCACTCTAGTTTGTTGTTTATATTACCATTCTACCAATCACTCCTCCCTCATTCTACTACTTGTTGCCACTCTGCCATTTGAACCTTGTTCCACTTTGTTGTTTATTACCATTCTGCTACTTCGTGCCATTTTGCCATTCATTCTTCATTTCACTCTATTGCTTACAACCACTCTACCATTTGTTCCTTGCTCCCATTTGTTACTTGTTGTCATTCTACCATTCATTCTTCGCTTCATTTTGTTGTTTGTTACCATTTCGCCAATCATTCTTCACTCCATAATATTACTTATTACCATTTTGCCATTCAATCCTCCTTCTGCTATGTTAATTGTTGCCACTCTACGAGTCGTTCCTCCTTCCACTTTGCCATTCCTTATTCAGGTTTCAAATTTTGTCTCCACACATGGACTGTGACCAAAAGTGGGCATTGCATTCACTTATGCACAAGCTTTGAACTAAGTTCAAAGCTTTCAAGCTCAACAACTCCATTACACCTCTCCCACAAACATTTCAATAGGCTTCAATAGAGTCTCATAAACTTTCAATGTTTTGTTCTTGAATTTTTGCAAAAGAACAACCAATTATTTCCCTTGCTGTCATAATTCCTTGCACATGTTTCTTCACCAAACACACAAGTATCAAAGCAAAATGAAAAAATTAATAGTATGGAATGAACATTGGGGCTTCACATGGGAGTTAAAATTATCAAATTAAGTGATGCAACTAATTTTCCATCAAAATTGGTGAAAAACCAATTTGGTCCCCTATATATTTCATTTGGAAAATTTGAACCTCCTAATTCATGCTCCATCCCCAATCGGGCAAAATTAAGGGGTTTTGGTGTCAGTTTATTTTATTTTACGAATAATTTGAATGAATCGTGTAAAAGCCATGACAAAATCAAACCTTATAAATAATTCTAAATGATCATGTGTCCCACACCTTTTTTGTTATGATTTGAAAATTGACCACCTTTGAAGTTCAATATGAAATGAAACACAAAATTGAAGTCCAATGGGTTAGAGGAAAAAGTTTAAGATTTCATTATGGACACCCATTGCCAATTGTGTAAATTAGTTGTAGGGCACAAGGGGTGTCTCCAAATTGACTTTGTTTATCTTTTGTTTTGGAGATGGGTCTTTTTGATTGGCATGTCATAATAATAAAAAAAATTCCTACTATGGACATTCCAAAATAAAAAATTACGTAACCTTTGATTGAACTATGCAAGTTACAAAGGGAAAGTTTTAGAGAAATGATATGATAATAACTTGGGGAACACATGGGAACTTGCCAAACACATTATGAATATAAGTGAAAACTTATTGAAAACCTAGTGAGAACACCAAAATAAATAAAATTCAACCCCTAACCCCATCCTCCCTTAAAATGAGAAAAATTGAACCCTCCAAGTTGCACAAGAACCCTTTCATTGGTTCATGAAATTTCTATTCCTAAAATTATTCCTCACCATTTTTGGCTTGGCCTAATACTCCTTAATATAATAATATATACCTTTTTTTTTGTGAATTAGTTATGTTTGCATAATATCCCAAGGTTTTTGTCTTTTGTGATAAGACTCATTCATTGACCAATCACCCCACAAAAGGAGGCTCAAATATAAAAGCTACCAAGTTAAGTGGATATTGTGAAATTAAATATTGTTTAAGTATTCCTTAATGAGCTTTGTTCGAGCATCCTTGCGATGCCCTGCATGGTTTTACACAAAGGTTTGATGAACATTTTACAATAAATAAAATAAAATATATTCTTGTTATAAATGTTAAGAAACATGCTAATGGTAGGTAATATATACTTGCTTCATGCAATGTGCGTTCAAACTTGGTGGGGAACAACTAAACATTAAAAAAAAATTGTCGTTAAAGAGGACAAGTATTAATGGTGGAAGGTAAGAATTGCACAATGCATAGAACCATGTGGCAATTTATAAATATGCTTGGATAAAGTTCATTAAGCATTGATCTTTAACTACTATTACATTGCATCACATGTCTTCCAATTGCTTGGACTTTCTTCCATTTTGTATTTAGAAATTGCTTTATAAGCAATCTTAAACATGAAGTTTTGGAACAAGATATGGTTGTTCATGGTTGAGGCCTAGGAGCCCCAACAAATTGTAATGGTGCATCAAAATAATTCTTTAATGTTTAGATGCATTTTTGGGAACCACATAAACATTCAATTAATGAAATCTTGAACTATTATAGTAAGGTGGACATAATGATCAAATTCACAAGAATAATATGAGATTGTGCATTGAATGGATTAGAGTGAATGGACCCAGGGGCATGGCAAACCTTTTCCTCAAAAGGATGTTTCTTCAATGCACCATATAATGGTGAACAACCCCACTATGTCTTTTATTCAATAGCCTTAATGTGCATGAAAATATTTATTGAAATTAAAGTTTCCAATTTCATGGATTTTATATATATATATGGGCAACTCCAATAACCTATTGTTGTAGGGGATTTCCAAAGGACAATCATTATTTTGAATGTCATGGGTGAAATATTAAACAATGTTTACGTAAAACTTACATTATTTTATGTCTTGCCTCTACTTACATATAAAACACAATATGCCAACAAATTAACAAAAGAAAACCAATTATGTATAATTGTAATATAAAATGTACATGTCAAAATTTTGAAAAAGTTACATAACATACATATATATTTCTTTTTAAGGGTCAATAAAGCCCCTTATTTATTTCCTTCATCTTCCTTCAATTTCAAGTA
>Ga0116228_10001075_pt1 | contig 22246 bp, 22 predicted proteins | sample S1TSphfallax_2_FD_89694 | JGI IMG/M metagenome (GOLD analysis project Ga0116228, IMG submission 89694) | Host-associated microbial communities from peat moss isolated from Minnesota, USA - S1T2_Fc - Sphagnum fallax MG | ecosystem: Host-associated > Plants > Peat moss > Unclassified | place...
AAATGTCCATTCCTAGATATGTTGATCAACAAGTCAGAATGTTATGGATTCAGATAGCAAGCCAGACATATTTAAGACTTGCTCAGACCAAGTCCCAGATTGTTCAACGACTTCAGCACGCACCTGTGCATTTTCCCAGATACTATCCCAACTCAATTGCCATCTTGTCAACTGAATCTGTATGTTGACTAACTCTTCAGCTTGCTCAGGTTCTATATCTGCTGCTGTCCACTCAATAAACCATGTAGTTTCCGAAATTACGCTAGCTACTGCTTGTTTATGAGCAACTTGGGAAAAGGACTTAATGCGAGATAAGTTAGATGCTATGTGTCCTAAACGAGTTGATGTATTAAGCTGTTGAAACCTTGCTTGTTTTTCATTTAACTTCTGGTTCATAACCACCTATCAACCTTTGAGTAATTTGTGTCACTTTTTCCCTTACTGTAGGGTGTTGAATTATCATAAACCGATTATTTTGACTAGGACGAATATTAATGATTGATTCGTAAGCCATAGTTTGAGTGAGTTGTCGGTTATGGTAATGCTGCGATCGCCTCAGTCGCAACTAAATGAGTAACGCGATAAATTAACATGCTTTGAGCGCAAAGCTGTGAGCATCTAATGCTATTACAGAATAAATCCGCTAAAATTAAGATTAGATTGTATTCTGATAAATTCTCATCCATCTAGAGCAAGCCATGCAAACAATCGAATTTAAGACCACTATCCATAACGGTATCGTTACAATTCCCTCTGAGTATAGTCATGATTGGGAAGGAAAAAATATTCGTGTAATTCTTTTAGAAGATAATAAAGTGAAACCTTCTCCAGATACCAATTCTCTGCTGTCTCGCCTTAGAGAAATAAAAATATATGCTCCTGCTGACTTCTCTGAAAACATTGATAACTATTTACAGCATATTTCACACACATGAGATACATAAATGCCTATAAACCTAGTAAACTAAAAGATATTCTGTACCTCATATCAATCAAAAGTGCTGTATAGTTCACGCTATCTGCTTGACGGATTTAATACCCGTATTACATTTTTGTATCAGTAGCCACTTGTCAGAATCCTTGTCCAAAGCTGGTTTAAGTCTGAAATTAAAAACTTCTTCCCAGACATTAACGCCATATTGTTCAACAAAATTGAACTCTAAGCTTTTAAACTGTTGCCAATTACGCTCTGCTATAGAGACAAGCATAGCAATAACTGTAGTTACTGGTATTTGAACGGCTGTTTCACTCATTTGGGTAATCCTCAAAAATACAAATTATAGGTAGGGGTTCATCTTCAGTATTGATGATTTCAACCAATCGCTTACCCTTATTTCTAGCTATTCTATGACATCCACATTTCCTTGATTATCAACTCAAAACTATGAGGAGTGATTAATGATCCCAAGGCGATCGCTCCCAAATATAATGATATCTAACTCTATTGCTAATTGTTGATTTAAATTACTAGCAAGGTTGAATATCTGAACCGCATAAGGTTAAGAAGGTTCTACAAGCTTCATTGTTTCCATCAGTATTGCGCCAGCCCCAAAAGTATCATAGGGAGTGGGTAAAGCATAGGTTTTAAAAGGTTGTAGTGGTGTAATATCCTCATCAGCATCTAAATCCTCTGCTAAAATGCGGATTAGTTTTAGTTTTTCAACTTGAGAAAGCTGTAATACAGCAGGTAAGAGTTCGGCTAGCATCGTTTTTGCGTTCTAGTTATTTCAAGTTGGCTGATTTCACCATAGGCGAAAGTTCTAATTTATGTCAATGACGAAAAGCGTGGATAGTTTATACCTGTAGCATTGACTAGTGATGGGAATTTTGTTGATAAGCTCTTATGGTTTGTTGAGCGATCGCATCCCAACTAAAATGTTGTAGAGCATAGTTTTTTGCATTCAATCCTCGACGTTGTAATTCTGGGGGATTTTTTAAAGCCTGTTTGATAGACTCAGCTATTTCGGAAACATCATTTTTGACTACCCAACCAGACTGACTATCTTGGACTTGTAGATAAATATGCACTTGGTCGGAAATGATTACAGGAGTTCCTGCTACCATAGCTTCTGCTACAGCAATACCAAAATTTTCATAGTAGGAAGGGAGAATAAATAAATCAGCCGCTTGGAGTAAATGTGCTTTCACTTCACCTCTGACGAATCCAGTGATCGTGGTATGCGATCGCCAATGTGAATTTTGAATTTTATCTCTAATCTTTGCTTCATAAATTGGGTCTTGGGGATTTGACCCAGCTAAGATAAAATGAAAATCTATTCCTTGAGCAAATAATTGATCTAAAGCCGGAATTAATAAATCTAAACCTTTTTTAGGTTCAATACGCGACATGAATACTAATAAAGGTTTATCTTGAGGAATATTCCACTCACTTAAGGTTAATTCTCTACTAGTTAAAGATGATATAGTGGGAACAACACCCAAGGGAATGACTAAATCCTGTGTAGTTACGCCAAATCTTTGGGATATTTTGGCTTCTTGCTTGCTAGTGAAATGAATTGCTGCTGCGTCTGCTATATTATGACGTTCTAGCAAGGCAATATAAAGTTTTTTTAAGAGTTTCTTCTTGCGTAAATCGGCTGGGTCAAGAGTTCCTAATGGACGTAAAATATAAGGTACTTGATGATAACGACATATTCTTGCTGCTATGCTACTTACAGGAGAAAACAACGCGTGTATATGAACAATATCAAAATTCCTCACGTTGCTATTTAACCATTTATATAAATCCCAAGAAAATTTATAACGACGAAAAAGCGCACAAGGAAAATAGATGATTTTATAGCCATCTTGTAAAATTGGTTGATTTAAAGGTACGTCCAGGGGTTCTTGACCAAAATCGCCATTACTATTAGTTGTAATCACGGTAACTTCTGCTCCAGCGTTGACTAGTGCTGGAGCTAGTCCTAGCACCATTTGACTAGGACCGCCATAAATCAGGGAAATTGAAGGTACTATTTGGAGAACTTTCATGAGAAATGTTGGTTTGATGTAAACAAATTAACATTATTCTTTCTGCACTAGCAATCCTTCCAAAAACATCTGTGTTACCAAGTTGGGTAAAGACTCTATAGCAGAAGTGGGAAATTTTGCTAGTTGTCCATCTATGAGCAGCAGTGCTAAACCATGTACCAAAGACCAAAGAGCGATCGCTAGTTGCTGTGGATCTTCTTGACGAATTACACCAATTTGCTGACAGTGAATAATGGTATTCAATAAGACTGAATATGCTTGTGTAGCAGATTCTAAATAGCAAGGTGAGCCTTGATTGAAACTAATAGCACAGGCGATAAACATCAAGCGGTAATGAGCCGGATGAGCGATCGCAAATTGAATGTAAGCGACACCAATAGCTTGTAACTGTTTAATCGTATCCGATGGAAATTGATTAGCTGCTGCTTGGGTTTGTTCACCGAGAATTTGAAATCCGCAGTTATCTTGATGTTTATGCAGTTAGGTTTCCGGACAGCTTTGTTTGAAAGTGCGGTACTGATGCATTCTAGTTTACAGGGAGATATTGTACTGATTAGTCCGCGGTCTACTGCGATTATTTCCATGAAGGAATTTACTGAGCGACGACTGTATCAGGCTCAAGGATTTGCAGGTGTAGAATCTGTGACTCCAATTTATTTAGATCAAGCAGTTTGGAAAAATCCGGCTGTTCCTAGTAAAACTCGTAATATCCAGATTTATGGGATAAAACTGAAGGACACGGTATTTAACTTACAAGGAATTTCTGAGAATTTAGAGAAGCTAAAACAACCAGATACCGTGTTGTTTGACCGGGGATCTAGAGCAGAATTTGGTCCTGTTGTACAATTATTCCAGCAAAACAAATCTGTAATTACGGAAGCTGAATCAAGAGCAATTAAGGTTGTAGGATTGTTTACATTAGGTGTGTCCTTTGGCTCGGATGGTACTCTAGTTACCAGTGATTTAAATTTCTTCCGCATTTTTAGCCAACGCCATCAGATCGGTTTAATTGATATTGGTTTAATTAAGCTCAAACCAGGAGCCAACCAAGCTGAAGTCATCAAAAATCTCAGAGAGCATCTTCCAAATGATGTCCGCGTATTATCCAAAAAAGAATATCAGGATTTTGAAGTAAGTTATTGGAACAGTAGTACACCTATTGGCTTTATATTCGCTTTAGGAACAGCAATGGGTTTTATCGTAGGAATGATTATTGTTTATCAGGTACTTTACACTGGTATCAGCGATCATTTACCTGAATATGCAACTTTGAAAGCCATTGGTTATGCAGATTTCTACTTTACCGGAGTAGTACTCCAGTCAGCTATAATTTTAGCAAGTTTAGGGTTTTTTCCAGGATTTACATTCGCGTCCGGCTTATATTCCCTGACTCGTAACGCTACATTTCTGCCATTATATATGAATATTGATCGGGTTGTGTTAGTTTTCAGTCTAACGCTGCTCATGTGTTTTATCTCTGGTGTGATCTCCTTAAATAAATTGCGAGCAGCTGACCCAGCAGATATTTTTTAGATAGATTTCAAGCTGTATCAACTTTTCCCCGTTGTCGTTTAGATCAAGTACATCACCGTAGAAGTAATTTATTGCCATCAATAAAATCAATCCTAGAGCAGCTTCAGCATATTGTCTGTTAGCACAAGTAAAAGAGGCAAGTGGTAACAAAGATAACTTAAGTACTGATTGGAGTAATTGTTTACTTCATGCTGACCAGGCTCATCCAGATGAGATCGAGTGGTCTAGATTAGCCAAGAGGCGTTTAGGAATATAAGTTCATATTTTTGCAGTTTTAGCTAAATAATATCATGGGGAAGAGACATAAGTTGATTTTTACTGTTGACAAATCATCTGCTTCAAGTTTGGCGCATTGTTGATTGAGGTTTGTTGATCTATGGCTGGGGTTACACAAACTTTGTCTCCTGGAAAGGCTTGTCTCAAAACGTAACCATCATTACATTTACAATCTAGTACAAGTTTATTAGGAATCATCGTGTGACCGCCATGAGAATCAATCTTTTCGGAAGAAGGATCGGAGTCCTCGGATTGACTAAAAATGTCAGGATGATTAGCAATTTGTGCGGTAACTTTGTCAACAGATATATATATTGTGAAAAAAACAATAAAAATTGTTATTGACATGAATATATTTACACTCTTCATAGCTCAAATGATTAATTCTTGGTAAAATTCCCATTATTACGCTGCTAAGGCTTTATATATTTTAGCATAGGTCTTGCATAATCCATCAGATAACCTGAGAAAGCCAAATTCTCTCCCCCTGAACCCGCACGGGCCCAAAGGGAGAGAATATGCGTCCTAATAACCTACCCTCCTAGCGCCATTTCAGCTTGAGGGGGAAAAGATTATTTGGAAGATACTCTAATAGTAATTACAGCCTTGACTATTTCTCTTCCTTCTAAAGATAGATATTATGGCGATGAAATTTTGCGAATGCGAATACTTCTCGGTGTAATAACGGTAAAAGCTCCCAGTGACTCGTTATTATGTTGATTAATCACATAGATGATAATATCCATCTTATTGATTGTAGATAAACCTGATAACCTAATCAGTACAACACCAGTCGCAATACGACGTAAGCGGAACACTAGCCGCAAATGCTAAAGCTGCTTGAATTGCTTCTCTTGTCAATCGAGGATGTGATGCTAAAATTTGCTCTGGGGTTTCACCAACAGCTAATTTTTCCAAAATTAACTCAACAGTGATGCGTGTACCAATAATTACGGGTTTCCCCATCATTACCTTTGGATCGGATATAATCATTTGTTGAAGCTGATTTTGCATGATTTTTGCTCATCACCTCTTGAATGATAATACAGAAATTATAGCTTAATTGATTAATTCTTGGTAAAATTCCCATTGTTGCGCTGCTAAGGCTTTATTGGTATATTTTAGCATCACTCTTTCATAACCAATCTCGCTTAACTGTCTAGCTAAAGCTGGATTTTCCATTAAAGTTAATAAACAACTAGCTAAAGTAGCAGCATCGCCTTCAGGAAAGATTAATCCAGCATTCTCAATTACATGGGGAATTTCGCCGGAATTAGACCCAATTACAGGTACTTTACAAGCCATAGCCTCGATCAAGACATGACCAAATTGTTCTTTCCATCCTACTGAAGTAATCGTTTTAAATTCGTTGTTGGTTTCTGAGGGTAAAACTAAAGTATTCATCAAATTGATGTAATTAGTAACTTGATCGTGAGGGACGCTCTCAATAATAATTACCCTATCTTGAATATTGTTTTCAGCAGCAGCTCGAATTATTTCATCTTTTAACTCACCCCTACCAACTAAAAGCAGTTTCCAAGGTTTTTCCACCAAGAATATTAAGGATTGTAGCAATGTGAATAAACCCTTTTCCGGGACAAACCTACCGACAAAACCTACAACAAAATCATCGATTGTAATACCTAATTGAGCAGCTAGTTCTGGTTGCGGTTGGGGATAGAACAATCTTTCATCTATACCTAATTGTGGCATAACTTTGATTGGACCGGTATATCCCCTTTGGTAGAGAATTTCTGCTCCATCTTGGTTTCCCGCAATTATTCCATGACTGTTATCTAGATTATACTTTTCTAATAAAGCAGCAGGTAGTTCTAACTCGTAAGGTAAATTCCACCAAGTAAAAAAGATATTTTTGGCTTTTAATCCCAAAAATTTATTGAAGAGAATCATCTGAGTATAAGCTAGACCTTTAGATCCTTGTTCTACCTGAATGATCTGGGGACGAAATTCCCGTAATAATTTAATTAAGTCCCAGCCAAATGTTAGTAGTCCTTGATGATTTTGGCTGAAGTTGGTTAACGGAACTATTTTGAATGCTCCTTCATCGCGGTATTCAGTTTCAATGATTTTGTTTTGGACTCCACCAGGGTTCCAACGTTTAGGAACAACAACTGTTACTTCAATTTCTGGATTAAGCTGGGAGAGTGCGCGTAATTTCTCACAATTCAAATCGACGATATAAGTATGACTAGCAACAAGAATTTTCATTGTCCGTAGTTGCGCTTCAGCGCAATTAAAGTTTTAATACAAGCGAGTTATTTCAATTTTATGAAACTTTACATAGTTATAATTACTTTGATCCCTGGTCTAAACGACTATAAATTTGTCCATCATCCCAAATAGATTGGATCATAGTAACTAAAGCTTTACCAAAACCTAAAAAGTAGAAAATTCCTCTAGTTATCACTTTAATCGGATGACCACTCTTATAACAAGGCGGGTTTCCTAAAACATGACAGTCAAATAGACTGGCGTATAATCTTAAAGCTTGGGTAAAGGTCAGATTCTTCAACCCCAGGAGAAAATGATTATGGTAAAAAGTGACTTGGTATTGGAGCGATCGCATACTAATATCATGACAACCGCCAGTTTCTTCGCCCAAATGGACTAAAAAAGCCTTTGGGTCATACCAAATCTTATATCCTGTCTGTCGCAGACGCAAACAAAAATCTGATTCCTCCCGCACCGCACTACCACGGAACCGCTCATCAAATCTCAAACCGTACTTGGTAAAGATTTCTCGACGGAAAGACATATTACAACCTCTAGCTGTCAGCACTTGTTGGGGTTGGGTAGTATGGACTAAATCAATGTGATACCAAGCAATTCCTGGGTCCATAGCTTCAGGGGGTAAATAGGTAATTTCTAACTCCCCTTTGGAATCGCCTAACTTCATTCTGTCGAAAACCCTACCAGCTACAGCACCTATTTCTGGGTTTTGTAAATAATTTTGGCTATGAGCAGCTAAATATCCAGGGGGTAATTCCACATCATCATCAATAAATAAAACTATTTCTCCCGATGAACGCTTAATAGCATAGTTTCTGGCTCCTGGTAAACTCGCCCAGTCTAGACGAAATAATTTGATTTTCCCGTCTGCGGACATTTTATCTAACAAGTCTTGGGTGGCGCTTTCGTGTTGGAGAGTTTGATCTACTACTAAGACTTCAAAATGGGGGTAGTCTTGCTGTAAAACATCTTCAATTGTGTCACACAGCAGTTTTTCCCGTCTGTATGTTGGTATAACTACTGAAATTAAGGGATGATTATCCATATTCTTACTCCTTTTTACACTTATTTTACACTTACAATATACTGTGTTAAACTCGCTTTTTCAGTCGTTTAGAGGATGTTAGTGTTGAAGCCTCAGCATTTTGCCTTTCTTGTTTATCGATAACTGGTAGTTTAAACAAGATCCCAGCAAAGAACCAATAATAAACAGCTACAGGGTCTACATCAAGAGGATAATAGTAAGTATTGTAACTTATGAATAATATGAATACCCAAATAGAAGCGCCATAGCTACGTAGGTTACGGTCTTTGATCGAGCGATGAGTCTTGAAAGCAACTATTGTTAAGTTTGTCACAAAAGCCAGGAATGCTAACATACCGACAATTCCCACTTCAAAAAGGACTTTTGGATAATAGGTTTCTACCAACTTAGTTTCACCCATAGCACGAGCAGAGTTGGTAGCTCGACCCAGACCAGAACCAATAGGACTTTTGACGCTGTGCCAATTTTCTTCAAACTGGTCAACGATAAACTGTTGTGGAGGTGAAGCAGCCCAGCGATCTGTGAAACTAGCAGTTCTTTCAGCCACCACATCGGGATTAGCCATAGCCCCTAATCCCAGAATTATGCCTAATCCTAAACCCACAGGGATAAATCTTTTCAGATCACCAAGTTGACCTGTTAATATAAGTAGAAGTATAAAGCAAATTGGTACTAGAGCTAGAGCAATTCTCTGTCCAGAAATTAACGCATTGACAAACACTCCTGCTAGAGAGACTAAACTAATTAATCGCCAAATTATTTTGGGGTCGGAAAAGGCGGTAGCAAAATTTAAAAAAGTGCTAGCAATTAAAAACCATGCCCATTGCCAAGGAGCAACAAAAGTTCCTGGTAAGCGAATTACTCCTTCTTCTGGACTGTATAAGAGCGCTCCGCCAATGTAACATCGAGCATCTAATGAGGTAACAAATAAAGCGTTTCCAGTGAGTCCTCTAGTACCATGACAAATATCTAAGTATAAAAGGACATATTGAACTACTCCTAGTCCACAACAAATAATCGTCAAAACGACCTGTAGGCGTGATAGAAGCAGAAAATCCTGTTTATTCCGCACTAAATAATAGACGCAAGTTATTAACGGTACGTAACCTAAAAATACTTTTAAACCGAGTACCCCCATACCTAATGGTATTTCATGTCCACCGCCTTCATGGCTTAACTGCTGTCCACCATTGATGAAAATTAATGTCATCAATGAACAACTTAGGACGATTTGGAATGTTGTTTTGATGCTTTGAGGTATGATAAAGGGTTTTTTCGTCCGACTACAATCTTGCCAAAGTGCAATCATCAAGGGAAAGTAGAAAGCATCTTTGGCTAATTGTAATATAGGACTATTTCCTAAGTAGTAAACGACAGTCCCCCCAAAGGGTACATAAATTAGGAAAGCAATCAGGGCTTGTCGGGGATATTTATAGGAGAGGTTAATGATTAAAATACCCAAGACAGCAGGAATGGCGACTTTAATTCCTGAGACAAAAAATAGGGGTATACCTAAGCCTAAACCTACTTTTAAGGCTTGCGTTATTGTTCCTGTCAACTCTTGGCGTATTTTAGTTGCTTTACGCTTCTGAGCTAGCTGTTCCTCACGACTAAGGGTAGGAGCTTTGTCTTTCTGCTTTTTTCCCTTCCGGGATTTCTTTCGAGGTTTTGCCATGAATGCTTTTGATCAGTAGTACTGCAGATTCGTTCTACAGTACCACTTGGTATAGTTTACACTAAGTGCTGTTGAACTTCTGCAACTAGAATATTTGACCAATGATTTGCCAGTTCAGCATCAACCGCCTCTACCATAACTCTAATTACTGGTTCTGTCCCAGAGGCGCGGACTAAAACTCTACCACAGTCAGTCATGGCGGTTTCTGCATTGGCGATCGCTTGTTGTAACGGTGGGCAATTTTTCCATCCCAAACGGCGATCGCGGTCTAGTACATGCACATTACGTAGTAGCTGTGGATAGGTCTGAAAACTTTGCTCGATCGCCTGGCTCAAAGGGACACCAGCTTGTCGGACTACATCAGCTAAATGTAAAGCAGTCAATAGACCATCTCCAGTAATACCATAATGACGACATAAAATATGCCCGGACTGTTCGCCACCTAGCATACTTCCAGTACGGAACATCTCGGCTTGTACGTGTTGGTCGCCTACTGCTGTCCGGATGAGTTTACCACCCACTTGCAACCAAGCCCGCTCGAAGCCTAAATTAGCCATGACAGTGGAAATTATCAGGTTTTCTGGTAATAGTTGTTTCTGTTGTAAATGACGACCCCAAAGATATAAAATGTAATCTCCATTAACTTGTCTACCGGTATTGTCAACAGCTAGAACTCTATCTGCATCACCATCAAAGGCAAAACCGATATCAGCATTATGCTCTTTGACAGCAGCTTGTAAAGTATCTAAAGCTGTGGAACCACAATTGACATTGATGCGATCGCCATCTGCTTGATTATGCAGGGTAATTACCTCTGCACCCATTTGAGTAAATACTGACGGTGCTAATGTAACTGCTGCGCCCCAAGCCAAATCCAGCACAACCTTCATTCCAGAGAAATTATCGTTAGATGGTAAAGACTGCTGTAAATAACCTGCATATAGACCCACTAGATCTGCACGAAAATAACGTTTCCCATAACTATTTAAATCAGCAACAGGAGTATTAATCGATAGGTTACCGCGTAATCCTGCCTCAATTTCTGCTTGTAGAACCTGGGGTAACTTCATTCCATCCGCGCCAAAAATTTTAATTCCATTATCCTCTGGCGGATTGTGGCTGGCGGAAATCATTAAACCACCTATAGCATCAGTAGTACTAACAAGATATGCAACACAGGGCGTAGGACATAAGCCTAAGTACCAAACTTCTAAACCAGCAGCAGTTAAACCCGCAATCAAGGCTGCTGCTAGCATATCGCTAGAATTCCGAGAATCTTGTCCCACAATTACGGGAGCAGCTTTCACAGCAAGATTACGTAAGATAATTCCCGTCCAAAAACCCACTTGTAATGCTAAAGGCGCATTCAACAATTCTCCTACTTTACTGCGAATACCATCTGTACCAAATAAAGGAGTTGTGGGTAGAGAACTAAAATTAAATTCCATATGGTTCTCACTTCCCCCGTGGGAAGAACCAGAAATGCTGACTTGAGATCGAGTGATCAATGAAACCATGATTTTCTATCCTCCTCACATTCACATTGCTTGAATAGCATCTTACTAATTTTATGCTTGATATTTTTCAGTGTTTAAGATGATTTTTCACTCCCATAAATCCTAAATTGACAATTTTCAGGCGGATCTTTCGATAAGAAAGCTGAATTTTTTGATTTAGTTTTTCCAGAACCTTGTTGACCCAAGATTTGTGTGAGTAGGCGATTTTATCATGTTCTTTAAAGTATTTTGACATTTCCTCGATTTTGGATTGACCTTTTTCAAGCCGGATAATCTCAGTTCTGTCCTTAAAAAAGGAAATACCGGGCATTTCACTCCATCTAACCACCATTCCAGCTTTGGCTGCTGCTAAACCAATCGCATTACCTTCAGCATCATATAACCCGTTAAGTTCAAAATAGTTAGCTAGATTTCCCCATTGGCGCAGAAACTCATCTTCTTTACCTGAATCCTTACTCACGGAAAATAAAAACTCATGCACAAATTGTATATTTTCCCATTCTGCTGTCAAATTCAGCGCTTCTGTGGCTTTTTTTACCAGGCTAAATTGTCGAGCAAATTCTTTAGTCGCATTTCCCTCAGTAACTTTCACGAATTTTTCCGGCATGGCTTTACAAGTTCTAGCAGTAATTCCCGGTACTGCTAACCAGGTGATTTCTTCTGGTACTTCTGCCAAAATCCGCATGTCTGCATCCAAGAAAATACAAGCATCAAATAGTGATAGTGATTTGGCGATCGCAAACCTTTTATCATGGTAGCTCTTAACACCTTGTAGTCGATGTTCAAAGGCTAAAACTTGGGGATAATTGTGAAAATCCTGGGGATTATCAGTCAAAACAACCAATTTAGTCGAGCTAGCATATTTCTCCATATCTTGCGCTAGTAAAGCAGCGAGTTGGCGATACCTATAACCCAATGCTAAAGTGCAAAAACAAAATTGTTGATCTTGTTGACTCATAATTTTTTCAATCCCATAGAAATAAATTTTAAGCGGATTTGGCGAAACATCAGACGAATTTGTATATCTAATTTATCGAAAACTTTCTTGATCACATTTTGTTTAGGGTAAATAATTTGGTCGTGTTGTGTAAAATATATTTGCATTTCCTCCATCGTGGATTGACCGTTCTTAATTCTGACTAGTTCTATATGTTTATTAAAAAATGAAACACCAGGAAATTCGCTCCAGGCAATTTTCATCCCTACTTTATGTGCTGCTAGGGCAATGGCATTACCTTCACCATAATATAGTCCGTTGATTTCAAAAAAATGAGCTAATTTTTCCCATGTCTCTAAGAACTCAACTTCTTTATTCATATCCTTAGTGACTGAAATTAGATATTCATGTACAAACATGATATTTTCCCAATCTTCTAATAAGTTTAATTTTGCTGCTGCTTGTTTGACCAAGTTTAATTCTTTAGTGACATGTTTTCCTACACCCATTTTGGCAAATTTTTCTGGCATCGTCATACAAGCCCTAGCTTTAATTCCTGGTTCTAATAGCCAGGGTAATTCTTCCGGTACTTTTGCCAAAATCCGCATATCTGAATCTAGAAAAATACAAGCATCAAATAGAGATAGTGATTTGGCGATCGCAAATCTCTTATCATGGTAGCATTTAACACCTTGCATTTTATGTTTAACCGCTAAAACTTGGGGGAAATGACTAAATTCTTCCGGTTGATCCGTCAAAATGACAAACCTAGTACTAGGTGAATATTTTGCGATATCTTCTGCCAATAAATTAGCTAATTGACGGTATTTTCGACCTAATGCTAGAGTACAAAAACAAAATTGTGTATTTTCCTGACTCATATTTTTTAAAGGTTAACAAAAAAGACTACAATATAAAGTAACAGGTTTTCTGCAAAACACATATATACAAAAATTGAATTTTAGTTAACCTATGAGAGAATTTACTTAACTATCGAGAATGCTGCTGAAAGAAGACCTCATAAGGTAAGTAGAACCGCCACAAAAACCCTGGAGGTAAAAAAGCGCTAGAATTCTCTTCCATAGGTAGATACTGGGAACGATAAGTTTTTATAGCTTGATGTTTTTGTGATTGTACATTGTGAATTTTGACTCGATGAGCACCAGCCAATTCTTGAAATCTCAGGTCTTGAAAGAGCAAAGATTTCCAAAGTAACCAAATCGCATATTCCCAAAAATCAACCTTTACCCCGGAAGAAGTAATTGCATCCTGTACCAGATGATAAGTCATTTCATGGTCTGAACTGCGATCTCGACGATGAGTGACATAAACTTCTTGGGGTTGAAAATCTCTTAATAATTCAGTAATTTCCGCAATAACCTGATCTCGTTCTGCTTGATTCATCTTGCATAATGCGCCATCAACTTTATTCAAGAAATGAATATCTTTCGACTCTACAGCCAAAATTTCTAAAGCTGTGAGTGCTTCTTGATGACGAATTTGCACAATGTCAGAGCGGGTAAACCGGGTATTAGGTAGGCGCGACCCGCCACCATCTGTAATAAATACAACTTTAACTGGTATGCCTTGTTGTCTTTTCGCAGCGATAATACCACCACAACCTAATACTTCATCATCTTGATGTGGCGCAAAAACAATTGCTGATTTCTGGCTAATTTCTAATTTTTTACTTCCCTGATATAGAAGCCAATAAAATTGCACTTGATGAATTAGGTTTCGCAACCGATAGTTTAACAACCACCACTTATTCTGTAAACCCTTTTTTAAGCGTTGAATCATTTCTGCCTCTGCAATATTACTTTATGACACTTCATATTGATTACTATGTTACCGATTTGTATTCCTAGAATAACTACAAAATTTAGCTATTGGCAAATCAACAAACATTTCCTTCAGTATCCAGCTATTTAAGTAAAAAATGATACTATAAATTATACTATCTAGCGCAGTTAAAGATTTTTAACATTAATTCTCATCAAATGGCCTTAATCTAGCATTTTAAGGGCTTTTTTCGTGATTTATCCACCAAATCACGGTTAATCCTGAATTAAATCAGAGATAAGTTGAGAAATTTTAGCATGAGTATTAATTTGTCCACTAAATTGCGCGTAGGTACAAAAAAGTCCCACACGATGGCAGAGAATGTGGGTTTTGTCAAGTGCTTTTTAAAAGGAGTAGTAGAGAAAAACTCCTACCGAAAATTAGTTGCTAACTTCTACTTCATCTACTCAGCGATGGAAGAAGAAATGGAGAAGCATCGTGTTCATCCAGTCGTAGGCAAAATTTACTTTCCGCAACTTAACCGCAAATATGCTCTAGAGCAAGATTTGACTTACTACTATGGGTATAATTGGCATGAGCAAATCAAATTGTCTCCTGCTGGTGAGGCTTATGTAGCACGTATTCGTGAAATATCCAGTACACAACCAGAATTATTAGTCGCGCATTCCTACACGCGTTATCTGGGAGATTTATCTGGGGGACAAATTCTCAAAGGTATTGCACAAACAGCAATGAAGTTGTCTGATGGTTCAGGTACTGCTTTCTATGAATTTGCTGATATTCCTGATGAGAAAGTGTTTAAACATGAATATCGCCAAGCTTTAGATGAAATACCTGTTGATCAAGCTACAGGCGATCGCATTGTAGAAGAGGCTAATGCAGCCTTTGGCTTGAATATGAAAATGTTCCAAGAATTGGAAGGTAATTTGATTAAAGCCATTGGCTTAATGTTGTTTAACTCTCTGACTAGACGACGCAGCCGCGGTAACACTGAATTAGCTACGGCTGATTAAACTAGATAGTCCCCTACCCCTGCTCCCTACCTCTTCCCTTGGACAATGGGAGCAAGTTTTTGTAATAACTCCTTGGCTGTGTAAGGTTTGAATAAGATTGCTGCTGCTTCTACTGTAGGATGCTTATTCAGGATGTGTTTTGCATCTAGACCACTACAGGCAATTATCTGCACTTGGGGATTCATGATCTTCATGGTACGAATCGCAGTTATTCCATCCATCTCTGGCATGATTATGTCCATCAGAACGGTATTAATTTGCTCGCTGTGTTTGGCATAAATGGCGATCGCCTCAATCCCATTATGAGCTACGAGAGTCTGATAATTATTGTCTGTGAGGATAGCAGTAGTGACTTCACAAATTGCTGTTTCATCATCTACTACTAAAATCAACTCTCCATGTCCAGTCAATATTTCTGAGTTATCTAAACTCAATTCTGGGTGAGTTTCCACAGAAGGTAGGAAAATCTTAAACTTACTACCTCGATCAACTTCGCTAGTTACGTGAATAAATCCTCCATGACTTTTAATAATTCCTCGTACAGTCGATAAACCCAACCCAGTACCCGCACCAATTTCTTTTGTCGTGAAAAATGGTTCAAAAATTCTATCTAGTATTTCTGATGGTATACCGGTTCCAGTATCGCTGACAGTCAACATAATATAATGCCCTACTTTCGCATCTAAGTTCATCTGAGCGTAGGCTCGATCAATATAGATATTTGCCGCGGAAATTTGGAGAGTCCCTCCTTCTCGCATAGCATCACAAGCATTAATTACCAAGTTCATCAGCACTTGATGCATTTGGGTACTATCGGCATAAACTGCCCAAAGATCGTTTGGTATTTCTGTGACAAACTTGATCGATTTGGGAAAAGTCTGTTTAAATGCTTGGACTATTTCCACAATCAAGTACTTAATTTGCATATGTGCGCGTTCTCCTTTTAACCCGCTGGCAAAAGACAACACTTGTTTAACTAAAGCTGCACCTCGTTTGGCATTATTTTCGATGATTTCTAGCAGTTGGTGAAATTGCTCTTCGCTCCTAGCTATTTTACCTTTGAGAATTTGAGCAGAACTTAAAATGGGTGTAAGCACATTGTTGATATCATGGGCTATACCTCCCGCTAAAGTGCCAATACTTTCCAACCTCTGAGTGCGGAAGAACTGCGCCTGAAATTGCTTTTTTTCTGTTATATCAGTGTCTACACTGAAAATAGATTTAGGCTGTCCATCAGTATCATAAATCAGAATCCAACGGCTTTCTACAATGATTTCTCGGCCATCTTTCGTAATTTTCCTCAGTTCACCTTGCCAAGCTCCAGTCGCAGTTACAGACTTGAGGCAATTTCTTTCCTGCGATCGCAAATTTCCTGAGTATAGAATATTCTGCATATTTTGACCCATGACTTCATCAGCCCGCCAGCCATACATTAATTCTGCTCCCTTATTCCAGAATAAGATTTGATGCTGAAAGTCTCTCACCAACATGGCATCAGTCGTAATATCAATCAAAGCAGCTTGTTCGCGAATCTTCTCTTCTGCTACTTTCCACTCTGTGATATCCTCGGCTATACCACCCCTATAACAAATATTTCCTGCTTCATTGGGAATATAAAATACCCGATCCCAAATCCAACGGACTTCTCCATCAGGTCGCACAATGCGATATTTCAGATCAAAGGGCATACTACTTTGGTTATGCTGGATAAACTCTTCTTCGACACGATCCTTGTCTTCTAGATGAATCGCATCTAACCAAGACTTAGGTTGTTTAATTAAGCTTTCACATGACGAACCCCAAACTCTTTCATAAGCAGGATTCACATAAATATTTTCATAGGTTTTATCTTCTAGTCCATAGCAAGCCAACCACATAACTACTTGGGTATTATTAGCAAAATGACGGAATTTCTCTTCGCTCTGGCGCAAGGCGGCTTCTACTTGCTTGCGCTCTTGGATTTGTTTCTCTAGAGCTTTATTGGTAGCTATCAGTTCTGCTGTCCGCTCTATTACCTTTTGCTCTAACTGATCACTAGCTTGGCGTAAGGCTATTTGGGCTTGTTGGCGATCGCTAATATCAGAAAACAGCCAGAGCCAGCCAGCTGTTTCACCATCGGAGTTATGGATGATAGCGGCTCTCATAGTAGCCGGAAAGGCTGATCCTTTCCGGGGTTGTATGTAAAGTTCCCAAGGTTGTAAATTTTGGCTACTCTGCAGACGAGTCGTAAAGCCATAGCGATCCTGTTGAGCTATAAATAATCCTAATGGCTTACCTATAAGAAAATTTTGTGGTATGGATAACAAGGATGCTGCTGCTTGGTTAGCTTCTTGTATAATACCCGACGCATTAGTTACTAGATAGCCATCGGGAGCAAATTCAAAGAAATTGTGATAACGTTGTCGAGCCAACTCCAACATTTCACGAGCAATCGTAAGTTCCTCATTTTTACAAAGTAATTCCTCTTCAATAATTTTCTGCTCTTCTAGTGCTAGTTGTAGCTTTCGGTCGAGGTGCATTTTCTCAGCAATTTGTTTACCTATCCACTGTGGAAGATAGTGGTCAATTGGGGCTATTTCCGCTAGCAGTTCCTGTAAAGATTGGTCATATTTAATTTGATCTTGTTGGCAGCTTTGGATTAAAATACGGAGAAAATCTACCAATCTGCTAATATCCAATGTTTGTAATAAAGCACTTTCAGACAAAATTCCTAATAATTCTCCTTGCTCATTTACAATGGGCAATTGATCGATTGGCAGTTCCTGTAAAGATTGGTCATATTTAATTTGATCTTGTTGGCAGCTTTGGATTAAAATACGGAGAAAATCTACCAATCTGCTAATATCCAATGCTTGTAATAAAGCACTTTCAGACAAAATTCCTAATAATTCTCCTTGCTCATTTACAATGGGCAATTGATCGATTTGATGCTGGTGTAAAATCAAGAAAGCCTGGAGAATATCATGACATTCCGAGTAGTTTAAAGTGATTAATTCCTGTGTCATCACTTCAAATACCTTGACCTGGGATAAATCCAACTGCTGAGTTAATAGCCTTAAAATATCATCAGCAGTAATAATTCCTAATAATTTCTTCTCCTCTACCACCAACACATATGTATTGCGGTTTGTGTGCTGATGAGGTAAACTGGAAGGACTTGAAATATCATCACAATCGCTTTGTTGTTTGCCCATTAACTGAATAGCATTAATTACAGAAGCCTCAGGTTCAACTGTAAATGGAGACCAATCAATAATTTGATAGAGATTGGGCAAATCAATCAGTTGGTTATTGAATTGCATAGTTAGCCCAGTCAATATATTTGAATAGTTTTATTGACATGAAGATGTAGCAAAGATAACGCAGTTTTGCAAATTGCATAAAAATGCGTAAGCTGGCGTACCCTTAAGTAATAATTTTGTAGGATATGCTTGAAAAATCCTTCTCTCAACTTTATCATATTTTTCACATTTTATCTTGGTTTGTAAATAATTTGTCAAATTAAGCGGGTTGGGAGAGTAGGGGAGCAGGGGGAGAAGTTAATACTTGAAGTGTTTTTGTTGCTTTTTTTTTCATTCAAGTAATAATACTAGCATGAAAAGATTGACTAAAATATAACTTGCACTCCAGAAAAATGTAGTTATATTAAATAATGTATATTTATTGTTGATTCTCTGACAATTTATCCAATTAACTAATTTAAAATTTAAGCATTAAGAATAATCTGTTAATTGCTTCGTTCCTCTTCTCTCTACAAAGGTTAACTAACTTATAAAACCTCACCCGATAGGTCAACCTGTCTTTCAGTTTATTTATATCTTCTTTTCCAGGAAATATGATCTCTAGTCATTCAGTGCCAAATTTATCAAGAGGATTTAAAAACTATGTATTATTGTCCTTGTTGCTCTGATGTGCTATTAAAGCATATTCATCACTCGCACTCGTTTTGGTTTTGTCGGACTTGTTGGCAGGAAATGCCGATTTTATCTTGGCATAATTATCCTCATTATACCAACATCCATTGTACACTAAGTACCGAAAATTTTAGTCAAACAAGAAATACTCGCTACTTAACTTGTTCTTTTAGATACACAATCTTTCAGCAGAATCCTACGATATCAGCAATTCAAAATACCCTACCTAAATAAGACTTGATCTGATAATTGCTGATAGCTATCTAATAGCTATCAGTTCAATCTTCTTCCCATTTTTCACTACCAAGTAAATCAATAATCCTATCTCTGAGTAAATATTCGTTGTTTTCTAGCTCATGTTCAAAATAAGACCACTCACGACCAGGAATATATTGGAAAAGGGTAAAAATTGGTTCCTGTCGATGAACAAGCCCTTTTTTCACAAGTTGTAGTGCTTCGTCTTTAATCATATCAATGTCATACTTAATAATGGTGTTCATAGTTTTGTTTCTCCTTTTTATTTAAGGAATTATCATAAATTCTTCATCTCTACCTTCAATCTATCAAAAAAAAAGCGGAAATTTGTGAAGAATCTAAACGATAAACTACTCCTACTGAATAGGTAACAAAATCTGAGCAAACAAATCATTTATTACCTATGGATATTAATCGTCCAGAGGACTGTCATCTAGAGGACTAGATATGTCTTTTGGCGAATTACGCCTTTGTTGAGCAAGAGATTTGAGCCGAGCTAATTTAGGAATAGGTAGAGCAGGGTAAAAAGGTTTGACTACAGGTAAGTTTAGTGGATTTATTCCCATTGTATTAGTTTCAGGCGTACTAATAAGTGCGCCATGTAATTGTGCAGCTTGATCATCAGTAAGTTCTTGCATCAATTCATTTATATCTATTCTGCTGTCCATACTCGTATTTATTTTAGTATCAGCAGTCAGTGAGTTTATAGTCATTGTCAAGCTATATGTGAGTTATATACTTTTGTTAGAGTAAATTAAAATGTTTTCTCTATGAATGATTCTGAAGTAATATTTTTTACTATTCCTTTAGATAGATATGTTTTGGTAAAAGGCAAAAGATACCACAAGAAAAAAATCCCCGCCTAACGACGGGGATTTTTTAATTACCTAAAACACTAGCAAAAGTGGATCAACCGAACTTACTAGCAGTTGAGGCAATGAGGAAGGCGGCGTAAGTTAGCACATAGCCTACAGTGAAGTGAGCTAGACCAACAACGCGAGCTTGGACAATGGAGAGAGCAACGGGCTTATCTTTCCAGCGAACTAAGTTAGCTAGAGGAGTCCGCTCGTGCGCCCAAACCAAAGTTTCAATCAATTCTTGCCAATATCCTCTCCAAGAGATGAGGAACATAAAACCAGTCGCCCAAACTAAGTGTCCAAATAAGAACATCCAAGCCCAGACGGACAAGTTATTCACACCATAGGGGTTATAACCGTTAATTAACTGAGCGGAGTTAGCCCAGAGATAATCGCGGAACCAACCCATTAGGTAGGTAGAGTTTTCATTGAACTGAGCAACGTTACCTTGCCAAATACCCAGATGCTTCCAGTGCCAGTAGAATGTTACCCAACCTACTGTATTCAAAGCCCAGAAAAGAGATAGGTAGAAGGAATCCCAAGCCGAGATATCACAAGTACCACCACGACCTGGACCATCGCAAGGGAAGGCATAGCCGAAGTCCTTTTTGTCGGGCATTAGCTTGGAACCACGAGCATCCAAAGCACCCTTAACTAATATTAGGGTGGTGGTGTGGAGACCAAGGGCGATCGCATGGTGTACCAAGAAGTCCCCAGGTCCGATGGTCAAGAATAAGGAGTTAGTTCCAGAGTTAATCGCATCTAACCAACCTGATAACCAAACGTTAGCGTAGTTAGGATATGCAGTGTAAGCAACACTGTCAGGGTTAGACAAGAGTACGTTCAAGCCGTACAATGCTTTACCATGAGAAGCTTGGATAAATTGCGCAAATACTGGCTCGATCAGAATTTGCTTTTCTGGAGTACCGAAAGCCACTACCACGTCGTTGTGTACATACAATCCTAAGGTGTGGAAACCTAAGAACAGAGATACCCAACTCAGGTGAGAGATGATTGCTTCTTTATGCTGTAGTACACGATCTAGTACGTTGCCTTTGTTCAATTCTGGATCGTAATCACGGACCCAGAAAATAGCAGCGTGAGCAAAAGCTCCTACGAGCAAGAAGATAGCAATATATTGGTGGTGAGTGTACAACGCTGCCTGAGTTGTATGATCCTGAGCAATAAATGCGTAGGAAGGCAGGGAGTACATATGCTGTGCTACCCATGAAGTAACAGTTCCCAGCGCTGCCAAAGCCAATGACAATTGGAAGTGCAGAGAGTTGTTGATAGTATCGTACAGACCTTGGTGAGGTAGGTTGAATGGACCTTCGCTCTTGCTACCAGGTACTAGACCAGCCTTGGAATTCAGCATTTCTTTGATGCTGTGACCAATGCCGAAGTTAGTCCGGTACATGTGACCAGCAACGATAAATAGCACAGCGATCGCCAAGTGGTGATGAGCAATATCAGTCAACCACAGGGATTCTGTTTGAGGATGGAAACCGCCCAAGAAGGTGAGAATTGCTGTACCTGCACCTTGAGATGTGCTGAAGATATGTCCAGCAGTATCGGGGTTCTGAGCGTAAACGCCCCAGTTACCGGTGAAGAAAGGTGTTAAACCTGCGGGGTGAGGAGCAACAGTTAAGAAGTTGTCCCAACCTACATGGATACCGCGAGATTCTGGAATCGCTACGTGAACCAAGTGACCAGCCCAAGCCAAAGAACTGACACCGAACAAACCAGCTAAGTGGTGGTTTAAACGGGGTTCAGCACTCTTGAACCAAGAAAGACTAGGACGGAACTTGGGTTGCAAGTGCAACCAACCAGCAAATAAGAGCAATGCAGACAGCAGCAACAGACCAATGGAACCAGTGTACAGTTCACTGTTGGTCCGAATACCGATGGTGTACCACCAGTGGTAAACACCGGAGTAAGCAATATTTACAGGACTGCTAGCACCCGCTTGGGTGAAAGCTTCGATCGCTGGTTTACCGAATTGGGGGTCCCAAATTGCATGAGCAATGGGACGGATGTGCAGGGGATCTTGGATCCACTGTTCAAAGTTACCTTGCCAGGCTACGTGAAACAGGAGGCTGGATGCCCACAGGAAGATGATTGCCAAGTGACCGAAGTGAGTAGCGAAAATCTTTTGGTAAAGACCTTCCTCTGTTATGCCA
>Ga0116228_10001076_pt1 | contig 22234 bp, 15 predicted proteins | sample S1TSphfallax_2_FD_89694 | JGI IMG/M metagenome (GOLD analysis project Ga0116228, IMG submission 89694) | Host-associated microbial communities from peat moss isolated from Minnesota, USA - S1T2_Fc - Sphagnum fallax MG | ecosystem: Host-associated > Plants > Peat moss > Unclassified | place...
ATGATCGCATTGAGCGCGGTGGCCACCTACACGGTGGTCGACTCGACGCTGCTGTTGCAGATCGGGGCACTCAGCGCGATCTCGCTCATTGTCAGCACGGGCAGCGTTTGCTGCTGGACACTGTTTGGCGCACTACTGCGCCAATTCCTGCACACGCAAGCACGACGGCGGCTGTTCAATTATTCGATGGCCACGCTGTTGATCGCATCGATCATCCCGCTGTTTTGGGAGACCGCATAGTCTCTGGTGCAGCATCACATGGTTACCGTCGTCCCGACGACGGCCTCCTCGGCGCCAGTGCGCAATGCACGAGATAGATCTCTCCCGTGCGGCTTTCCTTGGCCGCGTAGCGCCGGACACAATTCGCAAGCTCGTTGCCGAGACGCAGCGCGTCCGACCGCGACAGGCGGGGTGCGCTCCAAATTTCCGCTGGGGCGGCGCTTTCACTTGACCGGCTGACCAGCCGCATGCGTGCAGCCCCATTCTCGTCGACCTCGTAGATCACGCCGGAGCGTGTGGCCGCACGCATCCTGGCGAGGGAGTTGCCCAGTTCCACTGCGAGCGACATAGCCGGTTCGGCAGGCGAGAGGTTCTCGGGCACGAAGAAAGCCCGTGACACCGCGCGGTAAATCTTGATGGGCCGCCCTGCGCGCGGCCGTTCCTGCACGATTTGAACGAGACCGAGCGCATGCAACGCCGTGACATGATGGTGGACCCGCCGGAGATCGACGCGTGTGAGGCGCGCGACTTCCGCGAGCGAAGCCTCGCGCGTTACCAAGAACAGCAAGAGTCGCCGTCGCAGCGGGTGCGCAAATGTGGCTGCCGTTCGCGCATCGGCGATTCTTAGCAATCTACTTCGGTGCGGATCTTTCATTGGGAGTAGGATCTCTCGTACTGTCCGCGAATGCAATTGACCTCGTTTCCCCCGTTTCACCTAAGCGTGGCAGCCGGGTTGGCACTCTGGCTGGCCGGCACCGCGTCGGCGGCCGCCGCGGTGCCGGCGACCGAATCGATCGCCGCGTGCATGACTCGCGCCGCGTCGAGTCTGGGATTCAATGGTGCGGTTATGACCCGGGGAGCCGACGGTACAGTCGAAAGATTCTTTGGAGCTGCGGACGCTGCCGGCAAGAGACCCGTTGCCGCGGACACGCGCTTCAACTTGGGCTCCGCAAGCAAGATGTTCACGGCCGTCGCAATCGGCCGCCTGGTCGACCGTGGCACCATACAATTCGACGCGCCCATCGCGCGCTATATCCCCGGCCTCAAACTCCCGTTCGCCGCCATCACGATCGGGCAACTGCTTAACCATACATCTGGTCTCGGCGACTATTTCCAACCGAGCAATGCATCAGCCATTGCCGCTGCACGTACGGCGACGGACCTATTACCTCTGGCGCTTGCGGAGCTGCCCGCGTTCATACCGGGCTCCAAGCGTGCCTATTCGAACTCTGGCTTCATCGTGCTGGGTGCGGTGATCGAGAAGGTATCGGGATTGACTTACGAGAAGTTCGTGCAGCAGCAAATTTTTGCGCCGCTCGGCATGCGTGATACGCGGGCAGATGGGCGAGGCGCCGCAGAGCCGATGAGCCGCTTGTCCGCGGGCGGAATGTTGCAAGCTCCCGCGCCGGTTCGGATGCCGCCGCTGCGCGCCTCACCGGCCGGCGGCATGTTCAGCACGCCCTCGGACATGACGGCTTTCATATCGGCACTCACCGACGGCAGACTCCTGAGCCGCGCGACGATGGCAACGCTGCTCACGCCGCGCGCCGATCCTGGCGGCGGCCCCGGCACCTACGGATACGGATTTGATGTGCGCGCAATGCCCCTACGGATCGGACACGGAGGCGGTGCACCTGGCGTGAACGCGCAGATCGTCTTCTACCCGAATTCGGGGCGGCAATTGATCGCACTCGCGAATCGAGATCCGCCGGTGGCCTCGCAAATGGTGGCTGTGCTGGAAAAGTCACTGCTGGCGTCGGACCCCGCGTCCGCCTGCGCGGCGGCACTGTCGGACCCGGACATCAAAGCATTCGGTCCGCCGATGCGCGCCCATTGAACCGAGGCGTCGCCCAATACCCGTAGGCTGTTCCAGCGCGACGCGGCCGGTCATGTGACCGGCTACATCATCGACGAGCGGGACGCGTTGATTGAGCGCGCGGCTACGACCGATGTCTCGAATTCAGCGCGCCCCGGGGACCGCCCGACGCAACGCCCTCCCCCAGCCGCATTTCGATTATAGTTCGCCGCCGGCTCGGCAACCGGAGCGAGGACTCGTTCATGCAACCGAAAGACCCGCGAGCAGCCCGCGATCAGGCGGCGCTCGACTATCACGAATTCCCGACACCCGGGAAGCTGTCGATCACACCAACCAAGCCCCTGATCAACCAGAACGACTTGTCCCTCGCCTATTCGCCGGGTGTTGCGGCGGCGTGCGAAGCGATCGTCACGGAGCCGGAGAATGTCTTTCGGATGACGGGCCGGGGCAACCTGGTCGGCGTGATCACGAACGGCACGGCCGTACTGGGGTTGGGCGCCATCGGTCCTCTGGCGGCGAAACCGGTCATGGAGGGCAAGGCGGTCCTGTTCAAGAAATTTGCCGGCATCGACGTATTCGACATCGAGATCGACGAACGCGATCCGCAGAAGCTCGTGAATATCATCGCCTCCCTGGAGCCGACGTTCGGCGCGATCAACCTCGAGGATATTCGTGCGCCGGAATGCTTCTTCGTGGAGCGGGAACTGCGCAAGCGCATGCAGATTCCGGTGTTTCACGACGATCAGCATGGCACGGCGATCATTGTCGCTGCGGCCTTCTTGAACGGGCTGCAGGTCCTCGGCAAGGATATTGCGCAGATCAAGCTCGTCGTCAGCGGCGCCGGGGCCGCCGCGCTCGGGTGCGTCGACCTGCTGCTCGATCTTGGCCTCGATCCGGCGCACGTCTGGCTCACGGATCTCGCCGGTGTCATCTACCTCGGGCGCCAAGAACTGATGGACCCGGAGAAGGCGCGGTTCGCCCAGGCGACCGAGGCCCGCACGCTGGACGAGGTGATCGGCGGAGCCGATGTATTCTTGGGGTTGTCTGCGGGCCGCGTGTTGAGTGCGGCGATGGTCCTGAAGATGGCGCCAAGGCCCTTGATACTTGCGCTCGCGAATCCGACTCCGGAAATCCTGCCGGAAGAGGTCAAGTCGGTGCGTAGCGATGCCGTAATCGCGACGGGGCGCAGCGACTATCCCAACCAGGTGAACAACGTCCTGTGCTTCCCCTTCGTATTTCGTGGTGCATTGGATGTCGGCGCGCACAGCATCACGCGTTCGATGGAGATCGCCGCCGTGCACGCGATCGCGGAACTCGCGCGTCGCGAGCAGAGCGATATTGTTTCCGCTGCCTATGGGGGTACGCGCGACCTGAGATTCGGCCCCGACTACATCATTCCCCGGCCATTCGACCCGCGCCTGCTCGTGAAAATCGCGCCCGCCGTGGCGCGAGCCGCGGTCGAGGCCGGCGTGGCTGCGCGACCCATCTCGGACTGGCAGGCTTACGAACAGCGGCTGCAACAGTTCGTCTACCACAGCGGCACGCTGATGCAACCGGTGTTCGCCGCAGCTCGCAAGACCTCTCCGAGCCGCAGCCGCATCGTCTATGCCGAGGGCGAAGACGAGCGCGTCTTGCGCGCGGTCCAGGTGGTCGTCGATGAATGTCTGGCCACACCCTTGCTCGTCGGCAGGCCGGCGGTGATCGAGCGAAACATCGAGCGCCTCGGCTTGGGCCTGCGCGTCGGCACAGATGTCACGGTGGTCAACCCGGAGCGGGACGACCGCTATCGCGCCTACTGGCAGGCCTACCATCGCTTGACCCAGCGCCATGGAGTTACCGAACAGTACGCAAAGCTGGAGATGCGGCGCCGGACGACGCTGATCGCCGCCATGTTGCTCAAGATGGGCGAGGCGGATGGGCTCCTTTGCGGCACGATCAGCACGACCGGGCGCCACTTGCATTACATCGATCAGGTGATCGGCCGGCGGCCCGGCGTCGAGACCTATGGCGCGATGACCGGGCTCGTGCTGCCGGGGCGGCAGCTGTTCATCGCCGACACACACGTCAATCTGGACCCGAGCGCCGAGCAACTCGCCGAGATCACGGAACTGGCCGCGGCGCAGCTGCGCGCCTTTGGACTCGTGCCGAACGTCGCGTTGTTGTCGCACTCGAATTTCGGCAGCAGCGATGCGGAATCTGCGCTCAAGATGCGCATGGCGCTGCGACTGCTGCGCGAACGCTGCCCCGATCTCGCGGTCGACGGCGAAATGCACGGGGACTGCGCCCTGGACGAAAAACGCCGCCGGGCGAGCGTGACCGACAGCAGCCTGATCGGCAGTGCGAACCTGCTGATCTGCCCGAATCTCGACAGTGCGAACATTGCTTACAACCTCCTGAAGGCGGCGGCGGGAGAAAATGTCGCCGTCGGGCCTTTGCTGCTCGGCTGTGCTGCCCCCGTACACATCGTGACCGCCTCAGCGACCGTGCGACGCATCGTCAACATGACGGCGGTCACGGTCGTCGAGGCGAACGAGGCGCAACCACGCTGAAGCGTCGCGACCGGGGCTTTCTTGCTCCGCTATCAGCAACGCGGCATAGTCTTGGCATCCCGCGCTGAAGCCGTGCCTTGGAGTCCGCATGACTGCCCGACCGAATGCTCGCCGTATCCTGCTCGTCATGCTGACCGGCCTCCTCGTCCATGCAAAGCCGGTACCCGCGCACCCACCTGGGGATCTCGACGCCGCGCGCCTGCGCAGTGCCGACGCCGAACCGCAAAATTGGTACACGCTGGGCCGCGACCAGGACGGCACCTATTACTCGCCGCTCAAGGCCATCGATGCGGCCAACGTCGATCGGCTGGGCTTCGCCTGGGAGTACGATCTCGGCCTGCCGATGCGCGGCCAGGAGGCGACGCCCATCGTGATCGACGGACGCATGTACACGTCCGGCACCTGGGGCTATGTCTACGCGCTCGATGCGGCGACCGGCAAGGAGCTGTGGCGTTACGACCCGAAGCCCGCTTACTTCGCGGCGCGCAACCCCTGCTGCGACCTCGTCAACCGCGGCGTCGCCGTCTGGCAGGGCATCGTCTACGTGGAAGCAGTCGACGGTCACCTGCATGCCGTCGATGCCGCCACGGGCAAAAAGCTGTGGGAGGTCGATACCATCACCGATCACAAGCTGCCGTACTCGAGCACCGGCGCGCCGCAGATCGCGGGCGGCGTCGTCGTGGTCGGCAACAGCGGGTCGGACATGGGCCGCGGCGGCGTGCGCGGCTACGTCGCCGCCTACGACCTCAAGACGGGCGCGTTCCGGTGGCGCTTCTATACCGTGCCGCCGGCGCCGGGCAAACCGTTCGAGAATCCGGAATTGGCGGCCGCGGCGAAGACCTGGGATCCACATCGCAAGGCCTACTTTCAGGGCGGCGGCACGGCCTGGGACGGATTCGCCTACGATCCGGCATTGAATCTCGTCTATTTCGGGACCGCGAATGCGGCGCCCTATGATTTGCGCCAACTGGGTCCCGCGAAACTCGACAGTCTCTACACCGCCTCGATCATCGCCGTGCATGCCGATACGGGACGCATGGCGTGGTATTACCAGACGACGCCGCGCGACAGTTGGGACTACGATGCCGTGCAAAAGCTCGTGCTCACAGACCTCGAAGTGGCCGGCGAGAAACACGCCGTCGTGATGCAGGCCTCCAAGAACGGCTTCTTCTATGTGCTCGATCGCAAGACCGGCAAGCTGCTCTCGGCCAATAATTACACCTACGTCAACTGGGCGAGCGGCGTCGACCTCGAGACCGGTCGACCCGTGACGACGAAGACCTCCGATTGGTACTCGGGCCCGAAGGTCGTTTATCCGTCCTGGGCGGGCGGCCATACCTGGCCGCCGATGTCGCTGAGCGCGCAAACGCATCTCGTCTACATTCCGGTCATCGATCAGTCGGCGGTCTGGGTCGACCTGCGCCACAACGGCGGCACCGTGAAATTCATCGACGGTTTTTTCACCGTCAACGGCATCTACCCCGACGACACCTACAATGCCGCCGACGTCAAAGAACTCTATGGCCCGCTGCCGGACCGCAAGAGCGTCGAGGCGGGCCGCAAGGTCAATCCCGTGCGTGAATTGTTGCGTGCCTGGGACCCGGTCGCGGAGAAGACCGTTTGGGAACACGTTACCTCACAGGGGATCCGCGGCAATGACGGCGGCGTCATGTCGACGGGCGGCAATCTGGTCTTCCAGGGTCGCGGCAACGGCGAACTCTGGGTGTATGCGGCGGACAGCGGCAAGGTCCTGAAGACCATTCAGACGGGCAGCCACATCATGGCAGCGCCGGTGACCTACGCCGTCGACGGCGTTCAATACGTCGCGGTGCAAGTCGGCTACGGTGGGGCCGCGATCACCGTCGGGCCCATTCCGCCGAGCAGCGCGGCGCTGAAATATCAAAACACCAACCGCATCATTGCTTTCAAGCTGGACGGCGGTCCGGTACCGACACCACCGCCGCGACCCGACGAACCGTTCCCGGAGCCGCCGGCGCCGACCGCAACGGCCGCCGCAATCAAGGACGGCGAGATCAAGTTCATCCAGGAGTGTTCGCGCTGCCACGTGCTGGGGCCGAGTTCGACTCCGGATCTGCGCAAGCTGAGCCCCGGCCTGCACGCGGTTTTCAAGGAAATCGTGCTGCATGGTGCCTTGGCGCCCAACGGCATGGAACGCTTCGACGATTTGCTCAGCGAGCACGAGGTTGAGGACATCCACGCCTATTTGATCGACCAAAGCTGGCAAGCCTATCGAACGCAGGAGGCGGCCACTCTTCAGTCGGCTGCGCACTAAAAGGGTTCCGCGGCCTGCACCGCACCGGGGCGGGCGGTCCGTACACGGTACGCCCAGTTGCACAGCACGCAAACAATTTGCGCTACAGTTACTGCCGTGCTATCAACCCGGCTTCTCCGGGAGCATTTGACCATCGAGGACAGCCGTCATTCATAAGCCTAGCGCGCGTTTTTTCGGGAGTCCGGTATGAGCGTTCCGGCCGAATCGACCGCGGTGGCGTCGCCCGGCGAGAACATCGGTCTCGAGCGGGACATCGACTGGACCGGCGCGTTTTGGGTCGCGAGCGGCGTGCCGCCGCTCGTGCTGTTTTCGATCGGGGCGGTAGCCGCGACCGTCGGCAAGCTCTCGTGGGTCGTATGGACCATGTCGATCGCGCTCGGCTTCATCCAGTCGTTCACCTATGCGGAAATCGCCGGCCTGTTTCCCAATAAATCCGGCGGCACGTCGATTTACGGGGCCATCGCCTGGGTTCGCTACAGCAAGGTCATCGCGCCGATATCGGTCTGGTGCAATTGGTTCGCCTGGTCGCCGGTACAAGCCACGGGCTCCGCCTTGGCCGCCGGCTACATCCTGAGCGGCTTGTTCGCGCCGGACGCAGCGATCAACACCTGGCAGATCACCTTGCTCGATCTGGGCTCGATCAAGACGGGCCTCTCCATCCGCATCAATGCGATTTTCATACTCGGCGCGATCATCATGTTCAGCGTCAAGTTCGTTCAGGACGGCGGAATCCTGCGTTCGGCCAATACCACCAAGATTTTGGGCATATCGGCGATGATCCCGCTGATCCTGATCGGCATCGTGCCGATCTTGACGGGCGATGTCGTCAAGGCGAATTTCTTCCCGCTCGCGCCGCTCGCTCACGACGCGCTGGGCAAGATTACCGACGGCAGCTGGAACATGGCCGGCATCACCGTGTTCGCGGGCGGCATGTTCCTCGCAGCCTGGTCGACCTACGGTTTTGAAACCGCCGTGTGTTACACGTCCGAACTCAAGAATCCGAAGACGGACACGTTCAAGGCGATTTTCTATTCCGGTCTGCTCTGTGTCGTCGTCTTTACGCTCGTGCCCTTCGCGTTTCAGGGTTTCCTCGGTCTCGGGGGCATGCTCGCGCCCGATATTTACAGCGGTATGGGCGTCGCCGCGGTCATGGCACGCATGGTTCATGTCGGCGCGGCGGGCGGTATCGTCGTCGTGGTCATGCTGATACTCGCGCTCGTCCTGTCGCTGATGACTTCGATGGCCGGCTCTTCGCGCACGCTTTATCAAGCCTCCGTGGACGGCTGGCTGCCGAAGTATCTCTCGCGGGTCAACGAACATCGCGCGCCGTCGAACGCGATGCTCACGGACTTAGGGTTCAACCTCCTGTTGCTGCTGCTGTCGGACTCCGTCTTCGTGATCGGCGCCGCGAACGTCGGCTATATGATTTTCAATTTCCTGAACCTCAATGCCGGCTGGATTCACCGCCTCGACCGGCCACGGCAGGAGCGGCCCTGGCGCGCGCCAAGTTGGATACTCGCGGCCGGAGCGCTGCTGTCCTTCGTGAATCTCGCGTTCATGGGCTTGGGCGCGGACGTCTACGGCGCTGGGACTTTGAGCACCGGCTTGGGATTCGTCGCCTTGATCGCGCCGATCTTCATTTATCGCCACTATATACAAGACAAGGGCCAGTTCCCCGCGGGTATGGCGGAGGACCTCGGCTTGGGATCGGGCGCGGCGAGTTCCAAGCGTGCCGGCCTCTGGCCTTACCTCGTGCTCGTGGCCGGTGTACTCGTCGTCGTGCTGACGCACGCCATCGCGGTCTACTAGCGATGCTCGTGACCGGCATCAAGAGCAAACCGGTCTACGCGCCCTTGCGCGCCGATCCCGGCGGTCGTTACCACCTGCTCCTCGGCAGCGGTCCGGGCGCCGCACCCCTGTTGCAGGTGCTCGCGGAATTACGCGACGACGCGCCGGACAGCCTCGCGCGCAGCCGCGTGCTGTTCGCGCCCGGGGCTGGCGCCGATGCGGACGGCAGCTCCGCGGCCTTTGCCGCGGCCGGCGTTGCCGACGTGCGCACGTTGGCCGATTCCGGCGCGCTGCTCGGTGAGTTCGAGTCTCTGCTCGCGGCCTCAAGGATGGGCCTGCGCCTCTACGTCGCCGGACCGGAGAGTTTCATCGGTTTGGCGATGAAGATAGCACTGCAGTTCAACCTCAACACCGACGAGATTCGCGCGCAGGAGTGCGGCTCGAAGGCGCGGCGCGTGCGCTGCGTGCATTGTCGCGAGACGACCGAGGAGGTGCGCACCAATATCGTGCAATGCATCGGTTGTCGCCGCTGGCTGCTGGTCCGCGACCACTACTCCCGCCGTCTCGCGGCCTACATGGGCGTCATGGTCGATGCCGAAGCGCCGGGGCAGATCCCGGCGATCGAGGAGGTGTTCCCATGAGCGGCCGCAGCACCGTGCACGTCGAAGTGACCGCGATCGAACAGATCACACCGCAGATCAAGCATTTCACGCTGCGTGCCGTCGATCGCGCGCCGCTGCCGGCGTTCTCGGGCGGCTCGCACGTGGTCGTCGTGATGCGCGCGGCGCATCGAGTCCACCGCAATCCCTATTCGCTGTTGAGTGCGCCGTCCGACCGCAGCGCCTACCAGATCGCGGTGCGGCGCATGGAGGAATCGCGCGGCGGCTCCGAGTTCATGCACACGCAACTGCAAGTGGGCAGCCATCTCGAGATCGCGCATCCGGTCAACCTCTTCCCGCTCGACAAGATCGCGCGCAAGCACGTCTTGATCGCCGGCGGCATCGGGATTACGCCCTTCCTCGCCCAGCTCGAGGACCTGCATGACGGCGTAATCCCTTATGAATTGCATTACGCCGTACGCGCAGCGGAGCATGCGGCCTTCGCGGAGCGGCTGCGGGCGCGTGAGGGCGGCCGCGTGCGGTTCTACTTCGACAACGCCGCCCAAGCGATCGACTTCGATGGCCTGCTCTCCGGGCAACCCCTGGGCACCCACGTGTACGTCTGCGGCCCTGCGGGCATGATCGACCGCGTCCTCGCGACCGCACGCCGCTGGGGCTGGCCCGACAGTCACGTGCATTGGGAGAAGTTCAGTGCGCCGCCGAGCGGGCGTGCCTTCGAGGTGTTCCTGGCCCGCGCCCAGATCGGCGTCAAGGTGCTGCCCGACCAGAGTCTGCTCGAAGCGATCGAAGCGGCCGGTGTCGAGGTACCGTATCTCTGCCGCGGCGGCGTCTGCGGCTTCTGTCAGACCCGCGTGCTCGAAGTCGACGGCGAACTGCTGCATCACGATCATTATTTGTCCGACGCCGACAAGCTGCGGGGCAAGAGCATCATGCCCTGTGTCTCGCGTGCCAACTGCAAGAGTCTCGTATTGGATCTGTGAGGAGGTTCCGATGAGCGCCGTATTCAAGCCCGATGAGACTTTCCGCGACGACTTCAGTTTTCGCAACAGCCCCGCCGCGATCCGGCGGTTCCCGCTGCCTTTTCCGGCCGACGATTACATGTACTCGGTGAACCTGGAGCCGCATCTGCCCGGGCCGCGCGGTTCGGTCACCGAGTTCGCGCTCGACATCGACGAACATTACGTGGCGGAATGTCGCGAACGAGCGATCGTGCTCGCGGCCGAACCGCTGCGTTTCCAGGCGTTGCCGCATATGATGAGCGCGCAGTGGGACTGCCTGGAACTGATCATGGAGTCCCTGGCGCGCGATTACAGCCAACATTTTTCTTTGGCGCGCGATGGCAATCGCTGGCACTGGATCAACCGCCCACTCGGCATCGATAAAGCCTTCACGTTCGGTGATGCGAGCACGCTGCCGCAGCCGCCGCTCGAATTCATCACGCGGCAGGTGCAAGGCGACTGGGTGGTCATGGACCAGCGTGACGGCGACCTGTGGACCGAAGCGGGCATGGTGACGACGCCCGCGGATTGGTCCCTGGATTTCGACATCGGCATGACCTTCAAGGAGTGGCATGGACCCGTGCCGCTCGCGCATGAAATGAACGTCTTCGATCGCGCGCTCAAATACCTGCTGAACTTGCGCTTGGGCGCCCCGGTGCGGCGCTTGAACTGGACGATGACGGTGAATCCGCGGCTGGACACGGCCCCCGAACTCTATCCGTTTTGGGGTCCCGACCGGGCCCGGGTCGACGCGACGAACGCGGGCGATCTCGTGCATCTGCGTGTCGAACTGCAGGGACTCTGGCGCCTGCCGCGCAGCAACGGGATCGTGTTCAGCATTCGCACCTATTTCATCAGCATGCGTGAACTCGTGACGGTACCGAAATGGGCGCGTCGCGTACATCGCGTCGTGAAGAACCTGCACCCCGCGCTCGTCGATTACAAAGGCTTGAGCCGCTATCGCGATGCCGTCGTCGAATGGCTGGCACCGTACGATGACGGCAGTCCGACGACTCCGGGTGCCGCACCGGAGTGAGCGCTGCGCGCGCGGCACGCGCGTCGTCTACGCGCCCCGGCTGCGCGCGACGGCCGGGCGGCTGGGTGCGCGTGAGGTTTGTGGTTACTGCTATCGAGGAGAAAAACAATGGCATTGAGTTGGCGAATCTCGGCGCTGGCCGACCGGCACCGATCCCTGGGGTCCAAGCTCGAGGACTGGAATGGCATGGGCACGGCCTGGACCTACGACAAGAGCGTTGCCGTGGATCACGTTGCAATCCGCACCAAGGCGGGACTCATGGATGTCTCGGGACTCAAGAAGCTGCACCTCGTCGGACCGCACGCCTCGGCGGTGCTCAATTACGCGACGACTCGCGACGTCACGAAGATCTACCCGGGCAAGTCGGCGTACGCATGCATGCTCAACGAGGCGGGCCTGTTCATCGAGGACTGCATTTTATATCGCACGGCCCCGAATGCCTGGATGGTCGTGCATGGCAGCGGCGCGGGTCATGAAACGCTCGCGAAATACGTGCTCGGACGCAATGCCGCGATCCTGGTCGACGACGACTTGCACGACTTGTCGCTGCAGGGACCGCTTGCCGTCGAGTTCCTGGCCGCGCATGTCCCCGGCATCCGTGATCTCAGATATTTTCACCATCTGCCCACGACCCTGTTCGGCAAGCCGGTGCTGATTTCGCGAACCGGGTATACCGGCGAGCGCGGCTACGAGATCTTCTGCAAGGCCGAGGATGCCGGCCTCATTTGGGATACGATCTTGAGCGAGGGCAAGAGCCTCGGCATCATTCCCACGTGCTTCACGACGCTGGACTATCTGCGCGTCGAGAGTTCCCTGCTGTTCTACCCGTACGACATGTCGCAGATGTATCCGTTTCCCGATGAGCCGGCCGGTGACAGCCTCTGGGAACTCGGCCTCGATTTCACGGTGAGTCCCGGCAAGACGGATTTCAACGGCGCCGAAGCCCATTACCGGCTCAAGGGCCGCGAACGCTTCAAGATCTTCGGCCTGGCGGTCGACGCACACGAGGCCGCCGAGATGGGCGATCCCGTCTATGCCGGCGATGAGCCCGTGGGCATCGTGACCTGCGCGATGTTCTCGACATTGACGAACAAGTCAATGGCGATCGTGCGCTTGCGCGTGGAGTGCGCGGTCGCAGGCACCGCGCTCGAACTGCGCGGCAAGAGATTGCGGGCTCCCGCGACGGCGCAAACGCTGCCGTTCGACGACCCCGGGAAGAAGAAGCGCACGGCCGTGGGCTGAGGTCAAGCCGTCGCACCGACTCTTCGCGGCGCGAGTACCAGAGCGGCCAGCAAGCCAAAGGCCGGAACGGACAGCAGCAGCGGCAAGCCCATGCGCGGCCACGCATCGAGCGCGATGCCGCCGATGCTGGGCCCGAGCACGCCGCCGATGCAGTAAATCATCACGAACAGCGTATTGGCACCGGCGAGGCGGTCGTGCCCGAATTCTTCGCCGAGCAGTGCGATTCCCTGGCTGTAGAAGGCGTAGAGCGTGCCGCCCCACAGGAACAACAGCGGCCAGAGCAGCGCGGGCGACTCCAAGGCCCGTGGCAGCAGCAAGGGCCCGACGCCGCTGGTCAGCGCGCATATCCCGAGCAACCGCCGCCGACCGTAGCGATCGGCAAGCATGCCGATCGGTAATTGCAGCACCATGTTGCCGGCGAGAAACGCCGTCACCAAGAACAGGGCCGCGCGTTCGTCCAAGCCGGCGCGCAGTCCGAACAAGGGCAAGAGCGAAAGATCCGCCGACTCGACCAGCCCCGCCACGGCGGCGGCCAGCATGATGACCGGAGCGGCCCGAGCCAAGCCGAACAGCATGCGCAGCGACTGCGGCGGTGGCGGGACGCGCGCGGCGCTGCTCTCGGCCGCCTGCCGCAGCAGCAACAGCGGCAACAGCGTCACGGCCAGACACAGCGCACCGAGTAGAAACGGCTCCGGCCCGCGCGTGCCGGTGATCTCGAGCAGCACCGGACCTGCGACCGTGCCGGTCGAGAACACCGTGCCATAGATGCCCATGACCGTGCCCCGCGAGGCGGCGCCGCTGACCGTGTTCATCCAAATCTCGCTGGCGACCCAGCTCAAGCCCAGCGCACAGCCGGTCAGGATGCGCAGTGCGATCCACGCGGGTATGGAATTCCAATACGGCATGGCGACGAGGATCAACACGCCGACGGCGATGCCGCTGAGCACCGAACGCTTCAGGCCCAGGCGCCCGATCCAGTAGGGATAAAACGGGCCGGCGAGCGTCACCGCGACGAGGCTGATCGCGATCACCGTCCCGATCACGAAGGCGTCGCTGCCGGCACGATTCAAGACGATCGCGATCAGCGGCGGCTCGAAGCCAAAGATCAGCCCGACGCCGAGATTCGTCGAGAACACGGCCGCCAAGACCCAAGGCGCTGATCGATTCTTCATGGTCATTCTCGGCTCTCGAGGCGGCGCGCGTGCCCGCGCGACTATCGACGTGCGCGCCGGCGGCGTCAAGAGACGCCTGTTTGCGGTGCATTAGAGGCTGCTCGTCGCCCCAGGCGCGTGCATCCCCCGCCCGGCGCGCACTGTGACAGATCTGCAACGCCTGGCGCGGATAGTGCCTGGTGCGCAATCAACTTGCGTGTGAGTAAACCCTATGTTACGTATTGGCGGCGTAGAAATCGAATATCGGCCTTGGGATGATTTGCGAACGTGAATGGCGTCTGCGGGGGCTCTGACGCGCAGAGACCACAGAAGCGCCGTGCGGCGCGCGTTCTTGCGGATTTTTTTCAACGTGAGGGAGAAGCATTCATGCAGAAGCATTTGTCCGCCGGCACCGCCATCGCCGCGCTGGTCGGCCTCATCGGCGTCCAGCATCCCGCCTCCGCGGCCGCCGCAGCCGGTACGACGCCCGACACCGGTCTCGAGGAAATCGTCGTGACCGCCGAGAAGCGCGACTCCACCGTGCAGGCAACCGCAATCAGCATGACCGCGATCTCGGGCGAACAGCTGGCTGCCCAGGGCATCAAGACGGTCGAGGACATCGCCGCGAAGGTTCCGGGCATCTCGATCCGCACCGCAGGCCCCGGCCAGACCGAATATGAAATGCGCGGTCTGTCCGCCGGTGGTGGCTCGGCTGCGACCGTGGGCTTCTACCTCGACGAGACACCGCTGTCGGCGAACGCTGTCGCCTTGAACGGACGCACGGTCATCGACCCCGACCTGTTCGACCTGAATCACGTCGAAGTGTTGCGCGGCCCGCAAGGCACACTCTACGGCTCGGGTTCCATGGGCGGCACGATCAAGCTCGTCACCAACCAGCCGGAACTCGACAAATGGGATGCGGCGACCGATACCTATGTGTCCGACACCTCGCACGGCAGCGCCAACGGCGGCGGCAGCCTGATGCTCAACATGCCGATCGGCGACATCGCGGCCTTCCGCCTCGTCGGTACGGCGAAGTACATCAGCGGCTGGATCGACCGGATTTTCGCGCAGCCGGGCGAGTTTCCCTCGCCGACCAACCCGGCCGGCACGGCCACGGCCCCGGCCGGCTGCGCCTATTATTGCGATCGCGGTAACGTGGCGGATATGCCCGTGGGCGGCGTCGTCAAGGGCTCGAATCTCGAGCGCTTCGCCTCGGGTCGCGGCACGCTGCTCGTGAAGCCCGCGGACAACTTGTCGATCACGCTCGCCGAAATGTACCAGGTGATCCGTGCCGACGGATACAACGCCTTTCAGGAAAACCCGGGCGGCCTCGCGATCGAGCAGCCTTACGACCAACCGGAGCCTTACCACGACTATTTCGAGCTGACGAGCCTCAAGATCGCCTATGACTTTGCCGGAGCCTCGTTGACCTCGGCCACCAGTTACTGGTGGCGCAACGTGCTCCAATCCCAGGACGCTACCGAGGCGCTGCAGAACATCAACAACTTGACCAAGATCGTCAACGGCGTCGCCGTGCCGAATTATATTCAAAGCCTCTACCAGGAAGATGATCCGACCAATCAGTTCAGCGAGGAATTGCGCCTGACCTCGACCGGCTCGGGGCCGCTCGACTGGGTCGGCGGCCTGTACTTCGCCAAGCTCGAGTCCGGCTACATCACCTACAACCAAGACGCGGGCTTTGCGACGACGCTGACCTGCGGCCCCGCCTCCGCAGCTAATCCCGTTGCCGGCTACTGCCCGGTGTCCTCGACCTACAATCCGAACAGCACCTTGCGCTATCCCAATCCGGCGTTGCCGCAGTATCCGAGCGGTCAGGCGGCGAATCCCAACGGCATCGTGTTCAACGACAACAACCCCAACGTCCTCAAGCAGGAGGCGGTGTTCGGCGAGGTCAATTACAAGATTCAACCCGATCTTCGACTGACCGCCGGCATCCGCTATTTCCATTACAGCGCGACCGATTTCGCCGACCAGGCCGGCCTCGGCACGGCCTCGGCCAATCAAGATTCGACCATCCTGGCGCAGAGCGACAGCGGCAGTGCCGTGCTGCCGAAACTGAATCTTTCCTACGAGCCGACGTCGGACCTGACCGTTTACGGCACGATCGCCAAGGGCTCGCGTCCGGGCGGCTTCAATCTGCCGATCCCGCTGCCGAGCGCGCAGGTCCTGCAGGAGACCAATGGCGCCGCCTACAACTGCGCCCCACCGGCCAGCGGCGCACCCGGCGTCTATGTCACCTCGCAGCCGAGCTTCGGCTCCGACTCGGTCTGGAGCTTCGAACTCGGCGAGAAGGCGCGCTTCGACGACCGTCGCTTCACGCTCAACGCGGATGTCTACTACATCGAGTGGAAGAACATCCAACAGGTGCTGTCGCTGACTTGCGGCTACCCGTACGACACGAATGCGGGCAATGCCAAGAGCTATGGCCCGGAAGCGGAGTTCTCGGCCGTGATCGTCCAAGGCCTGAGCTTCGATCTCTCGGGCGCCTACACGCAGGCCTATATCAGCGACCCGACCGCCGCGGCGATCGGTTCCGGGATCACGCCCGGAACGCGCGTGTTGAACGTGCCGAAGTACACGGCGGTCGCCGGACTGAACTATGGCGCCCCCATTGGCGCGGGCTTGAACGGCATGTTCCACCTGTCCAGCTCGCTCGTGGGGCCGACAGCGGATCAAGCCGCCGTGCGGCAGACGCTGCCATCATATAATCTCATCGATGGGCGCGCGGGCGTCGCTGCCGATCACTGGGGCGCCTACCTGTTCGGGACCAACCTGACCAACAAGGTGGCGTACCAGACGATCGACAACACCGTGTTCGCCTGGCAGACCTACGCGATCACGCGGGTGTCGACGAATCAGCCGCGCACGATCGGCGTCGATTTCCAATACAAGTTTTGAAGGAGAGCGGTGTTGACGAGTGAAGCCACCGACAAGGCGGTCGACCAGGACGCCGAGACGCTGCGCGCGCTCGGCTACGAGTCGAAGTTCGATCGCAGCATGTCGAAATGGGAAAACTTTTCCTTAGGCTTCACCTATCTATCGCCCGTCGTCGGCGTCTACACGATCTTCGCGAGCGCCTTCGTCGCGGGTGGCCCGCCGATGTGGTGGACCTACATCGGCGTGGGCCTCGGGCAACTGCTCGTCTGTCTGGTCTTCGGCGAGATCGTCTCGCAGTTCCCGATTTCCGGCGGCCTGTACCCTTGGGCGCGCCGGCTCATGGGCAAGCGCTGGGCCTGGACCGCGGGTTGGGTCTATGCTTGGGCGCTGTGCTGCACGATGGCGGGCGCCGCCACGGGTGTCGCGCCCTTCCTCGCGCAATTGTTCGGCGTCGACAGCACGCCGGCCGCAACCACCGGGATCGCACTCGTGCTGATCGCGGTCTCGACGGCGCTGAACTTGAGCGGTACGCGGCTGCTCGCGCGCGTCGCGATGTTCGGCTTCGTCTGCGAACTCGTGGGTGCGATCGTCGTCGGCGGCTATTTGCTCATGTTCGCCCGTCATCAGCCGCTCCGGGTTCTGTTCGATACCACGATCGTGCCCACCGACGGCAATTACCTGCCAGCGTTTCTCGCCTCCTCGCTCGCCGCGATGTTCTGCTACTACGGCTTCGAGGCCTGCGGCGACGTCGCCGAGGAGACTCCCGACGCGAGCCGCATGATCCCGAAAGCCATGCGTATGACGATCTATATCGGCGGCGCCGCGGCGTCCTGGGTCTGCCTCGCCTTCGTGCTGTCGATCGACGACATGCACGCGGTGGTCACGGGCGCGGACAAGGATCCGATCGTGACCCTGCTCAAGGCCGCGATGGGCGACAACGGCTTTCGCGCCGTGATCGCCGTGGTGCTGGTGTCCTTCGTTTCCTGCCTGCTGAGCCTGCAAGCGGCGGCGAGCCGGCTGATCTTCGCCTATGCGCGCGATCAAATGATCTTCGGCAGCAAATTCTTGAGCCGGATGTCGCCGGGCCGGCACGTACCGGCGAACGCCCTCGTGCTCATGGGCGCGATCCCGGCGGCGATCGCGCTGTCGGCGCTGTGGCTGCAGGATGCGATCCAAACCATCATCAGCTTTGCCGCGGTCGGCATCTATATCTCGTTCCAGATGATCGTGCTCGGCGCGCTGATCGCGAGACATCGCGGCTGGCGGCCGGCGGGGCCGTTCACGTTGGGCGGCTGGGGCTACCTGGTCAACGTGCTCGCGCTCGTCTACGGCGTGAGCGCGATCGTCAACATCCTCTGGCCGCGCGGCCTGCCCGGCGACCCCTGGTACCTCACCTGGGGAATGCTGCTGACGACGGTCGGGGTCATGGGCATCGGCGCGCTCTACATGGTGCTGGCGCGACCCTACGAGCGCGGTAATGCGCCGGCCGGCGATGCGCATCTGATCACGCGCGCAGCCACCGCGAGAGCTTCCGCGTCGGCAGCGGTCGAAACGGCCGGTTGAGCCCGGTCCGCCCGCGCCACGCCTGTCAGGGATCGAGTCGGCGCTCGCTAGGGATAGGGACCGGCCGTGGCATCGTTGCCGCCGTCGACGCAGAGGTGCGCGCCGGTGACATAGCTCGCGAGGTCGGAGGCAAGAAATTGCACGCAGCGCGCGACCTCGACCGGGCGCGCGAGGCGCCGCATCGGAATGCCGGCCGCGAGCTTGGCGAGGTTGTCAGCCGGGTCGCCCTGCTGGGTCGCAAGGATTTCATCGACCATACGCGTGTGGATTTCTCCGGGACAGACGGCATTGACACGAATGTGGTCGGCCGCGTGATCGAGCGCCATACAACGCGTGATCTGCAACACCGCGCCCTTGCTCGCGCAGTAGGCGACGTGCCTGGGTTCGCCATTCAAGCCCCATTCGGACGCAATGTTGACGATCGCTCCACCGCCCGCGCAGCGCATGAACCGGACCGCCGCGCGACTGAGGTAAAAGACGGCGTTGACGTTGACGGCCATGGTGTCCAGCCATTGCTCGTCGCTGGTCGCGAGTGCGTCGGCCGTGTACAGAATGCCGGCATTGTTGACGAGCACGTCGAGAGCGCCGAACTTCCGGAGCGTCGCGTCGACGAGCGCGTCGCAGGCGCCGACGCCGCGCAAGTCCGCCGCAGTGAATTCCCCCCGGCCACCGCCCTCACGAATGGCGCCGACGACGGCCTGCCCGCGCTCGGCATCTCGGCCGCAGACCATGACGGCCGCGCCGCACTCCGCAAAGGCGCGTGCGCAGGCCTCGCCGATACCGGACGTCGACCCGGTCACCAACACGACTTTTCCCGTGAAATCCATACGAACAACTCCGGCGATGCGGGCCATCCTGCCCGGCTTAATCAGTATAATCGCCGCGCTCCCGGTCGCGAACGCATCCACCTCGAGGGCTCCTCTTGAACCAATCGAATCCCCGCATGGACGCCACGGTCGAGATCGCGCCGGCCGCGACCCCGCGCAACGAGCTCAGCCGCTCCTTGCAGCGTCGCCATCTGACGATGATCTCGATCGGCGGCATCATCGGCGCCGGGCTGTTCGTGAGCAGCAGCACGGCGGTCCACGCCGCCGGTCCCGCCGTGTTCCTGAGCTACGCGATCGCGGGACTGCTGATCTTGCTGGTGATGCGCTCGCTCGCGGAAATGGCAACGGCGCTGCCCCAGGTGCGCACCTTCACGGAATTCGCCCGCGCCGGTCTCGGCGACGGCGCGGGTTTCGTCGTGGGCTGGCTTTATTGGTACTTCTGGGTGTTGGTCGTGCCGGTCGAGGCGATCGCAGGCGCGAAGATTCTGCATCTGTGGATACCGGGCACGCCGCTGCAGATCGGCCTCGCCTTGATGACCATCATGACCATCGTCAACTTGTTGTCGGCACGCTCCTATGCGGAGTTCGAATTTTGGTTCGCCTCGATCAAGGTCGCCGCGATCCTCACGTTCATCGCGATTGCGACTTCATTCGCCTTCGGCTGGACCGCGCCGAACGGCGCGACCTTCCAGAACCTCACCGCGTTCGGCGGCTTCACGCCCAAGGGCTGGCTCGCGGTCATTGCGACCGTGCCGGTGGTGTTCTTCGCGATGACGGGGGCGGAGATCACGATGATCGCCGCCGCCGAGTCGGCGCATCCCGGTGTCGCGGTCGCCCGCATGGGCTCCGCGGTGATCGGGCGCATCCTCCTGTTCTATGTCGTATCGATCTTCTTGATCATGTGCGTCGTACCCTGGAATCTTGTGATCTCGGGTGAGTCGCCGTTCACGCTCGCGCTCAACACCATGCACGTCCCCGCCGCCGGCAAGATCATGAGCGTGATCATCCTGACCGCGGTCTTGTCGTGCATGAGCTCGGCCTTTTACGTGAGTTCGCGTGTATTGTTCGTCATGGCCGACAAGGGCGACGCTCCGCCGGCGCTCGTGCGCCTGAGCCGCCGGCGCGTTCCCGTCGTCTCGGTGCTCATCAGTGCGGCCGCCGGCTTCCTCGGCATCATCGCGGCGACGCAGGCGCCGCAACAAGTGTTCGACTTCCTGGTGAGTTCCTCGGGAGCTCTCGGCGTCATGGTCTACATGGTGATCATCGTCGCGCAGATCGCCCTGCGGCGACGGCGCGCGGCGCGCGGCGAGCCCGCCCCGCCCGTCACCATGTGGCTCTTTCCCTGGCTCAGCATCCTCGCCTTGCTCGGGATGACCACAGTCTTGCTGGCGATGGCTTTCACGCCCAGCATGCAGACCGATTTCAAGGCGAGCTGCATCACGATACTCCTGAGCGTCGTGGCTTATGGCCTCGTGCGCTGGAAGCGGGGCATGCGCGCGCCGTGACGGCGCACCGGCACCGGGCGCCGATCGGCCGCGTTGCGGCCTTGATCGCGATCTTCGCTGCCGCCGCCGTCCCGGCACAACCGGTCACACGGTCGGTCTTTCCGCCCGAGGAATTTGCGGCGCGCCGTGCGCGTGTGTTCGAGCGCATCGGCGATTCCGTGGCGTTGCTCGAGGGCTCGACCGAGCGTCCGGGCGAACAGCCGTTCCGCCAAGGCAACGAGTTCTACTATTTGACCGGCGTCGCCGAACCGCGCGCGATTGCCTTGCTCGATGGCCGCAGCCGGGAGACGACGCTGTTCCTGCTGCCGGCGCACGCTCCCGACGTCGACTCGAAATTCGGCCCCGGCGCACTGTACCCGGGCGAGCAGAGCGCGCGCCTCTTGGGTCTGGCGGCCGTGCTGTCGCGCGATGCCTTACCCGAGATGCTTGCCGCGATCGGCAAGCAGGGCCGCACGATCTTCACGCCGTTCCGCCCCGAAGTGCTCGGCAGCGCCTCGGCATACGACACGCAACTACTCACGCGCCTCAATCATGAAGACCCCTGGGATGGCCGTCCGAGCCGCGAAGAGGCATTCCGGCTCAAGCTGATCGAGGCGGCGCCGAAATCCGAGATTCGCGATCTCGATCCCATCGTCGACGACTTGCGTGCGATCAAGACTCCGCGCGAGATCGCCGTGCTGCGGACGGCCACGCAAATTGCAGACGCGGGCATTTTACGCGCGATGCATGCGGCGCATCCCGGTCTGATCGAGTACCACCTGCAAGCCGAGGCGGAATACGAGTTCAAACGCCGCGGCGCCTACGGCCCCGCCTATTTCGCGTTGGTCGCGACCGGCAAGAACAGCTGGTATACGCATTATCACTACGATACGGCGACGCTGCAGCCCGGCGAACTGGTGCAATTCGACTACGCACCGGATTATCACTATTACAGCTCGGACGTGACCCGGATCTTTCCGGCGGGCGCCCGCTTCGATGCGCACCAGCGCGAGGTCTACACGCTTTATCTACGTTTGTATCAGGCCCTGATGACCTCGATCCGGGTACATGAGACACCGGAGACGATCGCGCGACGCGCCGTGGCGAAAATGGATGAGATCGTCGCAGCCCATGCCTACACGGACCCTGATCTCAAACAGGCGGTGCTCGCATTCGTCGACGGAATACGCAACCGCAAGCCCGGGTTTCTCGGCCATGCGGTGGGCATGGAAGTCCATGACGTCTACGGCGCTTATCAGACGCTCGAGCCGGGCATGGTGTTCACGATCGAGCCGATGCTGCGGCTGCCCGCAGAACATGTCGGCCTGCGCCTCGAGGACATGCTCTTGATCACGCCAGAGGGCTACGAGAATCTGTCGGCCGCACTGCCCGTCGAGGTCGACGCAATCGAGAAGCTCAAGGCCGGCCCCTTGCCGGCCGCACTGCGCTGAAGAGCGCGCCTCAAGGCAGCGGCTCGCGCGTCAACTGGACTCCCCCCGCCGCATCGCGAGCCACGCGTATGTTCTCGTGTCGGCCGCGCACGACGATGTGCTTGAGCGTCATCGACCGCCAACCCTCGGGCAGGATCGGCGCATAGGCTTGGACGAGGCCTTCCGGACGAATGCGCAAGCCCGTGTAGCCGAAGATCAGGCTTTGCAGGAAGCCGCCGGAGCCGGTCAGAAAATAACCGGTGTTGTTGGCGGCCGTCTCCGTGCGGACGTTGAAAGGCGGCTTGAGCGTGCCGCCC
>Ga0116228_10001077_pt1 | contig 22233 bp, 21 predicted proteins | sample S1TSphfallax_2_FD_89694 | JGI IMG/M metagenome (GOLD analysis project Ga0116228, IMG submission 89694) | Host-associated microbial communities from peat moss isolated from Minnesota, USA - S1T2_Fc - Sphagnum fallax MG | ecosystem: Host-associated > Plants > Peat moss > Unclassified | place...
AGCATGGAGGATGCTTGGAGAGTTTTCAACAAGATGCCATCTCAAGATTTGGTAACTTGGACTGCCATACTTGTCAGATGTGCCATGCATGGGCACAGTAAGGAAGCTCCTAAACATTTTGAACAGATATGTCAAGAAGGTGCACAGCCAGATGATATCATGTTTATTTGTCTTCTGTCAGCTTCTAGGCATGCAGGTGGATGAAGGCATGTGCTGTTATGCATCAATGGTCACAGACTATATGATTTCCATATAATTTGAACATTATACCTGTATGCTCAACCTTCTTGGCCATGCTGGCCATCTAGAGGAGGCAGAGAAGCTGGTCATGGCAATGCCCTATGAACCACATGTGGCTCCATGGATGTCTTTGCTCAGCACTTGCAGAATTCATGGGAACATGGAGATGGCAGAACATATTGCCAATTGAATTCTTGAAATGGAGCCTGACAATGCTGGTGGTTATGTGCTGCTATCAAACATCTATGCTGCTGCTGGCAACTGGAATCTCTGTGAGGATGTTGAATGGCAGAGAAAGGAAAAAGGTGTGAGGAAACAGCCAGGTTGCACCTGGATTGAAGTGAATAATAAGGTGCATAGGTTTGTAGTAGAACATCAAGACCACCTCCAGGTGATTGAAATTCATGCAGAACTGCAGAGATTGTCAATGCCTGTGTGTGATGCCCGGGGCACATGCCTTGTACAAAATCTGTTGTGCATAATGTGGAAGAAGAATGCAGTCATTTGTGTGACCATAGCAAGAAACTGGCTCTTGCATTTGGGCTCATCAACACAGCTCCCTTTAATCCTGTCCAAACTTTTTAAAATTCAGGTTTGTGAAGATTGCCACACTTCCACAAAATTCATCTCAAAAATAGTTGGGAGAGCAATCATGGTGAGGGATACCAATCGCTTTCATCACTTTGAAGATGGTGTTTGTTCTTGCATAGACTAGTGGTGATGCCAGTAATCTGTCTTCTGAATCACTATATCCCTTATCAAAAAACTGGTGCTATTGAGCATTGTGAGTAATAGAGTTGTTGACAGATATATGTGAGACTATAGGGAGTGGACCTTAGTGAGAAGAAAAGTTTTGCTGTCTTGTGTAATCTTCCAATTTTTAGTCACAATGCCATTGTTTGGCAACTTGTGAATTCCAAGTTCCTCAATTTGGTTGGTCCATCAGTTCTTCAAGGTGTTGGCAGGGTGCCATGGACTCACCCTTGAGTTGCAGGGCTTAGGACACATAGTGATTTGGGGCAGCAGAGCACTGGCACTTCTCAGGGTGGAAAATTGGGACCAACAGTACCAGCAGGCCAGAGAGAGACATGTTGGGAAGAATTCTTTTGAGATCCTTCACAGTGGTGGGATTGTGGGAACAGAGAAGGTGAATGGTACTCAGATGTCAAGCATAGGAAGATGCAGGATGCACTTGGCTTGAGGACCACTGTAGGCCCCAATGGATATGTGATGCATGTTCTCTTAAACATTTTGAATGGATGTGTGAAGGTGTACAGCCGGATGATTTCACTTTTGTTTGTCTTCTGTCAGGTTGCAGCCAGCAGGTTCAGTGGACAAGGCCTGCACTTTTATGGTGCTTCAATGACCACCATGTACATGATTTCTTCAAAATTGGAACATTACACTTGCATGGTGGACCTTCTTGGTTGTGTTGGCTATCTACAGGAAGCAGAGAATATGATCAAGGCCATGCCATGTAAACCACTTGTGGCTGTGTGGATGGTTTTGCTTGGGGCTTGCAGAATTCATGGTAATGTGGAGATGGGGAAATGTGTTGCTAAATGACTTCTTGAGTTGGAGGCTGAAAATGCTGCTGTTGGCAACAAGGATCTCTGTTAAGGGGCAGAGCTAGGTTGCACCTGGATTGAAGTCAATAAGGAGGTGCGTACATTTGTAGTAGACTATCAAGACCATCCTCAGATGGTTGAAATTCATGCAGAACTGAAGAGATTGTCAGGGCCCATGCATGATGTGGTGCAATTGCCATATACTAAAGGTGTACTGCATGCTGTGGAGGCAGAAGAAAAGGTGTTTCATTTGTGTCACTATGGTGAGAAACTGGCTATTGCATTTGGGCTCATCAACACAGCTCCTGGTACTCCACTTCAGATAATAAAAATCTGTGGGTTTGTGAAGATTGCCACACTTCCACAAAGTTCAATTCAAAAGTAGTTGGGAGAGCAATCACGGTGAAGGATGCCAATTGCTTTCATCATTCTTAGGACAGTGTTTGTGATGGACTATTGGTGATGTTAGTGGCATGTCTTGTGAATCACTATATCAAGTTCCTTTCTTTTTGTAGCATATCTATTGGTATTATTTAACTGCCATATTTGGACACTGTTAACTGTTACCACTGAAAAAGGGGCCATGCAGCTTCCTTGTAGTTTTGATTTCCTGCCTCTACCATTTGGACCACTTATGTCTGGTGCCTCTTTCCTCTTATATGTATGATGTTATTTTGAAAACACAATGGATTTTGAGATTATAACAACATTTCCAAAAAGTGTTTCATGTGTCACCATAGTGAGAAGAAACTGGCCATTGCATTTGGGCTCATCAGCATGCCTCCTGTTATTCCTGTCCGTATCATCAAGAATCTGCAGGTATGTGCAGACTGCCCCACTTCCACCAAGTTCAGTGCAAAGATAGTTAGGACAGCAATCACAGTAAGGGATGCATCTTTTTGGATGGTTTTTACTCTTGCAGTGATTATTGGTGATGACAGCAGATCAGCCTTTCCACTGATTATGCATGCTGGCTTTGAATGAAATGTTGGCAATTTAGGGCATGCCTAACAACAGGATGATTTGTGAAGTATGAGTTGTAACTGCAGCCCAAAGTGAGCACAGCTGAGGTGTCTGATGAATTGATATCGATCTCATCATAGACCATGTCACCTTGCTTCTCGGAACCAAACTCTGTGAAACAATAGACACTAATTGTTTAAGTCTTGCTCTCTGTGCCAAAGGTCCTTGGACACCAGGGTGCAGCCAGGAGGCAATGTTTCCACTGCCTGTTTCTTGAACAGCACCTCCGGCCCTACTAGACATTTGCCCCTGCAAGCACAATGAATCTAAATCCCAATTCTTATGGTTGGTGACCCACCAGATGTCACCAATACTATCTTCAGTGTGATGCTTGGAAAGTCAGTTACCCTTTTGAATATTTCGTTTGAATGGCAAAACTTGACTGCTCATGGTCTGCTTCTAGATTCCTGAGTAGTTAAGCTGAATATATTCATGTCAGTTCTGTGCTTTTCATGTGTTGTTTCTATAGAACTGGGTTGAGCTGTGTCTAACTCTTCTAGCTTTCTCAAGAGATGTTTGCTAGCCTTGTAGAAGTTTGAGCAGCTCTGGTTCATCATTTGGGAAATCAGAAGCTGCAACAAGGGAACCTCTATACTGGAAAATTCTATAATCTCATCATAATCACTACCTTTGTCCAACTTCTTTGCCAGATGCTCTTCCAGCTTCTCTGCAATATCCGAAATCTCCAAAACTCCCATACTGGATTGAGCTTTGGCTGCATACCAAACTTGAAATGTCAAAAGTGAGCCCTAATATTGTTCTCACTAATCAATGAGTGACTTGCTACTTGTCTAAAATCTGGTTTAAAATGTGGGTACATAGTCACCAGTTGATCTCCTCTATGCACATACTCCAGGTAATATTGAAAGGAGACCTTCATCCCACTGAGACTGATCACTCACCTCTCATCAATGTATTTATGCTGAGAATATGCAAAACGGATTCAGTTGACATTCTAGAAGACCTGTCCTTGTTCAAGCCCCAGTGCCTTGGTCCTTTGTAAGATGTATGGCACGGAAAGAATACCTTTGAACCCCTGCAGCATATGAGGAACAAGCTTAAGCAAATTAAGCTGCATCGATGCCAATTTGAAAACAGCCAATATAGAAGAAGAATATCTCTCATATGAATCAAGAAATCCCCATTCTCCTGATTAAGAAAAGGCAAAGCAAGGTTAGCACTTCCTCAACCACCCACAGAGAATTCCAAAGAAGGAAAGATAAAAACAGAGAACAAAGGACCAAGAAACAAGAACAACATGAAAGCAGTATGAACAATAATGCCAGTCTCACATCTCAGGGACCAGCAACAGTATAGCATGTATGACAGTGACTTCTCTATCACAACTTTCCCACTGACTTCATCAGTCTACAGTGGGTAAAGGCCAGCAGAAATGATCTACAAAAAGTGACTACAACTATTTATCATCATTGGATGTAATTCATCTACTATGGATCACATTAATGGACAACATCATGAATCCAACCATGATGGATATATTTTTAATGAAGATGAAATTCATTCATCCATCCATGATGGACATGTGTCATTAATCATCGATGAATGTTTTTCCATTCTACATAATGGATGACATCCATCCATGCATGAATTTCATTCATCTATGATGTATAGATATCAATTGCCCATCCATCGTGGGCATGAACTAATCAGTTATGAATATATGTATCCTTCTATTCAATATGTACATATGATTGTACATTTTTCGTATGGTATATGTTTTGGAATTGATGCCTGTCATCCAAAGTGGGGACAACCTTCAATGCACAGTACTATTCTACTTTGACCGACTGTTTGGGGTGCACTCTACGAAAGCGCACTCTGAAAGACAACCCCCCTGGTAAGCAGTCAGTTTGATGCATGTTGCTTTCCAAGGTTTAACCCTAAACTCCAAACTCAAGTTTAACCAGGTCAAACTGGATTAAGTCATGTGAACTGGGTTTACTTTGGTAAACTGGTTTTTAACCAGATAAAACTGGGATAAGCAGGTTTAACCAGAGAAAATCGGATTATACCTAAACCTGGATTATGCAGAATGCACCGAGTTTTGACCTTTTCTCCCAGTTATGATGTTTGGCAGCAGGTGCAAAAAGGGTTAATAGACAAATAAATAAATTGAACAAATCATGGAAGTGGAGGTTTGAGCCCTTAGGGTGAGGATGCACATTGAAAGACATAATGAAAAACTCTAAAGAAAATGTCATGCATGCTGAAAAAATTTGCTCTAAAGAAACTGTTGTGCATGCTCAAAATGAAATGCTCTGAAAAAAACATTATGCATCCTGAAAAGAAAAAGCTCTGAAGAAAACATTGTGCACACTCGAACAAAGAAGCACGCATGGGCACAAGCATCATTGCATGCTGTGAGTTTGATGAGACAGGTTCCGACTAAAGATGCACAGATTTCGCAAAGTCTCAGAACAAAATCCATCATCTTCTTCCCCAGAATTTGTCTCAGTTGTTGCAACAATTCCATCTTCTGTTGCAATGATGACATCATCGGTTGCCACTGTTGCAGCAATAGCACCATCTGTTGCAACAATGGCATCATCTGCAGATGCAACAATGGCACCATCTGCTGGTGCAACATGGCAGCATTTGTTGCAACAATGACATACCCATCTGCTTCTGGCTTCATCATCTGTTATCATTGTTCTGCATCTCTAAGACAAACCCTCAAAGTTGTGAACCTGAATCTCTCTAAGAAATCCTGCAAAACATCAGACATAAGCCCTGCACAAACCTCACTGCCTGATGTGTTTGTCATCCTTCATGCTTGGCTCAAGAGCCCTGCAACAGATGAGTTATGGGTAGATGTATTTATTGGGAGTTAAAATAACCCTAATTTCTAATTTGATACTCCAATAATAATTGGAGCTTAATTTATTGGCACACAACAATGAATATTAAGTTGACCTCCAATCCAAATCCATTTGGAAATTTCTCCAAGTGCTTTATGCTTACAAACTTCATGCCACCATAAATTCCAACGTAAAAAAGTTGCAAATATGAAAATATGTACCAAGACTGTCCAAACATATACAAGAGAATACCCAACAGAATATTTTCATCTCTTCTTACATTTCACTGTATCTCCTTCTGTTATATCTGTACAGAAGTTGCATCCATTCTGGCTAACTCATTCTCATTTGCAACAAAGCACATCACCAAATGCACATGAGCAAATGACTGGCCCCAACAACCAACAACCCCATTCTCATCCCAGGAAAAAAATTGCTGTGATAAATGCCAAACGTGCCCTCAAAGCAAACACAACATCCCTCTGTGACTGACCAGTCAAAGACATATATGTCAAAACCCAGTGACGGGTGAACCCCAAAGCATCATGAAGAAGCTAAATGAGAAAAAACAATTTGAAGTTACTATTCCACATGCAAAAACGACCATGCTTCACACCTTGCATTCGGGCTACCCTTCATGGAAGGTTTCAAACTAGAACTTCTTCTCATGCATGCATGCACTTATGTGAGACACTGCTAAAATGCCCATGCCATCAGATGCACACACAGTGGTTCGGCTGTCACCCACACATTGGTTCAAGTTTGAGCCAACATTTTACCCCACCAATGTATAGCCTCTTTCCTATGGGCAGAGCCCATAGATACACTACCATCAGTACATCCAGTTAGGCACCGGATGATTTTGGAATAACACATGTTAAGTTCCCCATTTACTGCATATCAGTGCGACCAAAATTTGTCCTACTCCAGTTAGCAATGATATCAAACTCAGATAAGCCTACAAGTCAGCCATGTACTTACTGCTCTGCTTATGGTTGGCCAAGTTGTAAAGTGATATTTCCCATGACTTCATTATAGTCAGACAGCTTCTGAAGTGCTAGCTCAAGCAGTTTCATCCTCCATTACATTCTGCGACTACTACATAAGCCCCAAATTCTGCTCAGACCTGTATGAGGAAAGACCACCAGAGTCTTTGATTTCATGCAGATCAAGTGGTAATGAGTTTCACCAGCTTGAATGACAATACTCAACGCCGGCAAGTAATCAAATGTTGGTCTTGGTGTCGAGGAATATCCTCAACTTTGTCATTACTGACATTCTTTACCCTGTGCCAGACATTTGACAGTTCCTATCTGTGCATGGAAGGAGCTCCTGCATAAGGGATGCAAAAACATTCGGAGCTTAAGATTGCTTGAACAGCAGACACCATCACTTACCTGAATCCAGGAAGTTGTACATGTGGAACACCCACCAGACTGTATGAGGCCCAGTGTTTTGGCTCCCAGTTGTCTCCATCATCAATAAAAGTTATCATTGCCTTCTGCATGGCCAACCCAAGGGGTAGCTTATTGGTGAGATGGTTGTACAGAATACTCATGAACTTGCAGGCAGCAGAATCTTGAACTTCCCAGAGACAAAAGATGGCAGAGGGCACCCCAACTTGCTGCAATGCATGTGACCAGTTGAATAGCCCGTCCACTGTAACCTTGCCCTGAGCAGAATTGCAGACATTCAACACCACACAGTGTGCTTGCATGACAGATTGTAGAACCTCTTCAGCACCTAGAATCCCAACTGAATCTGGGGCACCAGCTCTTCGGTACAAAAATGATGGCAACTGTGCTCCAAGCCACGTGCAAAGGTATGCAATTATAGCCACAAGGCATCTCAACCACATCGGTTTAATTGTCTTGCCCAATAACAACGCACCCAGAGGGTATTTTTCTGAAACAAACCCATGACATGCAAAGTGCACCCAAGCTGTCCTCTAAGATGATGAACACGAAGAGCCTTGACTTTGACTTGCATACACCCTGCAATCATTTGACCCTCCAATTCTGCTTGCCTCAAAGCCTCCAATCTCTGGTAAGGTGTCAACAAGCCCATTCTCTCTGGTGAATCCACTGGGAATGGATTTGAAATAACAAGGACATCCGCTCTGGGCAGGTCTGTCCGTACCTCCATTCCAGCATACCTCCTCTCACTGTTTGCATACGCCCTTACTGACATGGATACGGCAACAAGGTGCCGTTTAATGAGGTACTCATCCTCAAGCTTCAAAGCTGCAAAGGGCACGTAGGCCAGTTCCTGCACCCAAGGTACATATATGACTGCATGAGGAGGGGAAACCATCACCAAGAAACACATTCTGTGTTCTATTTTTTGTCCTCCCTACTTCAAATCATGCAGGCACACTTAATTGAAGTGTTGAAAGTTTGGGCAGATTGACTTAATGCAGTTGGACTGCAAGATGCTGAACAGTGACAGACACCTCCGTATCATAGCTGTAGTCATGATTGCTAACACCTCCAATAGAAGATATTGGACCTTTGATAAGATTTTGAAATGCTGTAATGATGAGCAAAATTAAGGGCAGTACATGGGATCAGGTTTTGATGGTCATCTTGGCCTTGAATCAGGTAGAGATAGGACCAAACACTATATAGACCTAGTAAATGAACTACTGTCCAAATCTTCTGCAATTACATACAAAACATAATAGATTGGGTGTTCTCTCCAGACAGATAGGAAGATATGGAAGGTACAGAATGTGTAATAGGCTAGCCAAGCTTGTTGGGGAAGACTATCTCCAAGGATCCTGCTTACCTCATGGGGTATAAACACTATGCACTGGTCTTTGGTGACACCAGCCAAATCTTCACTGATTGGATCAAGGAGGAAGCTCCCAAGCAACTGTAAGTAAAAATCAGCCTTGAAAGAATTCTTGATGTTATCTACTGCCACATTTAAAAATGCTTGGACACCTTCTCTATTAAATCCTATCATTTGCTTTGCTTTGCGCAATAGCCCTTCCTTTCTCTCAAGTTGCATGCCATTGAGAGCCCAAATATTTTCACTCTGTTCATAAGCTGCAAGTGGAAGTTGATATGACCTGGCATATGACCTGTGCCTCAGAACTATTGAACCACTCTTGATCACCCAGATCAAGATTTCATTATCTGTTAGTGCATATTCCACAAAAATAACACCTTGACAAGAGATTGAGATATCTTTTAAAGTCTTCAGGGCAGCCTGCATGTCTCTGTCAAATTTGGGGGTTCCAATCAAAGGATCCTTCATGAAATTGTGCTCCATGGCGCGTATCAGTGTACGTGTACGAAGCCGTTCAGTCCACACGAGACCTTCTTCACGTACAGCAGGATCATTTTGTGCTGCTATGCATGACTGGACAGATAACAGAAGGCTTCCTTCAGAAAGTGAGAAAATCTCAAAAGAATATTAATCCATCACAATTTTTTCAATATTCCTTATGTCGGCTTCAAAACTTGTACTTTGAGGTGGATCTTATAGAGTCCTACATCTTTGAAGGCAAAACCATGAGAATATTTTGACGAACTTGATAACAATTATACGAGAGACAAAGTAAAAAAGTGAAACCAGTTTAATCCTAGACACATCCTACGACTTGCAAGTAACTTCTTGCAGATTGAGATTTTGAGATGGGGTTGGCCTTGTGTCAATGTGCTCAAAAATATTCTCCAGAGTAGCTTACCAATAAGGCAAAGTAAGTTTCACGTATAGTATCCATAAACTCCAGAGAATCACCAGATATTTGTTCAATGCTAAAAAGGACATTTGTTAGGAGCAAGACAGCTTCTTCAAGGAGCAGTTGTGCCTCAGCATAATCGTCTGCTGACTTATAATATCTGCCCACAGATGACAGACTCTGTGCTAATCTGAAAGGACTGCCTCTTCTCCTGGCCAGCTCCATATGTGCCTTGAAACAACATCAATGGATAAGCACTTGACCAAAGAACATTATGATAGATTGTAAGCTTGGTAGCACTTTTCTCAGATATAATGCCAACTATCATAAAGAATCTTACTGGATACAAACAAACAAATTCAAGAGATTGGATTTACCAAAACTATTCCAGCAAGTCAGGGCCTTGACTCCTTTGGAAAATACAGTACATGACAATCACTATTCATGATGAACTGCTCTGAACATTGAGTTGCATAGTATGGTCTCACCATGTGCATCTTGTTTGCAGCTCCCAGCTCATCCCAAGAACGCCGAACCCATGACCGGGATTCAGGTGTGGATGTAGATGGGTCAGAGTCAGATCTTGCCCTTCTGGCCAGCTTCAAACATGCATTACATTCAACCAATCCATGGCTTTAGTGCCTACAATATGTTGATAATTTTAGCTGGATATGCAACACTTGAAGAGATAACTGAAAACTAGAATGGCAAACGACATCAGAAGCACTAGTATGATCAATTTTCTACTGGTGAATTGGCTGTGAAAATAGCATAGATGTCTGAAAATGTGCTAGTAAATACTGAACAGAGGCATTGGATTGATTATACTTTTTGTTAACAATGACATGTTGATAAGTATACCTCACTAAAGTGCGAGCTCAACTCACAATGCACATCAGCCATCAACATATGTGCCTGCAAAGGTAAAAATCATGAACATCTCATATAATTAGACAGGAAGATCACCAGAATCTTTCAGAAAACAAAGCTCTACTTATCTATTTATGAGGACTACTGACCATAAAGATATGTCTGACATGCTTGATGTAGTGACCAGCTTGATGTTGTCTGCCCTGTTCCTAGAGCACATGTAATTGCTGGACTTGGAAGCTTGAGTTCTTTGGCCCAAAATCAATGACCTGAAACTTCTTTGATATGATTGGAACTGGTCTCCAGATGATTCTGTTGTGGAGACAACCACAACAAAAAATATGGAAGTCCAAGATTCATTCATCTTTACTCTAACTCTACAGAGATGTGCCCCTCACAACAACTGATCATCTTTTGACCAAGGCCTCATTGGACCTTTCCAAAAATGAGGAAAACACACACAGAACTGTGTTCTGACAAGAGACGGCAACCAATATCAAGATTGGTAGACAGGTCACATCCACAGAAGACTTACTGTTGAGGATTCCAGTACCTTGATGTGAGTGTCTGCATCACCACACTCCTCTGCAGCCTCTTTGCATAGATTGAAGTGGGTCATGGCCTCCTCTACATAGACTTCTGTCTCTCTGTTTCCGTCATAACTTGTAACCTCCTTGTGAGCTAGTAACAGCAAGGAGAAATGAGCTTTTGCCCTACAACTTTGCCACCACCTGCTGTGCACGGGATCACCTACTTCCTGTACAAAATGGGTTCAACAGATGAAAATGGCAACTCCATAACAACAGATTTTTTCTCATCATGAATTGTCATCATCTCCCATGCAGTAGATGATGCAACCCAGGTTGAATTCGCTACTGAACTAGAGACATAGTTCATTGTTGTGGAAAGCCTGAGTAGTTCAGAAGTACCCCCAACTCTTACCCTCTGCCCCTTTCCCTTCTCAACAATAAGATGATTCCTTTCACCAGTAAAATAGTTTGAATTCTCTTGTCACACCACTGATCCATACAAAGTGGTGACTGTTTGGACTTAGTGACCATCTTTGACTGTGCCAGCCATGCCAGCCAATTCACAACAGCAGAACAGAAGTGTACAAGCATCCGTAACTTACTGCAAGTAGTACTAGTGCTTGCTTGATGTCAATCCTGGATTGTTGCAATTGTTGTCTGCCTCCCCACCTTAGATTCACATCTGATTTGTGCATGTACGACTCAATGAGTCCTAAATTATTTTCAACTTTGTGATACAGATTGATGGAGACATCAATTGAGTCAGTAGCTTTCCCAAACTCTCTGAGACGAAAATAAGCTGAACAGAGGTTATTGTGACAATGAGCTAACATATTCATCACATCTGAGTCTTCAGGCAACCTGCCAACTAAGTCAAAAGCCTGATGAACACTGTCCAATATGAGTTCAGGATTGTGCCCTATCCCCAAATAGGAATAATTCAACCGTATGTGCGCAACTGCTATTTCATATGGATCTTCTTTTGCAAGCTGCAGGCGGTGTTGGTAAAGATCTCTCATGCGTTGGAGCATTTCAGCTGCCATCACACCTTTTGGGCTGCAATTGTGCAAACTGAACCAAAAAATAAATAAATAATGGTGAGAAAGGAGTTTGATAAGGTGGCCCAATGTGATTGTTTGCACACCTCTCTTTTTGCATTACTTTGCATAGTACACTGATGCAGCCTGTATGACAATCTTGTGAATATTAGGGACTCAAATGAGCTTCACCAGCAAAGGTTCATACACACTGTTTCTTTACAAACTAACTCAAATTTGGATCAAAGATCAATATGTACATACCTGATAGCTCTAGCTTGTAACTTCTCAGCCAGTGCTAGTCCTTTCCTGTAGTGCTTATGTGACTTTGGGCTGTCATGCGACTCAAGAACTGCTCGACGATCAACCTGGCCAAGGTAGAAGTATGTCAGCATGGCAGCATTAGGGCGACGATGTTGTACGGCCAGTTTGAGAGCTTTTATGTGGTGCTCTTGAGCTTCCTGAAAACACCCTTGCGAAGCTAATACAAGTCCCATACTGTTGTAGGCATCCCGTTTTCTGAAGTGATCCAAGTTCTCCTGTTCCAACAAATTTCGCAGGAATGAATAGGCACCTGCACTGCAGTGGTATCAAGTCAAATTATCACCATATAAGGATTTGGGGTTTAGGCTATATAGGGTTAAGAAATCTAGTAAGACTCCATGTACTGGAAGCATATCAGCAGCACACCAGTTCTAAACCAGCTCTAAACAAGGATTGTAGAAGGTTATTGACTACTGTAAAATAAAACAGTGGAACCTTGTGATTTCTGAAGATATACACATGAATTACATTTAATCAATCTCTATTGAACCATGTGGACCTCCTGAGGTGGCAAGGCAACAGCAACATGACTACAACCCTGAGAGGTAAGAGGGAAACTGAAGTACCAACCTTTCCCATCTTGTTTTGCCATCAATAAACCATGACCGATGGTGTCATACTCACTTCCACCATGCTTCACACATAGCTCATGCATTTGAAGGGCATTTTCTAACTTTCCTGTCAGGCGATAGATGTATCTCATGAGGGCATAGCAATCAGCTTTTTGCTGAAATGAATCTGCATGATTCCTCAAAGAGATTTGAAGGACCTCCAGTGCTTCCATGAGCTCAGAATACCCAGGCCTGTCTGGCACAATATCAAATTCCACTGCATGGCTTTGACAAATAGCTTGCCTCAAAGCTGCAGCTGTTGCTTTAAGTTCACCCAGTGCACACCTAGTACAATTTGACATAAACCAATTCAAGTGTACACTTCAAAAAGAGGAATTCAAAAAATTTCAGAAAGAAACTGACCCAGTCCTTGCAAATCCACAAGTCACACTATGTCCCTGCTAACAGCTTCACTTGACAGGGGACTGTCTGTTCTGTAATCACTTCATCTGGACCAGAAAACAGAGCCAGTCAAATGATAATCTGTCCATGGATATTACAGCACTTATGGAGACCAGGTGTACTCCTGCCTCAAGAAATGGAATGCACCAACAACCACAGGCAAGCTCACAATCTTTGGGAGGAAAAGGGTGATGTCTATCACAATTTTGGCCAAGAAACTGCAAATTCCATGGTTAAAAGGCCTTACAAGCACATAGCAATGTTTAGTTGTCCCAAAAACAGATGCTTGGGCCAAGGCTTTTGATGATAGTGCTCCACACTCTGCTTGTAATATAGCACAGCGACCTCATCCTCGCCCATATAATGATGAATTGCAGCTATGTTATTGTAAGCTTCTTGCAATATTGCAACTTCTTCATGACCGGCACTGTCCTCTTCCAAACTCGCAGCAGAAAGGCGGGCCCACCTCAATGCTGTAGGATATTTATGCTCCTTGCAACAGCTTGCTGCAAGCTGGTCATATTCCAGACGCTTTTCATGCCAATGCTGCTTCTTCATAGCTAGTGAGTAGAACAATGCAGTTCAGAGTCAGTGGGGATTTTGCCCCCCCTCCCAACCAAAATCAATAGTCTTCTGAACTGCTGAGTTCCACATTTGGAACCACATCCAGAGAAAGTTGCAAACCTCAAATCAGTTTAGCAGGTTAAAGATTGAGCATATAATGCTGAAATTTACCCTATTCGTTCCCTGACTTGAAGGTCAGACATGGCTGGGACGTCCGCAAGCAATTTAGATGTTGGACTGCTCTAAGCGGAATCCACACCAAATCAGAAGTTGTACCGAGGATATGAACAGATTCAACAATTTTGTTGTGCTAAAACAGAATACCTACTGAATTGAACTAAGACCTCCAAAGACTATCAAGAAATTACAGGAGAGAAAATTGCTTTGATACCAACCTGTCTTAAGGAACCCGATGATAAGTTATTCCTCCGAGATAGAAGCACACAGCTTCGCCCACAAGCTTCAGAAAATTTGGGACATATGAAAGAAAGAGAGCGAGAGAGAGAGCGGAAACTGTTCGAATCATCCGATTTTGAGTCCTTGGGAGATCACAAGAGCATGTGTTGTTCTTTGCACCATCATCACAAACACTTGCACAGAAAGTTCCAGATTCTTGCTGCAGTTCGGATTTAGTCAGTGCAACAACACGGTGCATGAGAGTTCGAACGCCGATCCTCTTCTAAGCTTCGTGGGTAACTGTGTACGCCAAAGAAGCTTGGCTGTGTGAATCCTGCGCGCTCATCTGATGCATAGAAAATCTACCCTAGAACTAGAACAAAACAGATGCTGATCCGTGGAATCTACCACTAAGCGTGACTTATTGAGAACAAGGATGGTGGACAGATCACCCGAAGGTCTAAAGGGCAGTCAGAAAATAGGTGAGCTTTGTTGAAAAGAAGCAGAAATAGGTCAAGGAAGTGAGGAAAGCCAAAATCTGCCGCTATGGAAGTTTAGTCAAGATAGCGGCGTCTGAAAACCTGCCGAATCGGCAGCTGAATAGTAAATAGAGTTTGTGTTACGGCTGCTGCCGCCTTCCCCTCCTTTGGGGTTCCTCTGAAAAGTAGAGGATGGATGTCTCGGCGGCCATCGCTCTGCTCCCTTGCGTGGGATAAAGATGTCGGCACGCAGCTGCTACTCTCAACGTTCTCGGCGGCCGATTCTACTAAGATTTTTGAAAATCGAGGGCTTTTACGGGGAAGGTGATGTCGTTTGGAGTTAAAAATGGACCTCCAACATATTAAAAAACTGGCACCAAAACATTCAAAAAATAGTTGGACAATTTTATGAAAATATTTTTGGATGATTTTATAGTGTATTACATGGAAAGTCATTTGTAAAAGTTGAAATTATATTTTCAAAAGTGCAAAAAATATGGCATTGATCTAAATCTAAATAAATGTGCATTTATGGTATTTTTAAGGATGATCTTAAGTTTTATTATTTCCAAAGAAGGGAAACTACCATATCAAAATAAAATACAAGCAATAATAAACATGCCACCACCTAAGAATTCACAACAAATTTACATATTCAATGGGATGACATAGTTTTATAGATGTTTTATAAAAACTTTTGCTGCTATTATGGCACCCATCACTAATTAACCCAAAAGATAGATACTTTTTTTTAGATAAAAAAGTTTTAGAAGGCTTGGGAATTGATCAAACAAAAGTGTATTGAAGCATTAATAATGATATCACCAAATTGGCAAGTGGAATTTCATGTTCATATAGATGCATCCTTGTTAACTATGGGGGCTACGTTGTCCCAAAATGTCACAAGGAAGAGTGATCAACTAGTAATGTATGTTTCTGGGCTTTTGAACAAAATAGAACAAAATTATAACACAACAGAGATAGAGGCTTTAGTAATGGTTTTTCCTTTACACAAGTTTAGACATTATTTGTCGGGCAATAAGTTTATCTTTTATGTGGATCATATGGCATTGATCTATTTGGTTAACAAACCGCAAGGAGAATAGCTCAATAGTTGTTATTGTTCCTAAAATATGACTTCACAGTATGTATAAACCACACAGAACTCATGTAGTTGCAAATGCATTGTTAAGATTACTAGATATTACAAAACCCACAAGTGTGCCTGATCAAACCATAGATGCAAGATTGTTTTACATAAAACTTGAATGGCTAAAAGATATAAAAGAATTTTTTAGAACATGATAAATTGAAGGCATATTACAGGTGTAACAGAAGCAAAAATTGGTTAGGAAAGCAACGCCTTTCACATTAAAAAACGATGAATTATACAAAATGGGCCAATACAACAGATTATGATGATGTTTGACAACTATAAAAGCATAAATGGTGATGAGAGAACTGCATGAAGGACCCTCAAGAGGGCATTTTGCAACTAAAATAACGTAAAGGAAAACATTAGATGTTGGATATTGGTGGCCAACTATGTACAAATATGTGCATGACTACTGCAAATCTTGTGATGCATGTCAAAGAACAAGAGGATTGGCACTCAAAGTCGTGCAAAACTAGTTATGAATCTTCCAGAGGAACCATTTATGAAATGGGGACTTGATTTTGTGGGCCAATCAAGCCAACGTGAAGATATACGGGAAACAAATATATTCTTGTAACCACAAATTGTGTTACCAAGTGGGTGGAAATAAGAGCATTGAGAATTAATATTACAGCAATCACAACAAAATTTCTATATGAATGCATATTAACCAGGTTTGGATGTCCTTTGACTATAGTCGCAAATCATGGAGTTCATTTCATTAATGATGCCATTAAGTATTTGACATATCATTTTTTGTTGAAACATGTGAGTTTTACAACCTATTATCTTCAAGGGAATTGGTAATCTACCAACAAGGTGTTTGGGACACTATTGACCAAGTTAGTTAATGAGAATAGAACAAATTGGGATGAACGTTTGTCTACAATGTTATTTTCATATATAATTACATACAAAGTAGCAATAGGGTATACACCATATCAATTAATGTATGGATTACATCCATCGATGCCCATAAAATACATAGTACTAATTACTGGTGGAAATGAAAAAAACAATACTTCAGTGAAAGTTTTAACTAACCAAATTATAGAGTTGAAAAAGTTGTAGGAAGTTAGAATGTAGGTTACAAAACATCGGAAGAAAAACAAATATTTTCGACTAGTCTTTACAATTAAAATTTAATCACAAGTGACATTTGTGACTAAAATCTCATTAGTTGCCTTGGACAAGTCGCATGAAACATTAGTTACAAACAACAAAGGTTATTACATGAAAGAAAAAATCAACAAATATAAGTTCATCCTTTGACTTCATTATATATGTATTGTCACATGCAACTACGATGCAACTATTTTGGTCACAATTAAGGGCAAATGATGTGTTACCACATGTTTTAATATTAAATTATTTAAATTATTTATTATTATTATTTTGAAATAATTTAGGACGTTCAATTCAAATGCTTGAATGATCTTATATTAGGACAGGTGGCCCAATGTAAATATGCCACATCGCACTTTAAGATGAATTTAATACAAAATATTAATATTAAGTTGGTAAGTGCTTAGGTAGGTACATAAATATGTGCTCACAAACTTAGGCTACATACTTACTTACCTAAGCACCTACCTACCTACCTATTTATTTAAGTAAAAATGTAGGTAGATAGGTAGGTCTACCTTCCTAAGCTAAATACCTATTCATATAAATAGGTACTTAAGTGGGTGGGTACATAGGTTGACCTAGGTGGGTAAGTCATACTATGTATTTACCTAACTAAGTAGATAAGTAAGTTGGGGAGGTTGATAGTTTAAAATTGTGCATAACTTCTTTTTTGGTTTTGGGTTACTTTCACGAGGTTGAATTATTTTCTTTACTTATATTAGTTTAGTTATTTGTGGTTTGGTCTTTTAGTTAAATACCTTAGTGTTGATGGTTTTGCTTTCTTTTCTTCATTGCACAAATTTGTGTTTTTTATGTGACAAGAACCTTAAAAAATTCTTTGATGTTATGTTCCATGTTATGAACATTATGTTTTAATTTCCTTTCAATAAAGATTTATCCTTACACTTGAATAGATATTCTATTTGTTAACATGGTATCAAAACTAAAGTTGTTTAGTGAGAAAGTTGAAAGAGATCTAAAGTTAAAAAATTTGTAAAACTAGAGTTTGAAAGTCTCTAGTAATATCATAGGAATTTGTCAAGTGCAAGAGAAAAGAAAGGAAACAAAAGGGTGTGAAGAAAAATAAAATAAAATAAAGCAAGTGAAAGGAAATCAACACATTGAAGGTTATGAAAGTTAGATCTTTAAATCTAGATCTAAATCTATTGTGAAAATATCTTATAGTGAAACTTGGAAGGATCATAAAAAATTATAAAACGTTTCTATTTTCAAATTTTTAAAAGAAATTTTTTTTTTTATGAAAGTTATGAGCTTTTGAACATTTTATGTCAAATCTGGGTTTTTGTCATATTTGCTTTGTTTGAGTATTTTTGAATTTGTAGCTTTGGGATCTTATAAATAATAAATTATTACATATGTGGCAGAAATTTCATGCCATTTTGATATGTATTGAGAGAGATCCAAATATATATTTGAATTTTAAAAATTGATATTTTAATTTAAGTGATATTTATGTGAATTTGAACTTTTTATTTGCATTCTGATCTTTTTGTTTAATTAAAAATCATTATTTGAATCTAAAAATAAATATTTGACTCTGAACATTGTTATTCAAATCTGAAAACTGATATTTCAATACAGTTTTTTTTAATTTCAATTTTGAAAATTATATTTGAACTTGAAAATTGTTATTACAATTCTGAAACATTTTATTTGAATCCAAAATTCAATATTTGAACTCTAAACATTGTTATTCAAATCTGAAAATTCGTATTTCAATTTTAAAAATTATATTTGAACCTGAAAATTATTATTCCAATTCCAAAACATAATAACATGTCTAATAAAATGTTTTGCAATTTTTACACTTCCCATCAGAATTTCTCACATTAAAAAAAACTCAATTTTGGTCCACAAAACTTGTTTTTCAATGTGAAAATGGCTCAAATAGCCTGTCCTTATGCCCCCAAAAGCCTCACCTCTCATGGGGCAATTTTTTTGAAAACAACCTTTGTTATTTGATGAATGGTTGTGATCAATGAAGGTAGAATAGATTAGGAGAATGGTAGGGATTCAACAAGGTAATGAATGAACTAGATAGGATTAAAATTGTTGGCCATTTGATTTTGAATTGCTTTTGGAAGGAAAGGAACTTAAAATGTAGTTCTAGATTTGGAGGAGTTATAGGAGATTATGAGGAAATAATGAATAGATATTTTGGAATGTTGTGTCTCTTCTAGTGAATAATTGAACTATGACCACAAGTTCTATTTATTAAAAATGAGCTAGAACCTGGAAATAATAAATAGCAATTATAATGATAAAATTGTGTAAAAACAGTTTACAAAATTGTGGTGAATGATAAAAACAACAAATTGTAAATGTGGAAATGATTAATGGAAATAAAATTTATACTATTTTAAGTAGGCATAGAGCAATTCAAAAGTAGAATCTATGTTTACCAACCTCACAACCTCACACCTTGCACCTGTAGGGTCGAGATCGTAAATAGAAGGGGGTGACCCATCCCATCCAAGTTGTGACCGAACTTCTCCATTTTTGGTTGCTTATTAGACTAGTCCCTTATCCAACTTGCGACCAACCTTTTTCATTTTTGGTCATAGGCTAGATAGGTCCTTTATCTAGCCTACAACCAAATTTCTCTAGTTTTGATCATTTGCTGGATGAGTTTCTTGTCCAACTTGTAATTGAACTTTTTAATTTTCAATCACAAGTTGGATAGGGCAAGTGACCTGTGCAACTTGCAGCTGAAGTTTTCCATTTTCAATCACTAAATGGATAAGGGGTGACATGTGGACAAAGAAATTATACAATTTGTCCATATTTTCCACGTGGCAAATGATCCTGAAGTGTATCAGTTAGGATATTAAACATGTGGTCATGAAATATAGGTTAAACAATAGCAATAAAAAAAGGTGCAAATTTTTTTTATTACAACAACGTCAGCTTGTGCATAAGAACCAATGAAAAAAATCAATGTGTCCAACTTGACCCCAACGTGAAGACCAATGCAATGGAACATCATGTCAATTTTGACAACCCTACTTACTGTTGTGAATGTAGTGGGAAGATCGTGCATAAAAGTTAGTTTAGCCAATAGTTGGTTAATTTAGCTAAGTTTAGATCAATTTAACCAGTGTAGGTTAGTTTAACCAAGTTTAAATAAGTTTAATTGGATTTAGGTAAGTTTAACCAAATGTATTTAAATGTATTTAAATTTATCCAAATTTAGATAAGTTTAACCAAATTTAGGTAATTTTAATCAAGGGTAGTCAACTTTAATTAAATTTAGCCAAAATTAGGTTAATTTAGCTAAATTTCATCAAGGTTCATCAAGTGATGTATGTTTAACCAAATTTAGCCAAATGGAGGTTAATTGAATTAAGTTTAAATTAATTTAGCCTAGTTTAGCCAAGCTTAGTTTAATTGAACCAAGATTAAATTAATTTAGTCCAATTTAACCAATTTTAGCCAAATTCATATTAATTTAACCAAATTTTCCAAGTTTAGTAGCCAAATTATGTAAATTTGGCCAAGTTTAACCAAATGTAGGTTAATTTAGCCAAACATAAAATAGTTAAGCCAAACTTATGTTTATTTAACCTAGTTTAACCAAGTTTAATTTAATTTAACCAAGATTAACCAAAAGTAGATTCATTAAGTCAAATTTAAATTATTTTAACCAAATTATGTAAATTTAGCCAAACTAGGTATGTTTAACCAATTTTAGTTAACTTTAATTGATCTACATACGTTTAGCCAAATGTAAGTTAGTTTAACCAAATGTAAGTTAGTTGAACCAAGTTTAGGTTAGTTTAGCCAAATATAGGTTAGTTGAACCAAATTTAAATTAATTTAACATAATTTAACCAAGATTAACCAAGATTAAATTTCTTTAATCAAATTCAGTCAAATTTAAATGTTTAGCCAAGTTAAGTAAGTTTAACTGAATGTAAGATAGTTAAGCCAAATTTAAGTTAGTTTTGCCAATACTAGTTTAGTTTAACCAAGATTGGCCAAGAGTAGGTTGTTAAACCAAGGTGGTAAATACAAAATTTCTAATCTTGTATTATGATCTAAAGTTAGATTGAACATGTCATAAAACTAATATTAATAAAATATGTTTCAAAATTAAAATCGAATAATGAAAATATGATAACAAACATCAAAAACAACAATTCTAGATATGAAAATAAAACTTTCAAGAAATCAAAGTCCTCTTTTCTCATGCTTCATGAAAACTCAATGTTTGACAATCATCTACCATCTCCTCTTCTACAAAGATATTCAAAATAAAAATAGTTATTCTATTCAAATTCAAACGGTGATAAAAACGATGTAATCTAGCTAATAATCCTTAAAACAATAACTAAGTAAATAGAAATATACTAATTATTACCACCAATAACTACTTCCTTAACACGAATTTATATTAATTTAGCTTAGTTTAGCTATGTTGATTTTAGTTTATCCAAGTTGAATTGAGTTTAGTTAAGATAAATTTAGTGTAATCAAGTTGAGGTTAGTTTAGCTAGGTTGAGCATGTAAAAAAAAAAAAAAATCAAAATTGGCGATGAACCTAGAATGGATGAATAGATAGATGAACGAATGTAATTACTAAAGAAGGATAAATACTAAACATCCCCCCAAGTCACCAAAAGTTTTTTAAAAAAACCAAAAAATAAAAAACAAAAGTTACAAAAAGTACAAAAAGTAACAAAAATCAAGAAGAATTATTTGCCACTACACTAGGTTTATAGGTCAAAATTGCCTACCGCTTGCATCCTTGTGACTGAGTGGCAAGATCATATGTATAAATGTTAATTTATAGTTATGAACCACATAATTAACTTTTATAAATATTAATACCTAGTTATTAACAACATATTTCACCTTTGAAAATGTTAATATATAATTATCCTTTTTAGTTTTTTCACGATCGACATTTTTGTTTATTTAAAAAAAAGTTTAGGAGACCCCTCCCCTCCCCCTACAAACTTGGGATTCTTCCCTTCTTCCCGTTGGTCCATTGGCCTCCAATACTCAAGCACCTCAACATTTCATACACAAAATTTGGCTCCAAACTTCCCCACTTTTCATTAGTAAGTAGGCCTTATGGTTGCCGGATAAATTTGGTGCATATTATTTGTGTCCCAAAATTTTGTTATTTTTCCCAAAATTATATTAATTTTAATAAATTTAATTTAATTTAGGTTAGTTTAGTCAAGTTTAAATTAATTTAGTCAGGTTGAATTTAATGACGCAAATTTAGGTTAGTTTAATTAAATTTAGTTTATTTTAGCTAAAATAAAATGAATTAAAACCAACCTCCCCAACTAACACTATTTGAAAAAAAAATTATACCCCACATCCCTTCATTGCCTAACCTCAACATAACTCCCTATAATACTCGCAA
>Ga0116228_10001079_pt1 | contig 22227 bp, 22 predicted proteins | sample S1TSphfallax_2_FD_89694 | JGI IMG/M metagenome (GOLD analysis project Ga0116228, IMG submission 89694) | Host-associated microbial communities from peat moss isolated from Minnesota, USA - S1T2_Fc - Sphagnum fallax MG | ecosystem: Host-associated > Plants > Peat moss > Unclassified | place...
ACCTCCTGCTCTTCACCATCTGCGACGAGCTCGAAGTAGAGGTCGACTTCGCCCACCTCCCCGACAAATATCTCGGCCTCGCCGACGATCCCCCCGACCCCCGCGCCACCTCCCCGCCCTGACCACCGGCCGGGGCGACCCGGATGGCGCACCGCGTATCCGGCTACGACGCGACGAGCCGCCGCGCGGCGCGCAGCGCCGTGGTCAAATCCCCGATGACGCGGTTCTGGTCGGCGACGCTCGCGCGCAACACTTCCATGTCGACCAGCAGCGGCTGCATTTGCTGTTTGAAATCCTCCAGCGTGGCGCACAGGGCTTGCAGGTCCGGATGAAAATGGCCGGCCGGGGCGGCGTGCAGGATCAGGCGATGGAGGCGCCGCAGCAGCGGGCCGGCGGGGGCCGAACTGGCGGCGTCGTGCCGCAAGGCGGGGTCGATCAGCGCGCGCAGCGCATCGGGCGCGGGCGCTGCGACGCCGGCGAAGGCGGCCAGGCGTTGGGCGGTGTCCTCAGGGCGAGTGAACCAATCTTCGTACGGAATGATACACACCGGATCGTCGGCCAGGCCGGCAATGGCGTCCGCGTTATAGATCAGCCAGCGATATTCGCTTTCGGCGCGTTCGGTACGGTCGCGCGCGGTGATGCTGCGGGCCACCTGGGCCGGATCGCGCACGCAGAACACGAAGCGCGGCTGCGCGCGCAGCGCGGCGAATATGTCGCGCCAGAGCGGCAGCAGACGGGCGGTGCGCGGGTCCTTGAAACCGAAACATCCGCTCGCCACGCGCGGACGCAGCCAGGCGATCAGATCGCGGCGGACGGCGATGACGCGCGGATCGTTCTGCCACCCGGGCGGCAGCGCCAGCACATGGGCAGAACGAGTCCAGCCGCGGCCGAAGGCGGCGAACACACGGTCATTCAGGTCGTTGATGTGCGGCCGCTCCCAATGGCCGCGGGCATTTTCCGGCGAGGCGCCGGGCACGTCCGCCATGTCGATGCCCATGGCGTGCAGCATGTTGGCGCAGAGCGACGTGCCGCTGCGATGCATGCCGAGCACCGTTACAATTCGCGTGCTAGGTGGTTCGGTGCTCACGCAGTGGAATTAGCACGAAACAGTAAAGGAAGTGTTCTTTTTTGAAAAAAAGAACCAAAAAACCTTTACGATTTGGCGTACGCGAACGTGGGCCACGTACGCCAAATGGCAAAAGTTTTTTGGTTCTTTTTCTCAAAAAAGAACACGTCCTGCCTTAGTTTACCTGTCCATGTATTGCTCCAACGTAGCGCTCTCCATTCGCGCCAGCCGCCGATCGAGCCGCGCGAAACGCTCGCTCAACCCGTCGCGGTCCCACGCCGGCCGCACTTCCGGCTGCCACGCCGCAGGCCGCGCCCGGCGCGCATAAAGCGCGGCGCCGAGATACACCGCGACGAAAATCACCGAATGGGTCAGCAGCAGCAGCACCGCGACGCTGCGCACCAGCCATAGCGGCAGCCCGGTGCGCGCCGCGACGCGGCCGCACATGCCGCAAATCATGCTCGGGCTATGCTTGAACTGGTTGAACACCGTGTCCCTCGTCATCGTAACACTCATCGCACGCCGCTCCTGCTGCGCCAGCCGGGCACTTCGGTGTCCAGCAGCATTTCCAAACTCTCGATCCGCCGTTCCATCCGCCGCGCCGTTTCGGTCAACGCCAGCATGTGCTGCTGATCGATGGCCGCCAAGCCGGTATCCCGCCGCTTCGTCAGCCGCACCGCCAGGATAATGAAAACCGGGCTCAGGATCGCGCAGATCGCTACAAAATTGTCGTCCATGGAAGCTTACCCCCTGAGCGGCGGCCTACTCCTTCTTCTCGGCGGCCGGTAGGGAGTTGCCAAGCCGAACCTTCAACGCCGCGAGCTCGGATTCCACCGACTCGTTGGCTTCGAGTGCCGCAAGCTCCTCCTCCAGCGTCGGCGCGCGCGGCGTGCCGGTGCGGCCGAGATCGTAGGACTCGACCCGACCTTCCATCTGGTCCAGGCTGCGCTCGGCGGCCTCGAACCGGAAGAACGCGTCGCCGATCCGGTCGTCGTGCAGTTTTTCCCGCACTTTCAGCCGGTTCACTGCCGTGGTGCGGCGGGCGGCGAGGCTTTGCTGACGCGCCTTGGCATCGGCGAGCTTGGCTTGCAGCTTGCCGATATCGTCGTTCTGGCGGGCCAGGCCCTCGGCGAGGACAGCGACCTGCTTTTCGACATCGGCCTGGGCTGCCGCCCGATGCTGGCGCGCCATCAACGCGCCGCGGGCGAGATCCTCGCGGCCGCGGGCCAGAGCGAGCTCGGCCTTGCGCTGCCAGTCCTCGCCCTCGCGCCGCAGCGCGTCTGCCCGGCGTTCCAGTTCGCGGCGCTCGGCGATGCTGCGCACCGCCGAGGAGCGAACTTCCACCAGCGTATCCTCCATCTCCTGGATGATCAGCCGGATGATCTTCTCCGGGTCCTCAGCCGTCGCCAGCAGCGCGTTGAGGTTGGAGTTCACGATATCTGCGAGCCGCGAAAAAATGCTCATGGCGGCAACCCTCTTTCCAGATGTATGGGATCAGTGCGCGAGAAACATCCAGCCTATCGCGCCGAACGGCACGCCGGCCAGCAGCACGCGGCCAGTGACACCAAGGATGGTGAAGGCCAGGCTGCCCTGGGCCGGCATGTCCGGCAGCGCAGCGCGGATGTCGAAGCTGGCCAGCTTGAGGCCGCTGTTGCCGTGCAGGGCGTTCATCGTGGTGGTACTCATCGTCAGTCTCCTGTGGGTCGTATGATGTGGCCGTCGGTGGCCTGCCACAGTGATTGCATCCGCCGTGCCAGAGCCGTGCGGCGGCGCTAAACGACTGAAAACACTCAGTTAATCTTTCGCATTGCGTCGATCGCGCCGGCTCACGTAGGGTGCCGGCGCCAACATCTAGCAAAATGCACCCACACATGGCGCGGCTCGCAAACCAGCCCGACTCACCCACCCCGATCGGCCAGGCGCCTGCGTTCCTGGACATGCTGGCGCATATCTCGCTGGCGGCGCCGCTGAACCGGCCGGTGCTGGTGATCGGCGAGCGCGGCACCGGCAAGGAGCTGGTGGCGGGGCGCCTGGCGTATCTGTCGCCGCGGTGGGACGCGCCGTTCGTGAAGCTGAATTGCGCCGCGTTGCCGGACACGCTGCTGGACAGCGAATTGTTCGGCCACGAGGCCGGCGCGTTCACCGGCGCGCAGCGCCGCCGGCCGGGCCGGTTTGAGCTGGCCGACCGCGGCACGATCTTCCTCGATGAAATCGCCACCGCCAGCCAGGCGGTGCAGGAAAAATTGTTGCGCATCATCGAATATGGGTCGTTCGAGCGGGTCGGCGGCGGCGAGCCGATCCGGGTGGATGTGCGCGTGGTGGCGGCGACCAACGTGCATCTGCCCGACCTGGCGGCGCAGGGGAAGTTTCGCGCCGATTTGCTCGACCGGCTGGCGTTCGACGTGATTACGGTGCCGCCGTTGCGGTCGCGGCCGGAGGATATTCCGGTGCTGGCGGACCATTTCGCGCAAAAAATGACAGCCGATCTCGGCCGCGATTTCTTCGCCGGCTTCACCGCGCCGGCGATGGAGCGGCTGCAACGGCACGACTGGCCCGGCAATGTGCGCGAATTGCGCAACGTGGTCGAACGCAGCGTGTATCGCATGCGCGACGCCGAGAAGCGGCTGGCCGAGATCATTCTGGACCCGTTCGCGAGCGTGCACCGGCCGGTGTCGGCGCAAGCCGCCCCGCAGGTGGCGGCGCCGGCGGCCCACGGCGCGGCGCCGGTGCCGGATCCGCCCGCTTCTAACGGCCAGAATTTCGCCGACGCCACCCGCGCCTACGAAGCACGCCTGCTGCGCCAGGCGCTGGAAGCCTGCCGCTACAACCAGGCCGAGGCGGCGCGCCGGCTGGGGCTGAGCTACTACCAGTTCCGGCACCATTTGCGCGTCCACGGCATGCTGCCGGGCAACAAGGACGATCAGCCGGCGGCCAGCAGCGCGTAGGTGGATGCGTGGTGACATCCCGTGGCGGCACCAGGCCACGGCGGCTGCGATGACGTGACATGCCGACGGCGCTGGAAATACAAAGATTTGTGCATTATGTATGGTGTTGATAGCGCCATCATCCTGGCACGAAGGAGATCGCTCCGATGGTTCATGTTCCGGTCAGCGAAGTACCCCCGCTGGATAAAATCCCGGCCAAGCCGGCGCCGCGCGAACGCGCCTAGCAGCCTATGCCACGCCCCGCGCTATGCGGTGCGAGAATAACGCGAGCAGACCACACGCTGGTGATAACGACATTAGAAACATGGCGCGGGTAAGCGCCTGCTTAAATCGGCCGATGGCGTCGACATTGCTCTCGATGGTCTTTTGATACCCCTTCGCGATACTCGCCAGCACCTCATACTCCGATGCCTTGGTGTCGCCGGCGGCGTCGTAGAGCAGATCATATGGTGCGTAGCCCGCCACGCCTTCGAAATTCCGGGTTACCAATGCCGAGACGCAACAACCGGCCGCGCCGGCCAGCAGGGCAGCCGCGATAACCGCAGGCACGCGGTGCGTGCCGTTTGCCACCGCCGCACCGAGCAATAGCAGGCCGGTCACGTTCCATCCGAGCAGCGCCGTGGCGCGGCCCTCCAGCGCCTGCGCGGTTTGGGCCTGACCGCCCAGGCGCAGTTCGGCGTGCCGGACGGCCTCCTTCAGACGCCAGTAGGGCAGGTCGCCGCCGGTGGCGCCCACCTCCATGGTGGGAATCGACTCATCGGCGTCAACCACGGTTCAGCGTCGCCCCGCTCGATGCTGTGCGACGAGACTATGGGCGAGTGCCGCGCCGGCCACAAATACGGGAGCGGATGGGACGACGGTCATGAGATATCGGCTAGGGCTCATGTGTATGGTCGCCGCTGCATTGGCGGTGGCAGGCGCTGCTCATGCTTCTGATTACAGAGCGGCCGCGCGGTCGCTGGACGACACGATTCGCAAGAAATATGCTTATTTCGACAAGTTGCCTGGCGGCATCCTGCCGGAATCCAAGGTGTTGAATGCGGAGCGCGATCGGGTCGCGGACCGGAACGGCCTGCTCCACTACGCGGAGGACCGTCTTGCGTCGCTGGCCGACCATCACGCCATCACCGGCAGTTCGTTCGCCGATAGTTGGGCCGTCGTTCCGACATATGCCGATCTGTGGGTGGTCGAGCAAAACGGCGTCTACACGATCGATGCCGTGCGTGGCAGCAGCCCGGCGGCGGCCGCCGGGATCAGCCGGGGAGATCGCCTGATCAGCGTCGGCGGCGTGCCGACGGCGGCTTCGGTCGCGGCATTCTGGCAGGATCTGGGGCTGGGCCTGACGCCGCGCCGGGCCGCCTATGCGGCCCGGGTGCTGGCCGCCGGCCGCCGTGACCGGGACCGTCAACTCGGGGTTCAGCATTCCGGCGGCGCCGTCCGGTTGCTCACCCTGCCCTCGCTCTACACCGTGCACCAGGATCGGCCATTGCTGCGGCGCGGAGGGGTCGGTGGCGAGGTTACGATAAAATTCAATAATAGTCTCGGGGATAACGCGACCATTGCGGCGTTCGATCAGGAGCTCGCCGAACGCGGGCCCAAAGACACGCTGACCCTGGATTTGCGCGATACGCCGTCCGGCGGCAATTCGACGGTGGCGCGGGCCATCCTGGGATGGTTCGTCGATCGGCCGCGCGGCTATCAAATTCATAACCTGCCGGAGGAGGAGCGCGCGACCGGCATCGCACGACAATGGGTGGAGCAAGTGCTGCCGCGGGCGGGCAAGCATCTCGACGCATTGCCGCATGTCCTTGTCGGGCGCTGGACCGGCAGCATGGGCGAGGGTCTGGCGATCGGCTTTGCCGCCCTTGGCGCCCACGTCCGGGGCGACAAGATGGCCGGGCTCAACGGTGCGGTGGAGGACATTGAACTCGGCGACACCGGGGTCACGATCAAGCTGCCGACCGAACGGCTGATGACGGTGACGGGCCAGCCGCGCGAGGATTTTGTCCCGGAGCCGGTGAGGTAGGCCGTAAGGTGATCCATCCCCGCGCGGAGGGACCGCTCAGGGCCTGGCATAGCCTAGCAAGCCGGGCGCAATGGGCGGGCCCAGCGAATGTGAAGGCGGCGTTCGGCGTAACGGTCGATCTCCTGGCGGACAACAGGTGGTGTTCGATATCGCCGGCAACCGTTACCGCCTGATCGTGCACCGCCGAATGCCTGCTGCGGCCGGTGGGCGCCAAGACCGGCTGAGACCGGCCCGGCCCCCCTTATTGCAGTGCACCCAAGCTGGGAGTAGAGCGGCGGCCGACCGCACTTGACGGCCAGGGGTTCGGCTCCGGCCCGCGCGCCTACTCCCGGAAGGACCCCCACGCATGGCACGGAACAAGATCGCGCTGATCGGCGCCGGCAATATCGGCGGCACGCTCGCCCACCTCGTCGGGCTGAAGGAGCTCGGCGACGTCGTGCTGTTCGACGTGTTCGGCGGCGTGGCGGCCGGCAAGGCGCTCGATCTGGCGCAGTCGGGCGCAGTGGACCTGTTCGACGCGGAATTGTCCGGCGGGTCGGATTACGCGGCGATCGCCGGCGCGGACGTGGTGATCGTCACCGCCGGGTTTCCGCGCATGCCTGGCATGTCGCGCGACGACCTGCTGTCCAAGAATGCCGGCGTGATCAACCAGGTGGCGGATGGCATCAAGGCGCATGCGCCGGACGCTTTCGTGATCGTCATCACCAACCCGCTGGACGTGATGGTGTGGCAATTGCAGCGCCGCTCCGGCCTGCCGCCGGAAAAGGTGGTCGGCATGGCAGGCGTGCTGGACAGCGCCCGCTTCAAGCTGTTCCTGGCACAGGAATTCAAGGTTTCGGTCGATGACGTCACCGCCTTCGTGCTCGGCGGCCATGGCGACACCATGGTGCCGCTGACCCGCTACAGCACGGTCGCCGGCATTCCGATCCCGGACCTGATCGCCATGGGCTGGACGACGCAGGAAAAGATCGACGCCATCTGCGCGCGCACGGCCAATGGCGGCGGCGAGATCGTCAAGCTGCTCGAGCGCGGCAGCGCCTTCTACGCGCCGGCGGCGAGCGCCATCGCGATGGCGGAATCGTATCTGAAGGACAAGAAGCGCGTGCTGCCGAGTGCGGTGCTGCTGCGCGGTGAATATGGCCTGTCGGACCTGTATATCGGCGTGCCGGTGGTGATCGGCGCGGCGGGTGTGGAGCGCATTATCGAGGTGCAGTTTACCGCACACGAAAAACTGGCGTTTGAGAAGTCCTGTGACGCGGTCAAGAAATTGATCGAGGATTTCAAGAAGTTGGATGTGAACTAAAACAGAAGAAAGTGTTCTTTTTTGAAAAAAAGAACCAAAAAACTTTTGCCATTTGGCATACGTGGAAATGGGCACGCGGACGCCGAATGCGCAAAAGTTTTTTGCTTCTTTTTTTCAAAAAAGAAGACCTTCCTTCCTTTCGGCGGGTCCCATGAACATACACGAATACCAGGCCAAGGAACTCCTCCGCGGCTACGGCGTGGCGGTCCTGGAAGGCCATGTCGCCTGGACGCCCGAAGAAGCCGTGCAGGCGGCCGCAAAGCTGCCCGGCCCGGTTTATGTGGTGAAATCGCAAATCCATGCCGGCGGCCGCGGCGCCGGTCATTTCAAGGATGACCCGGCCGGCAAAGGCGGTGTGCGCCTGGCCAAATCCGACGACGACGTGCGCGCGGCGGCAGATGCGATGCTCGGCCACACGCTGGTGACCAAACAGACCGGGCCCGCCGGGCGCGACGTGCGGCGGATCTATGTCGAGGCCGGCTGCGACATCGCACGCGAGCTCTATCTGTCGTTCCTGGTAGACCGCGCCACGTCGCGCGTGGTGCTGATGGCCAGCACCGAAGGCGGCATGGAGATCGAGGACGTCGCGGCGCATCACCCGGAACAAATCCTGCGGGTGTCGATCGATCCGGCAACCGGCATCTTTCCGTATCATTCGCGCCGGCTGGCATTCTCGCTCGGGCTGAAGGGCAAACAGATCGGCGCGTTCCAGAAATTCGCCGAGGCGATGTACAAAGCGTTCGTGGCACTCGATTGCTCGATCGTCGAAATCAACCCGCTGGTGGTGACCGGCGCGGGCGACGTGGTGGCGCTGGATGCGAAAGTCAGTTTCGACGACAACGCGCTGTACCGGCACCCGGAGCTCGCCGGGTTGCGTGACGAGGCCGAGGAAGATCCGAAAGAGCTCGAAGCGGCGAAATTCGATCTGAATTACGTGGCGCTGGATGGCGTGATCGGCTGCATGGTGAACGGCGCGGGCCTGGCCATGGCGACGATGGACATCATCAAACTGTATGGCTCCTCGCCGGCGAACTTCCTCGATGTCGGCGGCGGGGCGACGCGGGAAAAGGTGACGGCGGCGTTCAAGATCATCCTGTCCGACCCGAACGTGGAGGGCATTCTGGTCAATATCTTCGGCGGCATCATGCGCTGCGACATCATTGCCGAGGGCGTGGTGTCGGCGGCGCGCGAAGTGTCGCTGAACGTGCCGCTGGTCGTACGGCTGGAGGGTACCAACGTGGCGCTGGGCAAGGATATTCTGGCGAATTCCGGCCTGCCGATCATTTCGGCCGACAATCTGGCGGATGCGGCGGAAAAAATTGTCCGCGCCGTGAAGGAGGCCGCATAGATGGCAGTCCTGGTCGATCGCGGCACGAAAGTCATCACCCAGGGCTTCACCGGCGCCCAGGGCACGTTCCATTCGGAGCAGGCGCTGGCCTACGGCACCAAGGTGGTCGGCGGTGTCACACCCGGCAAAGGCGGCACCACGCATCTGGATTTGCCGGTGTTCAATACGGTGGCCGAGGCGGTGGCCGCCACCGGCGCCAATGCGAGTGCGATCTATGTGCCGCCGCCGTTTGCGGCCGATGCGATCCTGGAGGCAATCGATGCCGGGCTGCCGCTGATCGTCACGATCACGGAAGGCATTCCGGTGCTCGACATGGTGCGGGTGAAGCGCGCGCTGTCGGGCAGCGCATCGTTGCTGGTGGGGCCGAATTGTCCGGGCGTGATCACGCCGGACGCGTGCAAGATCGGCATCATGCCGGGCCATATTCACCGGCGCGGCAAGGTGGGGATCGTATCGCGCAGCGGCACGCTGACTTATGAGGCGGTGGCGCAGACCACGGCCGCGGGCCTGGGGCAGAGCACTTGCGTCGGCATCGGCGGCGATCCGGTGAAGGGGCTGGATTTCATCGAGGTGCTCGAGCTTTTTCTCAATGATCCGGAAACCGAATCGATCATCATGATCGGGGAGATCGGCGGGCAGAGCGAGATCGATGCGGCGGAGTTTCTGGCGCGCGACAAACGCAAGAAGCCAGTGGTGGGTTTCATTGCCGGCACCACGGCGCCGCCGGGGCGGCGGATGGGGCATGCGGGTGCGGTGATCAGCGGCGGGCGGGACACGGCGGGCGCCAAGATCGAGGCGATGCGGAGCGCGGGCGTGCATGTGGCGGACAGCCCGGCGTCGCTGGGAAGCACGATGGTGAAGGCGCTGAAGGGATAGAGGTGAGGTGGGCTGAAGCCCACCCTAGGGGACCATCATAAGACGGATCGTACGTGACCTTGCGCGCAACCAAACGAGCAACGCCGGCCCAACGAAAAGACCAAGGGTCTTTTGCTTCTTTTTTCAAAAAATAAGTCTTTTCTCCCTCGCAAGAGAAACCCAGCCCGCCCCTTCCCCCCGAAGGCAGCGTGGGCCATCGTGCGGCAACCTGGGAGCGAATCAATGAGCACAACTCTAGACCCCGCGGGCCGCGGCGCCGGCATCGTGGCCCGCGCGAAAGCCATATTGCTCACGCCGGACCGTGAATGGGCGGTGATCGATCTGGAGCCGGCCACCGTCCGGTCGCTATATGTCGGCTATATCGTCATTCTGGCGGCCATTGGGCCGGCGGCTAATTTCATCCATGGCGTGGTGTTCGGCTATGGCTTCGCCGGCTTCGGCTGGCACCCGAGCTTCTTCGGCGCGCTGTCCAGCGCCATTACCAGTTACGTGTTCAGCCTGGCCGGCACGTTCGTGCTGGCGCTGATCGTCGACGCGCTGGCGCCGACATTTCTGGGCCAGAAGGACCAGGTCCAGGCGCTGAAGCTGGTGGCCTATGCGTCCACGGCAAGCTGGCTGGCGGGTATTTTCGCGCTCATTCCGGGGCTTGGCATTCTCGGCGTACTCGGCCTGTACACCTTATATCTGTTTTATACGGGTCTGCCGGTGATGATGAAATCGCCGCCGGAAAAGTCGCTGCCTTACACGGCCGTGATCATTGTGGCGGTGATCGTCGTCGCCATTCTGGCCGGCTTCCTGTCCTACAGCCTGAACGGTTACGGCGGCGGCGCCGCCGGCCGTGCGGCGACCGGCGGCGGCACGTCCTATGGCACCATCACGACGCCGGGCGGCGGCTCGATCCAGTTGGATAAATTGTCGCAGGCGTTCGATGCGTCGGCCCGGCAGGCCGAGGGCAGCAGCAGCGTGCCGCGGGTGGCGACCGACACGCTGAAAAGCTTCCTGCCGGCCACGCTCGATGGCCTGGCGCGGACCGAAACGTCCAGCGCCGGCGGGCAGTTCGCCGGCTTTGGCGCGAGCTCGGCGGAAGCGGAATATGGCGGCGGCGGCAAGAAGATGACGCTGACGGTCAGCGACCTCGGCGCCGCCGGTTCGCTGGTGGGCCTCACCGGCGCGCTGGGCGTCAGCGGCGACCAGGAGACGGCGAATTCCTATAGCCGCGTGTCGCAGCAGGACGGGCGGACGGTGGCCGAGGAATATGACCGCACCGCGCAGCATGGCAGCTACGGCATTGTGTTCGGCAGCCGGTTCATGGTGCATGCGGAGGGGTCGCAGGTGTCGATGGACGAGCTCAAGCAGGCGGTCGGCAGTGTCGATTCAGCGCGGCTGGAAGCGTTGGCCAAGTAAAGAAAGGTCTTATTTTTTGAAAAAAAGAAGCAAAAAAACTTTTGCCCGTGCGGCTGGCAGGGGCTGCCCATTGGCACCCAATGCCAGCCGCACCCGGCAAAAGTTTTTTGGTTCTTTTTTTCAAAAAAGAACATGCTTGCTTTAATAGGCAACGCAATGACTGCACCAGCCCGCCTGCCGACTCTGTTCATTCCGCATGGCGGCGGTCCCTGCTTTTTCTTCGAACCGCGTCCGCCCTCGCCCGCCGATACGTGGCACGGCATGGCGGCATTCCTGCGCGGTATCGATGCGGCGCTCGGCGTGCGGCCGCGCGCGGTGCTGGTGGTGTCGGGCCATTGGGAAACGGCGATCCCCAGTTTCAATACGGGTGCGAACCCACCGCTACTGTTCGATTATTATAATTTTCCCGAACATACCTACCAATTGCGCTATCCGGCGCCCGGCGCGCCGTGGCTCGCCGACCGCGCGCGCGCATTGCTGGATGCGGCCGGGATCGCGTCCGACACCGATCCGGCGCGCGGGCTGGATCACGGCGTGTTCGTGCCGTTCCTGCTGATCTATCCCGATGCCGACGTGCCGATATTGCAAATGTCGTTACGGCAGGATCTGGATCCGGGCGCGCATCTGGCGATCGGGCGGGCGCTGGCGCCGCTGCGCGATGAGGGGGTGCTGATCGTCGGCAGCGGCATGAGCTATCACAATATGGCGGGTCTGCGGTCGGCGGCGGGGGCAGACGACGCGGCCGGGTTCGATGCGTGGCTGGGCGCGGCGGTGGCGGACGCGGCGCAGCGTGACAGTCGTCTCATCGCATGGCGGGCGGCGCCGGGCGGTGCGGCGTCGCATCCGCGGGAGGAGCATTTGCTGCCGTTGATGGTGGCGGCGGGGGCCGCTTTTGGTGACCCGGGGCGGCGGGTTTATGGCGAGCGCGTGCTGGGGAAGGCGTTGTCGGGGTTTCAGTTTGGGTAAGGAAGACTTCTTTTTTGAAAAAAAGAAGCAAAAAACTTTTGCGCGTGCGGCTGGCATGGGCTGCCCATTGGGACGCAATGCCAGCCGCACCTGGCAAAAGTTTTTTGGTTCTTTTTTTCAAAAAAGAACTTTTCTTATTTCCTTCCTTCAGTGCACATAAAAAACCCCGGAGGCGAAACCTCCGGGGTTGTATGGCAGCGGGTTCGCTTACCAGTTCTTGACCAGATTATACGCGTTGACGCTGCCGATGCCGGTGGAGAAATCCCAGCCGGTGGTGGTGCCGTAGGCCTTGAGGAATTTCGTGTCGCTGGTGGAGAGCACGCCGTAGGTGCCGCTCGGCAGATAGCAATCATATTTGCCGGTGCAGTTCACGTCGATGTCGCCGAGCGTCACGTCGTAGAAAGTGCAGGTGCTCTCGACCTTGTTGCCAAGCGTGGAATTGCACTTGCTGTTGCCCTTGGTGCCGTATTCGGTCGCCGCGAGCTTGTAATATTCCACGTTCGGATTGCCCTGCGTCTTGCCCTGCTTTTCGTCGACGAGGGCCTGGATGCCGGCCATGATCGGCGAGGCGAAGGACGTGCCGCCGGCACCGAGCCAGTTCTCTGGCGCGCCGCTGCAGGTTCCGCCGTCGTTGGGGTCGGTGTCGCAGAACACCAAATAGTGGCTCCAGAGACCGTTGGCGGCGAACAGCGAGACGTCCGGGATGTCGCGCACCTTGTCCGCCGGGTTGCCGACCAGCTTTTGCCAGGTCGGTTTGGCGTAGCCCTTGCACGTGCCGCCGACGACGCCAGTGACCTTGGGCGTGCCGGTGGCGCATCCGCTCGGCCCGCCGCTACCGCCGGCCGTCGTGATCAGGCCATCATTCTGGATGGTGCTGTTATTGCACGCGCCGCTGGTGCCATAGGCCTCCTTGAAGCCGAGATATGTAAAGATCACGGAACTGGCACAGGAATCGTTCCACGGAATTTCGGGCACATAGGACAGTGCCGAACCGTAATATTTCGTGTTCTTGCTGCTCCAGTAGGTGGTGTTGGTGCCGGCGGCAGTGTCACCGAAATCGGTGCCGCCGACGGCCACGTTATACGGCGTGGACGCGAAGCCGCTGACGCCGATGCCGTAGGTGGCATTGTCGCCATGGCCGTTGCAGATCGCGGCACCGTCATCGCCGGACGCCACGAACACCGACGTGCCGAGCGTCACTGCCTCCTTATAGGCGGCGTTATAGGCGGCATTCGCGGTCGCACCGTTCAGCGTCTCGCACTCGCCGTAGCTGATGCTGACGATCGTCGGCGCGGTCTTGGCTTCCAGCAGGTTCTGCAGCGCGAGCAGGCCGCCGAACGTGGTGGTGCTGTCGGCGCAGGAAGCGAGTTCGATCTTAGCGTCGGGCGCTGAGGAACTCGCCCATTCCGCGTCCAGGATCGCCTCGCCCTCGGCGTCGTTCACGTGGGGATCGGAGCAGTTGTTGCTGCCCTTGCTTGGCTTCGGGTGCACGGTGGTGAACGTGGCGTCCTTGTAGCTGGACAAACCAAATGTCTTGCGAAAGGTGGTCCAGTCGGCCGCCGTGTAGACGTCCGTGTCCTCGATCACGACAACGGTTTGGCCCTTGCCGGTGATGCCGGCCTTGAACAGCGGTGTGAGGTTGTAGACGGTCGCGAGGTCGGCCGGCGTCATCGCATAATATGTGCCACCGCCGGAGCTAAACGTGTATTGCGTCTTCGGCTTCATATAGGTGTGCGGCCGGAAATCGTGCAGCGATACGATACCGTCCACCACGCCGCGCAAAGCTGCCGGAATCCAGGGATCGCTCATGTTGGCGATGTGATGCACGCCATCCACGTCCAGGTTATGGATTTCGGTGTGGAACGCGTCACGGACCTGGGCGGCGGTGCCGGAAAAGTCGATCGTCGTGCGGCCCACCGACACCGAATTCACGGTAAAGCCGTGGCTGGTCAGCCACGTGGTGACGGCGCTGATGTCGGCATCGGCGGCGCCATAGCGCGCGCCGAATTCCTCGGCGGTCAGCCAATGCTGATAGAGCGGCGAGGACCGGTCATGCAGCGCGGTGATCAGCCCGTCGAGCGCCGCGTCGGTTTCGGCGGGGCGCTTCAGCAACAGCTGCATGTGGTTCAGGGCGAAACCATCGGCGACGGCGCCGCGGTCAAATTTGGCGCTGGCTTCCGGCCGCGTATTGCCGGGCAGACGGATCGTCTGCGCGTCATCGACGGCCTGCGTGACCAGGCGCGGCGTTTCGGCCGCGGCCTGCGATGCGGCGCCCATGCAAGCCGTGGCGGCGAGCAGTGCCAGACGTAGATCGTAATAAGATCGTTTCTTCATCGAATGTCCATGCCCCATTAATTGTGATCACGCCAAGGATGCGCGTGCCGGAACCGGCTGCGGCACAATGCTGAAAAGCGTTTCAAATGCAACGGCCCGGAACGCCATGGCATTCAATTTTTCTTGCGACACGCGCGCAGGTTGCGGCGACGCGTAACGACCTTCAGAATTACTATCCGGAACGCTGGAAAAACCAAAAAGATATACGCGCCGGCTGGGTGCGGTGCAGCAAAGGCAAGCTGTGCGACCGGACGCTATATTCACCAGCTTGCGCGTACCCCGACAGATAAAAGTTTTTTGGTTCTTTTTTTCAAAAAAGAACACTTACTTTTCTCACGTGCAGGCAGATGCAAGCCGATCCGCAAGCCAGGTCGCCGCCGGACCGGGCTCGGTGTCGGCGCGGCGCAGCAGGCTGATCGGATAGTCGTACGCGCGCGCCTCTTCCATGTGAAGCTGCTGCAAGCGGCCCGCTTCTATGTCGGCGGCCACCATGTGCTCCGGCATGTTGCCCCAGCCGAGGCCGGCGATCAGCAGCGCGTGTTTCGCGCCCAGATCGCCCAGCCGCCAGGTGCGTAACGACAACACGCCGAAATCGCGCCCGTCGGTCAGATGGCTGGCGTCCGACAGCACCAGTTGCGTGTGTTCGCGGGCGGCGCCGCTCGGCACCAGGTTCAGCGCCGCCAACGGGTGCGAGGGCGCCGCCACCGGGATCAGCCGCAACGTGCCGATGGCGCGCTGCAGCAACATGTCCGGCAGGTCGCCCGCCCAGCCGGAGACGCCGATGCCGCAGGCACCGTCGCGGACCAATTGCGCCACGCCACCGACCGCTTCCATACGCAGCCGCAAGCCGACAGTGGGATAGGTTGCGGCGAACGCGCGCAGCACCTCGGTCAGACGCGCGATCGGGAACATGACATCGACCGCGAGCGACACCTCCACTTCGGTGCCCTGGCGCAGCGCCATGGCGCGACAGCGCAGCGCGTCGACCCGCAGCCCGACGCGGCGGGCATCCTCCAGGATCGCGCGGCCAGCCTCGGTCAGCACCGGCGTGCGGCCGCCGCGGTCGAACAAGGTCACGCCGAGCTGCGCCTCCAGGTTGGCCATGGCGTAGCTGATGACCGATTGGGCGCGGCGGAGCTGGCGGGCGGCGGCGGAAAAGCTGCCGGTGTCGGCGATCGCCGCCAGCACGCGCAACTGATCCAGGGTGGGCTCGCCGATGTCGGGCATATCCAAAATCTCGTCGGAACAGATCGAGATTATCGTGGTTTTGCCGATGGGAGCCAGAGCCCATGTCGGCGCCGTCCCTCCCTCGTCAGCAAGGAACAACAGCATGAGCACGAAGATCCTGATCGCCTTCTATTCGCGGGGCGGCTCCACCGAGGCGTTGGCGCGTGCCATCGCCGAAGGCGCGCAGGCGGCGGGCGCCGAGGTGCGGCTGCGCCGCGCGCGCGAATTCGTCGGGCCCGAGGTGATGGCGCAAGCGCCGGGCTGGCAGGAGGCGGCGGACCGCATGAACGCGGCCTATGAGGCGCCGACGGCCGACGACGCCGACTGGGCGGATGCGATCGTGTTCGGCACGCCGACGCGGTTCGGCAATGTCAGCGCGGAGCTGAAGGCCTATATCGACAGTCTTGGCGGCCTGTGGTTCCAGGGCAAGCTGAACGGCAAGGCGGGTGCGGCGTTCGTCTCCACCCAGGGCGCGCATGGCGGCAACGAGACGACCATCACGTCGCTCTATGTCCCGATGGCGCATCTGGGCCTGATCATCGTGCCGACCGGCTACACGGACCCGTCGCTGTTCAAGGCCGGCACGCCGTACGGTGCCAGCGCCGTCTCCGGCGCGAGCCCCTTGCCCACGGATGACGAGCTGGCGGTGGCCAAATACCAAGGCAAGCGCGTGGCTCAGGTCGCGCAAAAACTGCGCGCTTGACGCGTATCCAAGCGCGCAAATAGTTTTTGCTTCTTTGTTTCAAAAACGAAGACTTATTTTTGAAAAAAGAAGCAAAAACTTTTGCGCGTTTGGTTCTCGCCACCTGCGGGCGGCTCGCTTAGAACGCCCGGCATGCGACATTTCCTGCTCCCTGCTCTCCTGCTCGCCGCATGGCCGGCGCATGCGCAACTTGCCGCCGGCGAACGTCGCCAGATCGACGAGGCGGCGAAACAGACGCTGGGCCTCACCGGCGTGCCGGCGGCCAGCATCGCCGTGGTGCGGGACAAGAAAATCATCCTGACCGCCGCCTATGGGCTGGCGCGCATCTCGCCACCCAAGCCGGCGACGCCGGACATGGTGTTCGCCATCGGCTCCATATCAAAACAATTTACCGCGGCGGCGATTTTGCTGCTGGTACAGGACGGCAAGCTGAGCCTGGACGACCATGTCGCCAAATTCATGCCCGAACTGACGCAGGCGAAGGACGTGACGATACGGCAATTGCTGTCCCACACCGCCGGCTACCAGGATTTCTGGCCGGAGGATTATTCGCCGGTCGCGTTCCGCAAACCCACCACGCCGCAGGCGATCGCCGATAGATGGGGCGAGAAGAAACTGGATTTTCCGCCCGGCACCGCCTGGCAATATTCCAATACCGGCTTTGCGATCGCTGCCCTGATCGCCGAGAAAGCCGGCGGCGCGCCGTTCTTCGACCAGTTGAAAAAGCGCATCCTGACGCCGCTCGGCATGAAAAGCGCGGTCGACTATAACGCGTTCGGCATTCCGGCCGGCGGCCCGTTGGGGTATGAACGTTACGCGTTCTCGCCACCCCGCCCGGCGCCGCTCGACCAGGCCGGCTGGAGTTTCGGCAGCGGCGGCCTGGCCATGACGGCGCATGACCTGGCGCTATGGGATATCAGCCTGATCAACCGCAGCGTGCTGGCGCCGGCGTCGTACGACGCTATGGAAACCGAAACGAAGCTGAAGAACGGGCAAGGCACGTCCTATGGTCTTGGTGTCACCGTGGGGCATCGCGGCAAACACCGGTTTGTCGAGCATAGCGGCGAGGAGACCGGCTTCGTCGCCGAAAACCTGGTGCTGCCGGACGACGGCGACGCGGTGGTGGTGCTGACCAACCAGGATGCGTCGCGCGCGGCGCGGGTGATCGCGCAGCAGATCGTGCGCATCGCGTTCGCCATTCCGCCGGGCGATCCGGGTGACAAGCACGTGGCGCTGATGCTGTCGATGCTCGACGGGCTGGCGCACGGCCATGTCGACACGGCACGGCTGAACGAGAATGCGGCGTCCTATTTCAGCCCCGCGGTGCTGGCGGATTACCGCGCGAGCCTCGCCCCGCTGGGCCCGGCGCTGGGCGTGCGGGAAAGGTCGCACGAGGATCGCGGCGGCATGGTGTTCCGCGTGTGGGAGGCAAGTTTCCCGGCACGCAACGTGACGATTACGACGTATGAATTGCCGGATGGCAGGTTGGGCCAGTTCCTGATCGTGCCGTAATGCGGCCGGACGGCCCGGCCAGGCGTTTGCCTGGCCGGGCCGCGCAGGGCCGTTCAGTGGGTGGGAGACACGCCGCTCTTCGCCGGCAGGCGCGATGCCGCGGCGCAGCCTTTGACCAACGTGACGTCACCGTCATTACTGGCGGTGGCACCGGTCGAGGTGGGCGCGAAATCGTCGAAGCCGCCTTTGCCGCCTTTTACGTGATGAACGACGACGCCGGTGCCGCTGTTGAACGTGCCGTAGAATCGCAGGTCGGAACCGTCCTCCACGAAATTGCCGCCGTAGCCGGAAAAGGTCGTTGCGGTCCACGTGCCGCTATGCGGGAACCCAATAATATAGTCCGACTTCTTCGCCGGCGTGAACTCCAGACATTGCGTTGTCGTTGCGGTGTGGCTGGGGCCGCTGAGATAGGTGACGGTGTAATCGCCGTTGATCGTTGCCAGCGCGGGCGACGCCGCGGCGATGATTGCAGCGGCAAGGACGGCAATTCCTGTATGACGATTCATGTGATTTCTCCAGCATTGAATGTTGCGATGCACAATAGAATGGCGCGGATTATCCTGTGCGGTGGCGTGCATACGCCCGCAACGATATGCGCGCAAGCCGGGTTTGATCACGAAATAGTAAAGGTCTTCTTTTTGAGAAAAAAGCTGGCCTTGCTTCCTGTGTGGCGTCCGGGCGCCAGGTCTGGCAGGTGGTGCGCACCGTGCTGCTGGCCCGCCATCTCCGCATCGATCCGGCCGACCCGCTCTGGCCGGACCGCGACCGCGTGTTCTGCGCGCCGGATGCGGCGGCACCGCCGGGCGCGGGTGCGGTGCAGCTGGACGCGCCGCCCGGGCTTACCGCCGGCGCCGCGCTGGGGGCAGCACTCGCGGAGCGCATGCTCGCGGCGCGGTTCGGCCGCTCGCTGGTGGACCACCGGACCTGGCTGATCGCCGGGCCCGCCGAAATCGCCGCCGGCACCACGCATGAGGCCGCGGCGATCGCCGGCGCCGCGCCGCTGAGCCGGCTGACCATGGTGGCGCATCTGCCGGCCGCGGGCGCGCAGGCGCTGGCCGGTTTTGCCGCCCTCGGGTGGGCGGTGCGCCCGGTGCCGGATGGCGATCAGGCGGCGTTCGACGGCGCGGTGGCGGCATCGATGCGCGCGCAGAAGCCGACGATCATCGCCTGTCTGCGGCGGCAGCCACCCGCCATGCCGGCGAGCCCCGACTCCGCCGCGGCGCCGGCCGAAAGCGCGGACGGGCACACGCGCGGCGCGGGCGCGCGGCGCGCCTGGCTCAAACGCCTGCGCCGCCACGTCAACCATGAGAGCTTCCTGCGCGCGCAGTCCGGGCGGTCGCCGGCCGCCGGGCTGGACGCGCTCGCGGGCCAGCCGGGCGTGGGGGCGGCGGCGCCAGCCGCGTCCGTGCAGGCGGCTTTGCTGCGGCTGGTGCCGGTATGGCCCGATCTGGCCGGGCTGGCGCCGGACGGGGATTTCGCCCCGGCGCATCCCGCCTTCGCCGGCCGCGCGGTGGCCTGGGGCGACCGTGCGCCCGCGCAAGCGGCCGGACTGCTCGGGCTGGCGCTGCATGGCGGCCTATTGCCGGCCGGCGCGCTGCCGCTCGCCGCCGCGGAGGCCGCCCTGCCGGCGCTGCGCATCGCCGCGACGCTGGGGCTGCGCACCGTGCATCTGATCCGCGAGACCGCGCCAGTGCCCGCGTCCCTGCTCGCCGGGCTGCGCGCGCTGCCGGGCGCGCGCGTGTTTCGTCCGGCCGATGCGGCCGAGGCGCTGGACTGCCTGTCGCTCGCGCTGCGGCACCTCGCCGCACCCAGCGTGCTGCTGCTGGCCGACCATGCCGGGTTCGCGGCACCCACCGCCCAACCCCGCAGTTCCGCCCGCGGCGGCTACCGGCTGCATGACGGGCGGCACGATGTGACGCTCATCGCCAGCGGTATCGACCTGCGCCTGGCGCTCTCGGCGCGCGAGGCGCTCGCCGCCGCCGGTATCGCTGCCGGCTGCGTCTCGCTGCCGTGCTGGCAATTATTCGCCGCACAGGACATGGCCTATCGCCAGCATGTGCTCGGCCCGGCGCCGCGCGCGGCGCTGGAGGCAGGCGACGGCTTCGGGTGGCAGGATCTGCTGGGGCCGCAGGGGTTTTTCATCGACATACGGTTGCACGGTGATGCGGCATCGGTGGCCGCCGCGATCCGCCGCCGGCTGGGCCGCGAACAGGCCGGGCGGGACCAGGAGGGCGCAGAATTTTCGCGCGAGCGCCTAGGAACCGCGCGCGACTTCGATTAGCAACCGTATGTAACCCGGCAGCGTGTGGCCGGTACCAACAAAAGTGAGGATTCGGAAGACCATGGCCGTCAAGGTTGCCATTAACGGATTTGGCCGCATCGGGCGTCTGGTGCTGCGGGCCCTCATCGATTCGGGGCGCACGGACGTGGAGCCGGTCGCCATCAATGATCTCGGCAGCGTCGAGGCCAATGCGCATCTGTTCCGTTACGACAGCGTGCATGGCCGGTTTCCCGGCACCGTCACGGTCGACGGCAGCAACCTGATCATCACGCAAGGCGGCCGCACCTGGGGCCCGATCCGCGTCAGCGCGGAGCGCGATCCGTCGAAGGTGCCTTACCAGGGCGTCGATGTCGCGCTGGAATGCACCGGCCTGTTTACGAAAAAGGAATCGGCCGCCCAGTTGATCGCCGCGGGCGCGCGCAAGGTCCTGGTCAGCGCGCCGGCCGACGGCGTCGATGCGACCATCGTCTACGGCGTGAACCACGACACGATCACCAAGGACATGACGGTGATCAGCAACGGGTCCTGCACCACGAACTGCCTGGCGCCGGTGGCGCTGGTGCTGGACGAATCGTTCGGCATCGAACGCGGCTACATGGTGACCATCCACAGCTACACCGGCGACCAGCGCACGGTGGACACGCTGCACAAGGACCTCCACCGCGCCCGCGCCGCCGCTCTGTCGATCATTCCCACCAGCACGGGTGCCGCCAAGGCGCTCGGCCTCGTGCTGCCGGCCCTGAAAGGCAAGCTGGACGGCACCGCGATCCGGGTGCCGACACCGAACGTGTCGCTGGTGTCGCTGGACGTGAATTTGCGCGCGCGGCCGAGCATCGCCGAGGTGAACGCGGCGTTCCTGGCCGCGTCCAGCGGCAAGCTGCGCGGCATTCTGGATTATAACACCGAGCCGCTGGTCAGCAGCGATTTCAATGGCAGATCGGCCTCGAGCACGTTCGATGCGACGCAGACCGCCTCGGTGGATGGCGGGGCGCTGATCCGCGTGGTCAGCTGGTACGATAACGAGTGGGGTTTCTCGAACCGGATGGCCGATACGGCCGCCCTCTTCGGCAGCCTGTAGGGCGGGAGGGCGCACCGATGCGGGCCGACCCCGAACATCGCCGCCCTGCCCCGCCTGGCCGCCGCGCCGACTTCCTGCCGACCGCGGCACGTGCCTGGGCCCTGGTGCTGATCTTCGTGCGGCGGTCGCCGGCGATGCTGGCTGGTGCGATCCTGGCATTCGCCGCCGCCGACCGGGTTCCCCACGCGCTGCTCGAACGCGCGCATGTCGGGCTCGGCGGGAGCGGCGACCTGGTGCAGGATTTCGGCGCCTGGGGCGCCACCTGGATCCTGGCGCTGCGCGCGGCGCGGTTCGCCCTGCCGGCGGTGATCGCCGCGGCCCCGCTACTCTCCATGCAGCGCATGTTCCTCGCACGCGGCGAGTCGCCGCTGCGGTCTGCGGCATGGTGGACATGCTGGGCGCGCCTGGCGGCCGCTTTGCTGGCGTTGAAAATCGCCGGCTACGGCGCCGAATGGCTGGCGGCCGAATTGCCGGCGCGCCTGGTGCTTTTGCTCGGCCCCATCTCGGCCATCCTGACCCTGATCCTGCTGGCCCCGCTCGCGGTGCTGGGCGCGCTCGCCGTGCTGCGCCTGTCGCTGACGCCGCCGCCCATGGCGCTCGGCCTGCCGCGCGCCCTGGCGGAAAGCTGGCAAATCACCCGCGGCCATGGCGGCGTGATGATCGGTGCCGGCATGATCGCGGCCGCGCCGCTGGCCCTGGCCGCGTCCGCCTTCGCCTGGTGGCGACCGCCGGCCGACACCGCCGCCGCGCTGATCGTCGTGCTGCCGCTCGGCCTGTTCGCGCTGCTGCTCGCCGGCGGCCTGACGAGCCTTTGGTATCATAGCTACCGCCTGCCGCAGGACCTGCGCCCAGACCGCCGCCCGAGCCGCAATCGCGGGCGCCGCGCGGAGCCGTTGCTGGCGAAGTAGGGAAGAAGGCGGGGGCTCTGCCCCTCGACCCCGTCACGCGATTGCGTGCTTCGCACGACGGGGACAAGTCCCCAGACCCCATTACTTGGTTTGGGGATAAGGCGGGGGGCGCACGTACCGTCGTAACAGTACGCGCGCCCCCCGCCTTGTCCCCAAACTAAACAAACAGGTTCTTAGGACTTGTCCGTCGTGCGAAGGCACGCTGCGCGTGACGTGCGAAGGCACGCTGCGCGTGACGTGCGAAAGCACG
>Ga0116228_10001080_pt1 | contig 22218 bp, 19 predicted proteins | sample S1TSphfallax_2_FD_89694 | JGI IMG/M metagenome (GOLD analysis project Ga0116228, IMG submission 89694) | Host-associated microbial communities from peat moss isolated from Minnesota, USA - S1T2_Fc - Sphagnum fallax MG | ecosystem: Host-associated > Plants > Peat moss > Unclassified | place...
AGACCACAAGGTCATGACAATGGATGTATAGATCACCCTAAACCCTAAACCCTCACCACTCTCAGGTGTGCACTCATAGTCCGTCTATTTTTTGATTGCGGAGGCACTTGGTGCTTACTCCTTGAGGATGGAAGCACCTTACACCTACTAAGGAGCACCTTCCATTCAGTAGTGGGCATAAGGTCCCTCCACACTTAGATGAGGCATAATTCATGGATATATTATGCCCTCCCCTAACACTAAAAAAAGTTCCAAGGTATGATTTATGATACGAAAATGAAGTACAAGATAGACTTCTATCAAAAGGTAGCAATAAACTCTTTGCACAGAAAAGATGTCAAGTTCCTACCAATAAACTCTTTGCTCTCCTCTGGAGGGGCACAACAACAATAATGACTCTTTTGATAGCCACCGTTAAACAACATATGTAACGATAGTCTTTTCAGATATACAGACTTGATGAAGTCAATTACATTTGGCAATGATAAATCAACAATTTGCTGAACAACAAATTATTACCATTTGGATTGAAAAAATCATTGATAACATGCTTGCTACAAGCCTTCCACATTTCAATCATTCGAAATTAAAGAATTGAGCTTGAGTCCAATTCCTAGTTGTTATAGCAGGATCCTTACTAGGGTGCATGCTTTTCCTCTAAAGAGGCTTTGGAAGCAAAGCCCTTAGGTTTCCTGCAAGCTCCTATGGAGAGAATCAAAATAATACTTGCGACATCCATATAAGTTACTCATGTGTAGAAAGTCATGTTTTGCAACAAAGCTCCCCTCAAGCTGACTTCCTTTAGAAAACTAGAAAGAATCATAGTTAATGGAGCCGACCTACCTTCTCCCATGAATTGTTTTCTCCTAGCCCCACCACCAAAAATCACATGCACGGGATGGTACACCACTAGGCTACCAACTCTGTTCTTACAATGAACGACAAATAACATGCACACATACACCGACTCTCCACTTCCCACAGTCCACCCCCATCATTATATACTTGTGCTCATGAGTAATTTGCCAATGAGAGAGCAAGGATGCCTTGACTGCTCAATAACTTAGTTAGGTAACTGATTTAAGTTTTGACATTCTAAAGGTTCAAGAATTCCTTCACAAATTCTTTTTATTTGAACTTTTCTTGAAATATCAACATTTCTGAAAATATATAATTAGTGTCAAAGCTGCTAAAGATAGTAGGGTATTAAGCTTGGCTAAGGGCTCAATGAGAGGTTTAGTGCCTTGGGATTTGTACTGGTTTTCATCAAGCACCATCTTTATGTCATAAGGACCTTTGATAATGTTCAAAGTCCGAAGTCCATACCAGCAATTTTTGCCATGGGAACTTTCTCTATTTTGTGAAATCATTTTTGAGAAAATTGATTTTGGAGGAAAAATATGAAAAATATGTGTTTAAATTCAAAACTTTCCCAATCTTTTTATGAAAAAAATGATTTAAAAAAATCATGGGATTTAGCCCACATTGCACCACCCACCTCAACTGACATTTCAGACATGGTTTCTCATATAAATCTTTCATTACAATTGATGGGTCACAAACAAGCACAATATTTTGACCAAAAAAGAAATCTAGATCTCTATAAGTTATATTGAGACCCATCAATTGAGATCTCTACCTAAATCCACACTTCTTCTTCTTCACACATGATTTTGCTTAAGAGTTTTGCAAAAGCATTTAATATTTTTGAGTTTTTTTAGATTTGTGTGAAAACATTTTAACAAAAATATAACTAACACTCTAAAAAAAAATTATCTTTTTTATTTTTTACTTTTCAAAACTCTTTTGGGTAGTTTTGACTTGGGGCAGTTTTCAACCATTCCAAAAAAGAAAGAAAGAAAAAGAAAAAAACAAAACTCTTGTTGTATCATTCATTCAGAGCTGATTCTAAGTTCTAGAAAAAAACTTGTAGAACTGTCATCTTCCCCAACGCGCTGACACATTACACCACAGTTTTCCGCTGTTGTTTGCTGCTGCAGCAGCTGCTGCGGCTCCAATTTCCAATGCTTTTGCTGTTGCGGGTACGCGTGTGGTGGGCAGGCAAGCAGGGAGGAAAGGAGGAAGAGTTCTGCCTTCCAAGAGCAGGAGTTTTGCACTACTGTACACGAGACTCGAGTAAACGTTTTGACTTTCTTACTGGGAGAGCTGCGGCTTCCTTACTTGCGGCGACATTGAAGACAGAGAACAGATTGCAGAACTGGACACTGATCTGAACGGATTTGAGGAACAAGAAAGAGCAAATCGATTTTGAGTGAACAAGAACAAGAAGAACCAGAACAAGAACCAGAGGAAGAAGAACAACAACAAGCAGCTCCTCTAACTCTGGGCATGACGGGTTGAGTAGTTGTAGAATGGGTTTGTGGAGCCGGACCTGCATGCGAGTGTTGCTCCTGGGACTTGTGATCCACTACTGTTGTGGTGTGACATCATGGGCACAGCCAGTGTTTACACCCGTGGACAACATCCTCCTCAGCTGTGGATCTTCGAGCAATGTGGCGGTAGACGGACGAGTGTTCGTTCCAGACAATGCCTCAATGCTGCTTGTAACTGCTGCTGCTGCGGGAGGAGGAGGAGCAGGGACGACGCTAGTGGGAACCACAACAACACTCCAGAACAATGCAAATGTAGACTATCCTAATCTTGTATCATCAGCAAGGTTCTTCACTACCAATTCTTCCTACACATTTAAGGTCACGGCAGGAAGACATTGGGTTCGTCTGTACTTCTACCCTTTCTCTTTTGCCAACTTCACTCCCAATGCTTCTCTCTTCTCTGTCTCTGCTAATCAGTTCACCCTACTGGACAACTTCAGTCCCGCAACTTTCAGCTCCTTGAACAAACCCTTGGTCTTCAGAGAATACCTCATCAACATCACAAGCCCTACCCTTGTTCTGTCTTTCTTCCCACAGCAGTCGAACTCGTATGCTTTTATCAATGCTCTAGAAGTCGTGTCAATGCCTAGCAATTTGTTGACAGACGATGCCACTCTGGTAGGTCATCATCAGACACAACCAAAACCACTCGGGTTGCCTGGAATAGCCCTCCAGACTATGTACAGGATCAATGTGGGTGGTGCTCTTGTGAAGCCTCAGAATGATTCACAAGGCTTGTACCGCAGTTGGGAACCTGACAGCAGTTACATCTTTGCTGCGGCAACAGGAACAACAGGTAGAGTGCCTTTCAGTGACATTGAGTATGGTGATGATCCTCAGTACATTGCACCTCCTGCAGTGTATGCGACTGCTCGAACACTTGGAGGCTCTGATACTGTTGATGCAATTTTCAACGTCTCCTGGATTTTTCCAGTTGATCTCGGCTACACTTACTTTGTTCGACTCCATTTCTGTGAATTGTTTGACTCCTCAATCGATGAGCGTGCCTTTGATGTGTACATCAGCAATCAGACTGTCTTGAGTGGCTTTGATGTCATTGCAGTTACAGGGAATCTGGATGTTGTCCTCTATCAGGACTTTGCAGCCCCCATGTTGAATGGCTCTGATGCTAATCTGTGGGTACAAATGGGACCAACCCCAAATACAATCCCCAAGGATGCAATCTTGAATGGTCTTGAGGTATTCAAGATGAATGATGATGCTGGCAGACTCTCAGGTGCTTTGGTGACCATCTCTAGTCCTTCAAGTGTGGTGGTATCTCTAGCAGGGAGTTCCAAGGGCAACATGGGAGTGATTGTTGGTGCAGCAGTGGGAAGTGTAACTGTGGTTGTGTTGCTTGTTGCATTTGTTTACTGTTGTTGCTGCTCTCAGAAAGTGAAACCGGCAAAGAAGCAGCCCACCCCAACGTGGCTGCCTCTGCCTTTGCATGGAACCAGTCCAGATATAAGTCAAGGCATCACAAACTCGCACAGGAGTGGGAATAGTGGGGCTCGAAGCTATATATCTTCAGTGCCATCGAACAAGGGTCGATTCTTCACATTTGCTGAGCTCCAGGAAGCCACCAACAACTTTGATGAGTCTTTACTTCTTGGAGTTGGAGGGTTTGGAAAAGTGTACAAGGGGGAGATCGATAATGGCTCCAAGGTGGCAGTGAAGCGTGGCAACCCTCAATCGGAACAAGGGCTGACTGAATTCCACACTGAGATTGAAATGCTCTCAAAGTTGCGGCACCGTCACCTTGTGTCCTTGATAGGTTACTGTGATGATTCAAAGGAGATGATTTTGGTCTATGATTATATGTCAAAAGGCCCTCTGCGCAGCCATCTCTATGGCACCAATTTGCCAGCACTATCATGGAAGCGAAGGTTAGAGATTTGCATTGGTGCTGCACGGGGGCTACACTACCTTCACACAGGTGCAGCACGGAGCATCATACACAGGGATGTGAAAACAACAAACATTTTGGTGGATGAGAACTTTGTAGCAAAAGTCGCTGATTTTGGATTGTCCAAGACAGGTCCAAGTCTTGAACAAACCCATGTGAGCACGGTGGTGAAGGGCAGTTTTGGGTATTTGGATCCAGAGTACTTCCGCCGGCAACAGCTGACAGAGAAGTCTGATGTGTACTCCTTTGGTGTGGTTCTGATGGAGGTGTTGTGTGCACGTCCAGCAATCAACCCATCACTGCCTCGGGAGCAAATCAACATGGCAGAATGGGCTTTGAAGTGGCAGAAGATGGGTATGCTGGACCAGATCAAAGACACCCGTTTAGCAGGTGCTTGCAACCCTGAGTCACTTCGCAAGTTTGGTGACATTGCTGAGAAGTGCTTGGCAGATCAGGGCATTGATCGGCCTTCCATGGGTGATGTGCTTTGGAATCTAGAGTGTGCATTACAACTGCATGAAAACTCTTCAGAGAACTTCACAGAGAGCTTTGCAGGAAATTCTATGGAGACTGGTTTGCCAGTCCATGACAGCTCAATTCAACCAGTGTCAGTTCCAGAGCTGGGAGTCAATCAGTCAGTAGAGTCACCTCAGACCATCTCCACAGAACAGAGTGTAGGCATTGTCACCCAGGGGAATGGTTCAGATGAAACTTTTGTGGGTGATATCTTCTCACAGCTCATTCACCCACAGGGCAGGTGATAGATGAAGAGAGCAAGGAAATCCTGGTGCGCACAGTGTAATGAAGATGGGCTTGCGACCATCAAACAACTCCTAGGTTTTGATGGAGATTGCAGACTAAAGCTGGCAGGGTATTGTCAGAAAGCAAATGCCACAAGCAGTTTATGATCAGATATCAAGCAGAGCAAATCATTTGGAAGCTTATGCAGCTGACTGATACTCACCAAGCCAGGGACAAGTGCTCAAAACCACCACACTGTCAACATCATAGATCTCTGTCGAAACAGTAGGAGGAGCTGATTTAGATTTTATGCTCCACTACAAAGTTGCAGTTGCTAGATGTAGACACTAGTAAACAATACATCATGCAGTAAAAGGCACTACTAAAGCTGGTGCTCAGTTTTTGTTGAATTTTTTTTATCATTTCCCTCTTCACTTGTCTGAAGAATTGCTTGCTCCATTTGGAGACATCACATCACACTGTAATGAGGTGAAATAGCCATCTTTGTTTCAGTTAATACAAGTCATCACCAGCAATTGCTGAAAACAAGGCTTAATCCTCTTGCACATTGATTTCAGATTGCAGCATTTCAGAAATTTGAAGTTGCAATAGTTCACTATAATCTCTCAACATTGTGCAGGGCTTGTGACAAGGATGTCCATGCTCTACGTTATACAGGAACTGGCCTGTGCACATGAACTCCATTTTCCTCAACAGTTCCTACCACAGCTGCTAACTTTCCTTCAAACTTCTCTCCTTTCCTAGGTTCATACACGACTGTATACACATCAGCTTCTATTGCCCTCTCTGCAAGGGTTTTTCCTATGACTTTGCAAGCTGAGAAGTCTCTATATGACTTCAGATTTCCTCGGAATTCCTTAGCATTAGTGCTTGCAACTGCAACTACCTTGCTGGTAACACGGTGCATGATGCTGGCATGAATGTACTTGGTAGAGAAGAAAATATCAAGTGTGAAGGGCTTCATGCACTTCTCTGACCGTGCTTTGAAAGACCTCTTGGTGTTCTTCTTCTTCTTGTCATCTTCTACCTTCTTCCTCCTGGGATTCCAATGTGGAACTTCTACTTCCCGGGAATAGCCAAAGCCATCATCTCGAGTGTCCCAAGCACTTCCATAATCATCATCTTCCATCTCACCTGCTCGACCACATCTCTGCACTCAAAAGAAACATGCATTCAAGCTCAGAAAAGACATTCTGTAAATCAATGCTGTGAAGCTCCATGCACAAACAGAAGGATGAACTAAAACCCCTTGCAATCACTAAGCATAAGATACTGACCATATATCTATCCTTTGCAATGTCCACAGAGAATCCTTACTGCACTTGCATTGATCAAGAACAAATACATGCAGAAAACAAAGATTGAGAAGCCGTCTCAAACCCTAAACTCGGCAGGTAGAGAAAACCAACCTCCCAGCCTCCTTTCTTCCTTGCACTCATAGTGGCGTAGTTCATAAAAGAAGGCCATGATGCAGGCCCCGAATTCTGCACAACAGATGGATTGATGATGTAGTTTGCAACAGCCACAGCTCTGGAGCAGGCAAGGTTTCGTAGCCTCCTTACAGCTGCCATAGCCACAGCTGGGTTCCAGAGCTTCACCGCTCTTGTTGCTACTACGTAGGGTTTTACCTTCTTCTTCCTTCTTTCAAAGCAGGTGGAATCTCCGGGCTAACGCCATCTTTCGGCAGACTTGTTCCTATTTGCAAAGCGAAGTGCACAAACAAAAAAACCCCAAGTCTCTCCTATGGAATCAAACAAGTAGGCAAAATGCAAAAGAGAGAAACAATCCAAATGATCCAACGTTACTGCTGCTGCTGCTGCTGCTACTACTACTTGCTTCCGTCAATGCAACAAAGCAACAAGACATCTCTGTTTCTGTCCTCCTTTCTTCACAAAACCTCCATTAAAACTTCTTTCCAACACCCAAAAACTCTCCACTTCCGAACCCCCACTGAATCTAAGCAGCAAAGCTCGGAACTCTTTAGTGTTCGATGGGACACTACTAACCTCTTCTTCTCCTTCGTATGATTGTTGGCAAGAACCTTTTGCTTTTCAGGCCGGAGAGTTCATCTGTATCAGCAGAAACCTATAGCCTAGTGGTCAGGACTTCATCAGCAGCATCTTTGCAACCGAGTCGTCGTTCGGTTTTGATCGACGCAGAATTCCGGGGTTAGGGTTCAAGGATCTGGGTTTAGGGTTTGTGAACAGAAGGGGGTCCAGCACGCGGAGAGAGAGAGAGAGAGGATCAGAAGAAGAAGAAGAAGAGGGGGAGCGATGAAGACGGTTGTAGGAAAGGTGGTGTCGAATAAGATGACGAAGTCAGTGGTGGTGGCGGTGCAGCGACTGTGGCAGCACCCAAAGTACCCGAAGCTGGTGAGGAGGACTTCCAAGTTCATGGCACACGACGAGACCAATGCTTGCAACATGGGCGACGAGGTCGGTTTTCCTGACCCGGCATTTTTTTTCCTGTTTCAGAGAGAGAATCTTTCATGTATAGTCTGGTAGTAGTGACTCTCATGTCGCTTGCAAATGAATCTCTTCACTTTGATGACTTTGATGTTGCAGGCATTGCAAGGGGCTGTGTGCTCCCCTCCTGTGTGGGTTTCTCCTGAATCACACAGCAGGCATTGCATTTCTTTGTGAAATCTGATTTTTGCTCTTCTTGAGTGCTTCAGTTGTCTTCCTTTGTCATCTTTCCTTCTATTCTTTTGGCCATGTACTTGGAAAAAATATTTGGAGGTTGTGGCAATGCACATAGTTAGGGTTGAGAGCTTCCCAAGAGCTCGCTGTTTGAGAACTTCTTCAAGAAATGCTGACTTACATGTTTTGTAAGGTGGATGCTTTGTTTGATGGTGCAGGTAAGGTTGACATCATCAAGGCCTCTGAGTAAGCGAAAGCACTGGATTGTGTCTGAAATCCTCAGAAGAGCGCGCATCTTTGAAGCTCCTGTTCCTTCCAAACTTGAAGCACCGGAGACTTCCACACTGAACAACAATGCAACAACAGGACATGCAGCAAACATGAGGACTGATACATCATGAGAGAGAGAGAGAGAGAAGGTTTTCTTGCAACTGTTGCAAAGGCTTAATCTGAGTGGTTATGTCTGTTGTAGAGCTGAATTGCTGAAAAATGCCAGTAGTTTGAATTCATTTGAGAATGGAGTTATTCAGAAGTGATTTCCAGCACAAAGGTAGATTCTGAAGCATTTGAATGCTGCAACCTTCAGGAAAGAATGATCACAACAGCTTGGTGTCTATCTGCACCTCATATGTCCATCTTAATAGGATTTTTGTAGGTGACTTTGTATTAGCATGACTTTATTGTACAAGTTGTCAACAACTATGAATGCTACTGTTTTAGTTGTATTCCTAATTGTGTGCATGTCTGCTGGGATGTTGGCAAGGAAGATGTAGACTGGGACAACAAGACTTGGGGAGGATAGACAGTGCCAGGCACACTGAAACTCCACCATACGCGAAGTACATGAGATCTAACAAAGTTTCTCTTAACATGTTTCTGTGTTGTCAGGATGAAGATTTGGACCACTATCTGAATGAGGATCATGTAGTCTAAAGTTTCTTGTACCCCTGAACTCTGTGTATCACCTAACAAGTTTCCCTGAGGTCAACTGGCATTTCACAGAACTTTGGAATTCCATTGCTTTTCCACACAAAAAAGATCACACTGTTACAATGTTGCCCTGCTCATAATTATTGTTATGTCATCTCAATGCACTCTAGGTGTGGCTTTCCTGTTATGAAATTACTCAAAAACACTTATTTTCAACACGTCAAGGAGAAAGCAATTTGACTAGACAAAGTCCTGATTGATGAGTGTTGCAATGCCAACTTCCTCTTCCCATTGAACTTTCCGACTTCTCATTTGTCTCCAAATGGAAGATACTCTCTTGCTGCAGTCAAGTTGTAGCCATCTGTCTAGATCATTATAAAGGTCTCTGTACATCCTCTTCAACTGCAATGCTGTAGCCAGTGCAACTACTATGGCATACTCCAGGAGGTCAATATCTTGGTTTTACAAACCAAAGATATTGGATTGAAAGTTGCTAAGCAGACAACTAGGTGACAATCTTCCAGGAAAAAAAATGCTTACATGTCTATTACGAAAAGGAAGTCTTGAAAGTTAGTACTACTTTGGTAGATCAGGGACCGTAATGCACTGTGGGAGACTGGTGGAGAACAGGACATGATGCCACAGGCTGGTCAAATGATTTCATCATCTTTTCCTTCTTCATCCTCCTCAAGATCATACAAGAGCACTCGACGTTCACCACCAAATATGCATGCCAGCCCTCGCGAAGCTGTAATCCACATAATTCACACTCAGTCTAAAAATTTAAGTCCATTTACAAGAACAAAAGAAAGAGATAATAGCATTCACAATATATCTGCATATCAAAGTAAACCAGAGCTCTGTGTCTTCTGTAAGAGTGAGAATTATACCACTGACAGCCAATGGAGGCACTGCATCAGGGAGAGAAACTGCCCGTACTTTACCATCCTTCAGACCAATGGGCAACACAGCTCCCTGTCCACCACAAACCCAGAACCAAACTTATCTCCATTCCTTCAAGTTCCAGGGCTTACAAAACTGTGTGGAAAAGAGCAGATAGCTGAAGCAAAGGAATGACAAGAATGAGAGGGTGGACTTTGAAGGGAGAGGCTCCGAGGCTTACAAGTGCTGAGCAGACATGCAACAGTGACTGATGCTGTAGGGTGGAAATTGTCTGCAAGAATGGCATAAATCCCAAGTCCTCCAGATGCAAAAGCATCAAATATGTCTGAGGGAGCTTTCCACTCTCCTTGGCCTCCTTTCTCACCAATAACACCAGCTGCCTTTCCTGTAATTAGGCATGCAAAAACCAGCGACAATTGAGGATGCAAGGAGTCTTCATGTACTCCACATGACACCCAGTGAAAATGATGGCAATCCGTGATGCATATGCTAATGACAATTTTCCAAATTTCAGTTACTAGGAGGAGAAGCCAATCAGCATGCTGCACAGCACAGCAGACTTTCACCTAAATTTATGAAGAGTAACACAGCATGATACCTTATAAAGGGCCAGATCAATACAGTGTAGACTTTGATCAATTTGCAATGCAATAACTTCTGGAGCCTCCGTATCTCTTTTGGAGGGTTCATGACAGGCAGAAAGTCTTCGCAAGACAACCACCACACTCTGGTGAGTTGAATTTTGTTCATCTGTAATATTTAGGCAAATGTAGTCTTCAACTGGGCTGGCTTCCTTTGTTGAAGGGCCTACATTCTCCTGTTGCAAATCATGAGGACAAATGATTGATATTCAACCACAGGACATATCAACAGTGATGACAGGAAGGACCCATTGAATCAGCGTGGTTAGGTATGGAGGTGTCATGCTAGCCAGACACAAATTACTGCAATTATGCCCTTACACAATCCCCAGATCACAACCATCAAACCAAAGCAGAGTGAAGAAAGAGGACCTCAAAGTAAGTCAGTGACAATGGAATGTGGGCTAGGGGTTGCAGTAAATGGGGAAGAGGGCACAATGGCAGCATGCCTTGTACTCTCAAGTTGGGAGAAATTTCCTTCACTGGCAATGCAAATGCCTCCTCACAACTGCACACATATATCAAGAGAAAGTTGCTGATATGACAGAAGTGGGTCTGTCCATCAGTAAACAACTACAATTCTCGGAGATTGCAGAGAAAATTCCAGAAGAACACTTTGAAGGTGACTATAGTGTCAGTTCCACCAAAACAAAAACGAGCATGATGACAAGAATGGTGTCCAATAAACAACTATACTCAGCAACTTTGTCTGTCACCCATGACACCTATTCTCTTGCTCAACACCTACTCCATTGCTATTTGTGTCAAACTTGAAAGATGGACTGTCACTCTCTACAAAGGGTGGTACAAATTTCATGTGCCAGAACAAAAGCAATATAGAGGAACAGAGGTAAAAAGAGAACCTGATTTGAAGTTCAGCAATTTGTTGAAAAAAAGTTCGATGTAGACATTTCCAATCAGTGAAACCTCCCATCAGCATCAATTCTTCCATCATCCTGTCTTTCCCCCTGCATGTCACACCAGGACATCATGCAGTTTGAGAACCTTGCAAGGTGTGAAAGAAGCTGTTGGATATCCTTTGTGTCTCCTTCACAACAATTGTACCTGGGAAAAAAATGTCCTGTGTAGTCATACACTTCATCATGGAATGCTAGCTGCTCAACTGGGCTCCTCAAGCACAAAAAGATGACAAACACATGCACTTACATTGGCACTTACAAATTTACATCCGGTATGAAGATATCTGATAGGGGTGCAAGATGTGGGCTGATTGGGTCCTTCTCAAAATGGGACCGCAGGAATGCAGCTACCTTCACACTGTCACACTCAAGTGAGATTGCCAGTAAGATATAAGAACTTGAGAACTAGGGTTCTGATACCACATCTGAAATGAAAATTCTGTTGCTCTATCTGGTGGTCAAGGTTATACAGGTAAGGGTGTTAGTGGAAACCTGTTGATGACCGGAAGCTGATTTGAAGAGGGAACTACATCATTACTCAGCTGACGCAGTGACTTTGTAAGCCAAACAAAAAAAAGCCTGAACTGCAGGACCCAAAATCTCCCCACATAACAGTTCGCCTGTTTTACTCACTTTTTTCTCGTCTTACTAAACAGCACCCTGCTACTATCCACTGTTTTCTCCTGTCCTCTGTTAGTCCTACTACAGAAAAACTACAAGGCTGTGAAAGAGTTGCAGTTCCAAGCCCATGCCACACATGTGGTCATTAGCAGTAATTCTGGATCTGATTGACAGAGCCTTCTTTTGCTGTCCAAGCATGATGAGTATACAGACCAAAAGCAACAATTGAGAACACAAGCTTCTGACATACCCTGCTCTTGAAAAAACCAGTCATATAGTGTAGACATATGGCAAGAACATATAGCAAGAAATGGGGGCAATAATGGACAAAAAAGCACAAGACAGAGACCTCGCCAGCAGTATCAGAGATAGTACGAAGAAGGCATTCAACTTGCACAAGAAGCATGCCTGCATGCTCCATAGCACGCTCCATAAGAGTTTCGTGCAGCCCTACTCTATGGACACGTGCTCGCCACCTTGACAGGCCTTGCAACTCACCAATCCTAAATGCAATCATCTCAGCTGCTGGCTGTGCACCCATTCAGAATAGCACACACAGACACAGCAGCAATGTTAATAGCAAAGTTCAATCATACTCTTGAACAACAAGCCAGGAGAGAGGGGAATCAGATAGAACAAAACTTAACCTGCAAGTGCTGAGCAATGAGGCCGAGGAGTTCCCTACCAGCAGTATCAATGCTCTTTGCCAATCGTTTCAATCCCTGTAGGCAGCACAATCATGGGGCCAGCAGATGTGTAGTTGCACTTAAACATGGATGCCACACCCACCACGGGAAACTGCTTAACCCTAAACCCTAAAACTGCCTGCTAAACTGGCAAGCTTGGAGTGTTATTGCCTCATCTTTTCTAAGTAGAAGCTGCCTGTGTTTATCCAGCCTTACTTGGGCACAATACATCTGCATGGAAAAAAGTTACATCACTAGGTTCTGTCCTAAACTCATAATAGGATACACTACCAGGTGATAAGATGCATTACCGCTTCACCCAAGGAAGCAAGAAATTGGTGCAGTCCTGGACTAGCTGACCCACATGCAAGAAGATTCAGCAGCTCATCACGTGGCTTGATTTGGGTGCCTGTGTGTGCATGGTCAACAACACTGGCACTGTCAATGAGATACCATAACATAGCCTGAAGAAAACAGAAAATGCAGTAAGAGTCTCTTCCAAAGGAAACTTTCATTCTTCTCTACTAGAGCATTTGATCAGATTATGATGTTTTGCTGCAATAACAAATGTTCAAAAACAAGCTGTGCTCTAATGACAGGTACCGTGCTCCATCAGCAGTACAGAGAGAGGCTGAAACTTTTCTTCAAAAACTGAGATGGCCTCATGCCATTGCTTATGCATGACATTCAGCGTTGCCTGCACAACATCCAGGAGCTCTACCACACTTGATGCCTGCAGGGCCACTTGCCGCAGTTCCTTCCTCCTGGGCATGACAAAAATAAATGAGTGTGGACATCACCAGTGGTGGATCTGGCAATAGTATGCAACAACACTGAACAGATACAGAAACAAAGATTTCTTGTATGCAAAGTATGAACCATCAGCATTCTGTTGTAGGATCAACTCAAAATAGAAACATGGATGTTGAAGTTTCAAGCGATTGGCAATGCACCTGTCTCCGAGTAGAGAGGTGTCGACAGAAATTGCATACAATCCAGGTGACCTCTTTGCTGCACCAGCCACCATTGGAGAGCCCTCCATGGAGAGTGTTCCACTGCAGATAACTGTCATGTTGCGAAGATTGTTTGAAAGGAAGACCTGTTTTTACTCTGATTGTGTCATTTTGTCACTCAAGAAGCATTCAACCTCCCAAACTTGACAGTATCTAACCTTTGCAACTGCCTTGTTCTGATTTCAAACTCAGCCCCACATTGCTATAAAAAATATTTAGAAAAAAACCTGTACCATGACAAAAAAGCCAAGTCATTACATGTGACAGATGTATGAGTATGAATGAAGATTTACATACCTGGAGAGCTGAGGCATTGAGAAGTCGATAAACAGGATTCATCTCAGATTTGCTAGTTGATCTCATGCAACTGATAGCACGCTCCCTGATATCCTACAAAGGTCATGACCAAACATATTTGGACATCAGCCTAAACAACAGTGGTACCTTCAATTTCGGGTTTAGGGCTCAGATTCACATAAGTTCAAAAGCCATTTCACAGAAACAAAGCTCACCAGCTTTCCAATTGGAAAAACACCAAATGCACTCAAACAGATGGTCCCATCTTTATCCCCACTGCAAAGCACATAAAGCCGCTGCTGCACAGCCAGCAGAATGGTTTTTTGATTTGCACTGCCTGGGTCTTCAGCACCAGGTCCTAACACTCCAGACATGTCAAAAGTGGGGGCAGTGCCTGGCATTGGAGGTGCCCGTGGAGGTGATGGGAAGAATCTTGGAGTTCGATCTTCATAGGAAAACACATCATCTGATTGACCCTGATTAAAATTGCCCCCCAAAACACAATTGTTTAACAGGAGTTAGACCAAATCTGAAGGAATGATGATGGACTCCACAAAGCAAAAGCTCAAAAGCTCCACAGACACCACATAAGAAGATCAGACCCTAGATTGTTCAAAATCTGCTCCACATACATACCGGCAAGCGATGGCCTTCTTCAGTCCAGTACAGACATTCCACTGTTGCATTATGTGTTGCTGTCTGCCGCAGCACATCTCCATTCTGCCAAATCCACAGAAGATGGGTGATTCAGATGTGTCTCCGATCAGGAAAAGAAAGCATCAATCAAACAGATCATCACAGCAAACATGAGCAGGATTTTTCCCTAAACCCTAAACCCACCAAATCACATGAAAAAACCTGACTCCCTGAGCAGGAATTTTCAAAGTGCATATGTAAGAAGAAAGAAGGGATGTGTCCTCACTTCCACATCACGAATAGCAATGCTGCCATCATGATGACCCACAGCCAGTGCCTTCCCATCAGGACGCCAGCAGATTGCTGTAACTCTTTGATCTGGAGAGACGGCCCAAAGACGCTGCCAGTTGAATCGGTGCACAAGGAGTTGGTGATCTTGTGTGACCATGGCCAGCAAATCCTTCTCTGGATTCCATGCTGCTATTTTCACCTTCAGAAAAAAAACCCATAACCCAAAAACCCAATACTCATCAGGAGCCAGGAGTCAACAAACCCCATGGAGGAAATGTGCACTGTAGGTAGAAAGAAGGAGACAGAGGAAGGAAAATAGATATGCTTACGGCACAGGAGACGGATTTGTCCAAATGTAAAGTGAAGGAAAGAACATCGCCATCTGCTCCTCCTCCGCCATCATCCTCCGCTTCAGCCATCGCTCAGTCTCTCTTCTGTTGTATGTTGTTGCTGCCCATGCACCAAAAACCCTAAACCCTAAACCCTGCCCATCGCCTGCTCCCTGTCATGCTGTGCAGTACCCTCTCTATCTCTCCCGCACTCCAACTCCGAAGTGGGAGTGCGCCGGAGACCGCGACCGGCTTCCAAGGAGGGAGAGGGAGGAGGAGGTCGCACTTCAAGGAAAATGGGTTTAGGGTTTAGGTTTTGCAATTCCTTGTGTGGTTGTTTTTTTTCCCCTACAGCAAATGTGTGAGATCAATGCAAGACTATGATGAAGCTCTTGATCATCTATCTGGAAGGAGGAGGAGCTCGTACTTCCAAGGAAAATGGGTTTGGGGTTTGCAATTCCTTGGGACATGGATTTTCAGGAGCCAGGGCTTTTGTGCTTGTTTTTTTCTTCCATCAGCAGATGTGTGAGCGAAATGCAAAACTATGATCAAGCTCTTGATCATCTACCTATCTGGAAGCAAGCTTTTTGTCTCTCCAAGCTTGCTACAAACCACTTTCAAGGCGACTACAAACATGCTTTCTGATGATGCGTTCACATACTGTACTGGGTGTACATCAGATTTGTCTCACAGCTCTAGGTCCTTCATGTTGTTGATGTTGATGTTGAATTCATGGCGTTGAATTTATCTTGAAATCAATCAAATGGGTATCTGAACAGAAGAACACTTTGAGTAGGTTTTCAGAATGTTATTGTAAGTACAGATTGTGATGCCCAGGGTTGTACTGATGCATGTGTGTCATGGTAGTTGCCAAAATGCTTTTTAAGGTATTGGTCACTTGCCATGCTGGGCTCTATGTCTAGTGAGCATGAAATGTGTTGGTAGGTAAAACAACATCTACTGCAACAACATGAACCCTTCTGAATTGTAGCTTGTTTTCTGATGATTCTGTAAATGAAGGATCTAAAGGAACCAAGGAACTGGTGATATTCTCACTGAAACATTCTATTGCATATGACCATCATAATTTTTCTCAGTGGCTCATCAGTAAGTCCTATTGCATATGACCATCATAATTGTTCAAACTGGCTCATCAGTTTTGCTTTTGGGTCATAGTTTTTCTCTCTTCTTTGGGGTTTGACTTTCCTCTTTTTGCATGCCTGCTGATTGATTGCTGTTATGTTCTCAGTTCTGAATTTTTTCTAAACTTCTTGTTGGGTCATCTCTCAATTCTAATCAGTTTGACTTAAAATTGTAAAATTGTAAGTTCACGGAAAAAATCTCACAACTTAGGAAGATATTATCAAGCTTTAGATCTGAAGCAAACAGCTGTTTGTTGTGTAGACACACCCAATCTCATATACTGGCCTGAACAAGGTCTGTGTATCAGGTGATGTGTAGCATGCCACTAACATGCAATTATCATGTGCAAAGTACTGTGGTATGAGTCTTGGGCAGGTGGGCCTTGACTTCAGGCACAGGTTGTGAGCTGTTGCACCATGTACATAAAATCCACATTGTTTTGGTAATGTGTATTTTGATGAAGCTCAAGAATTGTATTTTATTCCCTGCATCAGTCAGTCAGTTGTCCCTCCTGAAAAGGACGAGAATTTAAATGTTAAGTGCTCTATTTCAGATTCAGACCATCATATGTGACCACAGGATCAGATCTGATTGATCCAGACTTTGACCCAATCTGCTGTTGAGCTTTATAAAGTCTGACCTTTTTCAGATGTGGTTTCATGTCTTTGGAAGTCAACACTCTAGCATTGTGTGGTTATGATCAGATGGGTGAAAGAGTGATGGATAATGTGGTCGGTGAAGACAGGAGCTGTTGGTGATATGGATCATGGCCAACAATACAGGTCTCCTTTTTCTCCTGGTTAACATCAAACCCTAACACTTGACAAAAATCTAATGCTGGTTTAATGTTCCATATGTGCTTGCAAATGAGCCAAACCTGGAGTCAGCTCAAAAGCATAGCTTGTGATGTCAGCCACTGACCCAAGGAGTGTTACAATCTAGCATCATCATTTTCATGGTGAATTAGCTCTTTGAATCTGTTTCTGGAGGAATAACCAAGATTCTCTAGGTCAGGTGCTTGGTGAGAAACTTTTCGAAAATTGCAATTGTGAATTCAGAATATCAGGAGACAATCTGGGATGCAATGTTTGTCCTTACCACTAAGATGCTTTTGCATCCACATGCCTAAAGTAGAGCTATTAGTGTCACCTTTCCTGTTTGTCTTTGTTGATTTGTTTTCCACTTCCTCTGCAGAGGGCTTTTGAGAAAAGCATGTGAGACCTAAAATTGCCATGTATAGACTTCATGGTCTTCTCAAGCCAACAACAACAGCACCATGGAAAGCTTTAGAAGGCAAGACCCACCTTTTGCTTTTAAACTCTTTTTCTAAAAAGCCAATTCCACAGGGATTTTGCATTTCTTTGGGAAGGTACGCATTTTAGGATGGATGGTGTCTGTGGGCATTTGAGCATGGGTATGCTATCATTGCCAAGACCCTTGACCCAGCTATTTGTCCTTAATGACCAACCCTTGTTTTGTCGTAATTTAAACCTTTGAACCCTTTGTGCATGTGTGACTATATCTTCATGCAAAGATGTTATGTTTCTAGCTTCTATTGCTTAGAAAGGACCAGCATGCAAGTTGCATCTTGCGAGCTGATGACAAGCTGATGACAAAGACAATACTTGAAAACACTTGTTGGTGGTGAAACTACTCCTCTGAAACCTTCTTAGGAGTGCGAGTTCCTAACAGAAGACATTTGGGTACTCTCCCTTATAATTTCTTCCCTTTTGGCCTCTTTTTACCCAAAAGAGCTCTGAGACATTTCAGATGGAAGAAAGTGCCTCTAGAGGCACTAGGAGTTGCCACATGGTGGAGCACAATATGCAAACTTGCCTACAAGTAGGCTAAGTTCTTGTTGAAACAAGAACACAAATTACTTTGCAACTTTGTGACATTTTTTGAGGAATAGTTTGTCTTGCTTGTAATGCATTTTTCACAGTGGGACACCCCAGTTTTCGTACTCAACAACTCTTGAGTTTGGTTTCTTATACTTTTAAAAGAAAATAGAGGCTGGAATAGCCTAGAAACTTCACTGAATAGGCATCCACCCTCCTTTAGGAACAGGATTTTTTTGGTGATGTATACACAGTGGTGATCATCAACAAGAGCAATTAGCCAAATTTGGCTACAGGTCAGAGAGGGAAGCAGGAATAATTAAGAATCCCCCCATATTTTGGGGGACCTGCTGGAACCTGTTGTCTAAGTATGGCAATTGCAGAATTCATTTCCTTCAAATCTGGCGACTTTAATGCATTTTCTTCACAAAAGTCCTTTGCATGAGTCACATTGGAAATTTGTCCCGAAATTAAAGAAGCAACCCATCAATTATAAAGCTCAAATCAAGAGGCTGTAAATGTCATAAGGTTGCTAGTTGTCAACAAGGATAATTACTGTGTTTTAAAGTATGTTCTTTTTCTTTTTTGAAGTCTTTTCATGGTTGGAATTGGACTATCACAAATCACAAACATCTTGCAGTTTTATGATCTTATGATCCGAAGCTGAAATTAAATCTCCTCTGGCATATCACAAAGCCAAATATTCTGAGCACCGTTGCACTTGAGATCAATTCTAGAACTTAGATGCTTGACAAGAAAATCCTTCAGATATTTGGAGTTTGGATTTCCCCACCTCTCAATGTTTTGCAAGAGCCAACAAGTTGATTATTAGAAAGCATTATCCAAAAAATGGGAAGTTGGGGAACAATCCATGTGCTAATGCATTAAAATCCGCATTTTTTATTCAATGATATGTTGCCAAATTTTCATAGTGCAAAAGGTTATTTGTTATTTTATTAATTTTGTTTTAAATCACCCTAAAACACCCTATATGACACATTGCAACCAAATGATGGTTTACCCATGGTTCACACTTCAACTACAAGCATTTAATTGTTAGATCTAGATATTGCCAATTGATGGGAAAGACATATTACTTGCCTTCAAGTTCAATGTACACTTTAAAAACATGTTGGTCACTGTAAGGCAAAGGTTGTTACTTTTGGAATGGTAATTGGGATTCTTTTTCAACAATTTTTTTTTGGCATTGACAAAATGAAAAGACTTACAATGAAAGGAATGTATAATATGTTGGAACCATAATATTGCAATCTTGTGTTCCTTTTGAAAAACAAATTGACCCAATTTGCAATTGTTTTACACTCTCATGTGTGGGCCAATGTTGAATATGAACCAATGAAACAATTGTTTATGTTGCTAAAGGTGAAAAATAACCGATTTAAACATTGTTAAACACAAGTGGTTTGGGAATTGCAAAGGCATGCATGGTGTGGTTTTTTTAAAAACTAAGTCTATTATTGCAAAAGTTATTTTTCTATTAAAAATGCAAACCAGGTGATAATTATTGATAATCAACAATGCATTAATGTCCACATTTATGTGATGAAAAATTAGAAACACATTGCAATTGTGTTCATTCTTGAAAAAGTTCAAGTGGGTGCAATTTCAAACAACATTACTATTGTGATTTTAGAAGCCATGGCCAATTATAGAGGCCTTACCAATGACGGCATGGCTTCCAAGTGAATTTACCTTGGATGTGCTAAAAACCATTAGAAGAAAATTGCAACTTAACAATTCAATTTACAACTATATTTTAATTATAACCAACACTTATGACTATAAAATGTTCTAGTAATTTAAGACAAGTGTCATTAGAAAAGTAGTTGCAAAAAACACCATGTGAATGGAAGTTGCATTAATAGTCACAAACCCTTGCAACTACAGTTCATTTTTTCATCCATTACCATGGATGAACATGAATATGACATGGACCCCACATAACCTACATGCAATTTGACTTTGACATTATGTTTATGATTACATTTGTAATTATTAACTAGCCTAACCTAATTACCTTCCTACCTACAGGGGTAAATTAATAGGTAGGTAGGTAATAAATGTCTACCCTAACCTACTTAACCTAACCTAATGTAGCCTAGGTTTTAAAACACCTACTTATCAAACCTAACTTACTAGGTTCCTACCTTGCTAGGTAAAATAATTAGGTACATAATAATTAGTAGGTCTACCTTAACCTAACTAACCAAGCCTAGTTTAACCTACTAGGCCTACTTATCTAGCCTAGTTTAAGCTACTTACCTATCATACCTAGCATAACCTACCTAGTTTAACTTACCATAGTTACTTAATTTAGCTCAAACTAACCCCTGGTGTGCACAAATATGAGAACTTGAACCTTTCACTTGCATGAGAATAAATCAAATATTTAAACATTGCACCATACCATTAATATATGGTGATAAATTTTGTCAACTTATTTAATATTTCACATTTTGTTACATATATTAGTTATGTGTCTAAACATTAAGTAATACGTTAATAGCTTACAAATAGGTAAACTTACTCCTAGGTTTACCAAGGTTTATTAATGAACTACTTAGCCTAAGTAGATGGCATACCTACCAACCTACCTACCAACCATGTAATGTTTACTTATATACCTACCTAAATGAATGGCCTACTTAGCATACATAAATGACCTAATTACTTACCTATTTAAATATATGACATACCTAACTACCTACCTAAATAAGTAAATGGGTTACCTATTTACCATTTTAGCTCTAGGTAAAATTTTTATCTATTTAGATTTAAAAATGGGTAGGTAGATAATAGATGCCTACCTTAACCTACTTAGTTTAATTACTTAACCTAATTTAACATTAAAACCTAACTAACCTATTAGGTCTACTTAGGCGTAGTAGCCTGCTAAACTTATTTAGCATACCTTAACCTACCTTAACTTAACCTAGTCTATCTTTAACATAGTAAGCTTATTAGGCCTACTTAGCATCGCCTACTTAGCCTACCTAGTCTACCTACTAACTAATAAATGAACAAACTTTGAAATGTAATAATAAATTAGATGGTACATGTCATTTAATCATCTATGTATAGTTGCAAATATAGTTGCAAAAATGACACGGTTGTCAATTGTTGATAATGCCTGACTAGGTCCCTAATGTTGCTAGGTTGTGCTCAAGCAACTTTTTCTATTGCCTTCTTGTTTCCATTTAGATACAAATTGGGACTATTTGTCCCTTCCTTTCTTTTATTCCATAATCAACACAAACTACTAGCCTGAAGATAAAAAAAACAAAGATAAAGATAAAGATAAACGGAAGAAGGAAAAAATAGAGAAAATGAAATGGACAAAAAACAAAGAAGAAAAAATTCAATCCAAAAATAAAAGCCAAACCCAACAAAGGGAAAATGAGCCATGGAATAAAGGGCCCTTCTACCCCCTAAATCCTCCCCCAAGTCCATACCCAAAAAGACCATTGCTAGAAGTCTAAGTAAATTAATAAATCCTCCTAGTTTTATTGCAAGTTACCTTGTGCCTTCTAGGAAATTAATTAACCAACTACCAACTTTTAGAAGGTTGGTGTTTGAGTTTCTTATCTACTATCACTAGAAGTTAGCTAGATTAGTGGGTTATATCCGTAAAAAAATGAACATAACAAGATGCCCTATAAGTCACTAATCTTTTAGATGAAAGGTAAAAGAGGAACCCAAGGTTAACATCAACCATCAATGGATACTTTCAATATTGGATGAAATATGTTCACTTTTCATCAATCTTTTCATCTAAACTTGTGATAGTCACAAATTATAGTCACATGCACAATTAAAATTTGGATTAATCATAATGTAGTTACATATGCGTATATAAACACTTGCAGCTATGGTGACACATAGAATTGTTACAATTATAGTCACAATATGAATTGATTTGGATGTGACTAGTCACAACATAAGGTTGAAATGGACAAGATTTTTTGTAATGGATGTCATGTTTCAAAGCCATTGTGAAGGGGTGATTGCACAAATAAGGGGACGAACAACCCTTTACCTCCTTAGTGTGCATTGTAAGCACATCAAATGAAATTTACAATTTTGGGTCTAAGCAAAATGGGCATTTACACACATTGAATATATATTATAATCATTGTATTTATTTTTCTAACACAATCAAAAAAAGTTCTTAAAGTTTTTTAAGCTTGGGTCAAAACATTGAAAACCAAAGGCTTGAAGTTGCTATACAATATCAAGACTTGTTGGATAT
>Ga0116228_10001081_pt1 | contig 22211 bp, 14 predicted proteins | sample S1TSphfallax_2_FD_89694 | JGI IMG/M metagenome (GOLD analysis project Ga0116228, IMG submission 89694) | Host-associated microbial communities from peat moss isolated from Minnesota, USA - S1T2_Fc - Sphagnum fallax MG | ecosystem: Host-associated > Plants > Peat moss > Unclassified | place...
CATATCGACCGCACCACCATCAGCTTTCTGCAGCAGTTGGGTTCGGCGCTGATATGGGTGATTGCGCTCATTCTCTACGCCCACCTCATTCCCGTGCTGCGTTCGATGGGCACGGCGTTGTTGGCCGGCGCCAGCGTCGCCTCCGTGGTCATCGGTCTCGCCGCGCAAAGCACCCTGGGAAACTTGGTCGCCGGCGTCGCGATCACCATCTACCGGCCGTTTCGACTCGGCGACACCCTGCAGGTGACGGCGCCCACCGGCGCGGACATCGGCGTGGTCGAATTGATCTCGCTCGGCTACACCACCTTGCGCTCACCCGACGGCCGTATGATCGTCGTGCCGAACGCCATCGCCGCGAGTTCCGTGACCGTCAATCTCACGGGCAACTATGCACCGTGGCCGCTGACCATTTCACTGCGCTTGAGCCGGGACGCCGACATCGAGGCAGCCAGGCAGTTGGCGATCAAGGTGGCGACGGAAAATGCGGCGGAGAAGTCCGTTCTGGGCTGCTTCTTGACCAAGGTCGATGCGGCGGCAATCACCCTGGAACTGCGGCTCAGGGCCGAGGATGCAGCCGCGCGCGATTCATTGCGTTCGAAGATGCTGGGCTCCCTGCCGTCGCGTTTCATCGAGGAAAAAATAGGCACAGTCGGCACAGAACTCCCTGCGTTCGCCTAGCGCGCTTGTCAGCGACGTTCACACGGGTTTACGCTGCAGCCCATGAGCGACCCCGCTGATCGAAACATTCGACTCTACGAACTTGCTCTGGAGAATGGCCGCTCGGCAAGCCCCTTCGTGTGGCGTGTCCGCTATGCACTGGCGCATAAAGGACTGACCTGTGACTCGGAATACCTCGGGTTTCGCGAAATACCCGACAGGTTCGCGGGCCGCTTCAAGACCTTGCCGGTGATCGAATGCGGCGACACATTGATGGCGGAGAGCTGGGACATTGCTGAATGGCTGGATTCCGCGTTTCCGGACCATCCCCTGTTGTTCGCCACCCCGGCCGAACGGGCGATGGTTCGGTTGACGGATCAATGGTTCACCGCCGAGGTGCTGCGCAAGCTGTTTCGCATCTACCTGCTCGACGTGCATGATGCCGCCCAGCCGCAAGATCGTCCCTACTTTCGGGAGAGCCGCGAAAAGGGATTCCTGCGTGGCCGCACGCTCGAGGATTTCACCGCCGATCGGGTGTCACGAATACCGGCCATGCGCGACTCACTGGCGCCGTTGCGCGCCCATCTGCAACAATTTCCCTTTCTCGGCGGCGCGCAGCCCAATTTCGCCGATTACATCGTGCTCGGCGCGATGATCTGGGTGGGCAGTGTCGGTACCGTGCCGATGCTGGCGCACGATGATTCATTGCGCCCCTACATCGAACGCGGCTTGGATCTCTACGGCGGACTGGCGCGCGATCCGCGCATGCGCTCGCTCTACGAGGCGTGAGGGGTGAGGGGTGAGGGGTAAGGGCTAACCCGACGGAAACGAAAAGGCATCAGTTTCCGTCGCGTTAGCCCTCACCCCTCACCTCGGCCTGGTCCGCATGGCACCACGCGCATTCGACCCCAACCCCGGCAGCCCCGCCGACACCACCCGCCCTCGACACGCCCTCGACCCGCACGTTGACGGGCCCGCGTGTCAGCCCGGCGGGATGGGGCGCAGCGAGACGACTGCTGCCTTTCCGTCGTCTCGCTGCGCCCCACCCCGCCAGGCAAGCACGGGGAGCCCGTCAAAGCGGCAATTCGATGTCGACCGGCGTAGTCACCCGCAGCAAATCGATACGGCGGCGATCGGCCCGCAGGATGCGAAACTCCAGCGTATCGACCTTAACCGTCTCACCGCGGCGCGGCAGCCGGCCGAATTCATGCATCAGCAGCCCGCCGATGGTGTCGAATTCCTCGTCGGAGAATTTCGTGTCGAAGAATTGGTTGAAGTCGTCGATTGGCGTGAGGGCGCGCACCGTGAATTCGCGTGGCCGTTCCTTGCGTATGGTCTGATCGTCCTCGACATCGTGTTCATCGTCGATCTCGCCGACGATTTGTTCGATGACGTCTTCGATGGTCACCAGGCCGCAGATGCCACCGTACTCGTCCACGACCATGGCAATGTGGTTGTGGTTGCCGCGAAACTCCTTCAGCAGCACGTTGAGGCGCTTGCTCTCCGGTACGAACACCACCGGACGCATGTATTCGCGGATTTCGAAACTATCGCTGCCGGCTGCCTGCAGGCGCAGCAAATCCTTGGCAAGCAATATGCCGAGAATCTGGTCGCGATCCTCACCGATCACCGGGAAACGCGAGTGACCGGATTCGACCACCAACTCGATCAGCTTCTGCGGCGATTCGTCGCGTTCGACGAACACCATCTGCGAGCGCGGTACCATGATGTCGCGAACCTGCATGTCGGCGACCGCCAGCACTCCCTCGAGCATGACCAAGGCGTCGCCGTCGAACAACCCGCGCTCGCTCGCCCCTCGCAGGTGTTCGATGAGTTCCGCGAGATCCCGCGGCTCACCGGTCATCGATTGTGTAATTCGCTTTAACCAGCGGCCGGTACCGCCGCCGAGAGGCTGTTCAGACATGGGTATAGAGCATACCGGATCAGGCGTAGGGGTTCGAAAAACCAAGCCGATCAAGGATTTGAATCTCCTTCGACTCCATATTCGCGGCATCCGCCGCAACTTCATGATCGAAACCCAGCAAATGCAGCACACCGTGCACCGTCAAGTGTGCCCAGTGTGCGCGGATGGCTTTGCTCTGGCGCCGCGCTTCGGCCGCCACCAACGGTGAGCAGATCACCAATTCACCGAGCAGCAGCTTGCCGTCCGGCAAAGGCCCCGCCCCGGCGAACGACAGCACATTGGTCGGCCGGTCCTTGCGGCGGTAACGCAGGTTCAGACTGCGGCTGCGGGCCAGTCCCACCACCCGGATGAAGATGATGACACCCCGCGCGCGAGCCCGTTTGCCGGCCGGCGCCAGCGCCGCCTCGATCCAGCGGGCGAATTCACGGCGGCCCGGCACCCAGGGTGCACGCGCCGCGTAGCTCAGCTCCAGCTGCACGCGCGGCGCCGCATCAGGCACCTTCTTCGGGCGTTCGCGCCTCGTAGGCTTGCACGATCCTTTGCACCAGAGGATGACGCACGACGTCGCGCGAAGTGAACATCGTGAAGGCGATGCCGCGCACGCCGCGCAATATATCGATCACCGTGCGCAGCCCGGATTGCTTCGAGTTCGGCAGGTCGACCTGCGTGATGTCGCCCGTCACCACGGCCTTGGATCCGAATCCAATGCGTGTCAGGAACATTTTCATTTGCTCGTTGGTGGTGTTCTGCGCCTCATCGAGGATCACGAACGAGTCGTTCAGGGAGCGGCCGCGCATGAAGGCCAGCGGCGCCACCTCGATGACGTTGCGTTCGATGAGTTTGGCGACGCGCTCGAACCCGAGCATCTCGTACAACGCGTCGTACATGGGGCGCAAGTAAGGATCGACCTTTTGCGACAGATCGCCCGGCAGAAACCCCAGACGCTCCCCCGCCTCGACGGCCGGCCGGACCAGCACGATTCGCCGCACCTTCTCGGACTGCAGCGCCTCGACCGCGCACGCCACCGCCAGATAGGTCTTGCCGGTGCCCGCCGGGCCGATACCGAAGGTCAAATCATGATTGCGTACATGAGTGAGGTACTCGGTTTGATTCGAGCCGCGCGCGCGGATCGCGCCACGCGCCGTGCGCACCTTCAACTCGTCGGTCGCCTCCGGAGTCCGGTCCGCATCAGCGCCGTTCATATCCAACTCCTGCAGGGCGATGTGAACGCGCTCGGAGTCCACGGGCTCACGCTGCGCGCGCGCATACAGACCCTGCAGCACGGATTCCGCGCGCTCGAGGGCGGGCGCCATCCCGATCAGGTGGAACCGGTTGCCGCGCCGGCGCACCTCGACGCCGAGCCGCGACTCGATCAGCCGCAGATGCTCATCCAGCGGACCGCACAACTCAACCAGGCGCACGTTGTCCGCGGGCGTGAGCAAGAGATCGCGTGTCACCGACGTTGCGGCGGCAGCTTTGCCATCGGGTATTGAACTCACGTCAACCTGTCGGCGAGCAGCCGGCCGCGCAATGAATTCGGCATGGCTTCGGTGATGATGACATCGGCGAATTGGTTGATGAGTGATTGCGGCTGTTCGCGCGGTGCATCGAAATTCACCCAGCGATTGTTGTCGGTACGGCCGGCCAGCTGTGCGGCGTCGCGCTTCGAGGGGCGCTCGACCAGCACCCGCTGACGGCTGCCGACCATGCGCTGCGAAATGGCGCGTCCTTGGGCGTTCAATCGGTGCTGCAGCAGTTCCAGGCGCTGCTGCTTCACGGCGTGCGGCACCTCGTCCGGCAGCGAAGCTGCCGGCGTGCCGGGGCGACGGCTGTAGATGAAACTGAAGGATTGATCGAAGCCCACGTCGGCCACCAGATTCATGGTAGCCATGAAATCCTCGTCGGTCTCCCCGGGGAACCCGATGATCAAATCGGTGGAAATGCAGATGTCGGGGCGCACGGCGCGCAGCTTGCGCAGTTTCTGCTTGTACTCGAGCACCGTGTGGCCGCGCTTCATGGCCGCCAGTATCCGGTCCGAGCCGCTCTGCACCGGGAGGTGCAGAAAATTATTGAGCTTCGGTACGTTTGCGTAAGCCTCGATCAGACTGTCGTTGAATTCGAGCGGATGGGATGTGGTGAAGCGAATACGCTCAACACCCTCCAGGTCGGCGACATAGTGTATCAGGGTCGCAAGATCCGCCTGCGTTCCATCCGCCATCGGTCCGGCATAAGCATTGACGTTCTGCCCCAGCAGGGTGACTTCGCGGACCCCGTTGGCCGCCAGGCCGCGCACTTCGTCAAGCACCTGCTCGAAAGGCCGGCTGATTTCCTCCCCACGCGTGTAAGGAACGACGCAAAACGTACAATATTTGGAGCATCCCTCCATGATGGACACGAAGGCGGTGGCGCCGGCGGCGCGGGCTTCCGGCAGCCGGTCAAATTTCTCGATTTCCGGGAAGCTGATGTCGATTTGTGCCCGGCCGGACCCTTTCACGCCCTTGAGCATCTGCGGCAGGCGGTGCAAGGTCTGCGGGCCGAATACCAGGTCTACGAACGGCGCCCGCGCGGTGATGCCGTCGCCTTCCTGACTGGCGACGCAGCCGCCGACACCGATCACGATATGCGGGCGCTGCTGCTTGAACAGACGCCATTCGCCCAGCAGCGAGAAGACCTTTTCCTGGGCTTTTTCGCGCACCGAGCAGGTATTGACCAACAATACGTCCGCTTCCGCGGGGTTATCGGTCCGGGTCATGCCGTCCGACGCCTCGAGTACGTCCCGCATTTTAGAGGAGTCGTACTCGTTCATCTGGCAGCCAAAAGTCTTTATGTATAGGAGGCCGGGCATAAGAAAGGCCGTTAAGATACTAGGAACCATGGCAATACGCGAAGTTCTCAAAATGGGCGATCCGCGCCTCCTGGCGGTATCGGAAGCGGTGGGCAAATTTGGCACTCCCGAGCTGGCCGGCCTGCTCGAGGATATGCGGGACACCATGCGGGATCTGAACGGCGCGGGCCTCGCTGCACCGCAGATCGGGGTCGGCCTGCGGGTGGTGATCTTCGGCTTCGAGCACAACGATCGCTACCCAGAGGCGGATGCCGTGCCGTTCACGGTGCTCATCAATCCAGAGCTGACACCCATCGGCGAGATCACCGAGGAAGGCTGGGAGGGCTGCCTTTCCGTCCCGGGCATGCGCGGCTTGGTGCCCCGCTACCGGGATCTTCGCTATACCGGTTTCGACGAGCAGGGCAATCCCATCGATCGGACCGTGAACGATTTCCACGCCCGGGTGGTACAGCATGAGGTCGATCACCTCGACGGCATTCTCTATCCGAGGCGAATCCGCGATCTGACGCAATTCGGCTTCGTCGATGCCTTGTTTCCCGGCCAGGACATACCCGACGACTAGCGGGTCAACGCGGCAAACCGCTGCAGGTGGGCATCCCGGTCGCCGAACATCAGATCGGCGGCCGTCAAACGCTTGAACCAGTGGCTGACGATGAGTTCGTCGGTCATGCCCATGCCGCCATGCAATTGCACCGCTTGCTGACCGATGAGGCGCGCGGCGTTGCCGACCACGGCCTTGGCCGCCGAGAGCGCCTTGCGCCGCTCCATCATGTTTTCATCGCCGCAGCGCAAAGCCGCCAGATAGCTCATGGATCGCGCCTGTTCCAATTGAATCACCATGTCGGCGATGCGATGCTGCAGCGCCTGAAACTGTCCGATCGGCTGACCGAACTGACGGCGTGTTTGCACGTATTGCACGGTGGCGTCCACCAGCGCCTGCATGACGCCCACCGCCTCGGCGCACAGGGCCGCGAGCCCCAGATCCAACCCCGCTTCGATGGCCGGCAGCGCCGCGCCCTCGACGCCCAGCAGGTTGGCGGCCGGCACTTTGACCCCCCTGAGATGAACATCGGCCGCCCGCTGCCCATCCATGGTGGGATACGCATCCAATGTCACTCCCGGCGCATCGCGCGGCACTCGAAACAGAGAAACACCGGCCGCATCGCCTGGCTCTCCCGCGGTGCGCGCCGACACCAGCAACACATCCGCGGCGGGCGCATGCATCACCACGGCCTTGTGTCCATCCAGCACGTAGTCATCGCCGCTGCGGCGCGCGCGGCCGGCAACCCATTGGGGCTCGAAACGTGAATCACGTTCAAAATGTGCCAGCACAGCGATGCGCTCGCCGCCCGCCAATTTGCCGAGCAACGCAGCGGCGGCAGCGTCGGCGCTGAACGGCTTCAGGGTCGCGGTGGCGATCACCGCGCTGCTCAGCACCGGCTCGAGCACCAGACTGCGGCCGCATGAGCCCATCATGGCGAGTGTTTCCAGCGGACCGAATCCAAGCCCACCCTGCTCTGCCGGCACATTGACTGCCAGCACGCCGAGCTCCGCCAGCCCTCGCCACATGCCCTGGTCCCAGCCGGCATCGCTCGCCCTGATGGCCCGGAACTTGTCGAAGCTGTATTGCTGCGTGAGATACCGGTCGACGCTGTCGTGCAGCTGTTGCTGCTCGTCGCTGAATTCGAAGTTCATGTGACGCGCTCCGCTAAAGCCCAACGGTCATTTTTGCGATGATGTTCTTCTGAATCTCGTTGGTGCCGCCGAAGATCGACAGCTTGCGCTGATTCAGGTAAGCCGCCGTCAGCGTGGCCGCATAGTCGGGGCCGGGCGGCTGCCACCCTGCCTCCATGGCTTCGCGCCGGAACGGCAATGCGTACGGTCCCACTGCGCGCATCGCCAGTTCGGAGATGCATTGTGCTATCTCGGTGCCCCGGATCTTCAGAATGGACGCCTCCGGCCCCGGCGCCCTGGCGCTGCGCTCGGCCGACAACATCCGCAGATTGGTGATCTCGAGCGCCCATAGATCAATTTCCACTTCGGCCACATTCGCGGCAAACAGAGGATCCTCGATCAGCGGCCGTCCGTCCTTGCGCTCCTGACGCGCAATGTCTTTCAACCGCCGCAACTCGCGCTTCGCGATGCCGACGCCGGCGATGTTGGCGCGCTCATGGCCGAGCAAGAACTTGGCGTAGGTCCAGCCCTTGTTCTCATCGCCGATCCGATTCTGCACCGGCACGCGCACGTTCTCGAACCAGATCTCGTTGACCTCCTGGCTGCCATCGAGCAGCGTGATCGGCCGCACGGTGATTCCCGGCGATTTCATGTCGATCAACAGGAAACTGATGCCCGATTGCGGCTTGGCCGCGGCATCGGTACGAACCAGACAAAACATCCAATCCGCATATTGGCCGAGTGTGTTCCAGGTTTTCTGGCCGTTGACGAGGTAGTCATCACCCTCGCGCACCGCGCGAGTTTTCAGCGAGGCCAGATCCGAACCGGCCCCCGGCTCGGAATAGCCCTGACACCACCATTCCTCACCGGACAGGATCTTGGGAAGAAATCGCTGCTGCTGTGCAGCATTTCCGAATGCCATGATCACCGGACCCACCATTTTCGTTCCAAAAGGGATCAGCCGCGGCCCTCCCGCGAGAGCCGACTCCTCCTCAAAGATGTACTGCTGTACGGCATTCCAACCGGGACCGCCGAACTGTTTGGGCCATCCCTGGGCGCCCCAACCCCGTTCATACAGGCGCCGTTGCCAGCTGATGTGATCCTCCCGGCTCAGATCGTAGCCATTCAGCACCTTGGCACTGATGGACTGCGGCAGCTGTTCGCGCACGAACGCGCGTACTTCCTCGCGGAAGGCTTGCTCTTCCGGGGTGAATTCCAGTTGCACGTTAACCCAGGTCCGGGATGGTGTTGCGATAGCTCGGCAGCGCTTGCATCTTTGACCACCAATCCGCAAATCCCGCCACGCTGAAAAGAGCCGGGGCGTCGGGCGTCAATGATACGTAGAACGCTATCGGCGCCAGAAACAGGTCCGCGAGACTCAGTTCGCCGGCAATGAACCGTGAGGCGCCCCTCGTGTTCATGACGAATTCAAGCAGCTTGCGCCCTTCCGCAAGACCCGCAGCATGCATCGCATCGTCTTTGCCGCCGACGAAATCGGGAAATAAGTGGTAGGCCGCAACGCCGCCGATGAGTGCACCATAGCCGTAGCTATCGATGACACCGATTGTCATGTCCATGCGGGCACGATCCGCGGCGCTCGCCGGCGTCAAGGACGGACCCGGCAGCACGTCGTCGAGATAGCGCACGATTGCCGAGGTCTCGAGGATCCGCAAGCCATCGTGATCGAGAACCGGCACCTTGCCGAAGGGATGACGTGCGCGATGTTCGGGTGACCTGGGTTCACCCTTGAGAACGTTCAGCGGAACCTGCTCGAAATCGGTTGTGCCCTTTTCAGCCAGCAGCATCTTGACGGTACGTACATAGGTGGAGCCGTCGAATCCCCACAAAACCAATTTGCTCACATTGCCCTCCGGCCGCCGGGTTTGTCAGCGTGGATTATGACGCATGACGAGCCCTGGTGGCGCCCGGGTCATCGAGCCTGTTTGGACAGAATTGCGTCGTCGGTAGGGGCGGTAATTTCGGCAACCTCCTGCAACGGCGTGGCAGGCGGCACGAACGTCTCGATTTTCGCCAGCGCATCGGCGAACGCCACCGGCCGGGACAGGTAGTAGCCCTGTGCTTTGGCGATGCCAAGCCGCTTCAGGGTGCTCAACTCGGCTTCCGTTTCGACGCCTTCCGCAACGATGGTTGCGCCGGTTTCTGCCGCAAACGCGATCAGCGCCGCTGCGAGAGCTCGACGCGTCGAATCCGTGTCGATACCTTTGGTCAGACTGATGTCGAGCTTGATGAAATCCGGCTGGATTTGCAGGATGTGCCGCATGCTGGAATAGCCCGCGCCCACATCATCGATGGCCACTCGCAGCCCCAGGGCACGGAGTACGGCAAGTTGATTCAGCAGCTGAACATAATTATCCACGAAATCGTGCTCGGTGATCTCCACCACGACCCGCGACACGTCAAACGGACTCAAGACGCCCAGAAGCGCGCCACTCGCAATCGTATTGGGTGAGCAATTGATCGTGAGATACAGCGGCGGCGGAAGACGCTCCAATGCACGCAATGCCTCACGAATCGCGACGATCTCGAGTTCGGAGCCCAAGCCTATCTCGCCCGCCTCGGCAAACCATTGGTCCGGGGGCCGGGCCGGTTCAACATGAAAACGGGACAGGCATTCGAATCCGGCTATCCGGTTCGTCGACAGGTCGCTGATCGGCTGATACACGATGGACGGGTGGCCGCCCGCGAGCACCGATTCAATGCGCTTGACACGCTCCGTTCGTGACTTCGAACGCTCTACATCGAAGTCGATCTGGGCGGCCAGCATGTCCGCAAACACGTGCATCATGTCGAGATCACGCTGGCACAAAGAGCGGTCCGGTGCGAAGCTGAAGCAACAAAAGGTGCCGTAGCAACTGCCGTCCGCCAACCTGATGGGCACACTGAGGTGAGCCCCGATGGGTATGGCGCTGGTTGCCGGCAGCGCCACCGCCACCGGAAAGAGGCCCGTGTCCGGCATCAATTCGGGCAGCCGTCCCTCGACCACATGCCGGCAATACCCCTCGTCCATCGGAATGGCGTCGCCCGCATGAATGGGACTCTCCGCCCGCGCATTGACGTGATGGAAAATCCGGTCGATCTCACGAAACTCCGACACGAAGGCCACATCCATGCCGAGGTGGCGTCGCACGGCGCCCAAAAATTTATCGACAGAGGCGGTGCCCACGGACAACTTGGTCTGTGATGTGATGAGCTCCGCGAACGGCGCTCCAAGCGGAGGTCGCATCAGACTGGTTCCTACGGATATGCGTGAGAAGGTTTGACAAGGCGGCGCATCTGCTGGCTATCGGCATGGCCTCTTGAAACTTGATTGCGATCTTCTAGAACGAGTACTGGACTCCGATGCCATAGACCTTGTCGCCGACACTGCCGGACGTCGCGGTCAGGTCATGGAATTCATGCTGGTACTTGAACTCAGTGCGCAGCTGCAGGCCGCTCGCCCAACTGCCGGCACCTGCACCCAGCGTGCCGAAATCGAACAGCACTCCACCGCCGCCCTCGATTGCCGCCGCCGTGGTCTTCCGCAATCCGTCTTCGCGGTCCTCGATGCCGCCGGCGCCGAGTATCACGTACGGATGAAATACGCCGCCGGGCCGGAATTTCAGCAGCAGATCGACCGATAACTTCTTCAGCGTGAGCGCGCAGCCGCAGGTGGCCGCGAACGACGCACCGCCGCCCTCCACTTCGACCGCCATCGTTGGATCGAAGCTGTAGCCCAGACCGAGCTGACCGGCGACGTGGTTTGCCGCATCCCGGCTCTTGTCGAGCTGCCACCACTGCACCATCGGATTGACATACCAAGCGCCGGCCGCGTTGGCGGAGGCTGTGGCGTCCGCGACCTCGGCCCGCGCCGAATGGCCCGCAGTTGCCACGATTGCCGCCGACGCGATCGCCAGCGTGATCGCCGTCCTTCTCCACGTGATCGCCATCCTTCGCTCATGGATCCGCATAAAAGCGCCGTCCTCGATTGATCCCTTGAAGCTGCAAGATAGCCGACGATTTGCCGGCGTGCGGCGCACCATCGACATTTTTGAGAATGGTTCACGTTGAGTCAAAGGCGAACCTTGCTCTCATCACGGACCGCGATGGCCGCTTCCAGGAATGCTGACGACATGATTCGAATGAATAGGGATAGTTCACGGGTTTCCTCCGCGGCACGGGCGGTCGTCGTCTTCGTGATGTGTTGCGGACTCGCGCTGCTTGCCGCTTGCACCCGATCAAATTGCAATCCCACGACCGGGGCGTCGCTGGTGTCCATTTCCTTGTCGCCCGCGATCGCCAGCCTTGCAGCCGGTTCGACACAGCAATTCGTCGTCACCGCCCTCTACAGTGACGGCACGAAACTCGACCTGCCCGCCGCACAGGTCACCTGGAGCTCCAGCAATCCCGCTGCCGCCACCATCGGCAATGCCGGTGCTACGGCGGGGCTGGCCGCGACCCAGAACTCGGGCTCGACGACGATCACGGCCGCCTACGGCGGCATATCCATCACAACGACTCTGACGGTGACTGCCGCCACGCTGGTCTCGATCGAGGTGACCCCGGCCGGCACCAATCTGCCCGCGGGGCTCAGCAAGTCGTACGTGGCCACCGGCATCTATTCGAACAACTCGACTCAGGACCTGACCGACTCGGTGACCTGGAGCTCGACCGCGTCGAGCGTCGCAACCGTCAGCAACGCTGCCGGCAGTCGCGGGGTCGTCACGGCAAAAACATCCGGCGCGACCTCAATCACCGCCAGTTTGAACGGCGTTTCCGGATCCACTCCGCTCGCCGTCACGGCCGCGACCTTGGTCTCCATCGAAGTGAGCGGAACCGGCACGAGCCTGGCAAAGGGAACCAGCGGGCAGCTGACGGCGACCGGCATATACTCCGACGGGTCGAGGCAAAATCTGACGAATGCCGTGGTTTGGAATTCCACGGCGCCGCAAGTCGGCACGGTGAGCGCGACGGGGCTTGCGACCGCAGTCGCGTCCGGGACGACCGTACTGAGCGCCGCACTGGGGGCAGTGTCCGGCAGCGAGACGCTCACCGTGACCGCGGCAACCCTCGTATCCATAGGCGTGACGCCCGCGGACACGAGCACGCCCAAGGGCAATCACACGCAATTCACCGCGATCGGAACCTACTCGGACCATTCGACGCAAGATCTCACGTCCTTGGCGGTCTGGAGCTCGTCGAGCACGGCGGTAGCGCCCATCAGCAACGCCTCGGGTTCATCGGGGCTTGCCACCGCCGCGACGGCGGGTACGACGACGATCAGCGCCGCGTATGCGGGCGTCACCGGATCGACCACCTACACCGTGACTGCAGCAACTTTGCAGTCGATACAGATCACCGAAACGCAAACCAGCATTGCCGATGGGACCACCGAGCGTTTGACCGCCACCGGCATCTACAGCGATGGCACGACCCAGGACCTCACCGGATCGGTCGTGTGGAGCTCGTCGATGCCGTCGATCGCCACGGTAAGCAACGCGTCCGGATCGAATGGACTCGTGGACGCAGCCGGCGTCGGTTCCACGAACCTCACCGCCGCGCTGGGGGCGGTTTCGGCATCGAAGATTCTCATGGTGACGTCGGCGACCCTGGTATCGATCGCGGTGACGCCGAGCAGCGCCAGTATCCCCAAGGGCACCACGCAACAATTTACCGCCACGGGCACCTACAGCGACGGCACGACGCAAAATCTCACGACGGCGGTCACGTGGGCCTCCTCGAGCACGGCAACCGCCGTCATCAGCAACGCGTCGGGATCGAACGGTCTCGCCACGGGAGCCGCTGCAGGTTCGAGCACGGTGTCCGCCACCCTCGGCAGCGTGTCCGGCTCCACACCGCTGACCGTCACACCCGCGACCCTGGTGTCGATCTCCGTCACGCCGAGCAGCGCCAGCATCGCGGACGGCACCAGCGCGCAATTCACCGCCACGGGAACCTACAGCGACGGCTCGACGCAGAATCTCACCACGGCGGTCACGTGGGCCTCCTCGAACACGGCAAGCGCCGTGATCAGCAACGCGTCGGGATCGAACGGTCTTGCGACCGGAGCAGCGCCGGGTTCGAGCACGGTGAGCGCGACGCTCGGCAGCGTGTCCGGCTCGGCGCCGCTCACGGTCACCTCCGCGACCCTGGTATCGATCGCCGTGACGCCGAGCAGCGCCAGCATCGCGGACGGCACCAGCACGCAATTCACCGCCACCGGTACCTATAGCGACGGTTCGACGCAAGATCTCACCACGGCGGTCACGTGGGCCTCCTCGAACACGGCAGCTGCCACGATCAGCAATGCGTCCGGCTCCAACGGACTCGCCACCGGAACCGCCCCCGGTTCAAGCACGATATCCGCCACGCTCGGCAGCGTTTCCGGTTCAACGACGACACCGCTCACCGTCACCTCTGCCACCCTGGTGTCGATCGCCGTTACGCCAAGCAGCGCCAGCATCGCGGACGGCACCACCGCGCAATTCACCGCCACGGGCACCTACAGTGACGGTTCGACGCAGAATCTCACCACGGCGGTCACGTGGGCTTCCTCGAACACGGCGGCTGCCACGATCAGCAATGCTTCCGGCTCCAACGGGCTCGCCACCGGAACGGCCGCGGGTTCGAGCACGGTGAGCGCCACGCTTGGCGGCATTTCCGGCTCCGCACCGCTCACCGTCACGGCAGCAACCCTGGTGTCGATCGCCATCACACCGAGCAACGCCAGCATCGCAAAGGGCACCACCGAGCAATACAACGCCACGGGCACCTACAGCGACGGCTCGACGCAGAATCTCACCACGGCGGTCACGTGGAGTTCCTCGAGCACGGCGACCGCCCCGATCAGCAATGCCTCGGGATCGAACGGGCTCGCCACCGGCGCCGCCGTCGGTTCGACTACGGTGTCCGCCACGCTCGGCGGCGTTTCAAGCTCGACGCCGCTCACCGTCACGTCCGCGACCCTGGTGTCGATCGCGGTCACGCCGAGCAACGACAGCATCGCGAAGGGCACGACGCAGCAATACACGGCCACCGGCACCTACAGCGACGGCTCGACGCAGGATCTCACCACGGCGGTCACGTGGAACTCCTCGAACGCGGCGGTTGCCCCTGTCAGCAATGCCTCCGGATCGAACGGACTTGTCACCGGGGCCGCCGCCGGCGCGAGTACGGTGTCCGCCGCGCTCGGCAGCGTTTCCGGCTCGACACCGCTGACCGTATCCGCCGCAACGCTGGTGTCACTTGCGATCACGCCGCCGAACCCCAACATCGCAGACGGCACCAACGAGCAGTTCACGGCCACCGGCACCTACAGCGACAACAGCACGCAGAATCTCACCACCGCGGTCACCTGGACCTCATCCTCGACCGCCATCGCCTCGATCAGCAACGCCTCGGGTTCCAACGGTCTCGCCACCGGAGCCGGCGTCGGCACGACCACGATCGGCGCAGCCATCGGCGGCGTATCGGCTTCGACGCCACTTACCGTCACCCCCGCCACGTTGGTATCGATTGCGGTCACGCCCACCAATCCGAGCATTCCGAACGGCACCGGCGAGCAGTTCACGGCCACCGGCACCTATAGCGACGGCACCACGCAAAATCTCACGACCGCGGTAACCTGGGGCTCGTCCGTGCCGGCCATCGCCACCATCAGCAACGTCAACGGATCGAACGGCCTCGCCTCGTCCGCTGCCCAGGGATCGACCACCATCACCGCCACGCTCGGCAGCATTTCCGGATCGACACCGCTCACCGTCACGTCCGCCACGCTGGTGTCGATTGCCGTCACGCCGAGCAGCGCCAGCATCGCCAACGGCACCACCGAGCAATACACCGCCACAGGAACCTACAGCGACGGCTCGACGCAGAATCTGACCACCGCGGTCACGTGGAACTCCTCGAACACGGCGGTTGCCACGATCAGCAATGCTTCCGGATCCAACGGCCTCGCCACATCGACCGGCCAGGGGTCGACCACCGTCGGCGCAAGTTTCGGCGGAATTTCCGGCTCAGCGACGCTCAACGTCACACCCGCGACGCTGGTATCGATCGGCGTCACGCCGGCGAACGCCAGCGCCGCCAAGGGCACCACCGAGCAATTCACGGCGACGGGTGTCTACACCGACAATACGACGCAGAATCTTACGTCGCAGGTCACCTGGAGTTCCTCCTCGACCGCGGTGGCGTCCATCAGCAATGCCTCGTCTTCAAAGGGACTGGCAACGGCTGCATCCGTGGGCGGCACGACCATCACGGCGGCGCTCGGCGGTGTTTCCGGGTCGACCGGCTTCGCGGTTACCGCTGCGACGCTGACTTCGATTGCCGTCACGCCGACGAACCCGACTGTTGCCGACGGCGTCACGCAGCAGTTCACGGCCACCGGCACCTATACCGACAACACGACTCAGAACATCACTTCGGCGGTGACCTGGAGTTCCACCGCTCCCGCGGTCGCGACAGTCAGCAACGCGTCGGGTTCGAACGGGCTTGCCACCTCGCAGAGTGCCGGCATGACCACCGTGGCGGCGGCGCTCGGCAACATTTCTGGATCGACGGGCTTCACCGTCACTGCAGCGACCCTGGTGTCGATCGCGGTCACGCCCGCGAATCAAACCATCGCCGCCGGCACCACCCAGCAATACACCGCCACCGGAACCTACACGGACGGCACCACCAGAAACCTCACCTCGGCCGTCACGTGGACCTCATCGGCCCAGAACATTGCGTCCATCAGCAATGCGTCGGGTTCGAACGGCCTGGCGACCTCGAGTGTGCAAGGCTCTACCACCATCGCGGCCACGCTCGGCGGCGTGTCGGGCTCAACTCCGCTCACCGTGACGGCGGCGACGCTGGTGTCCATCGCGGTGACGCCGGCGAATGACAGCATCGCCGCCGGCCTCAGTGAGCAATACACGGCCATCGGCACCTACACCGACGGTTCGACGCAAAACCTCACCTCGACGGTGACATGGGCCTCCTCCGCCCAGAGCGTGGCTACCATCAGCAACGCCGCCGGCTCGCGCGGCCTGGCGAGTACGGCCAGCCAGGGAAGCACCACGATCAGCGCGGCACTCGGCGGCGTCGCAGGCTCAACCCCGCTCACCGTAACCGCCGCAACGCTGGTCTCGATCAGCGTCACGCCGGCCACGGCGACGCTCAACGTCGGGGGCACGCAACAATACGCCGCGACCGGCCACTACACCGATGGCTCAACCCACGTCATTACCACAGCGGTAACCTGGGCTTCATCGAACACAACGGACGCCACCATCAGCAACGCCTCGGGCTCCAACGGCCTCGCCACCGGCACCGCCGCAGGTAGCGTCAATATCACGGCGACGGCGGCGCCCGGCACCATCACAGGGTCGGCCACCTTGACCGTGGTGCAGGAGTACGCCTATGTCCTCAATTCAACCAGCAACACAGTCGCTCAATATTCGATCGGTGGCACCGGCGCGCTGACGGCAACGGGCATTCCGCTTTTGACGGGCAATCAGCCGTTCTTCGAAGTCATCGATCCCACCAACCAATATCTGTACGAGGTCAACATCCAAGGCAACACCATTGGGCAATACTCGATCGCCGGAGGCACGCTCACCCAGATCGGCCTGTTCCCCGTGAACACATGCACCAACCCGGCCGAGCCCGTGATCGACAAGTCCGGAGCGTACCTGTACGTGATCTGCTTTGGAACGATACCCGGATCGATATCGGAGTACTCGATCGGTACCAATGGCGCGCTCACCTCGATCGGCTCCATCGCCACGGGCACCGACCCGTTCGGCATCGACATCGAACCCAGTAATCACTATGCGTACGTCGCCAACAACGACGATACGGGTGGCCAGGGCACGATCTCCGAATACTCGATCGGCACCGGCGGCGTTCTCAGCCTCATCGGTACGGTTGTGGCCGACACCAGCACAGGCCTCGACAAGATCGCGGTCGAGCCCACCGGCCGGTACGCGTACGTGAGCAACAGCTCAGCCAACGTGGTCGAAGAGTTCAGCATCGGCTCGAACGGTCAACTCACGAAGTTCGGAACGATCGGCACGGGCGCGTATCCCCGGTCGATCACCTTCGACAAGAGCGGCACCTACGTCTACGTCGTGAACGTACACGACGGGACGATTTCCGAGTACTCGATCGGCACGGGCGGTGCGTTGACCTCGATTGGCACCACGGCGAGCTTCGGGAGCACCTCGTCACCCTTCGACATTACCCTCGATGCCACCGGCCGTTACCTCTATGTTCCGGGCGAAGGCAACAACACCTTGCTGCAGTTCTCCATCAATGCAGACGGCACGCTGCCGCAGACGCCGACCAGCAGCGTCGGGACCGGCAACAACACGGCGCCCTCCGGAGTCGCGGTGACGCATTGAGAAGACAACCGCACTTGAGGCAACGGCTATCCGACCAATCGACCGGCGCGCTCAGCCTTCGGCCGCCCGGTACGCGTATTCCGTTTGAGATGCCGCGAAGTGCGCGAAAAAATCCAGCGATCCCGCATCCGCCATGGCAGACCGATCGGCCGCCTTGCCGATCGGGACGCCCATCAATATGCGCCGCACGGGAACTTCCATTTTCTTGCCATTCAGGGTGTAAGGAATCGCCGCCACCTGGTAGATCTTGTCCGGAACGTGCCGCGCAGAATAGGTCTTGCGCATGCACTCGCGCACCTTGGCGCACAGCGCCTCATCGAGTTGCGCACCGTCACGCAGCTTGACGAACAGCGGCATGAAAAAGCCGCCGTTCGGAAGATCGAGATTCACGATCAGCGCGTCCTCGATCTCCCGCACGTCTGCAAGCGCCCGATAAACTTCCGCGGTGCCGATTCGCACGCCGTAGCGGTTCAACGTTGCGTCGGAGCGGCCCAGCACGAAGCTGCCGCCGCGCTCGTTGACTTTGAAAAAATCGCCGTGCCGCCATACGCCGGGGAAATGATCGAAATACGCGTCCCGATAGCGGCTGCCATCGCGATCATTCCAAAATCCCACGGGCATGCACGGCAACGGTTTCGTGATGACGAGTTCACCGACCTCATCAACCACCGCGCGTCCCGCGTCGTCGAACGCGAAGGCCGCCACGCCCAGCTGGCGGGCCTGGATCTCTCCGGCGTAGAGCGGCTGCAGGACGACACCGCCGACGATGCCGGTGCAAAGGTCGGTACCGCCACTGCCGGAGAATGCCCACACGTCCGGTTTGACATGTTGATAAAACCATCGTGTGACATCGGCGGTCACCGGCGATCCCGCCAACATCACGGACTTGAGCTTCGATAGATCGAAGCGGTTCTTGGGCGTGACACCCGCCTTGTCGAGCATCCGCACGTACGTGGGGCTGGCGCCGAAGAAGCTGGTACCACTCTGCTCCACCATCGCCCAAAGCGCGCCCGCATCCGGATACGTGGGATTGCCGTCATACAGCACGGGCACCGCGTCCACCAACAGCGCGCTCACCAGGAAATTCCACATCATCCAGCCGGTGGTCGTGAAGAAGAACACGCGATCGCCCGAATGGATGTCCATCATCAGTTTTAGCGATTTGATCTGCTCGAGAATCATGCCGCCATGCGAATGAACGATGGGCTTCGGCAGCCCGGTCGTGCCGGAGGAGAAGAGAATCCACAGCGGATGCGCGAAAGGCACTTGTTCGAAGCGGAATTCCTCGGGCGGAACGTCGGGTCCGCCGACCGCGTCCTCCCACGAGATTGCATGGGCAGCGGGCGCAGCAGAGTCGGGCTCCAGATTCTCCAGATGCCGCACGTACACCACGTGTTGCAATGTCGGCAGCGCATCGACGATCGAGCGCAGTTCCGGCCGCTTGTCGAAACACTTGCCTCCATAAAAGTAGCCGTCGACGCCAAATATCAGCCTGGGCTCGAGTTGCTGGAATCGGTCGATCACCCCGCGTGCACCAAAGTCCGGACTGCAGGCAGCCCAGATCGCACCGATGCTGACGGTGGCCAGCATGGCGATCACGGCCTCGGAAGAATTCGGCAGATAGGCGACCACACGGTCGCCGCTACCTACACCGAGGCCACGCATGCGAGTGGCCAGGCGACGCACGTCCCGGCCCAACTGAGACCAGGACAACGCGGTCAGGCCGCATCGTTCCGTCGCATGCAACAATGCGTCGGCGCCGGGGCGTTCGTGCCGCAAGGCATGCGCGGCGAAATTCAGCCGCGCGCCCGGAAACCACTCCGCTCCGGGCATGGTGCGGATACCCAGCACCCGCTCATAACCCGAGGACGCGATGATCTCGAAGTAATCCCACAACGACGCCCAAAATGCATCCTGATCGTCGACCGACCACCGCCAGAGCGACTCGTAGGAGTCGAACACTCGACCTCTACCGGCGAGCCAGCGCAGATAGTGGGTCAGGTTTGCGCCCTCGACCCGTTCAGCCGAGGGCGCCCACACTGATTGCTCGAGATTCACGCGCAACCCGCCAGCGGTTCAATACTGCACGCCGGCTTCAATACTTCACCCCCAGCGTTGCATACCACTCTCGTGGTGCATTGTAGGTGCCGTAGATGACGCCGCCGGCAATCTGCGGCTGGCCGGTGGTGATGTAGCGCCGGTCGGAAATATTCAGACCGCCGACGGTGAAGGTGATTTTGCCGTTCGGCGAAACCACGGCGGCCGAGGCGTTCACCATGTCCTCCTTCGGGCGCTTGAGCAGTTCTGTGTTCTGCACGTCGTTGTACATCTCGCTGGTATGGGTGAAGTCCACGCCGACGCGCAAGGTGGTGCCGTTATCGAGTCGCGTATGCGCATCGGGGCTGAGCGAAACCTTGAGTTTGGGTGTCTTCGGCAGGTACTTTCCGGTGGTATCGATGGCAAATGGGCTCACCTCGGTATACTTCGCATCCATGTAGCCAAGGCTGCCGTTGAGCGAGAAGTTGCTGCCCAGCAGCGACTGCATCTCGACTTCCAACCCTCTGATCTCGGCATTGCCGGCGTTCTGAGTCACGGGCGACGTGCTGATCTGATACGTGAGTTGGATTCCGTCGTAATGGCTGAGGAAAGCAGCGGTGTTCACGATCAACTGGCGATCGAACCATTCCGACTTCAAGCCGAGTTCATACGTCCGGTCGGTTTCCGGACCGAACGACTGCGCCGGTGAGTCCGGCGGTAACGGCGAGGTAAGCCGCGTGGTCCACCCGCCGGTCTTGAAGCCCTTGGCAAAGGACACGTAGCTCATCAAGTCGTCGGTGATGTGATATTGCACATTTACTGTCGGCGTGAATTCGGTGAAATTCTGGTGTTGCTCGCCGTACGGATAGACTTGGTAGTGATCGTTGGGGTTCGGGAAGCCGAGCACCTGCTGGCAGGTCAGTGACGCGGGCGCACCGATGAGACTCGCTGACGCGTTGTAGGGATAGCATCCCGAGATCTTGTAGAAGAAGTCGTTGAGATCTTGCTGGCCGCCGGTGAAGGACTTCTGGTCCTCGGAGAACCGCCCGCCCAGGGTGACGCCGATCTTGTCGCTGACCTTGTAGTCCGCATGCAAGTACGCCGCGTACGACTTCGTATCCAGCGTATTCGGCCCGTCGATCTGCAGCAATCCGCCGCCGAACGTCACATAGTCGTGGATGTAGCCGCCTTCATCGAAATAATAAAGTCCGCCGACGAGTTTCAGCCTCGAGTCGAGCAGATCGCCGATCAACTGCAGTTCCTGCGAAAATTGATGCTGGCCCTCGGCGAAGCTGGTCTCGAAGAAATCGATCGGCGAGCCGTCGGTGTCCAAGCCGCTGGCCCAATGCAGGCGGCGTGACCCGGTGATGGAACGGATCTTGAACGCGGGATCCAGTTCCCAGTCAACGGTGGCCGAGGCGCCGTACGAATCCATCATGTCGAAGTTCTGTCCGGTGGCGTAGGTCGTGTCGATGTTGCCGGTATTGACGACGGCCGGCCCATACAAGAGTCGCGTGGTGGCCGGATTCAGATTCGCCTGCCACAGCGATGTACCCACCGTGTTGCGCGCACCGCAGACCAAGGGCGCCGTCGGCGCGAATGGGATGCCCAGCAGGCAGGCGTTGTAGAAAAAGCCGAAGGCTCCCGTGGGAGGCGGGGCGGTGACCGTTTCCAGCACCGTGTTGGCGGTGGCCGGTTGATTGGTGTGCGTCCAGTCGCCGGTGATCGTCGCGGTCACATTATCGGCGGCGCGCCACAGCACTTTGGCCCGATACACCTGCTGACCGGTGCCGCCCTGGGTGCCAAAGGCCTCGTTGCTGCCCGCGTTGTGCAGGGCACCGACCGGATCGGACACGTAGGGTGTCGGCGAGGGATACGGAATGCGCCGCTGATAGCCGTCCTGCGACTGGCTCGACACCGTGATCGTGGAAAGCAGATTCGCGGCCAGGGGGATGTCGGCCATCACTGCAATGTCGCGCCGGTTGAAACTGCCGACGGTGGCCTGACCCTGGACCGCGAACTCGTCCCCCGGCGTGCGGGTGACGATGCTGATCGCACCGCCAATCGTATTGCGGCCGAACAAGGTTCCCTGCGGCCCCTTGAGCACCTCGACGCGTTCGACGTCGAGCAGACTCTGGTTCGCGCCGACCGTGCGCGCAAAGTAGACGCCGTCGACGTAGACGCCCACGCCCGGATCCAGGTTGAACGCGAAGTCATCCTGGCCGATGCCGCGGATCGAGGCGGAGAGCACCGAATTCGATCCCGAGAACGGTGAGCCTTGATCCAAATTCACGTTCGGTATCAGACCCGTCAGCTCGTGCAGATCCGTGATGCCCTTCGCCCGCAGCGTGTTTTCAGAGAAGGCCGTGATGGCGATCGGCACATTCTGCACATTTTCCGAGCGCTTCTCTGCGGTCACGGTGATCTCCTCGAGCGCCGTGTTCGAGGCCGAGCCTTGATCGTCTGTCGACGCCGCATGAACCGTGGAATGGCAGATCAGCATCGCACAGACTGCCCCCATACCCATCAACTTGTCTTTCAGACCGATTTTCATTGAATACTCCCCCTCTCCGTGTATTTATTTCACGACACCTGTCGGTGCAACGCCAATCGAAAGCCTGGTTTTTCAACCACCAAATCCTTGACCTCTTGTTCGCGCAGCGCGCTCAGCAACTTCAGGATGGGTCGC
>Ga0116228_10001083_pt1 | contig 22179 bp, 5 predicted proteins | sample S1TSphfallax_2_FD_89694 | JGI IMG/M metagenome (GOLD analysis project Ga0116228, IMG submission 89694) | Host-associated microbial communities from peat moss isolated from Minnesota, USA - S1T2_Fc - Sphagnum fallax MG | ecosystem: Host-associated > Plants > Peat moss > Unclassified | place: USA...
AAAAAAAAAAAAAAAAAAAAAAAAAAAAAAAAAAAAAAAAAAAAAAAAAAAAAAAAAAAAAAAAAAAAAAAAAAAAAACTTTTTTTATGTTGGGTATCTCATATTTGTGAATATCCTTCTTAAAAAAAGAGGAGGGGTATTACACCTACTCCTTATGTAGGTGTAAGATCCTTCCCACTTTTTTAAGAGTAGGTGTAAGACCCCTCTCCCTCCCAACACCTGGTGATCTAAGTATTTTGTATAGGAGAAGGGCCTGAAAATAGGCCCTTCCGCCGGAAGTAGGCCCATGGTACCGGCCTCGGGCCGGGATCTCAAATCCGGAAGGGTTTATTTTCAGACCCTTCCCTTACGTAAAGACCGGCGGTGATTTTTCTTTCCGCTTCCCTGTCTAGATAAAGACAAAAAAACTGATAAAATGTGAAAAACGATGCAGATATGCAAAAGATACATTGCTACTGAGTTTGAAAACCGTACCTTGCGGATTGTGGAAGGCCGAGTACAGCCTCTCTGACAGGCTGTCCTGGGCCGTTCACATTTCACCTGGGAAGGTACATGTTTTCAATTACTGCAAAATTCAGGTAAATAATGGTCCTAAAAGTACACTAAAAAAAATCTACCGGGTCTTTAGGCAAGAGAGTGAGGGTTCTTCTACCTATTCCTTAAGAGTGAGAGGGATCTTACACCTATAATTAATACCCTCCCACTCTCAAAGGAGTAGACATAATATCCCTCCTCTCCTCCTCTTTAATTTGGATATTCATGAATATATAAGGTACTTTCCAAATATATTTAGGAATTTTTTTTTAGGAGTACTAATATTTATAATTCATGCTAAGGTTTGTTTCATGCTTTACAATGAGAAAAAGCCCCATGGTGAGGGCAATTCAAGAGGAGCCTAAAGCAAGGCAAGACACAAAATAGCCCCCATCACAAATCCTCTAGTTAAGTAATAGGTACCCACAATTCTTAAGCACAGGTATAGAGAGCCGAGGCTGAAAATGGTGACAAACAGTTTTAGGAATCAATTCTCAAGTTCAACTGAACTCTTTGGAGGGCTCAGTTTTTTCCTTTGGGTTTCAAGAGGGTCTCAATGTGTTCCCCAAGATGTTCCCAATAGCACCACACTTTCATCTCATATGCTTTGCCCAAAGTTGAACTCTTATATATATGATATTAATTAATGTACTATAAAGGTGGACCAAAAGGAAGCGTTTGTGCTTTTGGGGGGGGGGGGAGTGCTCAGAGTTCAAAAAGATTGGTGATGGGCCAATCAAAGTAGCTCCTTCAAAGATGGAAAAAAAAAAAATTTTAATCTTTGGTTGCACCCCTTAACTAATTAGTAGAATCAACAAAAGGTACCACGAATTCCAATTAGGTCTCAATTGTATTGGCTCATCACAGAGGGAAAGGAGTCGGGAAGTCAGGAGAGCAATGCAAAGTTCATAAGGTCCCACATTTTGAGGAATGTTGTTCACCAGCACTCTTCCGAGGCAATAGGAGTTCATTCATTTCTTTTAGAACTCCATGGAACATTTCGGTGTTTTCATTTTGAACTTGCTTTGCCCAAAGGGGGAAAGGAAGAGCTAACCATTACACACACTATGTCCCACATTTTGTGCCCCTTGCCATTAGCCCAGGCCAAAAATGGTGACAAACAATTGTGAAAATAAAAGTTTCATGCAGCCAATCAGAAGGCTCACCATGCACTTAGTAGGGGTCCAGTTTTTGGGAACGAATTTTTTGTTTTTTTTTGCCAATGTGTACCTAATGTGTTCCCATGTGATTCATATGAGGTTCCCCAAGTTCCCACATTGTTCCCCATTATATTCCCGATCACACCTCTGATTTGTCCCCTATGGTTTGCCTGAAATTCAACTCTTATGTATATAAACTGAAACCGTGGGCCATATGGGAGCACATTTGCTTCTATTTTGCAACTAAGCGTTCAAAGAGGTGCTTCTATTGGTGAGTGCCCAGTGTTCCGAATTTTTTTGATGATGGGCCCAAACAATTATGGTTCCTTTGAAACCCCCAAAAAAAGAAGTTGTGAGTGGCACCCAAGAACTAATTAATACAAATCACACTACTATGTCCCACAAATTTGATCTACTTGTTTAAAAAGAGATGGCAAACAAAGAAATCGAATCTGTGAAATCACCTTAATTATTTTGTGGGGATCCCCAAAGTCCAAAGTTCAAAAATAAAAAATTATGATGGGCATCTTTGATTGGCCCATCACAGAAAAATGAGATCAACCTTTTGGCACTCCCAAAATCGGATAATTATAGTCATTCCTTTGGGGTTACTTAATATAGATTACAAGACTATAGTAGAACTTTGGGCAAAGGAAATGTGATCAAGTGTGGTGCTATCAAGAACTCATTGGGAACCTGTTGGAAACTTTGTGAACATAATAAGTAACCATTTGAAACTTGGTGAGAACATGTTGGGGACCATATGGAACATCATGGGAACACCAAAAATTGTAGAAAATCCACCTGCTCCCCCCTCCCAAGGGAAAAAAGAACCGATCCTGTGGGTGCATGCTGGCCCACCTCATTGGGTGCCAAGAATTTCTATGTCGAGGATAATGGCAAAGGCCATGAATTGTGGGGACATAGGTTGAAGGAATTTGGCCATGCTTGAGCTCCACCGTGCAATTTCTGAACACGGAAAATAACCAAGAACTCACATGACACGAGAATGACATGGTGCATGTGGTGTGCAAGATGATTGATCTCTTTGCCCAGAAAAAAGGGCTTTGTGCTACCTTGTATCATGAAGCCTTCAGATTGACTATTTCCTTCATATTTTGTGCATAAGAGTTGATTGCCTAAGAGTTAGGTCAGGTCCCTTTTTTCTTCCTCTTTCAAGTGAAAAAGCACCAAGACAAAGGCAAAGTTTTTTAGGCCATAAGTGATGTAGTTTGCAAGTGGATGAGCTTTATTATTACTTTATCCATGATGCCTTAGTAGTGCCCCCTCCTCATGCTTGCAAGCTGCAAAACAATCAATACTAGAATGAAAGGGCTATGACCACTTGGGGTTTTGAATATTCTCTACACCAAAAAAATGGTCAAGTCATCCCTTAAGATAAATAAATAAAGGAAAAACATAGTTCACAAAGAGAAGGAAATAAAATAAAATAAAAGTCCAAACAAAAGACAATACCCCCAAAGATCAAAACACACATTCGGGAACCCTAAGAGGAGAAATCAACTAACCTAGCACCTAAACCCATCACCAAAAGCACGAAGCAAGTTGTTTTTAAAAACTATTGGTATTGCTTGCATAATGCAAGGAATGTGTATGATTTAGTCATCAAATTAACCTCAATTAAGCTCGGTAACCTAAGTTCTGAGTGACTTTGGAATGAAACCTTGTTCTTAATTTGTTGGCTTTTTGACATGAATGTTCATACTTGGGAGTTTCCATCCACTACATGGGACCAAGGTCAAATTCATCTTGCATTCAAATTGCTTCCCTTGTTACACAGTTCACAACCAATTCTTGTGATTTTGTTTGAACTTGGGTGAGGCCATTATGCAATGAGCTGCTTGTTGACTAAAACATCTAAAGCTTTCCTTTAGAAATCTATATGCATCATTTTTAATTTTTTGAATTTGAACATTATCTTTCTAAGGGCTTTAAATCATACTTGGTCGTTCATTTGATCATAATCACCTTTGTATAATCTTTTTAAGGTGACTCATGTTTTGTATTATTAATTGGTTTAATAAGAAGATTTAGTGTTGATGTTGCCAAAGGACACTTTTGTTGTAAGACTCTAAGTAGGTAGGGTAAATTGGCTCATCATCGAACACTAGCTTATCACCAAACACTTTGGTAGATTTTTTTCAATTGTTCTCCATTTTGAGTGATTTAAAATGTTATAGGAGCACCTTCTCAAGCTGTACAAATCATCTTCGAAATGCAAAGCCAAAGGAGTGGTAAAAAAAAATAAAACAAAGAAAATCAGTTTTTTCTCATTTTTAGTGTGATAGATGTGCAAAGAGGAGAGCTCCATCTACTTTCTGGACACCATAAACAATGGGCCCTTTTGCAACGGCAAGAAACCCTACCTTAAAATGTATTATGACCGGCCTCTCAACTCTACTAGGGATGTTATTGGAAAATATGAAACATTTTTGTAAGTTTTGCAAACCTAAAAAAACTAATTAAAAAACAGTGCCAAGTATTATATTTTGGAATGGTAGAATTCACAATATGATTTTTTTATTTTTTTAAAATTGTGTTCATTTATCATCAACGTTTGTGTTTCCTCTTGTGGGTCAATTGATCACTACAATCACATTTTTGGGGGCAATTCCATCTCCATGCGCTTAGGCCATGATGTTTGAAATGCATTAGGACTTTTTTCAAGACCTTTTTGTTTGTCTAATGTTGAGCATACCACACTTAAAAACATTAATTGCTAAAACAAATAGGGTTTGGACACTTCAATTTCAGCTATTTCAGATATTTATGTAATTTTGAGTATAAAAGCTTTAAAAATATTTGGTAGTAGTATTTTGGAAAGGGGATTGCAACTTTACTTCCTCAAAATTTAGCAATAATTATTTCATTCATTATTTAACACTTGAAAATGGTATCATGTGTGTGTGTGTACTTTGATGTATATATACAATCATTATCGTCAATAATGCCTCATCTTTGAATGGGTGAAAGCAAAATAAAATACACCCCCAAAATAACATCTTTATAAGGTCTCCACTTAAATGATTCATATATTTCTAATAAAATAAAATCTAATTGGATGTAAGTGTATGTTGAATTCTATCCATGCTCTCTATTAAGTTTATAAGAATTTATTTTCAAAAAGAAAAAACAAATTAACCTTAAAAATAAATAAATGATACATTTGAAACTAATTGGTTAATATGTGTTCAAAGGTACTATTACATTTGAAATCTTATTGGAATAGATATGTGCTAAGTTAAAATATGAAAATCATCATATATTTAAGGGCATCATAAAAAAAAAATTGTATTTCCTCTTTGTTAGAACACATTTAACACCTATTTGAAACAAAAGTGTGCATCATAAAAATAAAGTTCGCAAGTATAATATATTTTTTTAAACTACACAAAAACTATTGAAAACATACAAAATATGTTTCAAGGAAGTTTTTTTCAATTAGTGAAGGTTTATCTTCTCTTTGATCTTTCAAAACAAAAAGATTCAATATTCCATAATTTTGTAATGGGTTTTCTTATTACTTTATATTCAATTGCATCTAGCTTTGAAATAACAATCCAATTGTTTACTTCATCTTGTTTACACACCCACATGCTATTTATTTCCCATATGTTTAGGCCATAACACTAGGAGAAAACAACCTTTTCTACTAATAAGATTTCAATTACATGTTATTTTCAATTATGTTACAACTACATATTTATATATATATACATCAATTCCATGTGGATCTATGGTTACCAAATAAATCAAACCATCTACATATTTAATAAATGTACAACATTGACCATCAACTAAAGTTCACCTCCAAAATATTCTTTATTTTGAAAAACTTTCCAATTGACCTATAATCAAAACATCAACTAGGAAATGACATCATTCCACATCATGTTGCTACCATAATCCATGACATCCATATGTGATGACATGGTTGTAGCACAAAATCGTCCATCTAACTATTTTGATAGTCTAAGTTTATGGATGGATGAAAAAATGTCAAACTAAATGGATGAAAAGTTAAGTATCTTTCCAACTTTAAATTAACTTTGTTGTGTGGTTTTCATAACTTTATTGCAACTTTGTTCCAATTTTGTCAAGAATTTGATTTGGTCTGTTTTAACTAGGTTGCAACCCATAAGACATATTGTGAAAGAACATGAAAACAATTTTGATTAAAAGCACGTCATATTGGATACTATTACAACAACCCAAAAATTATTCTATTACAACCTACCTACCTAATGTAACCTACAATTTAGCTTCCTCCTAACCTAAAATCTAGGACTACATGACCTACAACCTATTTTAATACTTACCTACCTAGGTAATGTGCAACCTACTTAGCTAGCTTATACAACCTATTTAATTATGCTAACTAGGCATGTAAATTGCCCAAGTAATTAGGGCATAATCAAAGTAATAGTAGCCAAACTAAGTATAACAATTGTTTTGGCTTTCACATTTTTGGGTGAACAATTGTAGTAATGTTGCAAGCCATTCAACATTGGCTTATTATATTATGAAAACATGTGATATGATTAGAATGCCTCCAATGAAAATAGAATATTCAAAAACACTCATTAAGCACTATAGAGATTCCTACTTTTGGAATTTTTCTTTAAACCATATTTCTGGGAAGATTTTATAAACATCTTTTTACTAAATAATATAATATAACATTTTTTTTAAGTCATCAAATTTTATTTTCCAAAATATTTTGGGGATATTGCAAATAAACATTCACCCAAGTGTGGTTTTTATTATCCTATTTGCCATTAGGTAAACAAATAATAGGCGTGTAATGATATGTAAATGTGTGGGTAAATAGTCTAATTAGGTAATGTACAATTATCTACACCCTACATACATGTTATTTATATACATATTACCTACCTACTTTTCTATTACTTGCCTTTCAACCTACCATACATACAATCTACATAGCTAACCTTACTTACAACCTATTACTTAACTAGCTAAGCTATAAAGTACTTTCCTACCTAACCTATAGCCATCCATATTGGATGAATGAAATATAGCATTTGCAACTATGTGTAGGTGGGATATTCAATTTTGAATTACATTTGTTGATTTTTAAAAACCAACCAAAATTGTGTGAACTTGCATAATTATAAATTAGTCAACATCTCAATTAAAAGAATGTGACCTTGGATCAATTTGCACCCACCTTATGACAATCAAAAATTTGAAATAACAAATTCATGTTTCATTTTCTCATTTGAGTTCCTTCCTTGCTCAAATTTCTTCCTTTTTAAAAACTTTTCCAAAATCTTTCAAAACTATTCTCTAAGGTTTCTTATTGTTCATTGGCATGTGCAAGTGATTACAAATGAAGAGGAAAAGAGTGGACACATCTAACTTTGTTGCATCTAATGCAAGCAAATTGGCAATGGGGTTTGTTACAATTGTGTGTGAATTTTATATTCATTTATATATTATTTGTATATGTGATGCTGACCAAATGAGTTTTTTTTCCACACCTTGTTGATTTTATTTACACACAATTTTGTGTCTAAATTCTTACATGGCTCAAATGCCATTTGTATTTAAGATGTTCATTAAAAATGTGTTTTTATTAATTTTGTCACAATTGTAAAATGTGTTATGACTAAGTTTAACTAGTAGCTCATTATGAATATCTCAAAATTATCTTGTCCGACCATGTTAAAAAGTTGTGATGACTACATGTCAACCATTATAAATACATGCAATCACCTATCTTATAACTAAATGTCAACTATTTTATAATTAAATGTCAATTATCTTATAACTACATGCCAACTATCTTGCAACTATTTGACAACTTTGACACACATGACACATCCATGCGCACCCATTAGACACCAAATGGCATAAGTTAATTCATGTAATATTCAAATTTAAATTATTCAAATAATTTTGTAAATCACACAAGATACACATCACACACCATTTAATTAAATTTAATAGCAAACCAACATTGTATATGTGACAAATGTCAAAGCCCCATTAGATCATTGATTATACACTAAAATTTCATTCAACCACATGCATTAGAAGGAAACTATGTTTTTGCAACCAATCAATTTACAACTACTTGTGAATATTTGTCATTTGCGACTATCGTTGGTTATTTTTGCAACTATTTTTGGCATTTGGTGATACTTGCAATTACATTGCAACTAACTTGTGACTAATGTTTTCTTCATTCTTCCATTTACATAACTTTTAACATTGTTTTCATTCAAGAAGACCCATATATGTCCCATTAGTTGAAAATGTGGTCAAATGAATTGCAAGCCTATGTGTATTCAAATTGAATTATGTGTATTTTAAGGTGTATGGGTTTATAATGGTGTATTAAATGTATTCGACTAATCAATATATGTGTGAATATTAAAATGTACATGTGTATATCATAGCTTGTGTATAATGGTTGTATTTTTAAAAACATTTTATTATTATTTCCTTGTCATAGAAAAGATTCCAATAATTAAAATAAATTTAATTACTAAAAATAGCATATAATTATTTCTAAATACTATCATTATACTATGTAGGCCTTTATTGTAGTAACTATATAATTTATAATCAAAATTAGTGTTCAAAATTATTGATATTTTATTTTATTTTATATTTAAAATATTTATGATATTTTATTGTAACTACATTATTTGATGTAATTAACATAATTAAAATAATTTAATTAAAATAAGTTAATGTATTTATTATTTGAAATCACTTATTCAAAATAAAATTATTATTATAACATAAATTTTTTCACTATATATATATAATTTATTTTTATTTATTTATTCTCAGTAGTTGAATTTAATTACTTTAAAGTCATTTTAATTATTTTATAAATAAATTAATAATAGAATTGGCATCATTTATACTTTAACTTAATTATTCATAAGTTATAAGTTATAATATTTAGTTTATGAACTTTTTAAAAAATATATATACTAATTTCAATGGAATTAACATAATTAACATAACAAATATAAATCAAGGGTAATATTACAATAAACTAAAGTTTTCATTATATATTTAAAATACCAGCAATAATTTTATTTTAATAAGAGTAATTGAAATAAGATTATTTCTTATACACATACAAAACATTAATTAGAAAATATTATACCTAAAAGTTTACACTAATATTTAATCTTTTGAGTTGCAGTAAAATTTTATTATTTTAATAAGAGAAATTATATATTAATTAGAGTAATTACATACTAAGTTTATAATTTATAAGTTAACTTGATATCCATGGTTTAGAACTTCTGACTTGTAATTAGAAACTTTATTTCAAAAAACAATCATCTTTAAATGATCAAAGAAATCAATGTAATTTTTGTATCTATTATTTATAATTACCTATTTACATAGATTTTTACAGTAATAATTAATCACTTTACCATATTAAAAATTAATTTCTATAATTAATGTATAATTATTGTAAAATAATTGTTATACATTAAGTACAATAGTTCCATAATTTATGATTGAACTTATTATTCATTCACTATCATTATTATTTTAATAAGTAACATCTATATAATTATTTTTAATATTTATGATGAATATTTTATATTAATTAATTATTTTATAATAAATTTTTAATTTAATATTTTAAAAAACTGGTAATATTTTAATTGATTGCTTAACTATTTAATTAGGGATTTAATTAATGAAAAGCTAATTTTTTTCGTTAGTTAATTAAGTAACTTATTAGTTAGTCACTTACCCACTTAATTATGTAATTCAAAATAAAAATTAGGATAAAAAATATGGAATATGCTTTCTAGTTGTATGTAATTTGCAACTAAACTTTCTAGTCATTACATAGTTTGCAACTAAACTTTCTAGTCATAACATAGTTTGCAACTAAATTCCAACTCCAAAATTTATGCCATAAGTTTTGTGGTTGATTCTCATTTTGAAAAGTATATAACGAAAGTCTTTTGTCTTACATTTTCATATAAAAAAACATGGGCCATATGGAATGAGCCAAGTAAAAAGGCTTAACCCAAAAAAAGGTTTTGTACCTAACCTTTAACTACCCTACCTCCCTAACCAACCTACTATTTACCTATTTACCTACATAAATAGATATTTAGCCTAGATAGGAAAGTAGGTAGGTAGATAAGTAGATAGTTATATAGTCTAAATGAATAGGTAGGTACATCCTTCCTACCCGCCTACTTAATTTGAATTAAGTACTTACATACTTACTTACCTAAATTGATTTTGGACAAATTAACTAATATGCCATGTGGCACATTTTCATTATGCTATGTGTCACAATCTAAAACCATCCAAACATATAATTTGAATGTCTTAGATTATTTCAAAATTATATTTTAAATATTTTAAATAACAAAATGATGGAACACATGGCAACACATCATTTGTTGTCATTGTCCACCAAAATAGTTGCATCTTAATTACAAATGACAATACATATATGGCCAATCAAAGGATGAAGGTGTATTTCATTGACTTTTTCTTTCATCCAAATTTCATTATGGTTTACTATTAGTGTCATACGCAACTAATAGGATTTTATTTGTAAATGTTGCTTGCAATTAAAAACTAGTTGCAAGGACCAATCAAAAATTTCCACTTTTCTTCTTGTGATGTCACCAAATTATTGGTTACAATCATTTCTAAGTATTACAACATAGTTGAAAAAATCATCTCCATGTTCCCTAACAACATGACACAAAAGTGGATGAAGTTCATTTACTAATTTGCTAATGTGGAATCCTAAAGGTCTAGTTAACATTTTATAGTTGAAAACATTTGTTGATTAAAATAATGTTGTTTTAAACTAAATTTGTATTTGCCCACAAATTGAAATGTGGATGTTGTTTACAACTGTTATTGTCAACTTTTTTAGTAGGTAGTTGCAAAAAACATTTTGTAATTCCAAAAGCTATTTTACAATTCTAAATGTTGTTTCCAACTAAAATCGTAGTTGCAAATGTATGGTTTTTTCCCTAGTGTGATGATTGAATGTATTAAGGTGAAAATCCTTTACGTTGTACTTACTTCTTAACAAAGTCCATTTTTCCTTATATTTTGATCCTTGCCAATAGTAATGAATCAAAAAGTGTCAAATATTTTACAATACAATATTTTAAACCATCACAATTCTAAATTCCATCAATATCATCCACTTCATGTCTTAGGTACAATAAAATAAGACTAAATAAAGGAGTACAAAAAGGGTGATTCTATGGTAGAATTTTGGTACACCTTAGAAAAATTGGACCTATTATGACCTTTTTTTTTATTAAAATGTATCTTCATCATAATTTTGTTGAAGATATTATTCAATTAAATTAAATTATCTTAACCACATAAGTTTGCAACAAGTACATACATGTGTTGAACTCACAAAATATTAATCCAAACCCCACAAAATGTTAGGTTGTCTAAGTGACATTATTTTTCAATTTTTTATGTATTAAAGAAGGTTGTTTGTTTGTTTTGTTTGTCATGTTGAGATCTCCCAAACCATGGTGGACCCCATTGTGCTATTATAAATACCAATGAAAAGCCATCAATGAGTAGGGATGCACCAAGGTGGTTCTATAATGTTTGGGGTTACAATGCAAAAGTTATTTAATATTTGAACAATTTTGAAAAAGAAAATTCAAATACCCAATCACAATCCCTAAATATATGAATGTGAACTCAAAATGATTGGTAGAATGCCCATATTGATGGATTTTTTTGACATGGAATATGATGTGATGACATTGATACAAAAAAGGACAATTTTGAAAATGTTGATCATGATCAAAATATTGTGATGTAGCTTGAGTTATATATTCTTTTCATAAATTATTAGATGTTCGTTGAAATTAATAACCTAAACACAATCATCTTTTAAACATGAGATTCCCATATGTTAACCCTTATTGACTAAAGTCTAAAAACAAAGACAACACTTGTTTAGCCCTATCATATGGTTTGCAATACAATGAATCTTACTTACAATGTATTTGTATCATGTAACTTTGGCCATTTCTAGCCTTGGTATGGACTCCACATATGTTAGAAAGTACCTTATCATATACTATGTAATTGGTACCATTGGACAACACTTGACAAGTAAGATCTTTGAAAGGTTATTTAATAAAGTATAGACCTAAGGTGGGGAAGGTATTGAATTTTGAGTACTTTTTGGCAATGGAAACTAATTAAACAATTAAACAATTTCTTTCACAAATAGGTTCTATTGTCATGGTCTTGTTCACATTTAGAGCAACTACATATTCACATTCACACTTGGGCCAATGATAGAATTCACACTAGGAGGATTTTTAAATATAACATTGAAAGCATTCTACTATCAAAATTTAATATTATTAACAAATCCAACAAGAAATTATTCAATAAAAAATCCTTCTAAGTAGAACTAAAATTAAAAATTCCCTCTTTGCATTAGTAGTATGATCATGCATTATCCAAGCACAATCAATAACATGTTTTTTTAATAAACTAGAGGTTGTGGGTGAAGATGATGAAACATGGAGGGAATTTGGCAACCAACATATGCTTCTACTTTTGCTTGATTGCCTAACTCATGTAGAGATGTTCTCCACTACTAAGAAATTGTTGCCAATTGCATTCAATGGGTTCCTTGCTACACATCCTTGAAGTGAGGGTGTGCCAATCTATATTCACAATCCTTACTTGGCTTCTCACGGTTTTAGCTATTGCATTATTGACTTCCATCTTCAACCTTTGCTCCTCATTCCATTCTACAGGTTCCATGGTCTTTCTATTTTCAAGACCACCCCTAGACAATAAAAGGGGCATAATAATTTATTCTCCCATAATAATGCCAATTCATAAACTTTCCAATCCTTTTGCTTATACTAGGTGTTTTTAATGTTGGGGAGATTTATGAAACTTCCTTGTTTGTTCAACATATTCCACCATCTAACTCATTGGAAGTGTTATGAGTTGGAACACGAGTCCTTGTGTGAAAGTAATGTAGCCACCATTCAATATGTTGCTTGTATGACAATTTTTGAAGTTCACAACAAATTTGAAACTAATTGAGGATGTTTTAGTGTTATGAATTCTTCAATTATAATATGATAACAAAAGAAGTGAATTTTCTCTCAACTTGAACAATTTTGAACCCTAGCACCCATTCTCTTAAGTTCAAATATGTTTCCATAACTTGGAGGAAAAACATTGTTTTCAATAAGTCAATTTATGATCAAACCATCAATCAACAAAACTTTCTCAACATGCAATCTATAGGAGAAGTGGTGCTTCATGAGTTTGAAATATTTCATGAATCATTGATGATTATACATGCAAAGGCAAAAAGAAAGCAAAATTCCAAAATATATGTTTCCTAAAGAAAGCCAAGGAATTGATGTGTTTGATAAGTAATTTGGTCATGATAGGAAATTTATCAATAAAACCCATTCAAAATCTTTTGATACACCCATTTTCTTAAATAACAAGAAAACAATCACAATAGTCATTTCCAAGAAGTTCATAACTCTCAATACAAACACAAGCTTTGGACTAATAATTAGAACCCAATGGCTAGATCAATAGGTACCCAAGCTTTTAAGGAATGTTAGACCAAGCCAAAAATGGTGATGAACAATTTTAAGAAGAAAAACTTCATATCGGCATTGAGAGAATTCAAAATACCCAATGACACTACCAAATTGTGTTCATCAAGTTCTCATGTGTTCCCCAAATTGTTCCCAAGAAGACCACATTTTATCCCATATCCTTTGCTTAAAGTTATTCCCTTGTAACCTATGGAAGTAGACCAAAAGGAAAGTCTACATAATTATCTATTTCCAAGGTATATCCACAATGTAAGTGTTTTATTGGAAATGGGCCAATTAAAAAAAAGTCATCCCAATAATAATAATAACAATAAAAAATTAAGTAGTTTCAATAATGAAGAGTTAACTTGCAACATGGGAAAACAAGAATGCAAACCCAATGTTTATTTATGTGACTAAAATCACAATTGTAGGTATATGTGTTGATTATGTTGGTCTTGCATTCTTGATGTCAAGATTTTCATACTTTCGCTTTGCTAAATGAAATGCTTTAGAATATATGGTAAGTTCAACCCTTAATTATGAAAATTTTATATATCTTGTGTCCAAAAGAATTCTTGTAGTATTATCAATTCAAGTTTGATGTATTCTTCTATGGGAATCATTTAGGTGCATCCACATCAACACCATTGCCTAGATCTAAACAAACTAAATGGCCATGGTGATAATATAATATAAGGATTGCTTTCCTAACACATGATTGACGTTTAATTACATATGTGATCCATATCCAAATGCAAATGTATGGCCCAATTAATCAATTGTGCCACCAACTCATGACATTTATAGCATGTCATCACCAACTATGCAAGATGAAACTTACCATCCAACATCTGTGGGGGTATTGAATCAACAATTGAAAACATCTTACTCCCACAACATCAACTTGAACCTATTCAAATCAAAGTTGGACTAAACTCGCAATTTGTTGAAACTTGAACAAATCTTCATAAGTCAATAGGATTTTGAAGTTTAATTAACTAATTCCATAAATAACATAATAGGCATTGGTTTTTTATTATACTAATTCAATCTAATGCATTTTAGTTTTCTAGCATTTATGTTTTACCTTCGAGCTTAAATTTCAAGGATGCAACCCAATTTTTAAAAGGGGGGTGAGAAGGTAATATTAAGGGGGTAAATTGTTAATAAGAAAAAAATATTTGAATAATTATTTGTGAAGACTACTTATTGGTTATAATACCAGTTATAACGACTAGTGATTATATACATTTAAGTTTTGGGTGGTTGCAAGGTAGAATAACTCACTTTTTGTGTCGCAATATACTTTTTGTAAAATGTCATGTATTTACATCTTATTAACATGCCATAAAATCAACAATATGCCAAATTTGTGATTAGATTTAGATTGTCAACATATATATAACACATACATGTACCAAATATATAGTAATGAACTTTTGAAGTTGAAAAATATGGACTAATTTTTTATTTGTGCATCTGTATACATGCATTTTTGTGTATGGACGTTATTTAAGATATATGGATTCTATATCTAATATTTTTTTTTAAAAGAACAGAGCAAAAAAAATTGCTAAAAAAACCTTAACAAAAAAAAGTTATGAACTTTTGAATTACCTAAAATGGGCCATATTAAGTTCATATCATAATCAAATTTTGGTGGATTTCAATTTTTTTTCTTTTAACATGTATGTTAAAAATTTGGTTTAAATAATTTATTTTCATATGGACTTTTAAGTTCATTAACCACCATGTAATTTTTTATTTAAACAATGATATCACAATATATTACCATTTTAACATTACCATAAAAACTTTTAGGGAGTGGTGTATTTGTAAAAAATGAGCCATCTTAGCTGGCAACCACCCTTTTGAACTTTTAACTTCTTATAAAAGCAACACATTCCTTTGTCCAAAAGCATTGTACATCTTCTTGATTTTTGTTGATGAGATTGCTCAATTTGTTATAAGAAGGTTACATGTGGGGAACCCTTTGATGAATAGAACTTGAATTTTCACTTTTAATTTCATGTTTACTTGGCATTCTATTCTTGAAGTTGTCTTGGCAATTTGTTAACAGGTAGTAGTAACCTATTCTTATCTTCTTGCTACATGTTCATTCTAGTAGGGATATGTTATTTTGAGAACAATGCAAGTTAATAAAACTAAATAAAATTCAAGGTATAATTAGGAGGAAATGGAAAGGTAGATGTTCCCTTTTATCAACCTTTTCCATCTAGGAGTTTGGAGTCATGTATGAAATCTACAAAACAATATTCTTTTAAAAAAAAATTTGCATGCGATTTTGAACCAGTTTGCATGTGACAAAAAAATTGTGTCCGTTTCTCAGTGTGAACAAAGGCCAAATGAGTATCTGGATGATCAAATAACCTAGTGTTTGAAGACCTGCGAGGATATCGACTAGTGGAAAGTGTCAAGACAATGGACAATTGGTCATCGAGCTTTGAGGGCGCATGCATCTTTGTGTTGTTTGCTTTCTATTTTTTTTGTTGTTTGTTTTTTGTAGGTGATGAGCTTTGTTTTGGTTTTTTCATGGATTGGGCGGCACTCGGCATTGATCAACTTGGAGTGTTGTGCTATCTTTGGATGCCATGCATTATGAAGGATGGTGGATGGCAACTACAAGGAAGAGCTTCCAATTTTCGATAGTTAAGTCTCTTCTAGCTATGTTTTTGACTTTTTGAAGTAAGGGATTTTTTGAAGTTTGCCACTAGGGTGTATGTGTGTGATTGTGTGTTTTAATTTGGAGAAAGCAATTTGTCAATGGTTGTGGGAAGGGATGAATGCGTTGAATACTATTGAAGCCTTTCAATAGGGGATTTTTAAAATTTGATGTCCCATAACCCTTTCTCAAAGGTTAGATAGGTTAGATAGACAATGTAACGACCAAATGAAGAAAGTGATGAAGGTCTTAGGGGTTTCAAGAACAAACTACATGGCAATTAGGTTTGTGGTGGAGAAGGTTGTCCTTTAGTTTGGGATACATTGAACTCTAGTGTTCCTAGAAATTAGTATCCACAACTGTGGGAACTTTGAAGAGAATTAAGTAGGTAGGTTTGGGATTTATCAAATCTTTTTGGTAGTGTGATGTCTACATTCTTGTTTTCTTTTTGTCCAACTTTTCAAAAATTATATTCAGTGATTGGGTGGGTTTCATTTTGAGACATTATGAGTTGTGGGTGGAATTGCCTTGTTAGATTAATTGGGTTCAAAAGAATAAAGTGGAAGTGACCTGATTCCTTATGGTCCATAGATCAATTTGATTAAGGTAGACTTGTGCCTTGCATTGTTGCCATTTATTCCTCCCCCTACATTGTTATTGCTTGTTTTCCACCTTACATTGTTGTTGGTTGTTGCTTAGCTTGCTTTATTGTTGGTTGTTCCTTGCATTGTTGGTTGCTACTTGCTTTGCATTGTTATAGTTCATTATTCGCCTAGGTTGTTGTTGTTCGTTGCTCACTTGCATTGTTAATATTTAATGTTTTCCCATGTTGTTATTATTTGTTGCACACCTTGTGTTGTTCTTGCTTGTTTTTCACCTTTGTTGTTGTTTTGACTTGTGTTGTTCCTACTTGCCTTTTGTTGCTACTACTTGCCTCGTGTTACCTTGTGTTGTCGTTGCTCCCCTTTTGTTGTTTTTGCTTGTTTTGTGTTGTTCCTCCTCACCCATGTGTTGTTATTCCTCACCTTGGTTCCTTTGGTTGTTGCATTACACCAAAACATGGCAAATATGACTACACCCATGACTAAGTTTGAAGTCATAAATGTCATCAAATAATATATATATTAATTTCAATTTAATTCAACCATTTGGTGGGTAGGTAAGTAAGTAGGATCCTATTTATTTTTTGGTGACAAGCATTTTTTATTGACTCATCACTAGTATCATTTGCACTTTGAATATATTTGGTGCATATATTGTGTGTAGACCAATATTTTTTCACCTAGTTATATAGTTTCCAAATTTGAACTTGTTGACAAAGGATATGGGATAAATTTACAACATTATCTCACATCATCCTTTGTCACATACAAAACTATCCAACTTTGACTATTATTATCTTTTTCATACTTTGTCCAAATGAAAAGAAATAAGTTTCATTTTAAAATATTTTTCCAAGATCTACACATATAAAAATATCAAGTAATTTGACTAAAAATGAATTTGAATCTTCACTATTTCATACATTTGAACAAGAATGATATCTTGAAAAGTTTTTATTTACATGTGGTAAAGGACTTGAAATTTGAAATTTTTGTTTAATACATTTTTAACTTTAAAAATTTTCAAATTCCACAACTTGTGAGTGTTTTTTCAGTGTGGGAAATCAATTAATATCATTTCCTCTTTTTTCTCATCAAAATTCCTTTATAAAGATTTTTTTTAGTTTAATATTTTACAAAAGTGACTACTTTTGATGCAACAATTGTTCAAGTTCAAAAATCCTTTTTTAAAACCAGAGATCAAAATAAAATTATTTGAATTTTTATTTTGAATTCCTCAACATTCATATTAGTCATTTAACACAACTTCCCATTATTAATATGGCATTAAAGTCACACCAAAAATATATATCTAACAAAATTATAGTTTTGAAAAAGTTTTCGTGATCATCTGACATGGGTTTTGGTTTGTTTGATTGTGACTACATTCAATAATTTCAATGATGATGAATTTTCATCAAAGATTGTTTAGTAGGATGACAATAGGCTCCCATAGTATTTCATCCTATCATTTTTTTCACATAATATGCTAAAAGGAATTATTCTAACTCAAAATTTGTAATATAACTACCTAAAATGACATCTTTACATAATGACTTCTCATATGGTTGTAATCTCTTGGATTTCTTGTTTTTTTGTATTCTTGTTGCATGCATCTTTTGAAATCTCTTTATTTCTTTTTTATTGAATGCTTGTTATGGTTTTTTTTTTTTTACAACACACATGGCCATTTTTTTGATTTTGGACCATCATTTAAAACCCATTGGGTCCAAATTATGGATCTTAACAAATAAGATTGCTCTACTTCATTAAACCATGAAATTTGGATCTTTATATGATTAATAATTCTTAAATAGAGTATGATTGATTGAAGAGTCCATCCTTTGATTTGAAGATCTTTAAAGGTCAATTATAAAATCATCTTTTGAAAATTTAGAAAACATCAAATAATTAATCATATTAAATTTTATAATATGAAAGTTGAAAATATTTAAAATTTAGAATATACATTAAATATTTTGTTTGAGATGTATAAATGGTTTTGTCATTCAAAATTGTTAAATTTTATTATTTGAAATCATAATAAAAAAATTTCATCAAAATTTAATTCTATATTATAAATCTATGCGTATTATAATTGTTTATGATGACTTTGGCCTTGTTTATTTTTTTAACTCTAGCTCAAAAGTTGGTCCATGCCATTTGGAAAATAATGAGTAATATTAACTTGCAAGTCTTGCTCATAATATAAATTTAACCTAAAAATTTATATTTTACAACTTCTTTGTTCTTCAATAAATTTTAAAAGATATTTTGTCATAAAACATTTCCTGCAATATACTTTCAAAATCTTGTAATAAATTACATAATTGAAGTATATTGAGTTGAATTGCAGTATACATATAATTAATATATTGACTTCAAAATAAGGATTTAATTTGAAAATAAGAAACATGAAATTGACCATAGGATATATGAAATCCAAAATAATGTTATGCTTGTATATGGTTGAAGTTTTATATTCTATACATGTAAATAACCTAGTCACAATTCCAAATGCATGTCGTTGGTAGTGTGTAATAGTGCAAAGCCCAAGTCTATTAAAATAACCTTATGAAGGAGAACATGCAAAGAAAAATCCTCATGTAAATGGAACCAAAAACTCTAACTTTTTTGTTGCCAAAGATTCTTGTAAAAAAAATGATGCGTAGTAGAAGTAGGTTTTGGGAGATTTAGCTATTGTAATTGTAAACAATCATTTGCCAATGCATTTTGTTGGATGCCAATGGTTAAAAAATCTAGTTTACATTTATGTCCAAATGTTGTTTTACTTTCTAAGAAATAGTTTTCAAGAGAAAATTTGCCAAAGTTAGTGGAAAAAACTAAACATTTATATGTCCTACTTGCTTTGGTAGATTATTATTCTATAATAACAAGTTTTGATATGTGGATGTCAAAAAGGGCTTATGACATTTTGTCCCTTGCTATTAATTTTTTGGGGGTTTATTGGTAACCAAAACATATTGTAACTAGATGTTTTGAAGCATCTGATACCTCTAGGCATGCATTAACCAACGATTTATTAACTAATTTGTTAAACAAATATGACTTGAAAAAAAATATCAATGCTCATGTTAAAAATGAAGGAGCTAATTTAAATCCTATGACCATAGTCTTTAACTATGTTGTTAGTTGTAATGTTTTAGGCTTCATAAAAAGTTTTTAAGGTAGCTATTTTAACCATGCATTCTTTAATGCTTGTCAATATGTTTCAATTGATGAAAAAGTTTGTAAGGGTTTGAAATATGTTATCTATCAAAATTGCCCAATTTGACTTATATAAATGCATAACTTGGCCAAAAAAGTTAAGGAAAGGTAGATAAGAATGGAAGAAAGCTTGTGGAGATTTGATTATTCCTCAAAGAAAATTGAACACTTTAGTTACAACAAGGTTATTATCGAAACTTTAATATTTCCTTGTTTATTATTATTTTTGTTGAGAAATTTTGCTAAAATGTATCTTGATGATTTGTTGGTTTTTTCTTTGTAGGTTTGTCAACAAAATCATTTTTTTTCAAGAGGCTATATTGTTTAAGAATGCTATAATCTTCTGTTATAATTGGTAGAATTCAATGAGGATGACAACCAAAGTTCCACCCCTTTGACATGGCATATTTGTCAAATTGTTGTTCATTGTGTCTCCCTTGTTATAATTGCTTGTGTTTTAAACCAATCTAGGGGACATTGGTTGTTAAATGATGCCTTTCATTCTACCATTTCCATGAACTTCACATTGAGAGAAAAATCAAAAAACGCACCATCTTTTTAGACCTTAATGGAAAAGGATTATGGTGTGGCATTTGAATTAATTTGTTTGGATTTCAACATTAGAAAAGAGGTTTGGGTAGATGCAAGCTATAATGGCTTAGAAACGACAAAAATCCCAATCCCAAAAGCCCATATAAATGGATAAATAAACATTAGAATGGAAAAAAACATTAAAAACCAATGTTGAATGGGCCTTATATGGTGATTAATCAATTAATAAAGTCCATATGAAATGATGCCCATCTAGAATATATGTTAGGGGAAAAGAATATCAATCCAACAAAAAATGACCAAGATTGGGACTTTCGAAAATTAGGCCTAAATGTGGTCATTCAAAAGTTGATCGTTATTTGTTAATGAAAGCTTTTGTTGTAATTTTCTCAATCCACATATATTTTTTCCATCATGTATCATATATTGAGTCCCTATAAAAAATGTTGAAATGAAATCATAGCAAAAAATGCATTTGAATGTTAATGTAAAACCCAAATTATAGTCCAAATGTCCAATTGATGGCTTTACAATGTATTTTTGGGTGTAATCATACTAACATGTACTAAAAATAATTGTAACCACTACTTAATTTTTAAATTTTGGATTGTAATAAAAAACAAAAATAATAAATATAATTTTTTTTATAAAAGTTTATTGTGAATACATTATGTACATGTGATAAGAATTTGGAATCAATTTAATGAGTGATAAATATGTATAAGGGACTTTTAACCTTTTGTAACCACTATTTAAAAGTTGCATAAAAGCAACTTAAAGTAGTTTTGACATTAAAAACACAATTTGAAAAAAAATTAATGACATATTTTTGGATATTTTTTAATATACACCTTAAGATAATAGTATTAAAAAGCTTTAAATATTTTTAATACTTTTTTGAAAGACCTATTAAGAAGATTTGAATCCACCATAATATTTCCAATTTCCAACACCACCAAAACCTAGGTCACCAACAAAACTGAGATTACCACCTAAAATGGTGATCATTCACACCAGTGTTTTTTTAAAGGATTTTCTGATGTAGCCAAGGTGGCCATAATCTAAAACACAAGTTAGCCAAAATTGGCTACATACTAAGTAGAAACAAAATAATGTTCTTAACTACCTACTGAAACTTATCAGAAATTTCAGTGTTTATCATTTTTTTCCTTCGAAAAATTGCAAATTTGGGCCATTTTTTCAATGAAAAGTCCCTTATCTAACTAGAAATAGTATTTTCCAGGTCCAAATTTGACACTAATTTGCTAATAAAATAAAAATGACCCACAGACAAAAGTAACATCACCTGCCAAAACTGGGATCATACACAAGAGAGCTAAAAATTAAAATTTTGCAATAGTGGCCATGCATTAATACATGTAGCAGATAACATGATGGGATTCAGTCTTTTGAAAAGGCATGCTTGCATGGATCAGAATTAGAGAGGAGGCTAATTCAGAATTTGTGAAGGTTTGCATTCTTCTTATTCTTTCTCCTTGTTTTTATTTTGGGTTCAAGAAAAAGTTTTTTTGTTTCAATTTTGTGACATCAAAAACTCAGGCTAACCTTACAGATGGCCTCAAATCACTTTGTTACAATGCAAAACAAGAGTGTTTTTCATTCCATACCCAGTTGTTAGAAAAGAAAATTTGAATTTCCTTATGTGTTTTAACTTGGAATGCTTAATGTGATATTTCAGACTGATGATTATTGTTGCATTTTAATTGATAATTTTTATATTAGGTTCAACTTGGAATGCTTAATGTGATATTTCAGACTGATGATTATTGTTG